>Ga0105106_10001093_pt1 | contig 19453 bp, 20 predicted proteins | sample PPLLaktember2015_5_FD_79109 | JGI IMG/M metagenome (GOLD analysis project Ga0105106, IMG submission 79109) | Freshwater sediment microbial communities from Prairie Pothole Lake near Jamestown, North Dakota, USA - PPLs Lake P8 Core (1) Depth... | ecosystem: Environmental > Aquatic > Freshwater >...
ACCGATGCTGATCGTCATCTCCGGACCTTCGGGGGTGGGGAAAGATACGGTGCTGCAGCGGATGAAAGAGCGCAACCTGCCTTTCCATTTTGTGGTTACCGCCACCACCCGGGCGCCGCGCGCCAGCGAAGTGCACGGGAAAGATTATTTCTTTGTCTCGCGGGATGAGTTTGCCCGGATGATCGACGAGGACGAACTGCTCGAGTATGCCATCGTATATACGGACTACAAAGGCATCCCAAAATCGCAGGTGCGGCAGGCGTTGGAGAGCGGCAAGGATGTGATCATGCGCCTGGACGTGCAGGGAGCTGAGACGATCCGCAAGCTGTGCCCGGAGGCACTGCTGATCTTCCTGACCACCCAGGACCAGGATGAGCTGATCGCCCGGCTGCACGAGCGAAAGACCGACAGCGGCGAAGGCCTGAGCCTGCGCATTGCCACCGCCCGCCAGGAGCTGAAGCGGATGGACCAGTTCGATTATGTGGTGATCAACCGGGCTGAGCAGCTGGATACGACCGTGGATACGATCGTCTCGATCATTTTGGCTGAACATCATAAGGTGAACTGCCGTAAGGTTGATCTATGAACGAAAATACTTCACCCCAACCGATTGAGCCAGCCTATCCGCCTGTGCCGCGCCGCCTGCTCTTTCGCCCGTTTGTCACCTTTACACTGATGGGGATCAGCGTGGGGATGTTTGGGCTGCAGATGGTGAGCCAGACTCTGCTGAACGGCGACCTGCCCTTTATGTTTGGCGGCAAGATCAACGAGTACATCCTGGCTGGGCAGCTGTGGCGGCTGTTTACACCGATGTTCCTGCATGGGTCGATCATCCACATTGCCTTCAATATGTATGCGCTGTTCAACTTTGGCCCGGGGCTGGAGCTGCACTACGGACGCTGGCGCTTCCTGGCACTGTACCTGCTGGGCGGGTTCGCTGGCAACGTGATGTCGTTCATGTTCTCGGTAAACCCCTCGTTGGGCTCGTCAACCGCGATCTTTGGGTTACTGGGGGCAGAAGGGGTATTTCTGTTCCACAACCGGGCGCTGTTCGGCGATTTTGCCCGCCGGGCGCTGACGCAGGTGGTCATGATCGCGGTAGTAAATCTGGTGATCGGGTTCACACCTGGAGCGGGGATCGACAACTGGGGGCACATTGGTGGACTGCTGGGTGGGACGTTATTCGCCTGGTTTGCCGGGCCGTTGCTGCACCGCGAGGGACTGTTCCCGCCTTACCAGCTGGTAGACCAGCGTGATCGGCGCGAAGTGATCCTGGCAGGGGCGGGGGTGGGCTTTATGTTCGTGGTTCTGACGGCAGCGGTATTCTTCATGCGGGGGTAAGGAAGAGCAGATAGCGTGTAGCTGGTTTATTGTCATTGTGAGGAGGGTGTATTTCGCGACGAAGCAATCCGCGTAGGGAGTGGCAGATTGCTTCGTCGCGAAGAGTGCTGCTCGTAATGACAAGTGGATTTGGAGTGCTGTTCACAATGATTTTCGATCAGATGATCCCAAGTTCGTCGGTTAGGCGGGTGATATAGCGTACGAACTCCAGGGTGCGTTCGAAATCCTGCGGATTGGAGGGAGTGCGGACGGAGTGGTAGGGATCGGGGCGGGTAGCCCAGGCACGGTCGATCAGGCCGGCCCAGGTGGGGTCGAGGGCGGCTTTGGCCCACTCAGCGCCTTGGCGCTTGGAGCCGATGGCACCGGTGTGCAGGCTATGCAGCATGCGGCAGAAGCTGAGCACGATGAAACCCTGGTAGAAGCGGTTGTTGTAATGCTCGGGATTTGCCAGGATCTCGCCGCCCCAGTCGTGGATGACGCCCAGGATCTCGCGGCGCAGGTCGAGGTCGGCGATGGGAGGAAGCAGGGTCTTGATGTCTGGTCCGGCCAGGGAGATACCATGCTGGCGTAGCTGCCAGCGGACGACCAGGGTGTTGCAGTGCACCGAGCGAACCAGCTGGCAGGCGCCGTTGTCCAGGTACCAGAGTGTCTCGCCGGGCACGGGCGGCTGGCGCAGGATATCGATGGGGAGGTAAGAGCCTTCCAGGTGCTGCGCCCAGGGGGAAGAGAGGTCGTAGATATGGGCGTGCATGACCTGCAGGGTAGCGATCTGCTCGTCGGTCAGCTCCTGTTGGATGACGATGATATAGTCGACATCACTGTGCTGGTCGAAATCCCCACCAGCAAAGGAGCCCTGCAGGTAGACGCCGATCAGTGCCTCGCCGAGGATGGACTGGACGCTAGCAGTGAGTTCCTGGAGGACGGCGTTGAGGTCAGGGTAGGGGGTGGGGGGCATGAGCGGATAAATATTTGGTGTATGAACATTAAACATTAACACAATAGGCACGAAGAGGCACGAAGCACACAAAGGGTAGATATATATTGTAAAAAACCTTGTGATCTTCGTGGAACTTGGTGTTCTTTGTGTTAAGGGTTAAACCTTAACCCAGACCAACCACGCTGGCTAGGGCGTGGGTGCGGGAGTGGCTGAGGCTGACGGCCCATGCAGTCAGGCCAAGGGCGGCGGCCTGCAGGGCGGCGGTGCCGCTGAGGTGCAGGATGGGAGATTGATCCGACTGGCGCAGCACCTCGATCTCCAGCCAGGTGATGTCACCAATGCCAGTGCCGAGGGCTTTGGCGGCGGCTTCCTTGGCAGCGAACCTGACAGCCAGCGAGGCGGGGCTGCCAGCAGCCTGTTCCAACTCGGCAGGGGAGAAGACCCGTTGCAGGAAGCGCTCTCCGTGGCGCTGGATGGCGCTCTCGATACGCTCGATCTCGATCAGGTCAATACCGGTGCGCAGAGCAGTCATGGGGCGGTCTCCAAGGGCAAGGACGAAAAAGTGCCGGCGGTGGCAACCGCCAGGCGGTCAGGGTGCAGGTAGCGCTGGGCGGCTTCCAGAGCGTCGGCCGGGGTGACTGCCTGTAACAGGCCGGGATAGCGCTGATAGTAATCCAACCCCAGGTTGAAGCGTTCCAGGCTGAGCAAGGAGCTCGCCACACCGCCGTTGGATTCGAGCGAGAGCGGCAGCCGCCCGATGTAACTGGCCTGGCTATCGGCCAGTTCTTCGGGGGTGACTGGCTGGCTGACAAAGCGGGCAATCTCGCCGCGGATCAGGTTTATGGTTTTCTCAGTGTTTTCGGGCGCTACCCCTGCACTGACCAGCCAGGGACCGGGTCCGATACCACCGCTTATGCTGCTGGAGACGGAATAAGCCAACCCGGCTTGCTCTCGCACCACCTCGCCGAGGCGGCCAAACAGGCCAAATTGACCCAGCACACTGTTACCCAGTGAGGCTGACAGGTAATCGGGCGAGCGGCGAGTAGGTCCGGCAGCGCCCAGCAGGATATCCGCCTCACTCTTGCCGGGAATTTCAACATGGCGAGTGAGGATCTCAGTCAGTGGTTGAACGGGCGGAAGGGGTGGCAGCTCGGGCTGAGTCGGGTTGCTCCAGTCGCCCAGGGCATGTGACACCTGTTCGACGGCCTGCGACGGGTCGACTGCACCGGCGATGGCGATCACCAGACTATGCGGTCCATAATAACGAGAGTGGAAAGCAGCCAGGTCTGCGGGGGTAATAGCCTGGATTGTCTCGGGATAGCCGTCATCGGGGCGAGAATAGGGATGCCCGGCGTAAACCAGCTGGTCAAAGGCGAGGGATGCCATCTCGGAGGTGTCCTGGGAGCGGATAGCCAGCCCGGTGAGCAGCTGAGCGCGCAGGCGTTCCACCTGCTCAGGGGGGAAAATGGGCTGGCGAAGGACCTCGGAGACCAGCGACAACAACAGGGACAGGTCTTCAGCCAGCGAGCGTCCACCAAAAGCAGCGGTATGCGTGCCTCCGCCGATTCCCAGACTGGCGCCGGCAGTCTCCAACGCATCGTAGATCTGCTGAAAGGTGTGCAGGGCGGTGCCACGCATCATTGCCATCGCAGTGAAATCAGCCAATCCCAGTTTCTCGTCCGGGTCGAACAGGCTGCCAGCGGACAGATAGCCAGTGAAATGAACTGACGGGCTGTTAAAGTTAGCCCGCGCCAGGACGACGATGCCATTGGACAACACTGTGCGCAGGATATCCCCCGGACCAGGTAGAGATGAAGTGTTAGATAGCATCCGAGCCTCGGCCGGTAGGCCTGTAAACACCTACGGTGCGGTTATTCGGGCGCAGGCTGGTTTGGGCGAGGCGCTGTACGTCGACTGGCGTGACAGCCTCCAACCGCTCCAGATAGCTGGTGAACCAGTCATAATGATCGAACATCTCTGAGAAGCCCATCCAGAAGGCTTGATTGGAGATCGACTCGGAGCCGTATGCAAACAGGGCGCGAGCCTGTTTGACAGCGCGCTGCAGTTCATCAGTGTGTGGGGGAGCCTCCTGCAGGCGGGCGACCTGCGCATCCAGAGCTGCCAGGCAGGCGTCAGCCGTCTGCCCGGGGCGAACAGTGACCAGCAGGGTGTACAGGTAAGGGTCAATAGTAGCTTGCACCCCGCCATTCACGCCGACTGCCAGCTCTTTTTCGACCAGTGCGTGGTAAAGACGAGAGGTTTTGTTGGAGATTCCGCCGTCGAATATATTCAGGTTGGTCGGACCGCTGAGCAGGCTGTCCAGAACATTAAGGGCAGAGAAATCGGGATCGGGTCCTGCGGGAGCGTGGTATGCGACCTGCAGGAAGACTGTCTCACCGGGGCCTTCGACGGTCAGGCGCTGCTCTTCGACCTGGGATGGCTCGAGCGGTAGCTGCTGGGACGCCAGCTCACCGGCGGGGATGGGCTCGTACAGGACCCGGATGCTCTCGACCAGTACATTGCTTTCAAAGTCGCCTGCCACCGTGAGGACAGCGTTGTTGGGCAGGTAATGATGTTGGTAGTAGGCGTACAGATCATCGCGCTGGATGCTCTGCAAGTCGGCGACGTCGCCGATTATCTCGTGGCGGTAGGGGTGGACGTGAAAAGCAGCTGCCTGCACCTGCTCGCTCAGGCGGAAGAGGGGACTGTTCTCCTCGCCCTGTCGCTCGGAGAGGATGACGGTGCGTTCAGATTCAACATCCGCAGGATCAAAGACCGTGTTGACCATGCGGTCAGCTTCCAAACGCAGTGCAAGGTCAATTTTATCAGCTGGCAAAGTTTCGTAATATGTGGTCCAGTCCAAGAAAGTGAAAGCATTCCACACGCCGCCCTCGCGGGCGATAGCCCGGTCAGACACACCGGCAGGAAACTGCGGCGTGCCTTTGAAAAGCATGTGTTCAATCCAATGGGATATGCCGGTCAGTCCGGCGGGTTCCAGACGCGAGCCAACGCGGTACCAGAGCCAATGGCTGATGATAGGGGCGGTGTGGATCTCTTTTAGCAGGACCAGAAGTCCGTTGTTCAGCTCCAACCTGAGGATGGGGGCAGTCATACCGGCCTGGACGCTCCGAATAACAGGTGTCCGCTCAGTGGGGAGCGGGCAAATGGATTAGGGTTGTCGGGTGTGGAATGAGCCATCTGTCACCTTTGCGGTGGTTGCAAACAACTATAGCATATCGGAGCTATTAAGAAAAGCATCTATCCGGTGACGGTTTTTAATCTTGTCGAATCAGAACCCTCAGGCTATACTATTACGACTATTTGGGGTGGGTTTGATCAACCCGAACCAGGAATATTTAGAAATTTATCAGGAGCGACGCAAGTCGCTTTTCTGACAGGAGGCATGCCTTGTCCGTGGACAATCCAGGCAATCATCTTGTGGTGGTAATCGGTGCTGGCCCGGCGGGTCTGTTTGCCTCTAAGCAGCTGGTAAATAACGGTCAGCACGTGGTGCTGTTGAACCGGGATATCAAACCCGGCGGACTAGCGGAATATGGCATCTACCACGACAAGCACAAAATGAAGGATGGTCTGCGGAAGCAATTCCGGCAGATCATGGAGCTGCCTGGAATCGAATACTATGGCAATGTAGTGGTCGGCGAGAAGGGTGACCTGTCACTGGCAGCGCTGCGGGCGATGGGATTCCAGGCACTATTGGTTACAGTAGGCGCCCAGGGTACCAAATGGCTAGGACTGCCGGGCGAGAACATGGTGGGGGTGTATCATGCCAAGGATATTGTCTATCACTACAACTTGCTGCCGCCTTTCAGCCAGCAAGAATTTCACATCGGCAAGCGCGTGGCGCTCATCGGCGCTGGCAATGTGATGCTGGATATCGCCCACTGGCTGGTCCGAGATGTGCAGGTGGACGAGGTAGTGGCGGTGGTCCGGAGGGGACCCAATGATGTGAAGTTCACCAAGAAGGAGATGGAATCTGTGGTGAGAAACCTGGATCTGGCGGCGCTGGATGCAGAGCTGGAACGCGTTCGCTCGGTAGCCGATGCGGTCGGGCAAGATGTGCATGAGGCAAAGGAGTTCATACTCTCAGCGCTGCCCAAGGCTTTGGAACCGATCTCTGCCACGCGCTTACGTTTCGATTTTTTGGCTTCGCCGCGGCGGATCGTGGGCGGCGAGCGCGGGCTGGTGCGCGGCCTGGAAGTGGAAAATACCACGCTCACCTGCGCCGAGGGCGAAGTACAGGCCAAGCGCCTGGGCACGACACGATTGCTGAATGTGGATACAGTAATCTTTTGCATCGGCGACAAGGTGGAAGACGGTTTTGGCCTGCCGGTGCGCTGGAATGCTTTCGTCAAGTATAACGAGCCGCGCTTTCCGGTGGATGGGCTGTCTTACGAGGCTTATGACCCTGACCTGGGCCGGCCGGTTGACCGTGTCTTTGTGGCAGGCTGGTCGCGCGAGGCCAGCAGTGGACTGGTGGGTGTGGCGCGCAAGGATGGCGAGAATGGTGCTCAGGCGGTGCTGCAGTATCTGGCGACCGTCCCAGCGCTGAAAGATCCGCAGAGTGTGCTCGATAGCCTGGATGACCACCTGAAGCGGCTGAAAAAGCCGGTGGTGACGAAAGCGCAACTGTGGCAGTTGGAGGAGGCCGAACGCCTTGAAGCGGCCCAGCGCGGTGTGCAGATGTTCAAATTCAAGGACAATGCTGAGATGTTTGCGGCTATGGGGTTATAAACCCGAAAAAAGGAGAAGCGGCGCTCAGGGCGCCGTTCCTCCTTTTTCTCAGGTTAATCATTCTCGATATAGGGCGGTTCGGGCAGTTTTGTGGCGGGTTTTGCGTAGGGAATAAGCATCATGAAGCCAATTGCGATGATTACCTGACCGGCGAGGACGCCCAGCACCTGCCACTCGCCGAAGCGCGGGATGCGGGGATATTGTTGACTGCCGATGCCAAAGAGATCTGCCAGCCCGGAGGCGACAGCAATCATGTAACCGGTACCGACCAGCCGTTGTCCGATGTCGGAAACGATGGACTTGGGGCCGCCATTCCACAAAGATGCCAGGCTGATGTATCCCCCCAGGCAGATGAGCCCCAGTCCAATTAAGAAGACGGTAATTTGCACAAACCCGATCACCGGGCTGCGATCCAGACCAAACAAGCTGGGTTCAGCGCCGACCAGGAAGATGATGAAGCCCAGGACGGTGACGGTGATCCCGAAGGGAATCCGAAAGCGCCCTCTCCGTTTAATCTTGACCTTAGGTAGTGTGTTGGTCATGCCACCTCCGGCAGGTTCTTGCGCAGCATCTCCAACCAATTCTGGCCAAGGATGGCTACGATCTCAGCCTCAGTATAACCCTTTTGGGCAAGCTTGGGAGCCAGGATTTGCAGATCGGCAACAGAATCGATCTCAATAGGCACAGATTGCAGTCCAAAGCCGCCATCGAAATCGCTGCCCAGGGCGGCATGCTGGGCGTCGCCGGCCAGCTGGCAGACATAGTCAATCTGGGCGGTGACCAGGTCGACAGAAACGGCTTGCCTCCCACCGCGATTCTTCCAATCTACCTTCAGAAAGCTGTTATTGGGGACGATACCGATCACCCCGTCGCGCTCGATCAGGCCGCGGATGACCTCATCTGGCAAGTGACGGTTGCTTTCGGAACCGGGGAGCAGTGCCAGAGCGTTGCCATGTGAGGCAATCACCTGACGGGGGTAGTAATCCAGGGCTTGCAGAGCAGCCTGCGCATCCATATGACTGAGGTCAAGCACAAAGCCGTATTCGGCCATGCGGTCGAGCAGGATGCGTCCATCGCTGGTCAGTGGGCCGGGCTCGCGCGTCCCACCGCAGTAGCGGGTGCCGGCCCAGGCAGGACCGATAATGCGGACACCCCCGACCCACCATTCTTCCAACTCAGCTGGCGGGTGTACACCCTCGGCATTCTCCATCAGCACCACCAGCCCCACGGGGTGCTCAGGGGTATCCGGGTGCCGCCAATGGTCCAGCACAGCTTCCAGGTCGGAGCGGGTCAGCACCAGACGGAACAGGTCCGGGTGCTCACCTACAAGACGGTGATAGGCATCCAGCTGACTGTGGACGAGCTTGTGAGCTTCAGCGTCGGTGTTATAGAACTGGGCGTCCCAATCGCCGAGCTTGCGCCGGGCAGGGGCGACAAAGAGCGTGCTGAACACCACCGCTACATGCCCGCGCTGGTATTCAGGCCAGCCAATCAGCGTGTCGCCATTATGCTGCGGGGCAGAGCCACCGAGTTCCCGCTGGCGGGTCTCGGCCACGGAATGTGTGTAGTCGCGGCCGAAGGTTAGAATGTTCCAGGCCAGGTCCTCGTGAGCGTCCACGATGAGGGGAGGTGTTTGGGTCATGGGATAACTTCCGGAATGTGTGACTGAATAAAATTAGCGATCTGGCGGTCAATTTTACCCATCGGGAAGGCGTTCAACCCGGTGGGGGGCACCCAGTGTAGGGCAGCGGCCTGGATAGGACGTGGTTCGCCAGCTATCAGGCGGCAGAAGAAGGCATGTAAGGTGAGGCGGAAATGGGTATAGGCGTGGCGGTAGACACCAGCCGGGGTGCCTATCTCAATCTGAGCGCCTAGTTCCTCGCAGATCTCGCGCTGCAGGCAGGCTGGCAGATCTTCACCTGGCTGCTGCTTACCGCCGGGGAATTCCCACAGGCCGCCCAGCAGGCCGTGCGGAGGACGTTGAGCGATAAGTACCTGTCCATCCCGCTGGATAATGGCGGCGGTGACGGTGATGTGCGGCACCGCCGGGCGGGCAGCCAACACCGGGCGCTGCTCCTGCACGCCCAGGGCATAGGCCTGGCAGATGGTGCTCAGCGGGCAAAGCGAGCACGCAGGAGTTCGGGGTGTGCAAACCGCAGCCCCCAGGTCCATCAGCGCCTGGTTATGATCGCCAGTGCGCTCGGCAGGAAGCTGCTCGGCAGCCAGTGCCCACAAGAGGCGCTCCCCTCCAGGGGAACGGGCGTCTTCAATTACATTGAAAATCCGGCTCAATACACGGCGGATATTGCCATCCAGCGTTGGGACAGGCTGCCCGAAGGCGATCGAGGCAATAGCCCCGGCGGTGTAGCGCCCCACACCGGATAGCTTGCGCAGCGAAGGCAGGTCTGAGGGGATGTGACCGTTGAAATCTTGCATCACCATTTGGGCAGCTCGTTGCAGATTACGTGCCCGGCTGTAATAGCCCAGCCCCTCCCAAACAGCCAGCACATCCTGCTGGCTGGTGGCAGCCAGGACGTCCACGGTGGGGAAGCGCTCCATCCAGTGCTCGTAATAAGGGATGACCGTCTCAACTCGGGTTTGCTGGAGCATGACCTCTGAGACCAGCACAGCGTAAGGGTCGGTCGATCCGCGCCAGGGGAGGCGGCGGGCATGATGATCATACCAGGCGAGCAGAGGGGATGAGATTATAGTTGCAATCCTGAGCGCGCCGGAACGATCTTGGTGGTGTAGTTCTCGACGTAGTCCAGCAGGCGGTTTACAAGACTGGTCCATTCGGCAGTCTTCAGGATGCGCTGTATGGCTGCTAGATTGGTGGCCTGCACCTCAGCGGTGATCTGTGGCTGGTCGCCGTAGATGGTGAACCAGGCGTCGCTTGGCTCCAGGCCGAGCTGCTGCAGCTCGGGGATGAACTCACGCACCACGAACTCAAAGTATTCCTGCTCGCGGCCGGAGATGATATCCCATGTCAACAAGAGTTTGACCGTCACGGCATTCTTCCCTTCGGTTAGTGCTGGTGATCCAGCACCACCACACGCGGCTCTTCGGGGATCATGCTTCTGGTTATCTTGAGGGAAGGCTGAGACTCGACCGAGCCCAGCCCCATTTCTTTGAGGAACTTACTCAGCGGTGCCAGCTTGAGCAGGCTGGCAGAAGCGCCGAAGTGCATGGGGATCACAAAACCCGGTTCCAACAGGCTGACTACCTCGGCGGCTTTGGCGGAATTCAGACCGCCGCCTCCACCGACCGGCACCAGAGCCACGTGCACCGTGCCGAGGGCTTCTACCTCAGTCTGGGTGGGAACGCGGCGCAAGTCACCCAGATGGGCAATGGTGACACCCTCGTAGTCGAAGACGTAAAGGATGTTGCGCGGTTCTTCAATGTTGCTCTTCCCATAGCCGTTGGTCTGAATGCCGGTGATGAAGACACCGCCGATCTCGAACTCGCCGGGTGTGTTGATTCGATGGGCAAAGCCTTTGACGCCGGCAGTGTAGTTATGCCCGGGAGCGTCATGGCTGATTGTGACGATATCCGCTCGCAGCTTGAGCGGTTCGTAGCCAGCGGTCTGGCTCTCAAAGGGATCGGTGACAACGGTGGCCAGACCGCGCTCGGTCAGGCGGAAACAGGAATGTCCGTACCAGGTAATTTCCATGCAACCTCCAAGATAGGTTGATTATAATACATCCAATGACTGGCAAAACTTCTCAACTGGCTGCAAACCAGACCCGTGGGGCGCGCGTGGAAGCGCCCGCACCGGGAGCCTGGTATTTAGAGATTCCGGCGGGTCCAGCTAAACGTTACCGCCTGGCGCAGGTGGATGATTACCGCAAGTATCGCCGGCGGGAGCTGCCCTGGAAGCCGCCGTTGCGGCTCAACCTGAAGGCGCGCGTCTCCGCCTCAGATTTGCCCGGTACATGGGGATTTGGGTTGTGGAATGACCCCTTCAGCCTGACGATGGGGCTGGGCGGGGCGGCCCAGCGCTTCCCGGCTTTGCCCAACGCGGCCTGGTTCTTCTTTGCCTCGCCACCCAATTACCTTTCTTTCCGAGATGATCTGCCAGCCCAGGGCTTTCTGGCGCAGACTTTCCAGTCCCCGGCGGTCCCCTCGCCTTTATTGGCACTGGCTGCACCCGGATTGGGACTGGCAGCGTTGCCGGGTGGGGCGCAGCTGGTGCGGCTTTTTTTACGCCAGCTGGTGAAGCAAGCGGCGGTGCTCACGCCGGGAGAGGTTACCGAGTGGCACAGCTACACGGTGGACTGGCAGCCGGGCGGAGTGATTTTTTACGTTGATGGGCAGAGCATTCACAAGACAGCAGTCGCGCCGCGGGGTCCACTGGGGCTGGTGATCTGGATCGATAACCAGTACGCTGCGCTCCCACCCAAAGGCGGTTTAAAGTTCGGTGCCCTGGAGAATCCCACGCCAGCCTGGCTGGAGATTGAGGAACTGGAAGTTAATTAAAATCCCGATTTTTGGTCTATAATACCCGTTTGCAAGAATAAATTCTTCGAGGATCTCAATGCGGCCTACCTATCCATTCACGGCAATTGTTGGGCAAGAGCGCATGAAACGCTCACTGGTGCTGAACGCCATCGACCAGCGCATCGGCGGGGTGTTGATCCGCGGCGAGCGCGGCACGGGTAAGTCTACTGCGGCGCGTGCTTTGGCAGCCCTGCTTCCCGAGATCGAGGTGTACGCCGATTCACCCTTCAACGATGACCCGGAAGCACCACTGAGCTGGTCGGACTGGGTCAAAGAGCGAAAAGCGCAGAATGTTGTGATGAAGATCGTCAAGCGGCGCATCGCCTTCATCGACCTGCCGGTGAGCGCTACGGAGGATCGGGTGGTAGGCACGCTGGACATCGAAGCGGCAATCCAGAAGGGCGAGCGTCATTTCGAGCCAGGTGTGCTGGCAGCGGCAAACCGCGGTCTGCTCTACATTGACGAGGTCAACCTGCTGGACGACCATGTGGTGGATCTGCTGCTCGACTCGGCGGCGATGGGGGTCAATGTGGTTGAGCGGGAAGGCATCTCATTTGCTCACCCGGCGCGTTTCATCCTGGTTGGCACAATGAATCCCGAGGAAGGCGACTTGCGCCCGCAACTGCTGGATCGCTTCGCCATGTCAGCGGAGATCCGCGGCATCCACGACCCGCGCGAGCGGGTGCTGATCATGGAACGCAACATCGCCTTCGAGGCCGACCCGGAGAAGTTCCGCCAGGAATGGCTGCTCAAGGAGCTTGAGCTGTCGAAGCGTATCGAGCAGGCTCGGCCGCTTGTGGACAAGGTGACCTACACCAGCCGCGACCTGCTCTCCATTGCTGCGCTGACTTCATCGTTGAATGTGGAAGGACACCGGGCTGACCTGGTGATTCTGAAAGCAGCCCGCTCACAGGCGGCTTTTGACGGGCGCCTGGCCATCTCGGAACGGGATATTGCCCTGGCCGCCGAGCTGGCGCTACCGCATCGCATCCGTCAGGGGCCCTTCTCTCAGGCGGCAGTCTCGCGCGAGGAGCTGCAAGAACGAATCGACCAGCTGCAAGGGGCAGCCGCTACAACTGGGGATCCCCAGCCAGTCCCGGAAGACGAAGAACGCTCTCCGAATTACGAAAAAAAAAAGACCTAAACCGCATATCCGAGGAGAAGAAGGAGAGCTCGACCCAGATTGAACCGAGCCAGCAGAACGTCTTTGAACCCGGGAATGCTTACTGGTGGGATGGGGGCGAAAAGGTAAAGATCGGCGGAACGTTCGCCCCCCGCAAGTTGGACACCGCACTGGACAAACTATACCGCAAGCGCTCGGGGCGGCGCTCGCGTACGCACTCCGACCGTAAGCGCGGCCGCTACATCCAGGCGCGCCCATCCGCTGGGCACGCTGATGACCTGGCATTCGATGCCACCATGCGCGCTGCTGCTCCATTTCAGAGGGAACGCAGTGAGCTACGCAAACGGGTGGCCTTTGCCATCCGCCCATCCGATTTTCAGCGCAAAGTTCGAGTCAAGAAGACATCCAATCTGGTTCTATTCGTGGTGGATGCCTCCTGGTCGATGGCGGTGGCGGAGCGGATGTCCGCCACAAAAGGTGCCATCCTGTCACTGCTGACGGATGCCTACCAGCGGCGCGACCGGGTTGGACTGGTGGTCTTCCAGAAGGACCGCGCTACGCTGGTGTTGCCGCCGACCAACTCGGTTATGCTGGCGCAGAAAGCGCTGGCGGATATTCCTGTGGGCGGCAAGACACCCCTTTCAGCCGGGCTGGTGATGATGCATCAGGTGCTGCTGCGCGAGCGCATCCTGCACCCGGATGTGCAGCCGCTGGTGATCCTGTTGACCGACGGAGCCGGGAATGTAGCGATCACGGGGATGCCGCCCCAGGAAGAGGCGCATCAGTTAGCCGAACAGGTGGCGACGGACAAGATCCGCTGCGTGGTGATCAACATGGAGCACGCCGCCTTTGACCAGGGTCTGGCCCAGGCGCTGGCTGAGCATCTGAAAGCGCCATGTTACACGCTCAATGAGCTGAAAGCCGAGACGCTGTATAAAACGGTGCGAGAAGAGATGGACACCGGGCGGGGGCTATAACCCGAAAAAGCAGATCAGGCGGGGTGGCCACCCCGCCTGATCTGCTTTTTCGGAATCATCTTATTGATCAACCGGGCAGGTGCCGTTGAAGAAGGCCCAGGCGTCACAGGTGGATCCACCGGGCAGGTCACAGGTTCCCTGCTCAACGCCGGCAGAGTCAGCGCCGGTGACGGTATAAGTGCCGCCGGTAATGGCGCAGTAAACAGCCGCCTCGGTGATATAGCCGGTGACCTTGATCCCGCCGACCGGGCATTCCTCCCGGAACATGGCCCATTCCTCGCACTGCAGGTTGTCTTCGAACAAGCACACGCCGTACTGGCCGCCGTCGCCGCGGGTCTGGAGCACTAGCGTTCCGCCGTTCTCCTGGCAGAATACCGAGGCGGGGTTGGGCATGCCAACGGAGATTTCTTCGGTTTGGATGACCTGGTTGGATTGGTTGCTCTCATTAGGCGCCGCCGGTGAGCAACCTGCGGCAAGCAGCGCCAGGCAGATGAGGCTGATGAGGGATAGTTTGAAGATCGGTTTCATAGGATACTCCTTCCTTAGGTACCGGTAAGACGTTGGAACTGGGGGAGAAGTTCCTGGAGGTGGCTGGATCAGCAGACGAAAATTTAACATCAACACAAAGGACACCAAGATTTCACAAAGAGCACATAGATAATCTAATTTATATTATTTTTGTGAACTTCGTGCATTCTTTGTGCTCTTTGTGTTGATGTTTTCCTTTGGATGGAATTCCACGTATAATTACCCCCATGCCAGATCGACAGCGCTCACAGCGCGTGGAGGCAATTGTGCTGAAGCATTCAGATTGGGGCGAGGCTGATCGGATGCTCGGGTTATTCACGCGCGAGCTGGGCAAAGTACGCGCAATCGCCAAGGGGGCGCGCAAGCCACGCTCGCGCAAGGCCGGGCACCTGGAGCCGTTCACGCGGGTCAGCCTGCTGCTGGCGCGTGGGCGGGATACGCTGATCGTTACCCAGGCTGAGGCGGTGGAACAGCACCTTGCGCTGCGCGAGGACCTTGTGCGAGTGGGCTATGCCGCTTACGTGGTCGAGCTGCTCGACCGTTTTACTTATGAGGAAGGCGAAAATTCGGCGCTGTACCGGCTGCTGTCCGAGACGCTGAAGAGGCTGGACAACGAGATAGACATGGCTTTCGCGGTGCGCTATTATGAGATACGCCTGCTGGACCTGATGGGCTTTCGCCCGCAGCTGCAGCAGTGTGTGCGCTGTGGAACGCAGATCCAGGCCGAGGACCAGTTCTTTTCCGCCGAGCAGGGTGGTGTGCTGTGCCCGCTCTGCGGGCTAGGTGTACCGGGTTCGCGTTCGGTGAGCGTGTGGGCACTGCGTGTGCTGCGCCACCTGCAGCGCTCAAGCTATACCGGGGCGCGCCGCCTGCCGCTCTCACCAACGGTGGACCGCGAGCTGGAAAGCCTGATGCAGCATTACCTGACCTATTTGTTAGAACGGGGGTTGAACACACCCGCCTTTCTGCGCCGGGTGCGAACTACAGCTAACAATTCCGATCCTGAGCAGGCTGGATGAAAAACCGCGGCTATTGGCTCGTGCTGATGGCTGCCTGCCTGTGGGGCACCAACGGTACCGTCCAGGCGCTGGCGCCTGAAGGCGCTCAGCCGCTGGCGATCGGCGCGCTGCGCATTGGGCTGGGCGGGCTGGCATTGTTGGCAGTGGCGGCAGTGCGTGGGTCGCTGCGTGACAGTAAAAAATGGGCCTTCTGGCCGACGCTGGCGGCGGCGCTGAGTATGGCGGCTTACCAGCTGTTCTTCTTCGCCGGGGTCGAGCGCACCGGCGTGGCGGTGGGGACGATCGTGGGCATCGGCAGCACGCCCATCCTGGCGGGACCGATCGGTCTGATCGTGCGCGGTGAGCGCCCCAGCCGGCGCTGGTTTATCGCCACTGTCTTAGGCATTTTGGGCTGCGGGCTGCTAATCCTGGTGGGTAAGAGCATCCAGCTCGACCTGCTGGGCATCTTCCTGGCGACCCTGGCGGGGGCATCCTATGCGGTCTTCGCCACGGCCAGCAAGGGGCTGATCGAACAGCACGCCACCGAGGCTGTCATGGCAGTGACCTTCTGCCTGGGGGCAATCTTTGTGCTTCCTTTGTTGTTCATTTACGATCTGAGCTGGCTGAGGCAGCCAGGCGGGGCGCTGGCGGTGCTGCATTTGGGATTAGTGACCGCCGCGCTGGGCTACCTGTTGTTTGGGTGCGGGCTGCGCTTGGTGCCGGTGGCGACGGCTGCTACATTGACGCTGGCGGAACCGCTCACTGCCGGGCTGCTGGGAGTGCTGGTTCTGAGAGAAAAGCTGACTTTACCGGCGCTGTTGGGTATCCTGCTGATCTTTGCCGGGTTGGTAGTGCTTTCGACTGGTCGAGCGGATCAGCCTTCGACGTAGACGCGCGGCACACGCGTGTTGATGTTGGTCAGGATCTCATAGGGGATGGTCCCAGCCCAATCGGCCAGGTCCTGGCAGGTGATCGCTTCGCCGTCCATTTCGCCGATCAGGATTACCTCATCATCGTTGTAAGCACTATCCCATTCGATGTTCACGACGATCTGATCCATTGAGATGCGCCCGACTACCGGGTACTTCTTACCGCGCAACAGCACCTGCGCTTTGTCTGACATACTGCGGAAGTAGCCGTCGCCATAGCCAACCGGGACGGTGACGGCGCGCACTAGGTGATCTGTCTGCCAGGTAGAGCCGTAGCCGACCGGATGACCGGGTTGGATGACCTTGAAATATACCACGCGGGATTTCCAGCTCAACGCCGGTTGGACGAAGATGGTGAGGGGGACCTCGCGGTTGGGGTAGACGCCGTAGAGCAGCAAACCTGGGCGCACCATGTCGAATGCCGCATCGGGGAGCTGCAGGATAGCCGGGGTGTTAGCCATATGGCGCAGGGATGGTTGTGGCAGGTCGTGCTTATCATAGAACGAGAGCACTTCCTGGAAACGCTCAAGCTGCAGCCGGGCGTGGGTCAGGTCATGGGAGTCAGCATTGGCAAAGTGAGAGTAAATGCCTTCCAGGTCAATGTGCTGGCAGCGCAGGGTCTCTTCAAGTAGGCTTTCAGCGCTGTAGTAATGGACGCCAATGCGTTCCATGCCGGTGTCGATTTTCAGATGGACGCGAGCGCGCACGCCCAGCGCTTCAGCGGCTTCCTCGATCTGGCAGAGCTTCTCGGTCGAAGAGGCGGTGATGGTCAGGTTGTACTGCAGGAAGGTGGGCACCTGGTTGCCAAGTATACCGCCCAGCACCAGGATAGGCGTCTGAATGCCCTGGTCGCGCAGCAGCATGCCCTCCTCGAGCACAGCCACTCCGATGTAATCGGCCCCCAAGGTCTCCATCCATTGGGCTACTGGCACCAGTCCGTGCCCGTAGGCATTGGCCTTGAGGATGGGCATCACTTTGGCGGGGGTGACGGATTGGCGGATGGCAACAAAGTTCTCCTTCAGGCGCGTCAAGTTGACCTCGACCAGGGTAGGGCGGACGAGGCCATTGGTGCTGATGGTGGCTTGATTGATGTCGGGCATAGGCAGATAAAGCATACCATAAAAATAAGTTGATTCCTGAAACCAAAAACGAAGCGGTGTCAGAGCACCACTTCGCTTTTGGTTCTTCTGCCGTAAATTTAGTTACGGTGTAGGTGTCGTTGGATTCAGGTAAGAGTCAATGATCTGGGCGAAAGCAGTAAATTCCTGCGCACCAACCACACCCTGACCGTTGATGGCAAAGGTGGGGGTGGACTGCACACCCAGCTGGCTGGCAATACTCTTCATGTTCTGCACCAGGGTTGTGTAGCGACCCGAGTCAACGCACTCGTTGAAGGCGTCGGTATCCAGGCTAAGCTCAGCCGCAAAGGCCTTAAGGTTGTCCTGGCTGAAGGCACCCTGGTTTTCACCACTCTGGTGAGCGAAGAGATAATCATAATATTCCCAGAATGCGTCCTGTTCCCCAGCGCACTCGGCGGCTTCAGATGCCCATTGTGATTCAGGACCTAAGAATGCAAAGTGAAAAAAGGCAATCCGTACCTGACCAGTTTCTACGTACGTTTCATCGATCTGGCGACCCGCGCCAGTGGCATAACGCCCGCAGAATGGTCACTGAAAGTCGCTGAATTCGACGAAGGTCACCGGAGCATCTGCATCTCCCTTGAAGTGGGTGATCTGACTGACCAGGTAGGCCATCAACTCTTCCTGAGAGGCGATCTCGGGAATGGTGACGCCTCCGACGGAGGAGGTAGGTAGAGCGACCGGGGTGGTGACTGTAGGTGTCAGGGTGTTGCTGGCTGTCTCACCTTTCTGCAGCAATGGCCGGCCGAAGTAGCCTGCCAGCAGCCCGATCACCAGCATGACCGCTGCAGCGATAGGAGTAGCCCAGGATTGGACAACGATAGTCATGGCGGGCTTTTGCCCGCTGGTTTCGTTTGACATCAATACTCTCCTTGGGTTGAAATGTCGGAATATTGTATCATATAAGGTATATTCATCCATGAGATGCGGCTTAGAAGTATTTTCGAAGACCCAGGGTCTTTGGCTCAGCTTCAGGAAGCCAGGGCGATAAGCACCAGCCCGGCTGCCACGCTGCCGATACCCAGCAGACGGGGAAGGGAGGTGGGCTCTTTTTGCACAATAAAGCCCAATGCTGCACCCAGGGGGATGCTGAGCTGGCGAAAGGCGGCGATATAGCTGACATTGGCAGAGAACGCCATCGCCACCAGCACCAGGCCATACGTCAGCGTGATCAGCAGCCCCGTGCCTGCTGCACCCGGGACACCGGTCTTTACAATAAGGCGCAACCGTAGCCGTTCGTTCTCTGCAAGCCCGATGTAGCTACCCAACAGCAGGGCGGTGACCAGATTCTCCAATGCCAGGAAGAGCAGGGCGGCGCTGGCAGCCTCCAGGCCGGCCCCGGGTAGGCTGCGCAGGATTTCAAGCGCCTGGCTGTCGATCAGTGTGTAGCCAGTAGTACCCAGGGCGGTCAGCAGCACCAGGATCAGACCGCTGGAGATATAACTGCGCCAGTTCATGGTTCGCAGATCGCGTAATGGGATGAGCAGGCAGCCGCCCGCCACTGCCAGGATGCCAACCGCCCCCATCAGGCTGAACGGCTTGCCCAGCGCCAGGCTGATCAGGGCGATGAGCAGCACCGGCAGGCCGCGCACCAACGGGTAAGCCACAGAAATATCGGTGCGCTGATAAGCGCCCGCCAGCCCGATGTAATACACCGCCTGGCAAAGGCCGGTGGCCAGGAGCAAGCCCCATACCAGTACCGGGATGTGTGTCAGTGTAGCCTGATAGACCCACAGCAGTGGCAGGGAGATCAGCGCGGCGCACAGGGCGGCGATGAAAAAGAATGCCACTGAGGCAATTTGCCGTTTAACCACCAGATTCCACAGGGCGTGGATGACGGCGGATATGCTGACCAGGAGAATGGCGATACCAGACATAGTGTGTGTAGGAGTGCCTGGAGTGCGAGACTAACCCGCAGTCAGGCGGTTGTACTGCTGCAACAGTTCTTGCAGGCGGTCAGACCGATAGGTCCTTCCAGAAAGCCCCCTTCCTCAAGCCAGGCAGCCCCGGTCAGTTCACCGTTACCCTTGAGAGGAAACCAGCCGGCGAAGACCGGGTCATGGTTCGCTTTGCCGCGCGGGTGCAGGATGGTCACGCCGGTACGGATGGCATCCCCCGCGAGGAGGGTGGTGAAGCCAACCTCGACGCCAGGCAGGTCGGTGATGGCATTAAGCGAGCCAGGGGAGCCTTCGAGGGGGATGCTCAGGTCACGGGCGCGTGGTTTGGTCATGG
>Ga0105106_10001094_pt1 | contig 19451 bp, 17 predicted proteins | sample PPLLaktember2015_5_FD_79109 | JGI IMG/M metagenome (GOLD analysis project Ga0105106, IMG submission 79109) | Freshwater sediment microbial communities from Prairie Pothole Lake near Jamestown, North Dakota, USA - PPLs Lake P8 Core (1) Depth... | ecosystem: Environmental > Aquatic > Freshwater >...
CCCAGGGCGGGGAGGTGATCCGGCACTCCGCCGAGCACGTGATGGCCGACGCCGTGAAGCGCCTGTTCCCGAACGCGCAGATCGACGTCGGACGCTCCGACCACAGCGAGAAGTTCCAATACGACTTCCTGGTCGACCGTTCCTTCACCGCCGAGGACCTCGAGCGCATCGAGGCCGAGATGCGGACGATCCTCGCCGAGAAGAGCGCGTTCACGCGCGAGGTCGTGAGCCGCGACGAGGCGAAGCGCCGCTTCGGCGCGATGGGCGAAGCGCTCAAGGTCTCGCGCGTCGACGACATCCCGGACGGCCAGCCGATCACGGTCTTCGGCCACGGCGCGTTCCAGGACCTCTGCCGCGGCCCCCACGTGCAGCGCGCGGACCAGATCGGCGCGGTGAAGCTGCTCGAGGCGGCGGGCGCGTATTGGCGCGGCGACGAGCGCAATCCGATGCTGCAGCGGATCTACGGCACCGCCTTCGCCACGCAGAAGGAGCTCGACGAGCACCTGGCGCGCGTCGAGGAGGCGAAGCGCCGCGACCACCGCCGCCTCGGGCAGGAGCTCGACCTCTTCCACCTCGACGCGATCTCGCCGGGCTCGCCGTTCTACCACCCGAAGGGCATGACGCTCTACAACGGCCTGGTGTCCTACATCCGCTCGCTCTATCCGAAGTACGGCTACCAGGAGGTCATGGCGCCGCAGCTCTTCCGCGCCGACCTGTTCAAGACCTCCGGCCACTACGAGCACTTCCGCGACGACATGTTCCGGATGGAGGGCGACGAGGGCGAGGAGCTCTTCGTGAAGCCCATGAACTGCCCCGGTCATTGCCATCTCTTCAACACGCGGAAGTGGTCCTACCGCGATCTGCCGGTGCGCTTCGCCGAATTCTCGCGCCTGCACCGCAACGAGCGCAGCGGCACCCTGACCGGTCTCTCGCGCGTGCGCGCGATGGCGCAGGACGACGCGCACATCTACTGCGCGCACGACCAGGTGGTCGACGAGGTGAACCGCTTCTTCGAGATGATGAACGAGGTCTACCGCGATCTCGGAATCAGCGGCGTGCAGGTCTCGGTCTCGACGCGCCCCGATCACTTCATCGGCGATCCGGCGGAGTGGGAGCGCGGGGAGCGCACCCTGATCGACGCCGTGAAGGCGGCGGGCTACGAGTGCGGGATCAAGCCGAAGGAGGGCGCGTTCTACGGCCCCAAGGTCGAGTGCGATTTCTTCGACGTGCTCGGCCGGCGCTGGACGCTCGCGACGATCCAGATCGACACCGCGATGCCCGGCCGCTTCGGCCTGCGCTACGTCGGCCGCGACGGCGCCGAGCACCAGCCGGCCATGCTGCATCGCGCGGTGCTGGGCTCCCTCGAGCGTTTCATCAGCATCTACCTCGAGCACACGGCGGGCGACTTCCCGCTCTGGCTCGCGCCGGTGCAGGCGGCGGTGCTGCCGATCTCCGAGCGCCACGTCGACTACGGCGGAAAGGTGACGGAGACGCTGCGCGCCGCCGGCATTCGGGCCGAGCTCGACGCGCGCAACGAGAAGCTCGGCTTCAAGATCCGGGAGGCGGAGACCCAGAAGGTTCCGCTCATGATCGTAGTGGGGGACCAGGAGCAGGCGAACGGAACCGTCGCTCCTCGTCGCCGGCACGGCCCGAGCGGGTCGTCGCCGTCGATCCCCCTCCAGACCTTCGTCGCGGAGATCTCGGACGAGATCGCGCGACGGCGGTCCTAGAGAAACGGTTCCGCAGGAGGACGGTCGCATCGCCGAGGTACGCAAGGATACGACGCGGGTGAACGAGCGGATCCGCGCGCGGGAAGTGCGCGTGATCGGCTCGGGAGGCGAGCAGCTCGGGGTGATGGCCCCGGAAGAGGCCATCCGGCGCGCGGAGGAGGAGGGGCTCGATCTCGTCGAGGTCGCACCGAACTCCGCCCCGCCGGTCTGCCGCATCATGGACTACGGGCGGTACAAGTACGAGCAGAAGAAGAAGGCGACGAAGAGCAAGGGACATGCGGCGACCTTGAAGGAGGTCAAGCTCCGGCCCCGCACGGACCAGCACGACCTCGACTTCAAGCTCAAGAACGCGCGACGCTTCCTGCTCGAGGGCGACAAGGTCAAGGTGACCGTCGCCTTCCGCGGTCGCGAGATCGTGCACACCGCGCTCGGCTCGCAGCAGCTCGACAAGGTGAAGGAGCTGATCGGCGCGTTGGCTGCGGTCGAGAGCCCGCCGCGCATGGAGGGACGCTTCCTCTCCATGATCCTGGTGCCGAACCGCGAGATGGTCGAGGCGGAGCGCAAGCGCGAGGAGGCGGCCGCGAAGGCCGCTGCGGAGCAGGCGAAGCGCGACGGCGTCGAGCTGGTGACGCCGGAGCCGGAGCCCGAGCCGGAAGAAGAAGACGACGACGACGACGAGGACGATGACGACGAGGCGGATGCGTCCGCCGCGGAGGAGTGAGATGCCGAAGATGAAGTCGCACCGCGGTGCGGCAAAGCGATTCAAGAAGACCGGGACGGGGAAGATCGTCCGGATGAAGCAGAACAAGCGCCACATCCTGACCAAGAAGTCGAGCAAGCGGAAGCGCCACCTCGGCAAGGACCAGGTCGTGGACAAGGCCGACGCGCCGCGCCTGGAGCGCATGCTCCCGTACTGAGCGCGGCAGGCGCCCCGAAGGACGGGGCGGCCGGAGCGGGCGTAACGCGAGAGCCGTTGCGTGGGCCCGCCGAGACGAGACGACGCCGGGGTCACACCCGAGAGCGTCGCGAGAAGGAGACGAAAAATGGCTCGAGTGAAGCGTGGCACACACGCCAACAAGCGGAAGCGCACGATCCTGAAGGCGGCCAAGGGCTACTACAGCGGCCGCCGGAACCTGCTGAAGACCGCGCGCGAGGCCGTCGAGAAGGGCCTGAAGTACGCGTACCGCGATCGCAAGCAGCGCAAGCGCCAGTTCCGCAGCCTCTGGATCGCGCGCATCAACGCCGCCGCGCGCGAGCACGGGCTCTCCTACAGCCGGCTCATCGCGGGCCTGAAGGCCGCGGAGATCGAGATCGATCGCAAGGTGCTCGCGGACATCGCGCTGAACGACCCCAAGGCGTTCGGCGAGATCGCGGCCGCGGCCAAGGCGAAAGCACCCACGGCGGCCTAGGGCGGAAGGGAATCGCGGAGCGGATGGCGGAGCCCTCGGTGTCGACGGAGCGTCTCGCCGCCCTGGAGGCGTCGTCCCGCGAGGCGATCGACGCCGCGGCGGACCTGACTGCGCTGGTCGAGGTGCGCGCGCGCATCCTCGGGCGCAAGGGCTCGCTCTCGGAGCTCCTGCGCGGCGTCGGCCAGCTCCCGCCGGAGGAGCGCGCCCGCACCGGCGAGGCCGTGAACGCGTCGAAGGCGCGGATCGAGAGCTGGCTCGAGGAGCGGCGCGCCGCCCTCGACGCCCGCGCCCGCGACCACGCGCTCGCCTCCGGCCGTCTCGACGTGACGCTGCCCGGCGCCGCGGCGCCGCTCGGGCGCCTGCACCCGGTGACGCGGGTCGAGCGCGAGGTGGTGTCGTTCTTCGCGGGCCTCGGCTTCTCGGTCGAGGAGGGGCCCGAGGTCGAGACCGACTTCCACAACTTCGAGGCACTGAACATCCCCGCGGATCATCCGGCGCGGGACGAGCACGACACGTTCTACGTCGGCCCGGGGCGCGTGCTCCGCACCCACACCTCGCCGGTGCAGATCCGCACCATGACCGGACGCAAGCCGCCGTTCCGCTTCATCGCGCCCGGACGGGTCTACCGCCACGACATCAGCCCCCGACACAGCCCCATGTTCCAGCAGGTCGAGGGCTTCCTGGTGGACGAGAGCACGAGCTTCGCCGAGCTGAAGGGCGTGCTCTACGCCTTCGCGAAGCACATCATGGGCGCGACGAAGCTGCGCTTCCGCGCGAGCTTCTTCCCCTTCACGGAGCCCTCCGCGGAGCTCGACTTCGAGTGCCTGCTCTGCGACGGCGCCGGCTGCGCCACCTGCTCCCAGACCGGTTGGATCGAGTGGGGCGGCTGCGGAATGATCCATCCGCGCGTGCTCACCGCCTGTGGCATCGACCCCGAGCGCTGGCAGGGCTTCGCCTTCGGCATGGGGCTCGAGCGTCCGGCGATGCTGCGGCAGGGCATCCCGCACATCCGGCTGCTCTACGAGGGCGACGTGCGCGTCCTGGAGCAGCTCTGATGCGCGTCCCCGTGTCGTGGCTGCGCGAGCTGGTCGCGTTCGAGCTCCCGCTCGAGGCGCTGGCCGAGCGGCTCACGGCCTCGGGCCTCGCGGTGGACGCGATCGAGCGCGTGGGCGCCGATCTCTCGGCGATCCGCGTGGGCCACGTCGTGGAGCGCGCGCAGCATCCGAACGCGGATCGGCTCTCGCTCTGCCGCGTCGCGCTCGGGCCCGACGTGAACGACGGCGCGCCCGTCGAGATCGTGTGCGGCGCGCCGAACGTCGCCGCAGGCCAGAAGGTCGCGGTCGCGCTGCCCGGCACGACCCTTCCCGACGGCAAGCAGCTCGAGCGCTCGAAGATCCGCGGCGTGGTCTCGAACGGCATGATCTGCTCGGCCCGCGAGCTCGGCATCGCGGACGAGCACGAGGGCATCCTGGTGTTGCCCGCCGAGGCGCGGGTCGGCGCGCCGCTTCCGGAGGCGCTGCCCGCGGCCGCCGCCGAGACCGTGCTCGAGCTCGAGCTCACGCCGAACCGTGGCGACTGCGCGTCGATCCTGGGCGTCGCGCGCGAGGTGCGCGCGCAGACCGGAGCGCCGCTTCGGCTCCCGCCCACCGAGGTCGCGGAGTCGCACGAGCGCGCGGCCGATCTCGTGCGCGTCGCGATCGACGACGCCGAGGGCTGCCCGCGCTACGTGGCCCGGGTCGTGCGCGGCGTGCGGGTCGGCCCTTCGCCCGACTGGGTGCGCCGCCGTCTCGAGGCCGCGGGCATGCGCGCGATCAACAACGTGGTCGATGTGACGAATCTGGTGCTGCTCGAGCTCGGGCAGCCGCTCCATGCCTTCGACCTGGCGAAGGTCGGCGGCGGCGAGGTGCGCGTGCGCGCCGCGCGCCCGGGCGAGCGCCTGCGCACCCTCGACGGCCAGGACCGCGCCCTCGAGCGGGACGACCTGGTGATCGCCGACGCGACGCGCGGCATCGCCCTCGCGGGCGTGATGGGCGGCGCCGAGAGCGAGGTGAGCGAGGCGACGCGCGACGTCCTGATCGAGAGCGCCGCCTTCGCGCCGGCGCGTATCCGGCGCACCGTGAAGCGCCTCGGACTGCGCAGCGAGGCCTCCTACCGCTTCGAGCGCGGCGTCGACCGCGCGGGCGTCGCGCGCGCGGCGGATCGCGCGGCGCGGCTCCTCGCGGAGCTCGCAGGCGGGACACCCGCCGCCGGTGCCGTCGACGTGAGCGCGGGCCCGCCCGAAGCGCCGCGCGAGATCGAGATCGACCCCGCGCGCGTGAACCGCCTGCTCGGCACTGCGCTCGCGAGCGACGAGATGGGCGCGCTGCTCGCGCGCCTCGAGATCGCGACGCAGCCCGCCGCGGGCGGTCGCCTGCGCTGCCGCGTGCCGAGCCATCGCAACGACCTCGTGATCCCGCAAGACATCGCCGAGGAGATCGCGCGCCTTCACGGGCTCGACCGGATCGAGGCGCGGCTCCCGGTCGCGCCCCTCCGCGTGGTCGAGCAGGCGCCCCATCGCGTCCTCGTCGACCGCGCGCGCGACGCGCTCGTGGCCGCCGGCCTGGTCGAGGCCGTGACGCTCTCGTTCCTCGACGCCGGCGACCTCGACCGCCTCGATCTCTCCCTCGACGACCGCCGCCGCCGCACGGTGCGGATCCAGAACCCGATCGGCGAGGAGCAGTCGCGCCTGCGCAGCACGCTGCTGCCGTCGCTGCTGCGGGCGGCGCGCGCGAACCTGGCCCACAAGGTCGAGCGGGTGCGGATCTTCGAGGTGGCGCGCGTCTTCTTCTCGGACGGCCCGGCGGCGGAGCAGGGCCTCGCCGACGAGCCGCTGCGTCTCGCCGCGCTGATCACGCGGGGCGAGCGCACGAGCCTGTGGGAGCCGCGCGAGGCGCTGCCCCTCTTCTTCGAGGCCAAGGGCGTGGCGGAGCGCCTGCTGCTCGCGCTCGGCCGCGAGGCCTGGCTGCGCGCCGGCACGCCGGAGCCCTACCTCCACCCCGGCGCTTCGAACGAGATCGTGACGCCCGAAGGCGTCGCAGGCACCGTGGGAGAGCTCCACCCCGACGCCGCCCGGGCCTTCGAGATCGAGGTGCCCTGCGCCCTGATCGAGCTCGATCTCGCGACCCTCGCAGGGTTGCCCGAGCGCCGGCCGCGCTACACAGAGGTGTCGAACCAGCCGCCCGTGCGCCGGGACCTCGCGGTCCTGCTCGGGCGGGAGGTCGCCGCGGGCGACGTGCTCGAGGCGATCCGAAAGCAGGCGGGCCCGCAGCTCGCGGCGGTCACGATCTTCGACCGCTACGAGGGCAAGGGCGTGCCCGAGGGAAAGGTGAGCCTCGCCTTCCGGCTGGTGTTCCAGCGCGCGGACCGCGCGTTCACCGACGCCGAGATCGCGAAGCTCGTCGAGCGCGTGGTGGGGATGCTCGGTCACCGCTTCGGCGGTGAGCTGCGCTAGCCCGGCATGGCATCCGGAGGGGGAGAGCAGATGACGAAGGCGGACATCGTCGAGCACATCTACGAGAAGGTCGGCTTCTCCAAGAAGGAGTCGGCCGAGCTGGTGGAGAAGGTCTTCACGATCATCAAGGACACCCTCGCTTCCGGCGAGAAGGTCAAGATCTCGGGATTCGGAAATTTCGTGGTGCGCGAGAAGAATGCCCGAAAAGGGCGAAACCCTCAGACGGGCGAGGAGATTCGTCTCGCGGCGCGAAGAGTCCTCACGTTCAAGCCGAGCCTCGTGCTAAAGAACATCCTGAACGAGGGCCACGCCGGCGACGCAGATCCCGACCTCGTGGACGAGGACGACGGAGACGACGCCGACGAGTGAAGGCCCGCTGAGCCCGTCCACGGCCGGCGCGCCCACGCCGCACGGGGATGGTGATCCGGGGGGATCGGCGGATGGTCGGAACGGCACGCCCCGCGGAGCGTGCGACGCGCGTCCCCGCAGGTACGAGCGCCGTCGCAGCGACGCCCGACGAGGGCAAGCGCTACTACCGCATCGGCGAAGTCAGCCGCATCACGGGCATCAAGCCCTACGTCCTGCGTTACTGGGAGTCCGAGTTCCGCTGGATGGCGCCGCAGAAGTCGCGCTCCCAGCAGCGGCTCTATCGCAAGCGCGACATCGATGTGATCCAGCTCATCAAGCGCCTGCTCTACGAGGAGCGCTTCACGATCGCCGGCGCGCGGCGGAAGCTGCGAGAGCTCGGCGTCTCCCGCGCCCTCGAGGCGCCGCAGCTCGGCCTCGAGCTGAAGCCGGAGGTCGGTGGCGCGCGCGAGCGGCTGCGCCGCATCCGCGACGACCTGGCGGCGATCCGCGCGAGCCTCTGACGGCGCCGGCCGTCAGATCGGGAGCGCGAACAGGAAGCCCTCGAAGCTGAGCCAGAGCAGGGCGTAGGACACGCCGAAGGTGGCGATCGCGCGCAGGGTCGTGAAGTCGAGGGCCTGGCGCACCGCGACGATGCCGGCGACCAGCATCCAGAGATCCGCGAAGTACACGATGGCCGCGGCGACGTCCGGCCAGGGCAGGCCGCCGCCCAGGCGCAGCAAGCCGGGCGTGAAGGCGAAGCCGGTGGTGCGCAGGACCTCCGCATAGTCGGTCGAGGTATGGGGCCCGCGCAGGAACGTCGCGCCCACCATGTACGTGAAGACCGACCCCACGATCCAGAGCGTCAGCGGCTCCATCACGTCCACCAGGATGCGCTCGAAGCTTCGCGACGAGAGCGCGCTCGCGGCGCCGCCCGCGGCCGCCGCGAGCAGCACCACGATCAGCGCCTGGGAGACCGATCGCCGCTCGGCTTCGACCTCCTCGTAGAGATCCGCCTCGAGGCATGCCGCGCGCAGCATGCGGGGCAGCAGCCGTCGCGACGGGGGCGCGGGCGCGGCCACCTCCGGCGCACCGGGCGCGCTCACGGGCCGGTTCCGAACAGGCGCGCGAAGAGCCGGGCGAGCTGCCCGCGCAGGCCCGCCTGATCGCGCAGGGCGTCCATGCCGCGGATCACGGCCTCGGTCGAGCTGCAGGTCGTGGCGTCGCCCCACTCGTCGAGACAGCGCAGACCCACCGCCGGCGCGCGCCGGTTCACGTCGGCGGCCGCCGCGCGCACGGCCGCGCGGAACGCGGGATCGCTGCCGCTCTTCTCGTAGGCCCGGGCCAGCATGTCGTTCCAGCGCTCGAGACGAAGGATCACCGCCGGGTCGGCGTCAGGATCGGCCGCGGCCCGTCGCGCCAGCCGGTAGTAGCCGTAGGCGAGGGAAGAGAGCGCGTCGTAGGGCGCGTCGGAGCCGGCGGCGAGGTCGCGCTCGACGCGCGCGGCCGCCGCCGGGTCGAAGCTCCCCTTCTCGAGCGCGCCGAAGAAGCTCTCGTAGCGCTCCTGCGCGGGCTCGAGGCATACCGCAGGCTGGCCGGGCTCGGGCAGGGGACAGTAGGCGCCGCTCTTCCCGGCGCTCGCGCCGTCGGCGGCGAGCGCCCCCGCGCCGCCGACCGGGAGCAGCAGACACGCGAGAGCGACGGTGCGGATCGAGAGGCCCGGGCCGACGCGTCGTCTCGGGCCGCCCCTCATCGCGCGTCGCCCGCCGGCGGAATCGAGATCCGCTCGCCGGCGACGAGACCCAGCCAGAAGGGACCCTCGCGCGCGAAGCGGCGCGCCGGCCCGCCGTCGTCGGGCACGAGCCGCACCTCGATCGAGAGGACCTGGAGCCGGTCGTCCATCTCACCGTGGCCGCGGACGTTCGGGATCGGCTCCTGACCCTTGCGCAGCGCCACGCCGATCACCCCGGCGAGCGCGATGGGCGGGACCGTCGGGTCGTTGAGCTCGGGGAAACCGACGTTGGTGTCGGGGTCGCCGGGCCCGCCGAGCACGTAGACGTCCTCGGCGCCCCGTCGCAGCGCCTTGCCGCGGGCCTTCGCGAGCCGGAACTCGCGGCCGAAGGCGCCCTGCAGCTCGACGAAGAGCGGGTCGTCGGTGCCGGCCATGCGGTCGGTCCCGACGCGAACGCTGACTTCGATGCGACGCAGACGCGCGCTGGCGCTCGACACGGCGGTCGGCCTGGCTTCGGTCACGAGCCTCCCCTGCGCGGGCGCGCAGCGCGAGGGTCGCTTGCCGCCCCGGCAGGGTCAAGGCGCGGCGGCGCCGTCCGCTGCGCAGGAGCTGCCGATCCGCGAGGCCCGGGCCCGCACCCCCGCGGCCCGACAGCAATGGCCGCGCGCGCCCCGGCCTGTCGTACACTGCGCCCATGCGATCTCCCAGGGCGCCGCTGCTCGCGCTGCCGCTGCTGCTGTGCACCTTCGCCCCAGCCCTCGCCCCGGCCGAGCCGGCCTGCGAGGCATGGCCGGGCGAAGTCTCCCCGCTGCCCGTGGTGAGCGACTCCGACCGCGTGAACGCACGCTGGGCGAAGCTGCGCGCGGCGGAGCTCGCGAAGCTCGCGGCGCCCCTCGAGACGATCGCCACCGTCGACGCCCAGCGGCTCTGGCGCCACGTGCTCTGCCTCGATCCCGAGAGCGCCGAGGCGAAGGGCGGCGTCCAGCGCACGTTGCCTTCGCGCGTGCATCGTCTGGCCGTGCTGCCGGGAAGCCCCATGGTGACGGCCCCGGCGCCCGACCTCGCGTCGGCCCTCGCGACGCTCGGCCGCCCGCTGCGGCTCGCAGCGCCGCGCGCCGCGCCCGCCGTCGCCGCCGAGCCTCCCGCGCAGGCGCCGCGCCTCACGGCCGAGAGCTTCCGCGCCGCCGACCACGAGCTCGCCCAGGCCGAGACGCTGAATCGGCAGGCGCGTTTCGAGGAAGCGCTCGCGTCCGCCGACCGCGCGCGGACCGCGCTGCCGATCGGCTGGAGCGCCGACGTGCAGCAGCGTCGCGCGCGCATCGAGGCCGCCGCCGCGACGGCGCAGGTCGCCCTCGGGCGCGAGCAGGAGGCGCGGCGCAGCTTCGGCCAGGCGCTGCAGGCCGATCCCGCGTTCCGCCTGGACGCGCGCTCGACCTCGCCCAAGGTGATGCGAGCGTTCGACGCGGCGCGGAGCGCCGCCCCCGCGGCGGCGCCGGAGGCCACGCCGTGATCACGCGATCCCGTGTCGCCTGCGGCCTGCTCGGCGCGCTCGCCGCCGCGGCCGCGGCCTGCGCCACGGCTCCGGGCAGCGGCGGCCCGCCCGGTACGCTCGCGGTCGAGGTGCTCGGCGGCCAGCCGAGCCTTCCCGAGTGGCTGCCCGCGACGACGCCCCGGGTCGAGATCGTGCTCGACGCCACGCCGAGCATGACCCGCGCGCGTGTCGATGGCATCCGCGGCTTCGAGGCCGCGCGCGCTGCGGCCGCCCGCACCCTCGACGACCTGCCGGCCGATACCCGCGCGACCTTCCACCTGGTGGGCGGCCCGGACCGCAGCGAGAGCTGCACCGACGAGCTGGGCGCGCTGGTCTCGGAGCCCGGCCCGCCCGTCGTGCTGGCGGACGACGCCCGCGGCGCACCGCGCCGCGGCGAGGCCTCGCTTCCGGACGCGCTCGGCCGCCTCGCCGACACCCTCGAGGCGAGCGGCGAGACGCCGCGCGCACGCATCGTCGTGTTCACGGACCTGGCCCAGGACTGTGGCGGCGACCTGTGCGCGGCGACGACGCGCCTGGTCGCGGGCGGCGCGTCCTTCGACTGGGTGCTGGTCGGAGACGAGCCGCTGCCGTCGTGCCTCGAGGACGTCGCGCTCGACGCCGCTCCGCCGCGCCCGCTGGCCGCGCAGCCGCTTCCGACGCCGCCGCGGTTCAGCGTGATCCCTCGCGACGCGATGCTCGTCGGCGGTGAGACCGCGGCCCGCGCGCGGGTCGAGGGCGTCGCGGACGGCACGGCGATCGGCGTGCCCTCCGGCCTCGCCTTCGTCGGCATCGACCTCTCGCCGCCGGCGAACTTCGGCCCGGTCGCGATCGAGGCCGGCGGGCACTATCGCGTGCGCGTGGTCGAGTTCCCCAGCGCGTCGCCGCCTGCGCGCGAGTGGCAGATCGATCCCGTGGCCGGAGGCCCCGCGCCAGCCGCGGCGGGAGATCCCGCCCAGTGAGGCACGAGCGCGCCGTCGTCGATCCCTTCGGCCCGACCGCCGACGCAGCGGCCTACGTCCCGCGGCCCGCGACCGAGCGACTGCTCGACGCGCTCTCGTCGTGGGCGATGGACGATCGGCCCGTCGCGCTGCTGACCGGGCCGCCGGGCATCGGCAAGACGCTGCTCCTGCGCGTGCTCGAGCGGCGGCTCGAGCCCGTCTGCCACTGCGTCGCGCTGCCGTACGCCGCGCTCTCGTCGCAAGAGCTCTGCGGCTGGGCGCTCGGCCTGCTCGGCGAGCCCGCGCCGACCGCGGGCGACGCCGAGCTCACCCTCGCTTCGACGGCCGAGCGCCTCGCCCGCTCGGGCCGCCCGCTGCTCCTCGTCGTGGACGACGCGAGCGCCATGCCGGCCGACACGATCCGGCGTCTGCGCGCCCTGGCCGAGGGCTCCGAGGGCGCCTTGCGCGTGCTCGCGGCGGGCCTCGAGCTCGCGCCGGCAGGCGAGGGCGCGGAGGCCACCCAGGACCCGCGCGGCCCCGACGCGTGGATCCGCGAGTTCGGCAAGGAGACGGCGCGCTTCCGGCTCGCGGAGCCGATGAGCGAGGAGGAGACCTGGCGCTACCTGCGCGCGCGCCTCGAGTCGTCGGCCGCGCCCGCGGAGGTGGTCGCGCGCTTCGACGCCCGTACCAGCGCGCGACTCCATCGTGCGTCGGGCGGGATCCCGCGCGAGCTGCACGGCCTCGCGGGTGAGTTCCTGCGCCTGGGCGATCGTGCGTTCGCAGCCGCGCGCGAGCAGGTCGTCTCGGCCGCACGGGCGAGCATCCCCGCTCCGGCGCCCGCGGCGGACGCGACGGCGCTCGCGGAGGCGGCGCGTGCCGCCGCTACGACCGCCGCGATCGAGCCCGAGCGCGAGGCCGAGCCCGCGACCGCGCCCGCGAGACCGAGCGAGCCCGAGCCGCCGCGCGTGACGGCAACCGCGTCGTCGCGCGCCGCCGAGCCCGCACGCCCCGCCGAAGCTGCGCGCGCCCCTGAGATCGTGCGCGCGGCAGAGCCTGCGCGTCCCCCCGAGACCCTGCGTCCGGCCGAGTCCGCGCGCCCCGCGCCGGGCGAGACCGCGGCCCCGCCATGGGTGGAGCCGCCGCCTTCCGCAAAGCCGACACCGCCGCCGCGTGCGGCGATGGCCACACCGCCGAGCGACTCCGTCGCGGAGTGGCCTTCGATCGACGATGCGCCGCTTCCGGCGTCACGGCCCGTCGGCGCGAGAGGGCGCGACGAGGTCGCGCCGCCTGCGGCCGAGGGACCGCTCGCCGCCGCGGAGATCGACGAGGAGCCGTTCGAGGAGGCGCCGTCCGCGGCCCCGGCATTCCGACGTGCCGCGGTGTTGCGACCGCCGCCGCGACGGGTCGAGCGCGGCCCCGCGCGCAGCGAGCTCGCGCTCGTGGCAGCGGGGATCGTCGCCCTCGCGGTGTCGGTGCCCATCGTGCTGTCGCTGCTCGGAAGGCCCATCGCCTCGAGCCCGCCCGCTCCGCCGTCGCGCGAGGCGCCGGCGCCGGAAGCGGTCGCGTCGCCTGCCGCGCCGACGGCGGCAGCGCCCGTCGCTTTGCCGACCGCACCGCAGCCTGCACCGATTCCCGAGCCCGCGGCGCCGGGAGCGATGGCGGAGGGCACGGGATCGCAGCCCGTTCCGGAGCCGACTCCCGAGCCGGCGCCGGAGGTCGCGACCAGCGAGCTTGCAGGCGCGCCGCCCGAGACGGCCGCGGCTCCGCCGGAGGCATCGACACCGACGACCGAGGACGTCGGTGTCGCAGCGGCGCCGGTCGCGCCGTCGCCCGACACGCCGGGAGCATCGCCAGGCGCGGCAGACGTCGCGACGGAAGCGACGTCGCCGAGCACGCCGCAAGCATCGCCGAGCGAAGCGGCAGCCATCGGGACGGAGGCGTTGCCGAGCAACGCGGCAGCCAACGTGCCGCAGCCTGCACCGGGCAGCGCGACACCGACCGGCGCCGGGCCTCCGCCGGGCGACGCAGCAGCCATCGCGGCGCAGCCTTCGCCGACCAACGCGACGGCCGACGCACCGCAGCCGGCACCGAGCAGCCCGCAGGTCGTCGCTCCCGAGCCTCCGCCGAGCACGTCGGCGGTCGCTGCGCCCGAGCCGGCGGATGCCGCTTCGAGCGCGCCGCCGATCGCGAAGGAGCCGGCTGCGATGCCGGACGTCGCGGCGGCCCCCGCGCCGGCCGTCTCGCCACCGACGCCGATGCCGGCACCGGTCGTCTCGCCACCGACGCCGGCGCCCGCACCAGCAGGCTCGCCGGCGGCGGCGCTCTCCGCGTCGACCACGACCGCTCCTCCGTCGCCCGTGCCGACGACGGCGCCACCGCCGCTCGCCGCGGCTCGAACCGAGGCTCCGCCGACCGCGACGCCGCCGCCGCCCGCGCCGGAGGGCGAGCCGGTCCGCGTGAACGTGAACGCGACGCCCTGGGCGTGGGTCACCGTCGACGGCATCGATCTCGGCGAGACGCCGCTCTCGGGCGTTCTGCTGCGAGCCGGCGACCACGAGTTCACGGCGCGCATGCCCGACGGCCGCGTGGTGAAGCGCACGGTCCGCGTCGACGCCGACAACCGCTTCGTCGGCTTCGACTGAGGCGCGCGGGGCTGGTCGACATCGCCCCCCGCCGAGGCTACAACCCGAGGCGGTCCGGGCCGTAGCGCAGCTTGGTAGCGCGCCTGAATGGGGTTCAGGAGGTCGCGGGTTCAAATCCCGCCGGCCCGACCAATCGGATCAGGGACTCAGTCCACGCGCTCGAGGGCCCTGATCCCTGCTGGCGAGCGCCGGCGATTGGGCTCGGGCAGCGCGAGGGCGAGGCCGACCGCTCTCCACCCAGATCGGTGTGAGTCCGAAAGCCTTGCGTAGTGCGCGTGCCCGCCGAGCACCGAAGGCATCGCACGTGCCCGTGCTCGCAGGCACGCGTCTGATGGCCGGTGTTCCCGCCTGCGGGAACCCTTCGTGTCCCTTACGCGCCTCCATCGCCTGCCCTGGGACGGGCGCAGGTGCCCGGGGGCCTCGGCTGCGGCGCGTGACGTCGACCTCGCCCAGCACGCGATTCCCTCGCCACCGGGCCGACCTCCGCGGGCACGAGCACCGACTCGCCGCGCGCGGGAGCGAGGCATGGCGTTCACTAACCGTCCGGCCAGCGGGACACTCCGCCACACGCGCGCGGCTGAAGGAGACAACCGTCTCGTCGCGGAGGCCGCGACGGCCGGCTTTGACAGGCACCGATCTTGCTGCCCCCAACCCCAGCGAATCGCGCTCGATGCACGCGGCGCGAGACGGTCACTCTCCCACGGAGGATGCGATGGCCATCAAGATCGGGATCAACGGATTCGGTCGCATCGGTCGCCTGGTCCTCCAGGCCCTCTGCGATCGGGGGCTCCTCGGCCGGGAGATCGACGTCGTGGGCGTCGTCGATGTCTCGACCGATGCCGACTACTTCGCCTACCAGATGAAGTACGACTCGGTGCACGGTCGCTTCGGGCATGCGCTGTCGACGAAGAAGAGCGATCCGTCCGCCGAGCACAACGACGTGCTCGTCGTCGGCGACGACGAGATAAGGTGCATCCCGGCGGCCAAGGATCTGAGCCAGCTCCCCTGGAAGGAGCTCGGCGCGGACTACGTGATCGAGTCGACGGGCCTGTTCAACGACGCCGAGAAGGCGGGGGGACACCTCGCTGCCGGGGCGAGGAAGGTGATCCTCTCGGCGCCCGGAAAGGGCGGGGTCAAGACGCTCCTCATGGGCGTGAACGAGGGCGAGTACGATCCCGCTCGGCACCACGTCGTGTCGAACGCCTCCTGCACGACGAACTGCCTGGCCCCCGTCGTGCACGTGCTCCTGAAGGAGGGAATCGGCCTCGAGACCGGCCTGATGACCACGATCCACAGCTACACCGCGACGCAGAAGGTGGTGGACGGTCCCTCGAAGAAGGACTGGCGCGGCGGCCGCGCGGCGGCGATCAACATCATCCCGTCCACGACCGGCGCCGCGAAGGCGGTCGGCGAGGTGCTGCCCGCGACGAAGGGCAAGCTCACCGGCATGGCCTTCCGCGTGCCGACGCCCAACGTCTCCGTCGTGGACCTGACCTTCCGCTCGGAGCAGGAGACCTCGATCGAGGCCATCGACGGCCTCATGAAGAAGGCGAGCGAAACCTACCTGAAGGGCATCCTCGGCTACTGCGACGAGGAGATCGTCTCGACCGACGTGATCCACGACGACCGCTCTTCGATCTACGACTCGCTGGCGACGCTCCAGAACAACCTGAAGGGCGAGAAGCGCTTCTTCAAGGTCGTGTCCTGGTACGACAACGAGTGGGGCTACGCGAACCGCGTGATCGACCTGCTGCGCCACATGGCGGAGAGGGATGCCGCGAAGTAGAGCTCGGCGACTTCAACATGTGTGTGGGGTCTTCCGTGTCTTCACCGCCGACACGGGGGGAGCGGGTCGACGAGGTGCAGGTGCGGGAGGGCGACCTCGAGGCTTGCGAAGACCCGCGGCGGTCGGGCACTCTCCGTCGCTTGATCGCAAGACTTGCACCTGTCGCGGCGGCGCTCTGCGTCGCGCTCTTCGCCTGCGGTCGCGAGCCGCGGCATCAGCCCGACGTCCTGCTGATCGTGATCGACACGCTGCGCGCCGATCGGCTGGGCGCCTGCGGCAATCGCGACGGCCTCACACCGTTCCTCGACGAGCTCGCCGCGCGGGCGACGGTCTACCAGCGAGCGTACGCGCCAGCGCCCTGGACGAATCCGTCGGTCGCCTCGCTCTGGACGTCGCGTCATCCGTCCCAGCATGGTGTCGTCTCGTTCGCGAGCGTGCTCGAAGACGGCGCGGTCACGCTGGCCGAACGGCTGCGCGAAGCCGGCTACGCCACGGCCGGGTTCTCCGCGAATCCCCTGATCGATTTGCCGAGCGGTCTCGGCCAGGGCTTCGACGTCTACGACGCCGCGCCTCCCCAGGACGCCGACGTCCCGGAGTTCCGTCGGGTGCCGCCCCGGGCAGACGCCCTGGCCGCCCAGGCGCTCGCGTGGCTCGACGCGCGGCGCGCGACTCCCGAGCGCCCGGCCTTCCTCTATCTGCAGCTCATGGAGACGCACACGCCGTACGCGCCGCCAGCGGATCTGCTCGCCTCCCGCTTCGCGCCGGGCGCGCTTCCGGACCTCGAGTCGGTCGCGAGCCAGATGCTGCTCGCAAACACGTACAGGCCCGCACCCGGGGCCGTCTCGCTCTTCCAGACGCTCTACGACCTCGAGGTGAGGAGCGCCGACCGCGAGCTGCGGGCGCTGTTCGCGGCGCTCGAGCAGCGCGGCTTCCTGCGCGACGCGGTCGTCGTCGTCACCGCAGACCACGGCGACGAGTTCGGCGAGCACGGGATCTTCGGCCACGGCACGACGCTCTTCGAGCCGGCGATCCGGGTACCGCTGCTCGTCGTCGCGCCGGGGCAGACACGCCATCGCGACGTCCTGCAGCCGGTGTCGCTGATCGACGTCGCGCCGACGGTCCTCGCCTGGGCGCGCACGCCCGTGCCAGCGCAGTTCGCGGGACGCGTCCTGCCCGACGCCGGGCCCTGGGATGCGCGGTCCTGGCTCGTGAGCCTCCTCCCGCGGTCCGCGCGGCGCGCGCTCGCGCCGCAGGCGCCCGTCGTGTCCGAGCTCGTCGGGACCGCCACCGGTGCGCCGCGCCAGGGCGTCTTCCACGAGCGGGCGATTCTCGATGGCGCGGAGAAGCTCATCGCGAGCGTCGGCGGCGCACGCGAGTGGTACGACCTCGACGCCGATCCCGAGGAGCGCGCGCCCGACGGTCTTCCGGAGAGTACGCGCGGCGCGCTGGCACGGAGCTTCGACGTCTTCCTCGCGAGCGTTCCCTCCGACGTCGCAGGAGCGCGGCGTGCTCCGGTGATCGACGCGGAGACGCGCAAGCGGATGCGCGCGCTCGGCTACGCCGACTGACGGCGGACTCGAGGCGCGCGGGCGGAGCCGCGGAGGCCGATGTCGTTTTCGGACTATCCCCACGTGCAGCGCCTCGCGGAGCTCTTCCGGTCTCATCCCGTCTGGTGCGAGGCTGCACGCCGGCTCTCGCCGGACGCGACGAGCAAGGTCTTCTTCCGCCACCGCCCCGCGTCGGCGACTTCGCGCGGGCGCTCTTCCGCTCGATGCTGGAGGGCGACGCCGCGCATCGCGTCGAGCTGCGTGTGATCGCGCCCTTCGCGCGCCTGCTGCGTCGCGGCTACGTCGAGCTGCTGCTGCGCGTGGGGCCGCGTCAGTTCGTGAAGCGCTCTCCACTCCATCCGACGGACGAGGCTCATCGCAGAGCTCGGCGGCGCCCGCTGTCGGTGCGCGTCTTGCTTTGAGGAGGAGCGGCGGCGCGCGTGTCGACTCCAGCGCGCGCGTTTCGACGGCTCGCACATCACCCACATTCGCGCGTCGTCGATATCCGGTAGCGACATTGGATGTATCTCAGTGAAGGTCTGCTCGAGAAGGTAACACGACGACGTGACTCATCGGGCGCGACAGTGGCGAGGCGGCACGCCTTCCTACTGGCTCAATTTCAGCGCGACGGAACACCCGTGTTTGGAGGCGTCCCACCGCACCCTTCCGCAAACGGGTCGCTCGTGCTGACAGGTCGGCCTGCAGCAAGCCACGCGTCAACATCCCCGATCGAGTAGACGACCAACCGGCGCCCCTGAAGCTGAGGCGTATCAGCGAGGCTGGGGTCTCCGGCGCCGACCCGTTCGACACGTCATCCCGACGGTCATGCCGAGACGAGCACCCAGATGCCCGCCAGCGCCAGCCCAAGGCCGCTCAGCCGTCCGCCCTGCACGCCGTACGGCGCAAGTTTCTCCAGCAGCACGAAGGCAGTGATCGCGGCGATCCAGAGCAGGCTCATCACCCCGCCGAAGAACAGCAGCAGCATTAGCGCCCAGCAGCAGCCCACGCAGTAGAGTCCGTGGCGCAGCCCCAGGCGCAGTGCGCCCGGCACGCCCGGACGCCAGTGCTGCATCAAGAAGGCGAGCGGCGAGCGGCAATGGCTGACACACACGTTCTTGAGTGGCGTCCACTGGTACACGCCGGCGACGATCAGGATCGCGCCGCCGAGCCAGGGACTGGCGCTCACCATCATCGGCGACAGCAGCGCCGCCTCCGCCAGTCCCCATTGCAGCAGCGTCGCCGCGGCGCTGAACAGCGTCCACGCGGCGACGTAGCCGGAGGTGAAGACGAACATTCGCGCCACCGGCGCGCGCACCTTCGGATCGCTGTGGACTACGTGCCGGAACAGCAGGATCGTCGGCAGCGCGCTGGGCAGCATCATGCCGACCATCATCACCGCCCACATCAGGAAGATGAGAACGAGGTAGCGCGCGTCCCAGGTCGCTTCCATCATCCACCTGGCGAGACCATCCATGCGGCCGTGCATGTCCAGCGAGGCCGGCACCAGGTAGGCCCAGGCGCAGGCGATCGCCCCGGCCACGCCGGCGATGACGAATGCTCTTTCACCAAACCAGGATCTTTGCACCGGCGCTCTCTCGCAGACGGTTTGCTTGAACCGCGGCTACTACAGGCAGATAATGCCGGGCAATCGCGGTCGGAGGAACTCATGTCCGAAGCCCAGGAGTGGAAGATCAAGGGTGGATGGTTTGATGTCTGCCGCTGCGACGTGCCGTGCCCCTGCTCATGGGCGCAGCCGCCGGACGACGGGTTCTGCGAGGGAATCCTGTTGTGGCACATAAAGGAAGGAAACTACGGCAACGTACGCCTCGACGGTCTCAACGTCGCCATGATCGCAACGTTCAGGGGCAACATCTGGGAGAAAGCGACGAGCATTGCCCAGGCGTTTTTCATGGATGAGCGCGCCGACGAATCCCAGCGCGGGGCACTCCAGACCGTCTTCAGCGGTGCGGCTGGTGGGTGGCCGAAGCAGTTCGGCGAGCTGACCAGGGGCAGCGAAACGAAGGGCATGGAGTTTGCGACCATCAACCTGGAAATTGCGCAGGACCTGTCATCGTGGCGCGCCGAGGTTCCGGGGAAGTTCGTGGCGGCCGCGAACGCGCTGCGTGGCCCCACCAGCAACGGCAAGAATCCAGAGGTCCGCAACCTGCCGGGCGCCGAGACCGGCCCGGGCGGCGTCGCCACCTGGGGCGTGGCCACCGCGCACACTGCCGACGCCTTCGGCCTGAAGTGGGACCACGGCGCGGGCAAGTCCAGCAAGTACATCGCCTTCGAGTGGAGCGG
>Ga0105106_10001095_pt1 | contig 19449 bp, 12 predicted proteins | sample PPLLaktember2015_5_FD_79109 | JGI IMG/M metagenome (GOLD analysis project Ga0105106, IMG submission 79109) | Freshwater sediment microbial communities from Prairie Pothole Lake near Jamestown, North Dakota, USA - PPLs Lake P8 Core (1) Depth... | ecosystem: Environmental > Aquatic > Freshwater >...
GATGTGCCGCTGTCTCCCTTGGATCAATTGCGCTATCTGCTGATCCGCCTGAGCGAACATTGGGACAGCTATCGGGTGTTCGCCTGGCAGAATGGCGTGCCGTGGACCAACAACGCCACCGAACAGGCTATCGGGCGCATGAAAATGCGGGCTCGCACCGTGCGAGGCTACAAATCCTGGAGGGGGATGCAGGCGGGACTCTGGCTGAGTGGGACGGGTTTGGCCTTGTGATTGCTTGCAGGGCTTGGGAGATTTGCGCCTTGAGCAGTTTTGGCTTTTCGCCAACCGCTGATGTTACAAACACTCCCAACGGCCTTTATTGCAACTCGGCCTTGCCCGTGTTAGAATACAATGGTACTCCTCTCAAAATTGGTTGATGGAACTGGGCGCGGCGGCCAGGCTGCCGCAGGCGCCTCGAAATTCACTTAATTTGAGATAACCTGTGCATCCTATTCAGCCTGGTCGGTTCTACAACCAGGCCGAGGAAAAGTGTGCAATGTCAGATATGGTAGAAGTCGTCATCGATAGCATACGCGTCAGCCTGATGTCCCAGCAGCGTATCGTTATACTGCGAGAGGTCAATGCGGATCGCTATTTGCCGATCTGGATTGGTATTTACGAAGCGGAAGCAATTACCATCGCCTTGCAGGAAGTGGAGGTGGCGCGCCCGCTCACGCATGATTTATTAAAGAATGTTTTCAATACGCTCAATGCCCAGATCATCCGCGTGGAGGTCTCTTCCTTGAAAGATGATACCTTCTACGGCAATATCGTTGCGGAGGTCAATGGGCGCAGCTTGAATGTTGATGCGCGTCCGTCCGACGCACTCAATCTGGCGGTGCGCGCCCACGTGCCCATCCTGGTGGCGCGGTCGGTAATGGATTCTGCTGGGATTACCCCCGAAGAGGATTTACAACAGCAGGAATCAGAGGCGCAAACGAAAGGCGAGCCACAATCGGAAGAGAGTGAAGAGCGCCTTTCCGTCTTTGAGGATTTTTTGGAAAAACTGAACCTGGAAGACCAGGACGATGACGAGGGAGAAGAAAAAGACGAGGAGTGAAAGCCGCCTCGCCGTGTTGGACGCCGCAACAACCGGGGTTCGCCAGGCCACCTGGCTGGTGGCCCCGGTTTTTTAGTCAAATTTGAGGGTGAGCGCGTATGGATGATTTTCTGCCCCCCGCTGAAGCATCTGCTTCGGCTGCTCCGGTGGTTCCCCATAATAATGAAGCAGAAGAAGCCGTCATTGGGTCGATTCTGATCAATCCCGAAGCGTATTACGATGTGGCTTCCTTCCTGCAGGCGGATGATTTTTACATCCACCGCCACCGGTGGATCTGGGAGGTGTTCACGCGCCTGCATGAGCGCCGCAGGCCCATCGATTACCTGACTGTCACGGATGAGCTGGATCAAATGGGGCAGCTGGCGGAGGTGGGTGGTCCTGCCTACCTTTCTGCTTTGATTAACAATGTACCCACCTCGCTGCACGCAGAGGCTTACGGTCGTATCATCGAAGAAAATTCGATTCGCCGGCGCATGATCACTGCAGCCAATGAGATCGCCCGGCTGGCCTATAAGGAGAGCCAGGGTATCGATTTGGTGATGGATGAAGCGGAAAAGGCTGTTTTTGGGGTGAGCGAGCGGCGTATGACGCGCGACCTCCAGCCTATCCAACAGGTGCTCAGCGACTATTATGACCGCATCGATCAATTGGCGCGCCGGGACGAAGAGATCTTTGGTGTGCCTACCGGGTTTATCGATCTGGATCGCCTGCTGATGGGATTACAATCCTCCGACTTTATTATTGTCGCTGGCCGACCTGGGATGGGTAAGACGGCTTTCATGCTCTCAGCAGCCAAGAATGCTGCCCAAACCCATAAGAAACATGTGGCGTTGTTTTCATTGGAGATGTCGAACGAGCAGCTCGTCCAGCGGTTAATATCGCAGGAGACGGGCATCGATTCACAACGGTTGCGCACCGGCAAACTGACAGAAGATGAATGGCCGGTCTTTACCCACGCCATCGAAGTGCTCAGTGATACGCGCATCTTCCTGGACGATACCCCAGCTCTCACCCCGCTGCAACTTCGCACCAAGTGCCGCCGGCTGCACCTGGAGTACGGTTTGGACCTGGTGGTAGTCGATTACCTGCAGCTGATGTCCAGCGGCGCCCGCGTAGAAAACCGGGTGCAAGAAGTCTCTTACATCTCGCGTAATCTCAAAGTCCTGGCACGCGAGTTGAATGTACCCGTTCTGGCTGCGGCGCAGCTTTCCCGCGCCGTGGAGCAGCGCGCCGATAAGGAGCCCCAGCTCTCGGACCTGCGTGAATCGGGCTCGCTGGAGCAAGATTCCGACATCGTCATGTTCATCCACCGTCCCGAAATGTATGAGAAAGACACGCTTAAACAGAACATCGCCCAAATCAAGATCGCCAAACACCGCAACGGACCCGTGGGTATGGTGGAGCTGGTTTTTCGCAATAACCTGGCGAAATTTGAAAACGCGGCCACGCGCATTGTCGATTTGAAAACAGTTGCTTGAGAGCATCCATGACCACATTTTCCGGATTTCCAGAAGGAAAGGTGCATCTTACCCCGTTGCCCGGGCCTTTCTTCCAAGATCTGCTCCCTCAAATCGACCACCTGGACGAGCTCAAGGTCACCTTGCAGGCGTTTTGGCTGGTGGACCATATGGAAGAAGTATTCCGTTACCTGAGGCGAGGAGATTTCCAGGCTGGACGGAATTTCATGGATGGCCTGGGTGAAACGCCCGAGCTGGCAGAAGAAGCCTTGGACGAAGCCTTGCAAAGAGCCGTGAGGCGCGGCACACTCTTGCGTCTCATGGTGAAGCTGGATGCCGGAGAAGAGGCGATCTATTTCATTAATACTCCCAAAGGGAGTGCAGCAGTGTTGGGTTTTGAACGCGGCGAGTGGGAACTCTCTGAAGATGCGCGCCAACGGGTGGAGGTTCGCTCGGAGGCTCCCAATGTGTACCGGTTATATGAAGACAATATTGGACCCTTGACGCCTATGGTAGCCGAAGCCTTGCGGGATGCTGAACAGACCTATCCAGCCGCCTGGATCGAGGAGGCGGTTAAGATCGCTGTGGAAAACAATAAACGCAACCTGCGCTATATCGAAGCCATATTGCGGAACTGGCAGGAGAAAGGTCGCGATGAAAGAAAAGATAGACGAGACACTGAAAAAGCTCGCCGCCGCTATTCCGACTGGGAAACCGGCTGAGCCAGATGCATCATTGCGGGTGAACGATCTGCCAGGCGATCCGCAATGCCCGATCTGCCACGGGGTAGGTTATGTTCGCCAGGATCTGCCCGTAGGTCATCCGGATTTTGGCAAATTACAGATTTGCACTTGCCGCCACGGCCAGATCAGCCAGCAAATACATCGCAAACTCTTCGCCCTAAGCAACCTGGAAGAGTTAAAACATCTCACATTTGAGAATTTTAAGTCGCGCGGTTACGTGGGCTTGCGTGAAGTCCAGGCTGAATCATTGGAGCGCGCCTACAACCAGGCGCGGCAATTCTCTCAATCACTGACCGGCTGGCTGATCCTGCAGGGGAAATTCGGGTGTGGGAAGACGCATCTGGCGGCAGCGATCGCCAATTTTGCGGTTGGCATGGGCGTACCGACGCTTTTCATCACGGTGCCTGATCTGCTGGACTCATTACGATTTGCATACGACAGCACAGAGACCACTTTCGAAGAGCGTTTCGATGAGATTCGTAATGCGCCGCTCCTGGTGCTGGATGATTTTGGTACCCAAAACGCGACCGCCTGGGCGCAAGAAAAGCTCTTCCAGATCATCAATTTCCGCTATATCAACCATCTGCCTCTGGTGGTAACGACCAATCTGATGCTGAATGAGATTGAAGAGCGCATCCAATCTCGTTTTCTAGACCCCGAAATGGTTACCCGCGTGAACATCCAGGCGCCCGATTATCGCCGCCCAACCCACGATACCAAGGCTCCCGGGTACGCCTACCTGGATTTGTTAGAGAACAAGACTTTTGCTACGTTTGACCTGCGCAGCGGCGAAGGGCTGCCTGCGGAACACTTGAAAAGCCTTGAAAAGGCTTTTAACGAAACCCGTGAGTTTGCTGAGAATCCGCAAGGTTGGCTGGTTCTCACCGGTCCTTTTGGCAGTGGCAAGACCCACCTGGCGGCAGCGATTGCTAACTTCCGCGCCGACCAGGGAAAATCTACGATATTCGTCGTGGTCCCCGATTTGTTCGATCACCTGCGCTCTACATTTGGCCCCAAGAGCACGGTCAGCCTGGATTACCGCTTCGAGGAGATCCGCACTGCGCCGGTCTTGATCCTGGATGACCTGGGGACGCAAAACGTGACCCCCTGGGTGCGAGAAAAACTGTACCAGTTGTTCAATTATCGCTACGATGCTGAGCTGCCTACGGTGATCACAACTGTGGAATTTCGCGATGAAATGGATGCCCGCATCCTGAGCCGCATGATGGACTCGCGCCTGTGCAAAATTTGCCCCATCACGGCTCCCTCCTACCGGGGCGTCCAGCGGCCCAGGTCCAGACGATTGAAAACTAAAACCGGATGATTGGAGAAGATATGAACCCACCCCGTCACGCTTGTATTCATTGTGGGCGAGATCATACAGAAGTGCCCTTAATATCTCTGCGGTACCAGGATAAGGATCTGTGGATTTGTCCCCAACATTTGCCCATCTTGATCCATAAGCCGGCCCAGCTGGCGCATAAGCTGCCGGGATTAGAGCTGCTGGGGCCAGCGGAGCATGCTCACGATTGAAAGGTGGGTCTGCAAAGGAAGGGGTTGATGCAAGTGAAAGCTAACTCGAAAGAAGCCTGGCGAACTTTAGCCTTGCCTCCCCATTACCAACCGGAAACCGTCGGCGAAGTGTGGCTAGTACCCTACCAGGAACGCGCTCAGCAGGCAAAAGAATGGGCGCGCCAGCAGCATCTGCGCCTCGCTGAAAACGACCCGATAAAGATTGCCCTGGTGCTGATCGATCTTCAAAATACGTTCTGCATTCCTGAATTTGAGCTGTTTGTCGGTGGGCTTTCCGGTGTCGGCGCAATTGAAGATAACCGGCGATTATGTGAATTCATCTACCGCAACCTGGATTCGATCACCCATATCACCGCTACCCTGGACACTCACCGGGCGATGCAGATTTTCCACCCGGTGTTCCTGGTGGACGAGAACGGGCAGCATCCGGCCCCCCATACCCTGGTCACTCAACAGGATATTCAAAGCGGGCGTTGGAAATTCAATCCGCAGGTAGCCAAAAGCCTGGGTGTGAGCTCCGAAGCTGGACAGCAGCACCTGCTGCATTACACGCGCACATTAAAGCAACAGGGCAAGTACGACCTGACCATTTGGCCATACCATGCGATGCTTGGCGGAATCGGGCATGCCCTGGTTCCAGCGGTCGAAGAAGCCATCTTCTTCCACACCCTGGCGCGTGGTTCTCAGGCTGAATTCGAAATCAAAGGCCAGATAGCGATGACGGAAAATTATTCGGCAATTGGTCCGGATGTGTTGGCTAAATCCGATGGCGAGCCGCTGGGGGAGAAGACACTGCGCTTGATGCAGACTGTGGTGGAGTACGACGCAATGATCATCGCCGGGCAGGCAAAAAGTCACTGTGTGGCATGGACCATCGGGGATTTGTTGGAACAAATACAGGCAGAAGACGCGCGCCTGGCGCGAAAAGTCTATCTTCTGGAGGATTGTACTTCCCCGGTAGTGGTGCCAGGGGTCATGGATTATAGCCCACAGGCAGACCAGGCGTTTCAGAGATTTGCTCAGGCTGGTATGCACCTGGTGCGTTCCTCGCGTCCCCTGGCAGAATGGATCGAGATCACGAAACTGGATTAATCCAGACCAAGCGGGTCGCTATTGACATTCACCAATTTTTATGTGATACTTTCGCTATCGAATTGGCTCGGAAAATTTCTCTTCGAGTCAATTCCCGCCTCCGCTATCCCACCGAAGAGGAGGTGATGCCGAAATGTACGATCATAGTACCCAACGAAGCGCTGCGGCATCCCTCCTTGAAGTAGGTTAGGTTGCCGCAGCGCTGCAGGGAGCCGTCCAATGGGCGGCTCCTTGTTTTAAGGGGTTTCCCACATAGTATCCCTAAATTTGACCGGTAATGGATCTGATATTAGAGGTCCCCTGCTGGATATCGGTGCGATAATCAAAAGCCGTTATGGGGCTTTTTGGCGCCTATAACTATGATCTTGATACAGCGTAAGTGATGAATATCACTTGTGGAACACCGGTTTTTTTTATACAATTTATTCCGGTTCAGGTATCTTGGCTGGTGATTATACCTGCATTGCAATGGGGTCAAAAGACCTGGAAAATCTTACAATACTGTAGGCTTGTTTTAAGAACTTCATTAAGGCGTGGAGTCGAAAGATAGTATAATTATCACAGTTCCGTTATATAATGGTTGCAGTATATAATTACCTGTTCACGCCTAAGACCTGGTAGATCTAATGAATTCCCGTAATGAAAAGTTGAACAAGATCGTAAGATTAATGCTGGAAAAGCGCTGGCTATGGGTTGCTTTTACCAGTATTGTAGTTATCGCCGTGGAATATGAGGAGCATCGAGCGCAACCGGAGGGCGCGTTCTCAGTCGATTTCTGGAGGGAGACACTGTTGTTTGGTCTGCTTCTGCCGGTCAGCTATGGGATTTTGGTCAGCCTGATGGTGCGCCTGTACGAAGCCAAAGATGAGGCTGACCGTACAATCAACCAGCAACAAAACCTCAGTTTGCAGCTCAGGCGTTCAAACGATTGGAACTCGGTGCTTTCTACGATAGTCAAGTTCCCGGCCTCCATCTTGCCTGTGGCTGCTACCTCCCTGCGGGTGATCAACCCGGATAAGAATAGTTTCGAGCTGGCAGAGTACTGGAGCGTCGATGAAAGAATCTCTGGGCAACTTGCCAATGACATCCACCGGGATGTGTGCAGGAATTGCCTGACAGAGCCGTCGAAGGCCAGTCAATTTCTCCTCCCATGCAGCCCGATGAGTGACGGCAACCCGGGGCAGTTTAGCAGCTTCTGCCTTCCCCTCATGCACCATGATGAGACCGTTGCGCTGCTGCACCTGCACTTTGCTGGTCAACCCACGCTTTCGGCGAGGAGCGTGCGGGCCTTGAACATGTCTGCTCAGGAAATGGCTCTTGCTCTTGAAACAGCGCGATTGGAACAACAAGCGCTAGAGCAGATTCAAGCAACTGACACCGAGCGAAGGCGCATTGCACGGGATTTACACGATACCCTGGGCCAGAATATCAGCTATCTGCGCTTGAAACTGGATCAGTTGACGGGTGAAGATGCCCTGCGCGGGATTGGCATGATCCGTATGGAGCTGGAACGTATGCGTGACATCGCCGATGATGCGTATCTGCAAGTGCGGAACACCCTGGCGGACCTACGCCCGGAAACTGCTGCCGACCTCAACAGCGTCTTACGGGATCATTTGCGCCTGGTTGGCAGCCGGGCCAACTTTAAAGCCCATTTCATGACGTCAGGAACCCCGCGCGTCCTGGAAGCGCACATGCGCAACCAGCTGATGTACATTTTCCGAGAAATCCTCAACAATATTGAGAAGCATGCCGGCGCGCGCAATGTATTCGTCAACCTGGATTGGGGCGCTTCGGAATTTTGCTTCATTGTACGCGATGATGGTTTAGGCTTCGATGCGGAAGGGCTTCCCCCCGAAGGGCATTTTGGCTTGAAAATCATGCAGGAGCGCGCCAGTGATTTAAAGGCGACTCTCACATTTTCCTCCCAACCTAAGCTCGGCACCCAGGTGATGCTGCGACTGCCCATGATCGAACGACCAACGATTGTTCAAATCCAGGACGGTCAGTGCGACCAGTCCGGTAGTTATGAAGTGATTGCGAACAACTAATAATGATACGCCTGCTCATCGTCGATGATCACGTCCTGTTCCGGGAAGGTTTATCGAGCCTGTTCAAAGCTCAGCCGGATTTCGACGTTGTGGGGGAAGCTGGAAGCGTGCAAGAGGCGATCGCTCTGGCGCGTTCGCTGAAACCCGACCTGGTGCTGATGGATTTTAGCCTGCCAGACGGCACCGGATTGGATGCCACCCAATCGATTCTCTTGGACAATCGTCGCACAGATATTGTTTTCCTGACCATGCACGATGAGGACGATCGGCTGGCAGCTGCTATACGACTGGGCGCAAGGGGCTATTTGCTCAAGAACATCGCAGTATCGAAGCTGCTGGCGGCGTTACGCGGCCTGGAACGGGGTGAAGCGCCTATTTCGCGGGCGATGACCACCCGGTTATTCGAGATGTTTGCTAAAACCGATGCCGATGCGCATACGCAGGGCAAAGAGCTGGATTTGCTGACTGAACGCGAGCATGAAATAATGCGAGAGTTGCTGCATGGGGGCACGAATCGTGAGATTGCGGACCGGCTATTTATTTCTGAGAACACGGTGAAGAATCACATTCACAGCATCCTCGAGAAATTGCATCTCTCTAACCGGCGTGAGATCATCCGCTTTGCTCAAAATCAGCGGATTAGATAATCCACGGACCTGGAACCGAAACCGCTTCGGGCGCGAAAAGCTCGAAGCGGTCTTTTTTTAATCTTCCATTGTTCAGGTAGTCAATTGATCTAGGTCTACTGGACTAAAAAATAGTCCTGAAATAGTCCTTAATGGATAAGGGAGGTGGATAGACCCGAGATTCATATTGCTTTATTATCATGATAACTTAATGAATTCTTAATTCAAGGCGATGTCTATGAACCTATCGAATCCAGAATCTGAGGAGCAGCAAATGCCCGTTCGCCGGGTATTGATGGTTGATGGCGATTGCCTGTTATCGGCTGGCTTGCATAGCATATTAGCCCCACGCACAAACCTGGAGGTGCGAACCATTGTATTTATTGATATCCCCCATCTCACCGCATATCTTCATTCCTTTGCTCCAGATGTTGTCATACTGGATGAACTCTCGCTCAGCGCGCACGTCTCCGGATTATTGGAGGCGTTCTTAAGCTTCCCTAAGTTACGTGTGATCAGTTTAAATATTGACAATAACCGCTTGCAAGTCTACGAGAAGAAACAGGTACTGGTGACTACACCAGAAGACTTCTTCGCCGAAGTGAGATAAGGAAACTAGCGAATGAACGCGATCACAATCAGGAGGTCCGCATGAAACAAACCACAAAAACCCTCTCTACCTTTTTCCGGCTGGTGATGTTTATTATCCTGGCCGTTGGCTTGGTGCCGATGGCGCCAAGGCCAGCCCAGGCTGCTCCCGTCCAGGCGGAAAAAATCTACGCGCCGGAAGCTCCAACGGCTCCCACCAATACGATTTCGCTACGGGTGGAGAGCGCACGCACAGAGCCTTACTGGCGCGAGGATCCTTCCACCCCGCTGGGAGACACGGTGGGAATCCTGCAGGGCACACAGATTACCGAATACCAATATATTATCAACGTCGATAATGCTGGTGATCCCTTCCAGGAGCGTTATCCGGATTGTGCGCCATTTGTAGATCCGGAGCACACCATCACCAACACGGTGTACCCGGCAAACTGTCAATGGCCTGCGATCCGTGCAGTACCCAGCAATGCGCCCATCGTGACTCAAGGCGATCATCTGCTGTTAAACGACGTCGATACCCTGACGCTGCCGGATGGCAAGTACATGATCTCGGTCATTTCGCCCGATTTCAAGATCGACGCCGCCTGGTTCACACTCCCGATGGAAGAGACAAGCCCAGGTGTTGCGCAGGTTACGGTTCGCATGCAGCCTTACCCGCTGCCGTCTGCTACCATCCGGGTGAAAGTCTTTGAAGACAACAACCCCACCAACAGCGGTCCTGATATCCCGGCAGAAGCTGGATTGGAAGGCTTTGTTGGGCATGTGGCGGATTGGGCTGGCGAAATTACCACGGATATCTTTGGCAATCCGCTGTGCACCGAATACTACACCGCCACCAACACCCTGAATGGCTATCTGTACGATGACGAGGGCGCTCCGGTGCCGATCCCTGGTACCGGTGGAAGATGTGTCAGCGATGAGAACGGTGATCTCGTGATCCCCCGCATGGGCACCAATCGCTTCGAGGTGTTCGTCGTTCCCCCCGATGGCACCAACTGGACGCAAACCACCACCCTGGAGGGCAACAAACCCTGGGATACATGGGTGATGGAAGGCAACACCGGCTGGGACACCGAGTTCGTTACCGGCGGTGAGAATTTCCCTGTCACCATTTTTGGTTTCGTACAACCGACGAACATCTTTACCGACACCAATATCACGGGCGAGGTCAAAGGTGTAATCGCTGGCGCTGAAGTCTACATCCCCTTCGCGGGCGGCTTGCCTTACCAGGGCCATCTGTGGGGTGGATTTGCCGGCGCGAAGATTTCGAATGTGATCGATAGCCCCTGGATTGCCCTGGCAGACCTGCAGGGCGGCGACCGGGCGGCGTACATTGGTCGCGGCGCAGTAGATGGCAGCTTCAGCATCCCACACGTGCCCGATGGCGATTACTTCATGACCTGGTGGGATGACCCCAACCTGTATATCATGGATTGGATGCAAGTAACCGTGCGGAATGGCGAAGTCACCGATATGGGTGTACTTTTCCTCACCGGATGGTGGACAAAGGTTGAGGGCTATGTCTTCATCGATGAGAACGAGAACGGCAAGATGGATGATGGCGAGCATGGCATCACCGATTACCCGGTGCTGAGCCGCCGCCGTGAAAACTCTGAGATGGACCGTGGCGCTATCCTGGCTACCACCCAGCCCGGCGGTTACTATTTAATGGAAAACCTTTACCCGCTGAACCAGTGGATCATCCTGGAGGCCTACACCGATAACTACTACACGACAGGTGTGACCTACAAGGTCTTCAACCAGCTCGCAGAAACCACAGTCCTGGGTAACGGCGTAGATATTGGCATTATGCCGGTGATCGGCCAATCGGTGCGCGTGGATTGGGGTGTAAAACCCTACACTCCGGGCACCAATGGCGGCATCGTGGGCACCGTTTTCTATGATACCACCCGAAATGAGCTGGATGCCCGCTACCAGGGTGCTGAACCCTGGGCTGTGGGTATCGCCGGCCTGACAGTGAACCTGTACGCGCCGGTCGCGTGCGGCACCACAACCGGGGCGCTGTGTGACTCGACTGGACATTATGAGCTGGCAGCCGATGGCTCTTTCGCTAAAGGCGCGCTCCTGAACCAGACGACCACTGAAGAGTATGCGCGGGCAGTAGACTGCCAGGCGCGCGATGTGGATGGCAACCCGGTAGATCAACTGCTGCTGCCCCCAGCAACAGGTGGCTACGAATGTCTGGAAGCCATGCTGATGGGCACGCAGATCCAGAACGATTTTGCCTCCCTGGACGGCAACTATGGCTTCACCGAGATCATCTCGCCCAGTGTGGACGCTGCGATCACAGAAACGCTGCCTATTCCTGCTGGCGATTATCTGGTGGAAGTGGAAGTTCCCAACGATCCGTTCACCGGCAACCCGGTCTACCAGATCATCCGCGAAGAAGACATCAACGTCTTCAACGGACCGACGATCATTCCTCAGTATCTGCCTCCCCTGTGCGCCGGCCCCCTTCACACTGTGGATGTGGCTGACATCGGCCCAGATGGACCGGATGCCGTTATCAACCCGGCTTTCGCGGCCGAAGGCGGCAGCCCGTATGAGGGTGTGGATATGCCGCTTTGTAATACGAAGCTGGTAACGTTGAACGATGGCATGTCCACCGCTCCTGGCTTCAACTTCTTTACACCGGTGCCGATCCCGGGACGCCATTGGGGCATCATCCTGGATGACTTGAACGTCTCCACCAACCCAATGGAAATGACCTACGGAGAGAAAGCTGGCATCCCGCTGGCGCCTATCGGCATTTACGATTACACCAACCGCCTGGTCAAGACTATTCATTCGGACCCGCACGGTTATTTCCAGACGCTGCTGCCCAGTACCGAGTGGATCAACGCTGCCAGCCCGTCGGGTGTCTCGGCTAACATGTTCTACTACGTGGGTAACGATCCTGGGCAACCCGGGGCCGTGAATCCGCTTTACCAACCGCAGTACCGCACCATCGCAACCCCGTTCGAGGTGTACCCCGGCGTCAGCATCGTGGCTGACCTGGCGCCCACCACCGTGGGGGTCTCGATCCAATCTCCTGGCTCGCAGACCACTCACCCGGCTTCCTGCCAGCTGGATGCGACCATGCCCCAAATCTTTACGGTGGATAAGCCCTTTGTCTATCGCACCGCGCCCAATCTCGACCGCGAAGTGGTGATTACCGGACAGGGCTTTGGAGATACACAGGGTTTTGGTCGTGTCCAATTGGGTAACCGCGCCCTGGTCGTCGCACCGGATATCCTCTCCTGGAGCGACCGCCAGATCCGTATCCGGGTGCCTTCGAATATGGCTAATGGACCGCAGTCGGTGCGGGTCTTGAACAACTCGCTTAAGTTCTCTATCAGCGGGGTATCCATCCACGTGATTGTGGGGAGCTACAATCCGACGATCTTCGAGGTAGGTCCCGGTAGAACCTATGCCACCATCCAGTCTGCCTTGGAAGCGGCTGCCGATGTGGCGCGGGCGCTGGTGGTTGTGTATCCTGGCGAGCCAGCATTGTGGAATCCGAAGGGCGTGTACTATGAAAACATCGTTATCCACTCGCCCGTGCACTTGCAAGGCGTTGGACCGGGCGGCGTGTATGCAGACGGCACCTTCGTACCTGGCTCGGTTATCAATGGTCTGAAATACGCTGGGGATGCCAATGTCGCGGCTGAAGAGTGGCGCGCTCTGGTCGAAGGATTGACCTGGGTAGGTAACCAGCAAGTCTTTGAAGGCGCAGTAGTTACCGTGTTTGCGGAAACGGCAACCCAATTCACAGCTGCTTATCCTGCCATGATCGATGGCTTCACCATTGAAGGCGGCGACCAGCAAGGCTTCCCTGCCAATATCAACCAGATTGGCGGTGGACAGACCGGCCTGCCTCCGAACGTGACCATCCAGGGCGGCGGCATTTACGTGAATGGCTATGCCAGCTACCTGCGCATCACCAACAACCTGCTGCAGAACAATGGCGGCGCTTACGGTGGAGCCATCCGCCTGGGGACGCCCAACCTGCCTCCTGGTGATCCGGCGAAAGACTCACAGAACGACAACGTCTACATTGGCAATAACATGATCATCGCTAACGGCGGCACCAACCTGGCGGGCGGCATCGCTATCTTTGAAGGCGCCCAGGCCTACCAGGTGGCATTCAACGACATCTGCGGCAACTTCTCGGCAGAGTACGGCGGCGCAGTCAGCCACTACGGTTACAGCCCGAACGGACAGATCTACAACAACCGCATCTACTTCAACCGCTCGTACGATGAAGGCGGCGGTGTATTCATTGCTGGCGAGCTGCCTATCAATCCTGCTACCACGCTTTCTCCAGGCTCAGGGCCAGTCAATGTGTATAACAATATCATCCAAGCCAACCTGGCTAACGACGATGGCGGCGGTCTGCGCTTCTTGATGGCGGGCAACTTCACCTTCAATGTGTACAATAACATGATCGTCAACAACATTTCCACGCATGAAGGCGGCGGTATCTCGATCAACGACGCCCCAGACGTGCGCATCTACAACAACACGATCATGAAGAACCTGACCACCGCGACGGCGCTTACCAGCACCGGTCAGCCTGCACCGGCAGGTCTCTCCACCAGCCGCAACAGCGCCTTGCTGCAGGCGACTCTGCCGGATGGTTCGCTGCCCTTCAGCGAGCCGCTGCTGTTCAACAACATCTTCTGGGATAACCGGGCAGGCAGCTACAGCGGCCTGGGTGTAACCGGCCTGGGCCTGGATGGCGACCCCACCCCGATCTTCAACTGGGATATGGGCCTCAGCGACCAGACCTTCCCGCTGCACCCGGCGTATTCGATCTTCCAGACCACTCTAGGCACTGCGGCAGGACCTGGCAACCTGGTGGGCGTGGATCCGAACATCCGCCTGATGTACGACACCTCCATCGTCGTGCTGCCCTGGCGCACCAACCCCAGGTTCGTGGGTGTGAACCTGGTAGCGGTGGACCTGCCTCCGAACCTGATGGGCGATTATCACATCCACGCCCAGACGGTAACATCATCGCCCGCCATTAACGCTGGTACTGCCAGTTACGGTGGCGTGTCAACCCCAGCTCGCGATATAGATGGCGATAATCGCCCGGGTCCGGTGGGTTTGGGAGGTGGTTTCGAGATTGGCGCGGATGAGCGTGGACCGCTCTCCGGCTTCACAATCACGATCCCTGGTTCGGCCAGAGAGTTCTTCCTGCATGAGTTTTACTTACCGTATATCGGTCGCTAACGTGAAACAGAAGGTTCTATGATGAATTAGTCGGTCGGGAGAGGGCCCCAGGGCCCGCCCGCAAGCCCTCTCCCGGCCTGCACACCAAGGAGAAACGCTATGAGCAAGCAATTGAGATTATCCAGACGTAATTTTCTAAAGGTCGGCAGCGGCTTGCTGGCATCGGCTTTCACCTCTCGTCTTCTGCCTAAAACCCTCGGCCATTCTGGCGAGGTGGCGTTAGCGAGCAGCATGATGTCGTCAGCCGAGGATCCCGATATCCATCTCATCGGTACCGATGGGTGGATTTACCTGCCGGGCCAGGTGCCTATCCCGGGTACGATCGACCAGTACTACAACCCGGATCCTTGGGCGCCAGAAGGCTTGACTACCTATATGTTTGGTTTTGCCAATGTAACCGGCCTGACCGACAGCCAGATCAAGGCGCGCAAGATGAAGGCGCAGGCCAGCGCTCCCCTGTTTTGGGTGGACGAAAACCAGGAGTACTTCGTCCGTCTGGGAAATATCGGCCTACAGATGCGCCCCGACCTGTTCGACTCGCACACCCTACACTGGCATGGTTTCCGCAATGCCTGGCCGGTGTTCGACGGCGAACCCCATTCTTCCCTGGCTGTTCCCATGGGGGAGAGCATGGCGCTGTACTACAAGCCTTATGATCCAGGCACGTACATGTATCACTGCCACTTCGAAGAGACCGAGCACGTGCACATGGGTATGACCGGTGCAGTCTTCGTGCGTCCGGCGCAAAATGGCAATACGGGCCTGTATCCCAGCGGCAAGTTTGTTTATAACGACGGGGACGGCAGTACCGGTTACGACCGCGAATTCGTGATCAACCTGACCGATGTGTGGGCTGAGGCGCACTGGGACGATGCGCACATCCAACTGCCGGACTGGACCAGCTTCCGTGCCGATTATTTCCTGATGAACGGGCGGGTTTACCCGGATACGGTAGCGCCTAACGGTGGTCTTCTGGATGCTAACGGCGATTTGATCCCACCTGCCGGCCATCCTGAACTGCAGTACCAACCGATTTCGTCTCTCATCCAGTGCAATGCAGGAGAGCGCGTTCTGCTGCGTTTCATCAACCTGACCTTCGCAAACCAGGCTATGTCCACTCCTGGGCTGAAGATGAAGGTGGTAGGCAAGGACGCAACCCTGCTGCGCGGGCGCGACGGCACTTCCTTGTTCTATGACACCAATTCGGTTTTCTACGGAGCCGGGCAAACTATCGACGCGATCTTCACCGCGCCGGATGTAACCGTTCCGACTAAGTACATGTTGTACAACCGCAACCTCAACCGCCTGTACAACCCAGGGGTCCCCGGTTTGGGTGGTCAGGCGACTGAGATATGGGTTCATCCCTCCGGTAGTATTCCGGCACAAACCGCACCCAACACCTAATCCATATGGAGCGGAACTGTCAATTTTCTACTGAAGTCCAAGCAGTTCGCTGCCTTCGACTGGAAGTGATCTAAAGGAGAGTAAGATGATGTCTTCATCGAAATACAAACGAATCTTATCGTTCCTGGTCCTGGTGTTGGTTCTGTCACTGGTAGGCGCGCCCCTGCAAGTCGGTCGCACTGCCACAGAAGACCACACCGGAATACCCAGCACCGGAATTGTGTGTACCACCAACGCATCGAGCACTTTTACCTTGAGCGCCAATTCCGGCTATATCAACATGACCGATGGCAACAAGATTTTCGCCTGGAGCTTCGCCGAAGGTGAGGATGATTTCCAGTTCCCTGGACCCGTCTTGTGCGTGAACCAGGGAGACACGGTAACTGTCGTGTTGCACAACCATCTGCCGCAAGATGTGTCGATCGTCTTCCCGGGCCAGGCGAATGTATTGGCGAACGGCGTCCCAGCCCAACCGCAGTTCAGCGGATCGGAGCTGGTCTCACTGACCAATGCAGCCACCGCGAATGGCGGTTCCATCACCTATAGCTTTATTGCTGAAGAACCCGGCACCTTCCTGTACCAATCCGGCACCAACCCGGGTATTCAGGTGCAGATGGGCTTGTTCGGTGCACTGGTCGTTCGACCTGCAATGGGACTGAATTACGCCTACAACCGGGCAGATTCTCAATTCAATCCAGACGCGGAATACATCCTGATGCTCTCGGAGATTGACCCCTTGCTGCACCAGGCTATCGAGCGCGGTGAAACCTTCGATCTGAACAATTACCATGCGCGCTACTTCCTGATCAACGGACGTTCCTTCCCGGATACCATTGCTCCAAACGGGGCTTCCTGGCTGCCCACCCAGCCTTACGGCTCTCTGGCGCACATCTATCCCCAGGATGCTTCTAATCCACTGCCAGCCCTCTCCCGCTACATCGGCGTGGGTGTGGAGAACTACCCCTTCCACCCGCACGCTTTCAATGGGCGTGTGATTGCCCGAGATGGGCGGCCCCTGGAAGGTCCTGCTGGTGAAGATTTGAGCTATGAGAAGTTCTCGATCAACATTGGGCCCGGGCAGACTACCGATAGCCTGTTCGCCTGGGAAGATAACTACGGCTGGCAGGAATCAACCACACCGATCCCCGTGACATTGCCCAACCAACAGAACCTGACCTTTGGGCCGTTCTGGGGCAGCGCTTACCTGGGGACTACGGAAGACCTGCCTACTGGGCATGCCTCCTTCAATCAGTGTGGCGAGTTCTACCATATCGCTCATAACCATGCTCTACAACAGATTACCGGTTGGGGTGTGGTGTTGATTGGCCAGGTGACCTTTACCCGCATCGACCCGCCTTTACCGAACAATTGCCCCTAGGGCAGCAGGGAATGATAGGAGATCCGATGATGAATATTCAATTGTCCACTCACTTGCGAGGACGCCTGCTGATCGCCCTGGTAGCCGCGCTGGTTTTTGCCAGTGTTTTGATGACTACTTCGGTATTGGCTGCGCCGCTCAACGATACCCCGGTGCCAGACCTGCCTGCTATCTCTACCTTTGACTGGGCAGCGTCGAGCGCAACCGAGGCAACCTTACCTGCGACTACATGCTCGCTGTGGATGGGTTTCCGGGCTTGTGCGCTCTACGCGCTGCCTACCACACTGACCATGCCAGACAGCTCGACCGTGCAGGCCTGGGGCTTTGCTCCGTCCACCACCACCCTTCCTACAGTACCTGGCCCAGCCATTATTGTGGAAGAGGGTGAAAGTGTGCTCATCGTTTTGAGCAATCAAATCCCGGGGGAAAATGTCTCCCTGATGTTCCCTGGGTTTGATCTTGCCCCGGATACAGATGGTGTGCCTTTCGGCTCAACTGCCAGCTATGTTTTTACGGCCTCCAAACCGGGCACCTACCTGTATGAGGCAGGTCTGACCGCTAACGGACCTCGCCAGGTGGCGATGGGCTTGTTCGGCGCATTGATCGTTCGTCCAGCGGGTAACCCAACCTGGGCTTTCAACGATGCGAGCACGGCATTCAACGATGAATCCTTGCTGATCTTCAGCGAGATCGACCCAGCTTTCAACGCCGACCCGATCAACTTCGATTTGTTGCAATTCAAGCCCAAGTTCTGGCTGCTGAACGGTCAGGCTTACTCGCAGATCCCACCGATCAGCACCCTGCGGGGCAACCAAGTGCTGCTGCGCTATTTGAACAGCGGCTTGCAGGAGCACTCTATCAGCAGCCTGGGACTGCATCAGTCAATCCTTGGCGCAGATGGCGGTAAGTTCGATTTTGCTTACGATGTAGTTTCTGAGTCGATGGGACCCGGGCAAAGCCTGGATGCCATGCTGAGCATACCGGTATCTGCCACCGTGGGAACGCGTTATATGCTGTTCAACTCTGGTCTGCAGCAGAATCACAATAACGGCGCCCTGGCTGGCAACGGTACAGTTACGTTCGGTGGCATGCTCACCTACCTGGAAGTGACCGACGGTGTAGCAGTTGCTGACAGCGGTCCACTGGCGACCTCCGTGACGCTTTCTGCATATGAAGTAGCCCCAACGACGGACGTGACCCTGTTTGCCACGCTGGATGATAGCACCACGGGTGTGTCCAATGTGACGGCTGCAGAGTGGTTCACGGATTCGGTTGGCGTTCCGGGCTCGGGTTTCGCCTTCTCAGTCACACCAGGCGTCACCGTGAATGTATCGGCGCTGATCCCGGCTTCTACCCTGGCTGGTTGGGAACCTGGCGATATCACGTTCTACGTGCGCGGCCAGGATGCCAACGGCAACTGGGGTCCAGTCAGCTCGACGGTGCTCGACCTGGTCACGATCGGCCCAGTCATCCGTGGAATGGGGCTATCTCCCAACCCGACGAATGGCAGCTTGCCAGTCGCGATCCAGGCAACCGCCGATGATACCACCACCGGCAACCGTATTGTCGCACAAGCGGAGTACTTCATCGATGCTCCTGGGGCGAACGGCACCGGCACGGTGATGAGCTTGAACCTGAATGCGCCGCTCACCAGCGTGAATGCGGTCATTCCGCAGGTCACCGTAGATGCCCTGGCTGAAGGCGAGCATGTCATCTACATCCACGCCAAGGATGACCTTGAAAACTGGGGCGCCTTTGGAACGATCAGCCTGTACATCGATAAAACCGGACCGCCTACAGTGGGGCAGAGCCTGGCGCCGAACCCGAACAATGGTACGTTGCCGATACACTCAGCCTCCAATGCAGTGCGCCTGATGGTTCAGGCCGGGTCGCTCCTGGAAGTCTCCAATATCGAGCGGGTGGAAGGTTTCATCGATACTACAGATATCGATGGCACGGGTTTCCCATTCGTTTCCTATGATGCCTTGTATGACAGCAGAGTCGAGATGGCTTACGTGGACATCCCGCTGCCCAGTGTGAACTTGCTATCCGAAGGACCGCATCCCATCTTCTTCCATGCCAAGGATGTTGCTGGCAACTGGGGCGCTTTCTCAGACCTGACCCTGGTGGTGGATAAGACCGGACCGGATGCCTCTGGTGTGAGCGCCAGCCCCAACCCGACCGCTGGCAGCAATACGGTGCTGCTGACGGCAACGGTCACCGATCCATCGATGAGCAACGGGTTTGGTACGGAGCCTGGC
>Ga0105106_10001096_pt1 | contig 19434 bp, 11 predicted proteins | sample PPLLaktember2015_5_FD_79109 | JGI IMG/M metagenome (GOLD analysis project Ga0105106, IMG submission 79109) | Freshwater sediment microbial communities from Prairie Pothole Lake near Jamestown, North Dakota, USA - PPLs Lake P8 Core (1) Depth... | ecosystem: Environmental > Aquatic > Freshwater >...
CGCCGATCGGGATATCTGAAAGAGAAGCCATTAAGTCACGCAGACGACCCTCGAAGATACAAATCCCACCCTGGGCCGGGGGAACCTCGGGCCAATGTGCCAGGGGCACTTTTTCGCTGTTCCCGGTCCAGAGCCCGATAGCTTGTTCGAGCGCCAGCCAGACGTTATTCTCGCGGAAACGAGGCGGGATGGTGAGCTGGCGTGGGCGCGCCCGTCCACTGGGATAAGGCCACAGGGTATTGGCTTGATCGCAGGCTGCCAGCAATAATGCGGATATATGCTCGCGACGGGATGCGGATAGATTCAGACTATCCAGCTTATTGATCAATGTAAATAAGGCATAGACTGCCCGAGGCAGGTAGGTTTCCAGGGCCTCTTCAGCGTTGCGTCGAACAGGATCATCACTGGCGGCAACGCGCTCCAGAGCGCGCGCTTTATGCAGCCCAGTAGAAGCGAACTGATTCGCCAGGGCGAGATCCGCGGGTCCCAACGGGCGCTCGCCTCCCTCTCCGCAGTGAGGGCATTGGTAAATGCGGGCAACGGGTCGCAAGGCGGAGGGGCGTGGTTCGCCATCCGGTCCAGCATGTAATGCGCCGGTTACGCCGCGTTCCCAGATAAACGCTTCAACCATTACCTCAGCGTTACAGGCATCGCAATGGGAGAGATACAAGGAGCGGATGTGTGGCTCCAGCCGTTCATCGCCTCGGCGCGCGGAGGCTAGCTCTGCCAGAGCAGCGCGCAGGTCAGTTTCGGAGGGCGGTTTGGCAGCCATCTCGAATAAAAAGCGAGCCACCGGGTTATTAGCGGCAACCAAAACGCGAAAGCCGGCACGGGCAGCTTCAACGGCCAGGCGCGGAGAGGTTCCAAAAGGATCTAATATCCAGGGGCGCTGTGACGCTTCGAGACCGTCAACAAGGTGAGTCTGCAGCCAGGCAGTTGCTACGCCATCCGGCACGGGGGGCAGAAAGCGCGACAACGGTTCGGGCCGCGGGGGCGGGTGGCCCGGGAGATATGGGGTGGGCATAAATTAAGTATAACGGAATTTATTGCAGAATAACGAGCAAAAGGATCAGCCCTGCTTGTAACAGGCCCGCCATGACAAAGACATAGAAATGCGAACTGAGATGGTTTTTGTTGCGAACAGCAGAGAGGATGCCTGCGATCAGATAAGCAAGCATCGCTGGAATGAGATAAAAACCGATCGTCCAGGCGCCCAGGATGACAAAAGCCAATAGGACGCCTGCGCATAGCCAGGGAAGGAAATTAAGCCAGGGAGATTTGCTTTGAGAAGGTTTCAGGATCAGGGCAGTCGAAGCTAAACATAGTGCAAGGATCTCCAGAAAGTAGAGCCCTGGCAGCGGAAATAAATCGACAAAAATCAAATCGAAGGAGGATATCTGGGATGTGCTAAAGAGATAAACCACACCCAGGCTGAACACAGCACCAAGGACTGCAAGAATTTTTTCGGCAAGCATTTTAAGCTGGACCACCCACAGTGTGCAGCAACGCCAGGTTGGTTGGGCGCACCTCGTGCACAGGAAATCCGCAAATCAAAACGACCTGCTGCCCGGGCTGGATAGGGGTGGAAGCCTTTAGAGCCTCGTCCACCACCTGAACCATCTGCTCGATCGTCTCGATGTGTGGCACCAGGTACGAGTACACCCCCCAATAGATTCCCATGCGGTAATAGGTGCTTCTTTCGGTGGTAAATGCCAAGATCGGCACGGCGGGCCTGGCTTTGGACATGAGCAATGCCGTACGGCCACTCTTCGTGAATACGGCGATGGCGGCTACATTGCGATCGTGAGCCAGCTCACGCGCGGCAAGCGTCATGTAGTAGGTATCATCCTGATTGGATTCCAGGGAGACCGTGCCGTGCCAATGACCCCAATCCGCCAGATTCCCTTCAGCCTGGCAGGCGATAGCATTCATCATTTCCACCGAAGCCAGCGGGTATTTTCCTGAGGCGGTCTCACCAGAGAGCATGACAGCATCCGTGCCATCGAGAATTGCATTTGCCACATCAGAAGCCTCTGCGCGCGTGGGGCGTGGATTTACGATCATCGAATCCAGCATTTGTGTGGCAGTGATGACAATTTTGGCGTGGCGGTTGGCGCTTTCGATGATGCGCTTTTGAGCCATGGGCACGGCTTCGGGTGACATTTCCACCCCCAGGTCGCCACGGGCAACCATGACACCATCGGCTGCCTCGATGATACCCTCCAGGTTATCCAACGCTTCCGGTCGTTCAAGTTTAGCGATGATGGGTGTATGGATTTGTTTTGGCGCCAAACGAGCGATCGCCTGGCGCACGGTCAAAACGTCATCGGCTGTACGCACAAAGGAAATAGCAACCATGTCCACGCCCTGGGACAGCCCAAAGGTTAAATCTTCCTCATCTTTGGGGGTCAATGCTGGGATATCCACGTGAGCGCCAGGGAGATTGACGCCCTTATGGGGTTTAAGCAGCCCGCCCAACACCACGCGGGTATGGACCTGCTCGCCTTGCACATCTTCAACGCGCAATTCCAGGTTGCCATCATCCAGCAGGATGCGAAAACCCGGACGCACGCTCCTGGGCAGGCCGGCATAATCCACACTAACCAGGTTGGCATCGCCAACCACAGGTTGGGTGGTTAGGATCAGAGGCTGTCCCGGGGAAAGCAATACGCTGCCAGACTGCAGCTCGCCTGTGCGGATTTTCGGTCCTTGCAAATCCTGCAAGATCGCGACCGGTCTTCCCATTTGTTCAGCAGCAGCCCGTATGCGGGTGATTATATCCGCATGATCGCTATGCGTCCCATGAGAAAAGTTCAAACGGGCAACATTTAATCCAGCCAGGATTAAACGGGAGATCGTATCAGCGTCCTGGCTGGAAGGCCCAATCGTGGCGACTATCTTTGCGCGTCGGTTCATGACCAGTAGAATTCCTGTTTAGAGCCTATCCAATAATTCGGGAGGGGTGTGTGGCGGCGCTGCCCGCCACACACCCCACAACTTTTTATTGTTCGGATAGATGCTTAGATATAATGCAATTCCTTAGCCTGGTGGGCCAGGCCTTCTCGAAATTCCGGGTGGGCTATGTTGATCAATGACTGGGCGCGCTGCCGGATGGTTTTCCCATAAAGATCTGCGACGCCATACTCGGTCACGACATACCGGATGTGGTTACGGCTGGTTACCACACCAGCGCCGGGTTTTAATGTAGCCACAATGCGGCTGAATTCTTTGGCTTTACTGGGCAGAGCGATGATTGGAACTCCACCTTTGGAGCGCGAGGCGCCATAGATGAAATCTAGCTGCCCACCCACGCCACTGAACAATTTAGGACCAATACTATCGGCGCAGACCTGTCCGGTAAGATCGATTTCGATGGCGGAATTGACCGCCACCATGCGTTCATTCTGGGCAATTACGTATGGATCATTGACGTATTCTGTGGGGTGCAGCTCAATGAGAGGATTATCGTCGACCCAATCGTACAGGCGTTGGGTGCCCAGTATGAAACCAGCCAGGATTTTGCCAGTGTGAAGTGTCTTGCGGGCATTGGTGAGCACCCCGGCTTCTACCAGGTCAATGACGCCATCCGAGAACAATTCGGTGTGGATGCCTAAATCACGTTTTTCAAACAAGAATTTTAGCACAGCATCCGGTATGGCGCCGATACCCAGCTGCATGGTAGCGCCGTTGGGGATCAGTTCAGCAATATAGCTGGCGATCTTTTCAGTGATCTCTGAAGGACCTTCAGCAGCCATACTCAGCTCGGGGAGTTCGTAATCTACGGGGATCACGTAGTTGAGGCGGCTGACATGGATGAAGGAATCGCCAAGGGTACGGGGCATGCGCTGATTTACTTCGGCGATGATCATTTTTGACGATTCGGCAGCGCTCTTGGTCAAACCCACCTCGATACCCAGGCTGCAAAAGCCATGCTCATCCGGTGGGGAGACGTGAATCAGAGCAACATCTACCGGTAAATGTCCGTTCTTGAAGAGCAGCGGGAATTCGGATAGCAATACCGGTGTGAAATCGGCGCGACCTTCTTGCACAGCTTTACGAATATTGGCGCTGATAAACATCGTGTTCACCCGTAGATGGCCTCGCATTGCCTCTGAGACGTAATCTGCAGGTCCAACCGTCAGGGCCTGGCAAACCTCAACATTTTCCAGGTTTGGGGCGTAATCCACCAGAGCTGCTAATACTTTTTGAGGCACCGAGCAGTTGCCAGTCAGAAAAAGACGCTGCCCCGATTTGATATTCCGCACCGCCTCTTCTGGGGTAACGATGCGGGATTCGTAAGTTTTATTCCAGGCAGCCATCGGTCAATCCTCCATCTCAATCGAGACGACCCGGGAAAGGTGCACTAGATTGCCCTGATGGGTATCAACACCATGCTCAATGGAAGGGTTTTTGGCGATGGCTGTTTCAACGCCCTCGTTTGCCATTTGCAGAATGAAGGGAAAAGCAGCGTTGATGTAGGCATGTGTGGCGGTACGCGCGACCACACCGGGCATATTGGGAACGCAATAATGGATGACGCCTTCTTCGATAAAGGTTGGATAATCGTGAGTGGTGGGACGTGAGGTCTCTACGCAGCCGCCCTCATCGATGCTGACATCCATAATCACGGAGCGCGGTTTCATCCCGCGCACGATCTCACGAGTAACCAGAACAGGCGGACGTTCCCCAGGCACTAAAACTGCGCCGACTACCACGTCGGCATAGGAACAGGCGCGGGCGATGGTTACTGGATTGGAGATCATGGTTACAACGCTGGGATGGCGATTGTGGATGCGCTGCAAGGCATCAATGCTTACATCCAGCACAGAGACGTGGGCTCCTAACCCTAGAAAGCCATGGGCAGCGCAGTTGCCGACAACACCCGCGCCGATGATAATGATTTCCGCCGGGGGTACTCCCACGGTTCCACCGATTAGAATTCCCTTACCGCCTGCCTCGTTTTGTAACAGGCGAGCAGCTATTTGCGGAACCATTTGACCGCCGATCTGAGCTAACGCATAGCGAATGGGCATGCTACCATCGCTCAGTTGTATCTTTTCCAGTGCGATCGCAGTAATCTCATTGGCGAGCAGGGCATCGATCTTATCCTGGCGCGCGGAAGTGAGATGTAGAAGGCCAGCCAGAGCTGTGCCAGGACGCAACCAATTGATCTCCTCCAGCAGAGGCCGGGCTACTTTGACCAGCAAATCAGCTCGACCGAATACCTCGTGGGAAGAATAAACAATGCGAGCTCCGGCTTGTTCATATTCCAGGTCGCTGAAACCAGCCCCTAACCCGGCTTCGTGTTCCACAAAAATTTTGTGCCCCTGTTTTGTCAGCATTTGAACACTCGCCGGAGTAAGCCCGACGCGAAATTCAAAAGGACGTCTTTCTTTTGGAATTCCAATATACATATCTCACCTCACGGGTTTAATATCCTTCCTAAAAGTAAAGAGGGTTGTGGGGACAAGCCGACCAAAGCGCCGTTCATTTTCCACTCCCCTCTGTTGTTCATCAAGGCATCAACAATACGTCTCGAATCCGGGGTAATGCCCAATCCAGAGTAGTCTTGTCGACGATCAAGGGAGGCGCAAAACGGATCACGTTGGTATGAGTCTCTTTAGCCAGGATGCCAACATCTTTGAGCGCCTCACAGAAGCGGCGCGCCCCTCCAGCGCTGCTCTTCAGCTCCACCCCAATGAGCAATCCTTTCCCTCGCACCTCTCGGATGTGGTGGCTGGGGATCTCCTGAAGGCGATCCTGGAAATACGCACCCATCCGGGCAGAATTTTGAATCAGATCTTCATCAACGATCACCTGCACAGCGGCCCGGGCAATTGCCGCCCCCAAGGGATTACCGCCGAAGGTGGAACCGTGTTCACCGGGTTGGAACAGTCCCAAAAGGGATTCGTCAGCGAGAACAGCCGAGACAGGATAAAAGCCGCCGGATAATGCTTTTCCTAGGATCATCACATCGGGGCGTACCTGCTCGTGATCGCAAGCAAAGAGTTTACCCGTGCGCCCCAGGCCAGTTTGAATCTCATCCGCGATCAAAAGTACCTGGTGGCGGTCGCAGATCTGGCGCAGGGAATGTAAGTAACCAGATGGGGGAATGATCACCCCGGCTTCGCCCTGCAGGGGTTCAACCAGGACAGCGGCTGTATTAGGAGTCAGCGCATTTTCAACAGCCCTGGCGCCTCCATAGGCGACCGATTTAAAGCCGGGAGTAAATGGGCCAAAGTCATCTCGGTAGAGCGATTCGCTGGAAAAGGAAATTTGACTTATGGTCCGCCCGTGAAAGTTGCCGCTGAAGACAATGATCTCTGCCTCATAACGCGGCACGCCCTTAACCCGGTAAGCCCACTTTCTAGCCAGCTTGACCGCAGTTTCTACCGCTTCAGCCCCGCTGTTCATGAGCAAGGACATTGGATACCCTGTGAGGGAGGATAGCTCTTTGTATAACAGCGGAAGCTGGTCGTTTCGGAATGCGCGCGAGGTCAGGGTAACTTTGCTGGCTTGTTCCTGGAGCGCCTGAAGGATCTTAGGATGGACGTGGCCTTGATTCAGCGCTGAATAAGCACTCAGGCAATCCAGATAGCAGTTGCCTTCCACATCTTCGACCCACACGCCCTGGCCGCGTTTAATCACTACATCGAGCGGGTGGTAGTTATGAGCCCCATATCGTTCTTCGAGCTCAATGTAATCCACGGATTTCATAACAAAAGTTTATACAGGATGGCTTTTTGGGCGTGCAGGCGATTGTGGGCCTGTGGGAAGATCACAGAGTGAGGACCATCAGCGACATCATCGGTCAGCTCCTGTCCGCGATGAGCGGGCAAACAGTGCATGACGATAACCCGAGGGTCTGCTTCTGCTACCAGGGTTGAATTGACTTGATAAGGTGGAAAAACTTGCTCACGCTGGCGAGTCTCCTCCTCCTGCCCCATGCTCGTCCAGGCATCCGTATAGATCACGTGAGCGGCCCGCACAGCTTCATGCGGATCGCGTAGAAAATGGATCTTACTGCCGCTTTCTGCGGCAAATTTATTCCCCATTTCGATTGCGCTGGGGTTCATATCATAACCCGCAGGGCTGGCAATGGTGAAATTTGCTCCCAGCTTTGCGCAGACGTGCAGCAAAGAGACGGCTACGTTGTTCCCATCTCCAACAAATGTCACACTCAAACCCTTGAGCCGGCCAAATTTTTCCTGGATAGTCAGCGCATCTGCCATCCCTTGACAGGGGTGATTGTAGTCGCTCAGACCGTTAATAACAGGGATGCTGGACCATTTGGCCAGCTCTACCACGTGTTGATGGTCAAATACACGGGCCATGATTGCGTCTACGTAACCTGACATGACGCGTGCGATATCGGCAATCGATTCGCGCTTGCCCAGTCCAATTTCCGCGGGCGAGAGGTATAAAGCATCTCCGCCCAGGTGGCGCATAGCCATATCAAATGAAACCCGAGTGCGCAGACTGGGCTTTTGGAAGATCATGGCTAAAACTTTCCCCTTAAAAACCGGTGAGTTTCCTCCCGCCTTCCATTCAGACTTCAGACGCTCGGCAAGATCGAGCATCTCCTGGATTTCCTGCGCTGAGTAATCGGAGATGGCGATAAAGTCTTTCATGCTTGGATCAACTCCTATTGGTGGTCGAAAAAAGAAGCTAGTGTGGCACTTTAATGGTACAACAAGGTGAGTATATCACAGGAGTTTCCCGGCTGAAGATGCTTTAGGACAGGGAAAGGTTTTGACGAATGTCACAATTTGGTCTGAGGGATGTGGCCGACGGGATTATGCTATAATGGAGTAAACCAGGAGAAATTCAGCTCAATGGGAGACCGCATTCGCATTTTCGCCGCACAATTGCGAGAAGCCAGTCGGTGTACTGGAGTAAGTTGGGCAGTATGGTTGCGGCGAACCGGAGATCAATGGGTGATCTCCTCTCCAACGCGTAGGAACAAATCTTGGCGGTCATCCCTCAATGATTTTATTTTTGCGCCTCAAGCCAATACCTGGTTGGCTGGCGCCTTGGCCAGCGGGCATACACGCTCACGTTCGGCGGGTAATCTTTCCCAAGGTCTGGGTTGCTCCCAGGTTTACGCATTTCCCAACCCCAGTGAACAAGGGCTAATCCTGGTAGGTGACGGCCATTTAGCGCGCCAGCAGCGCGAATTTTTTCGCGTGCTGGCATTGGGCAGCCCAAGCAGCAATACAACGCTGGAGATGGATGTCGAGCTACCTGGATCAGCCCAGGTTTTCGACGCCAGGGTTGACGCCCCCTATGATCCTGATCGAATCCTGCTGCAATTATTGATCTCCCTGGTTGAAAATACTCAAAGCGAGCGAGCTTTTCTGGCAATTCGCAGTGGTGATTTTCTGCGCATACAGGTTGCTCCTGGTTTTCCAGCTGAATTTGTGGGGCAGGATTTGACTTTATCCACCAATACGCAGCTGGCGGACCTGGTGGAGGCGCGCCAGGCCGTGATCGTCAATGAGGAAGACGTAGACTATCCTACGATTTCCGATAACACTCCATCGAAAGCATCTGAACGCCAGATCTTGATTGCACCCATTGTTTTAGGCAAGCGTGTGATCGGTTTGGTGGTTCTGGTCAGCTACCCTCGGCAGGAGTTCAACCCCGACCTGCTCGATTTGGTGACATCCCGCCTGAGCCAGGCGGCGCCTTCGATCGAAAATTCGATGATATTCGCCGAAGCTACGCGTTACTTACAGCAATTCGCATTGCTCAATGACCTGGCGTTAGCTGCCTCCGGAGGGCAAGGCCCCGATCAAGTGGCGTACAGGGTAATCAATCGCCTGCGCCGATCTTTCAATACGGATCAGGTAGCGGTTTTACTGCTTTCTTCGGACGGCAAGTTTTTACTGGGGTATGGAGACATCGGTGAGGATAATCTGCCGCCATCAATTCCAGTCTCAGAAAGCCTGGCAGGTTACGTTCTGGAGAACATGCAAACGATACGTGTTGGTGATATCCAGAATGCTCCCCGGTTTTACCCTTGGAAAGAGCGGGTGCAATCGGCGTTATTTGCTCCAATACGGTATCAAGGTGAAGCGATTGGGGTGATTGGGCTGCAAAGCGAGCGAATTAATGCCTTCACGTTGAATGACGAGCAATTGCTCAACGTGATTGCCAGCCACCTTGCCGGGTTGATCGAAAACGCGCGGTTGAACCAGGAAGCACGCGAGCGCGCCGATAAGCTCACCTTGATTCATAAGGTTGTACAACGTGTGGTGGGTTTGCGCGATGAGACTGCTATCGCGCGGGAGGTAACTGACCTGGTAGCCGGATATTTTAATTATGAAATCGTTTCGATTCTGGTCTCCGATGAAACCAATCAATTCCTATCTAACCTGGGCATCGGCGGCAGCCTGGCGCATCTGGTCCCTCCGGCATACCATTACCCGATTTCCCAGGGTATTACGGGAAAAGCCTTCCGTAACGGCCGCGGTGGAATTAATAACGATGTGAGCCTGGTGAGTGAGTACCTGGCTTTCCCCGGATGGCGAGCCGGATCTGAAATGTGCGTGCCTCTGTTCGAGCGCGAGCGTGTTTTTGGATTAATCAATGTGGAGAGCGCCCGAAAAAACGCCTTTTCGGAGAGCGATTTTATTATGCTGGAGGCCCTGGCGGGAATCCTTTCGAGCGTAATGGTTAACGCTCGCAGGTATCGTGAGCTAAAACAACGCATTGAAGCTCAACAATCGGCGGAAAATCGGCTGGTACGTTCAGCGCGCCTGGCAGCGGTAGGCGAAATGGCTGCGGGAGTTGCTCACGAGCTGAACAATCCGCTCACCACGGTTTTAGGTTTCCTGGAGCTGACGTTGGCTGATTTGCCCGCCGACAGCCAACAACGCAGCGATCTCGAGCTGGCGGCGCGCGAAGCGCAGCGGGCGCGTGAGGTCGTTCGGCGCTTGCTGGATTTCTCGCGCCAGAGCGCAAATATTCGTGAACGGACGAATCTGAACGAATTAATGCAGGAGGTCTTGCCTTTAGTGCAGCATCAATTACAGACTAGCGATGTGAGCATCCATTTGGATCTGGCTGCGGAGCTGCCGTTTGTTTCGGTAAATGCCAACCAAATTAACCAAGTCATTCTTAACCTGCTGCAAAATGCCCTTCAGGCAATGCCTGGCGGTGGCAAGATCCTTGTACGCAGCGGAAGAGAGATGCGCTCCCAGGGGTTGGGAGCTTTTATCAAAATCTGCGATACCGGCGAGGGCATACCGCCGGAAAATTACGAACGCATCTTCGAACCATTCTTCACCACCCGTTCAACCGGGCAGGGCACCGGCCTTGGGCTCTCCGTCAGTTACGGAATCATCACCAGCCACGGCGGGCATATCGAGGTTGATAGTGTGTTGGGCCGGGGAAGTTGTTTTAACGTCTGGCTGCCGGTCAGTCCCGAATAATAGGAAATCGAATGGATGCAATGATACTGTTAGTTGATGATGAACCGGGAGTTTTGCGCCTGTGCCAACGCTTGTTGGAACGCGCAGGAGCGCAGGTGATTGCGGTATCCAGCTCCAGCCAGGCTCTGTCAGTGCTCACACGCCAACAATTCAATTTGCTTCTGGCAGATATTCGCATGCCCAGTCTGAGCGGGTTTCAACTGATGGACCTGGCGCGCCAGCAGCAACCCGATATTTCGGTCGTTCTCATGACGGGTTATGGCACGATTGATATCGCGATTGAAGCTTTACAGCGCGGGGCTGACGGCTTGATCTTGAAACCTTTCGTCGGTGACGAATTAGTTCGCAGCGTTGAAAACGCCTTGCAGGAAGGGTTACGCAAGCGCGACAGCCAGCGATTGCGTGTATTGCGACCCTTGTTCGATACATTCAAACAATTCTTTACCGAGACTGAGCTGGAAAACCTGCAGGCACAGGTGCTGGATGCCGTGTGCAGTCATCTGGCTTGCACGAACGCGGCGATTTTTTTGCGCCCAGAGGGTGAGACTGACATAACCATTGTGGAACAGCGTGGCGAAACCTTGAGAAAGGTATCTCCAGGTGCATTTATTGACTTGATTGAAAGCGCCATTTCCAACGGGCAGCCGGTTTGGGTGAACAGCAGCCCATCGAGCAATGGAAGTGCTTCCCACTTAAGGGATATTGTCAGTAGAGCGGGTTTTGAGTCGGTGGTGTGTGTGGCGGTAGAGCAGCGTGACGGGATGCATATTCTGCTAGCGGGTCGCGGCGCTGGAGAGGGAGTATTCCGAGAAGTGGACCAGGAAATGCTGGTCTTGTTGGCACGCCAGGCTGCAGCGGCGGGGGATAATGCCCTGTTATATGCTGAGGTGCGTGAACACATGCAGCAATTGGAGAAATCGCAGCGGGCGCTGCTTCAGGTAGAAAAAATGGCAGCTGCCGGTCGTTTGACAGCTTCCATCGCACATGAAATCAATAACCCACTCCAATCTTTGAGTAATTGCCTCTACCTCGTGGGACGAGATGATTTGCAGCCATTGGATCGCCAGAAATACCTCAATGCTGCTCAGGAGGAATTGGACCGGTTGATGACCACCGTCCAGCGCATGTTAGATTTGTATCGTCCCGTTGCGCGCCAGCGAAATTGGATATCGGTTCAACAGGTGGTAGAACGCGTGCTCATCTTGATGGAGCCGCAGCTCAAACAGAGCAATATTGGGGTGAAAACTCATTTTGGTGAATCGATTCCGGATGTGCTGGCAGTTTCCAGTCAAATCCAACAGGTGTTGTTAAACCTGCTCTTGAATGCAGTGGAGGCTATGCCTGACGGAGGCGAGATCATGATCACCGCCAAGGGATTTCCAGATCATGTGGAAGTCCTGGTCAAGGATACCGGACCAGGCATCCCGGAAAATGAATTAGACCGCATCTTCGAGCCATTCGTCAGCACAAAAGAACAAGGTACTGGTCTGGGTCTTTCCGTGAGCTATGGTATCATTCAGGCGCATGGGGGCGCTTTGGAACTCGTCACTGGAAAGGGGAAGGGGGCCTGTTTCCGCATAATCCTACCTGTGGGAGGCACGGGATGAAAGCTAAAATTTTAATTGTTGACGACGAAGAACCCATCCGCCATTCTTTGGGAGAAATCCTGAGGCTGGAAGGCTACGATGTTGTAACCGCTGAGAGCGGCGAAGTGGCCTTAGATCATGCCCAAAAATCAGCCTTTGACCTCATTTTGTTAGACATCCGAATGCCCGGCATGGATGGAATCGATGTGTTAAAGGTGATCAATAAGAACTACCCTGAAACCAAAGTGGTGCTGCTGACTGCGCACGGCTCGCTTGAATCGGCTATTGAGGCGCTGCGCCAGGGCGCACACGATTACATCCTGAAGCCTGCCACAATGCGCACGATCTTAAACAGTGTGGAGCGCGGTCTGGCGCGGCGCGCCGAGCATCAACGCAAACGCTTGTTATTGGAGCAACTGGAAACCAGCGTGCAACGCTTGAAGGACGCCGAGGGCATCGAGCAGCCTCAGGCTATGGAACCCCAGACCATGAATTTGGAGAATGGTACGGTGCTCGATCTGGAACGGCGGGAGATTTGGTACGGCAACGAAAAAATCAGCCTTACGCCCACAGAGGGGCGCTTGATGAAAGTATTGGTAGAAAATCGAGGGCGCGTGCTTTCTCACAGAGAGCTGGTATTCCTGGTGCAAGGTTACGAAACAACCGATTGGGAGGCTCCCGAGGTGTTACGCCCGCTAATCAGCCGGTTGCGCCATAAGCTCTCTGCTTTTCCAAATGGGGAAAAGTGGATTGTCAATGTGCGCGGGACTGGTTATTTATTTGAATACTCAGGGGCCAGTATTTGATATTTCCACCCGAGGGTCAAGGACAATTCAATTCAACCATCCAAACCAACCGCTGACCTCCTGGCGGTTGATTGATGTTTTTTCCAGAACAACCAATAACAGGCTCGCTACCAGTAATCCAGCTCCTAAGAATTGGAGCGGGCTTAGGCGTTCGCCCAACCACAGATTCGCAAAGGATACTGCTACCAGGAGCTCACTGAGGCCCAAGAGCGCAGTTTGCATCCCGCCCAAATGTTTAACACCCTGAAAAAGGGCCAGGCGGGAAAAGAATGTCACCAGGGTGAGACCCACCAGGGGTAACCAGGCTTCCGGGTAGGCTGGGACCGGAACACGGTCTGATAACAGGTAAAACGGGATGACCACTGAGCTCATGGCTGCCAGGGTGTAAAGCGTCACCGTTGGAGCAGGCATGTCAAAAAGGACGCGTTGGTTTATGGGGATATGCAAGGCGTATAAGGCAGAGGCTGCCAGCATTTGCGCAAAACCGAGCAGGTCCACCTGATCTGGTCCCGCCTGGGTGAGCAGGTATACCGCGGGAATCGCCAGCACCAGGCGCAGGATGGTCAGGCGCGCTGGTTTTTGGCGATTGACCGCCATCAACACCATTAAAAACAGGGGATAAAGCGAGTACAACATGTGACCAACGCCTGCATCCAGCTTTCCCAGAGCGCTGTAATAGAACAATGAACCTAATCCGTTCGTCCAACCTGCCAACAGGCAGCCCAATAGACCCGCTGGATAAATGTATAAGTACCTGCGTTGGAAAATCAGCACAACCACCAACAAGAGAAGCGTCGCGAACAGGGTGCGCAGAGCGACTACTGCCATGGGCGGTATGCCCATCAGGATGGCCTGTTTGCCAAAGACCGGCGCCATTCCCAAGAACAAAGCAGAGCTGAGCGCAGCCGAAATTCCCATAACCCGCCCGTTTTGTGTCCGGTTAACCGTCCGGGTCAGGGGGCGGGCAATGACTGCTGCCTGTGGTTCGCTCTTGGGGGAGATCGTTTTGCTCACTTCAATAAGGCCCGAATTTCGTCTGCCAACTCGTCGTTCATAAATTCTCCCTTTTGCATCAGGGAGTGGATGCGACCGCGCAAGCGCTCTTTTTCATCTGGGGTGAGTTCTTTGGCGGTGACCACAATCACCGGAATATGAGCGTTTTGAGGATTCGCTTTGAGGGAATCCAGCACACCAAAGCCATCCACTTCAGGCATCATCAAGTCGAGGATCATCAGGTCCAGGGGCTCACGGTTCGCAAGTTCGATCGCCTGGCGACCATCTATAGCCTCAAAAATGGTGTATTCACCCTGAGATTGCAGGATGCGGCGGATCAAGATGCGTGCATCGGGTGTATCATCGACAATGGCAACCCGCGGGAAGCGGTCTGCGGTCACCCTGCTCAGCGCAGCCAACAGACCTTCTTCGGGGGTTTCTGCCATCGTTTGGGCTGAGAGCACTACATTACGCGCCCAACCTTCGCCCAAAACATGCTTTTCGACCGGCATCGTATGACCGGTGCAGTTAACCACCACGGTTTCGGTTGGGCGGATGTGACCGGCGCGCACGGCTTTGATCAAGCCTGCGAAAGCCACTGCGGCAGCAGGTTCTACGGAAACCCCCTCCATTTTGGCTAAGATATGGATGGCGCGGAAGGTTTCTTCATCGCTGACGCTTTCGAAGAATCCGCCGCCTCCCGCTTTCATGCGTTGTTGAAGCAGGGTGTACGTACGCCCAGGATCGCCGGTCGCCAGTGTGGTGATGTAGGTTCGCGGCGATTGGATGGGCTCAGCCACTTCTTTTCCCTGCTTCCAGGCATGCACCATGGGCGCGCAGCCTTCGGCTTGAATACACGCGATAGCAGGCAGTTTGTCGATCAGGCCCATCGCGTGCAGTTCTGAGAAGCCCTTCTGTACTCCCAAAGGACCTAGACCACCGCTCACAGATTGAAAATACCAGTCGGGGGCGCGCCAGGGAGGGGGGAGGCTGTGGGCCGGGCGCTGCTCTGTATCGAATTGAGTGGTAATTTGCTCGACGATCTCATAAGCAATCGTTTTCATGGCTTCGACGGAAGGGATCGTGCGGGCACCGCGCTCCAGGCACAGGCCGCGCTGGCGGGCAAATTCGGCGGCTACCAGCTTGGCTTGATCGTAGGAGGCTGTAACTTTAACTACCTGGGTGCCATAGATGGCGACCTCACGCATTTTTTCAGCCGGAACCAGGCTGGTGAGGAAAGCCCAGAGCTTGATCCCTGCCCGGGCAGCATAGGCCGAATAAGAAATGGCAACATTCCCGGTGGAGGCCAGCACCGCTTCCAGGATACCAGCTTCTTTGAGTGAAGCGACGCCAACAGCAGCCTGACGGTCCTTGAAGGAATTGGTTGGACCCTGACGCTCATCCTTAATAAAGATATTGGGACATCCCAACATCATTCCCAAGTTGACAGCATGGATGAGAGGTGTGCCGCCCTCACCCATGGAAGAAGATGGGTGATATTCGTAAACTGGCAGCAGCTCACGGTAACGCCACAGATCAAATGAACGCGCCGCAAAGCGAGCGGGTAGAACGGATGCGAGTGTCGCTAAATCGTACCGGGCCTCGCTCCATTGGCTTTGGCAGCGAGGGCATTTGAGTATATGCGGATCGTAGTGAAACTGGTTCCCGCAATCTAGGCATTCGGCGTAAAAGGAATTCAAATAGATCTCCTGGAAATGCTGGGGTATTCACAGTTCATCTTGAGTCTGGTGAGAAATTGCTAATTTATTCTGTACTTATCTGTAAATTCGGGAGAGTGGGGTGAGGATGGTAACGGTTGAGCGCCTGTTCGACGATCAACAGCAACTCGCTCTCCGTTACATGGCTTTTTTGAAGCATGGCCTGGGCAAAGTTTTCCAGGCGAGAATGTTGCCTGTCATCCAAATCTCCGGAAGTCAGGACGATCACCGGGATATCGGCTAAGGCTGGGTCGGCGCGCACGGTTTCAAGCAGAGTAAAGCCATCCAGGTCCGGCATGAATAAATCCAGGATAATCAGGTGAGGGGGATGGGTGTGGATGGCAGTCAGAGCCTGATGGCCACTTTCAGCCATATGAAGGCGCAGGTTCGAATGTCCGGCGAAGATCTTTTGGATCATGCCTCGGTCGTCGGGGTCGTCATCAATAACCAGGATTTCGCTGAGCGAGCCGTCATGGTTGATGCGTTGGAGCGCTTCCACCAAATCTTCTTCCAGGATGGGTTTCATTAAGTAATCGGTGGCGCCAAGTGAAAAACCTTTGCCCTGTTCTTCGAGGATTGTACACAGAATGATGGGGATTTTGCGCGTCTCGGGATCGGACTTCAATTGCTGTAAGACCTGCCAGCCATCCGTGCCAGGCATCATGATGTCCAGGGTGATCGCATAGGGCTTGTACTGGCGAGCGGTTTCCACAGCAATCGTTGGATCCGTGAGACCCAATACCTGAAAGCCGTGAGTGCGCAGGTAACGATTGTAGAGCTTCAGGATTTGTTGGTCGTCGTCGATGGCTAGAACCAAAGGTAGATCCAGGTTAAGCTCTCCGGTTCCACGAACCAAAGAGGCGTTTGTGGGCAGGGTGAAATAAAAAGTGCTGCCCGTGCCTGCCTGGCTATCCAAACCAATTCGCCCGTGATGCATTTCTACAAGGTGCCGGCAGATCGAAAGTCCCAGACCACTGCCGCCGGTCTTGCGAGTGGGTGAACCATCCACCTGGGAGAAAGGCAGGAACAGGCGGGCTTGATCTTGAGGGGCAATACCCGGCCCGGTATCCATAACTGAAATGAGCACTTCAAGGCTGCCCTGCGGGCCTACCTGAGACTGAGCTTTAATGGTGATAAAACCCTGGTCCGTAAATTTGGCAGCATTCGAGAATAAATTGATCAGTATCTGGCGGATTTTTAGCGGGTCGGCGCGCACCCCTGGTAAATCTGGTGCAATCTCCTTAACAATCTGGATCGGTTTATCTTTGATCAGGCCAACCACGGTGGACATCACCGAATTGATGATATCCGCCAGGTTCACATTATCCTCGAAGGTTAATTCCATTTTTCCGGCTTCGATCTTGGAAAGATCCAAGATGTCGTTGATCAAATTGAGCAAGTGCTGCCCGGAATTGTAGATTGCGGTGAGGTCTTGTTGTTGCAGGTCTGTGACCGGTCCATCGATGCCTTTGATAATCACGCGGGAGAAGCCGATGATGGAATTGAGCGGCGTGCGCAGCTCATGGCTCATGTTTGCCAGGAATTGGCTCTTCAGTTGGTCGGCTTTGCGCATCTCTTCAACCGCCTGCTGGGAGAAGCTATAAGCGCGAGCGTTATCAACAGCCACGGCAATCTGATCTGCCAGGATTTGCAGCACAGAGATATCATCTTTGGTAAAAGCATTCACTTGCACCGATTGCAAATCCAGCGCGCCAATGACCCGATCTCCGATCTTCATGGGAATGCCCAGCTCGGAGCGTGTGAGCGGCAGCAGCGGGTTGGGACGATGGATGGCATCTTCCAAGACGTCTTTGACCACCAGAGATTGACCGGAACTGGTGACGAAGCCGATCACCGAGCGCGAACCGACTGCCAATTGATGACCGCGTTGCTTTAATTCGTCTTTGGCTTCGCCGGCAGAGGCGCGCACCACGGCATGTTTGCCAGCTTCATCCAGCATGAAGATCGACACCTGGTAGTAATCGAAACCTTCCCGAATCAGGCTGGCAGCCCGATCGAGCAGAGTATCCAGCGCCAGGGTCGAACTGGCATCCCGGGCGATTTCGGCTGCCGTTTGGAGCTGCTCAGCCTGCCGGCGGGATTCCTGTAACAAGCGGATATTCTGGATGGCGACCGCGGCCTGGCCAATCAGTGTAAGTAACCGGCGCAGCTCTTTTTCGCCGAGCTGCAGCGGGTGAGCGTACACGGCTACCAGGTGACCGATCCACTCACCTGCAACGACCACTGGCGCGAAGAGCAGGCTGCCAGCTTTGTATTCATCCAGGTAGAGTTGGCGCGCAGGTGCACTCAACCGCTCGTCCTCGGCTGGATTATCAACGACGACGATACTATCACTTTTTAGAAGGCTGCGCATTTCTACCAGAGGCGTGGGGAAATCTGCGAGCCAATGTGCGAGGTCGCCATCGATTGCCCAACGGCAGATCGGGGTTGTTTTTTCGGGCGGGAGGCTGGAAGACCATGGCAGGTCGAAGAGGTCAATCGATACGAGGCGCGTGCCTTCTCCCAGCAAAGAATGCTTGCGCAGAGTTGCCAGGATATCCTCAAAGGAGGTGGCGACATTGAGTTCAGCGCTGGCCCGGTAAAGCGCCTCAGTCTCAGCCAGGGCTTCTTCGGTCTGCTCGAAGAGACGAGCGTTCTGGATAGCTGTGGCAGCCTGCAGAACGATGGTCTCCGCCAGGGTAACTTCTTCGGTCTGGAAGCTGCGTCCAGGCTGCAAGATGTCCAGACCTACGGTCCCGATCACCTTGTTACCAGCCACGATGGGGATAATCATCAAGGTTTGAATGCCGCGCTGCACCATCACATCCTGGATGGAGGCTGTCAGGGGATTGTGCTGGGCATCTTCAATGATCAAGGTTTGCCCGGTGCTGATGACCTCCTGTGAGGAGGGATTGCCATCCAGGGGCAGGTCAATTCCGATCACATTGGGTGCGTCCGGCAAGGTGGTGTAGCTTGCGGTTACCGTGAGCACCTGGCGCTCTTCGTTCAACAAGGCAATGCCTGTCTGAACCGAAAGCGCTTCCCCTAACTGGCGAGCGATGACATCCAGGCTTGAGCGCAAATCCAGGGAGGAACTTACTGCAGAGATGGTGCGGTTTATGAGAGCTAATTCATTCGAGCGTCGCTGGGCTTCATGCGCTCGGGATTCAGCCAGGTCCAGGTTCTGTAAATTTTGTACTGCTACTGCAGCCTGTCCAGCGAGTGACATCAGGATGCGCCGCTCAGCTTCGGGGAATTGTGTGGGTTGGGAATAAAATCCGCCAACAAAGCCCAACCACTGTCCGGCAGCCACGAGCGGGATGAGAATTGCGCTTTTGAAACCCGAACGTTTAGCCCAGTCAAGGCTAAATTCGTCGACCTTAGAATCGCCCGAGAATCCTTCAAGAGAAAGAGGCGCATCTGGGCGAAAATTCTCCAACAGCCATTTGAAAGGGGCGAGCGGCATGCGGCGTGGGATGGTGAGAGGCGCCTGTTGGGGTGTCCAGAGCGCCAAAATCTCCATATTTTGAGGGGGCTGCCCGTGATACCAAGGTTTATCGAATGCCACCAGAGCCGCAGCCGGTTGGTCGCTGTGTCCTAAAATTGTTGATATGCGTAAAGCCGAGAGTATCTCCGTGAAGCTGCGCGCCGCGTTCAAGCGAGCAGATGATTGGTACAGATTCTCGGTTTCGGCCAAGGCCGCCTGAGTTTCTTCGAATAATGTGGCATTTTCGATAGCAACGCCCACTTGTTGGCCTACTGACTGGAGCAAGGCCAGGTTGGTGAGCGATCCCGTTTGAGGATGTTGGCCGAATACGCACACCGTCCCCAATATCTTGCCCTTCGATACCAGGGGGACACCCAGGTAAGAGCGCAGACCCATATCGATCAGCGC
>Ga0105106_10001097_pt1 | contig 19428 bp, 13 predicted proteins | sample PPLLaktember2015_5_FD_79109 | JGI IMG/M metagenome (GOLD analysis project Ga0105106, IMG submission 79109) | Freshwater sediment microbial communities from Prairie Pothole Lake near Jamestown, North Dakota, USA - PPLs Lake P8 Core (1) Depth... | ecosystem: Environmental > Aquatic > Freshwater >...
GATCCCGCGGTGTCTGCGGCGGCTGGAAAAACGCGCCCCAAGCTCCGGATATGCCGCAGGTTGTCGGCCGTGCGCAGGATCAGCATGGCCAAATTGCCCTCCTCGATTGCCGCCAGAGAAACCACCTGTTCCCAAGGCTGGCCGTTCGCCCAGGCATAAATGGCCACCGCCGGCCGAAAAAAGAGCGGGTTGACGACGAAGCCGTGGTCCTGCATGTCACGAGCGAACGGCCGCAGCCCGCGTTTGACCTTCAAAAAAGACGACAGCAGCTGCTTGGAGATCGCCTCCTTGGGGATTCGGTCATCGACCTCGCGCTCGTTGACAAACCCGGCGATGATCCCCGCCAGAATGGACGCGTCGCTTTCAGGAAAAAGCGCATCCCGGAATCCTTCGGCAATCAGGAGGGGCTGGTCCACCCGCAGCTGCGAAGCCCACAGCCCGTCGGCGGTCAGCGCATCGGCCGCATCGACGTAGCCGTGGGTCTTGAGGAAATCCAGATGCTGCAGAAAGGCCTGCCACAAAACGGCTGTTCCCGTTGGCGCCTGCCGGCCCCCGCCCTTTCGGCCGCGCGCCTGGGCCTGCTGGTAGGCGCCAAAGGACTTTTGCAGGAGTTCCTCGATTTGTCCGGGGCTGTGGGAAAGCAGCAGGTTGAGCACCATCGAGAAGTTTATTTTGATTTGGCTGAGCACCGGCGACGGCGCTGCGCCGATCAGCCTGGCGATGTAGCGCAAGTCCATGAACTTGGTGGGGACAGCGAGCGCAAAGCCGATCTGGTCCATTCCGCGGCGGCCGGCACGACCGGTCATCTGGTGGAACTCGGTCGCCGTCAGGGGCAAAAACTCGGTGCCGTTGAAGCGGTCGGAATTCAGGAAAGCCACCGTGCGGGCCGGAAAATTGACGCCCGCAGCGACTGTCGAGGTGGCAAAAACAGCGTCCAAAAGCCCCTCCAGCATCAGGGTTTCCACCAGGATTTTCCAGGACGGCAGCTGGCCGCTGTGATGCGCGGCCACCGCCAGGTGTTCCAACGCCCACATCTGACGGTGGCCCGCGACATGCGGGCTCTGGGCCACCAAAACGGCGATCCTGCGGCTGAGGCGCTCCTGGCGCTCCGGGCTTCGGTTCTGGTTCTGCCGGCAGAGATCCACGGCGTTGTCGCAGTCGGCCCGCGATTTCAGGAAGAAAATCGCCGGCAGCAGGCGGAACTTGCGCAAAACCCGCAGCATGTCGCCGAAGGGCGGCAGTTTACCGGGCGCGGCGAGCTGGGGTGGGTGCTGGCTGCCGATGAAGTCCCGCACCTTCTTGTGCAGCACGTTTTTTTTAGACGGCCCGGCGGGCACCAGCAGAGGGTAGAGCGTCCCCGAGGGATGCAGGAGCAGCGGGTAAAGCGGCACCGGCCGCTGGTTTTCTGCCACCACCCGGCAGGGTCTGCCGCGGATGGCGGTCAGCCAGCCGGCGATCTGATCGGCATTGCCGATGGTGGCCGACAGCAGCAGCAGCGGAATGCGCACCGGCAGGTAAATCATCACCTCCTCCCAGACGACCCCACGGTCGGGGTCGCCGAGGAAATGGGCCTCGTCCAGCACCACAAAATCAGTCGTGAGATCCTCGCCCCGGTGCATGGCGTCGTAGAGCTGGTTGCGCAGGATTTCGGTGGTCCCGACGATCACCGCGGCCTCAGGGTTTTCCTTGCGGTCGCCGGTCAGAATGCCGACCTGTTCGCGGCCGAAAATTTCCCTGAATTCGCCGTACTTGGCGTTGGAGAGGGCCTTCAGGGGGGAAGCGTACCAGGAGCGCCCGCCGGCATCGAAACGCTGCCGGATGGACTGCACCGCGATCCAGGTCTTGCCGGCACCGGTGGGGGCGCTGACCAGGCAGTCCGACCGCCCCACGGCCGCCACCGCTTCCAGTTGAAACGGGTCCGGCTGGAAGGGGCGCGGCGCCGGTCTGCCAATGGTCGCGAAAACTTTTTTAAGCCGGCTGTCGGCCCCCGGCCGGATGGAGACGAGCCGGGTTTTTCGATGCGCCACGGTTTTGGAGCGGGGCGGATATTTCCGGGGGAAGTAGGTCACAGGCGACCGATCATCTCTTTCACCGCCGCTTTGGCCGGCGAGGCCACGTCAAAGGGCGAAACGCCCGCCAGATCGGCTTCAATCAGGGCGTTGTCGTAGGGCAGGAAGCCGAGAAAGGCGAAGCCCGCGAGGTGCTCCCGCAGAAAAGCCTCGTCCCGCGGGCTGCGGATCTTGTTGCCGACGACGGCGATGTTCTTGAGGCCGATCTCGCCGGCCAGCTTGCGGATATGCTCGGCGGTATCGATGCTGCGCCGGCCGGGCTCGACGACGACCAGGAGCTTGTTGACCGCCCGGGCGGTGCCCCGGCCGAGGTGCTCGATACCGGCCTCCATGTCCATCACCACCACCTCGTCGCGGGCCAGCACGATGTGGGTGACCAGGGCCCGCAGCAGGGTGCTCTCGGGGCAGATGCAGCCCGAGCCGCCCTTCTGGACGCCGCCGAGACGCATCAGCTTGATGTTTCCCAACCGCACCGAAAGGGCATCGGGCAGGTCGTCGACCTTGGGGTTGAGTTTGAAAAATCCCCCGATGCTGCCGGGCTTGGCCTCGGTGCGCTCGAAGATCAGCTCTTTCATTTCAGCGATGGGGGTGATGGATTCGGCATTGGCGACACCGAGGGCCGCCGCCAGGTTGGCATCGGGGTCGGCATCGATGGCCAGCACGTGTTTGCCCATTTCGTTCAGATTGCGGATGAGAAGCGCGGAGAAGGTGGTTTTGCCGACACCGCCCTTACCGCTAATGGCCAGTTTCATATATTCGTTCCTTTCGCTAGCAGTTGTTTCAACGGCCCGCAGGAAACCACAGACTGCGCTCGCCATGGCGGCGGAAAAAGCAGGGGCGGCGGCCGTGGCCGCCGTGAGCCGGAGTAGAATCACTATAACACAGCTTCAAGAGCGGGCAAGGCGCTAATTCAGCCGGACGTCGACGGCGGCGATGGCGGCATTGCAAAACGCCTTGCCCGACGTCAGCCTGGCATGATAGGGGGAAGGCGTCTGTCCCATGGCGTCTTTCGCAGGGGGTCGTGGAAAAAAACACCTCAGGAAAGCGCTGGATTTTGGTTCGTCAACACCCCGCAGCCGCCAGGCCTGACCGCCATCGATGACGTGCAGCCCCCATACCGCGAGGATCCTTGCTTGCCACGAAACAGCTCCCAAAACGAAAGCGAAACACCGTCTGCCCCGCTGATCCTGGCCCCGGCGGGGGGCAGGGACGCTTTCCTGGCGGCCCTTGCGGCCGGTGCCGACGCGGTTTATTGCGGCCTGAAAGCCTTCTCGGCGCGGATGGCAGCCCAGAACTTCAGCGTCCCCGAATTGGCCGTCCTGACCCGGCTGGCGCATGACCGGGGCGTCCGGGTGCACGTGGCCCTAAACACCCTGCTCAAACCCGAGGACCTGGACCACGCCGGCAGCCTGCTGGTCCAGCTGGAAAAGCAAGTTCAGCCCGACGCCCTGATCTTCCAGGACCCCGCCGTTCCGCTCCTGGCACGCCAGGCCGGTTTGCGCGCTGAACTACACCTCTCCACCCTGGCCAACCTGAGCTTTGCACGCGGCCTGGAAGGCGCCCGCAGGCAGCTGGGGGTTTCCACGGTGGTCCTGCCACGCGAACTCAGCATCGACGAGATCAAGGCCGTGGCCCAGGCCTGCCCGCCGGGTCTGGCACTGGAGGTCTTCATCCACGGGGCCCTCTGTTATGCTGTTTCGGGGCGCTGCTACTGGAGCAGCTGGTTCGGCGGCAAAAGCGGCCTGCGGGGGCGCTGCGTCCAGCCCTGCCGGAGGCTCTACACCCAGGGCGGCCCTCCCCGCAAATTTTTCTCCTGCCAGGACCTCAGCCTGGACGTCCTCGTCAAAGTCCTGGCAGGCATCCCGGCTGTGCGCATCTGGAAAATCGAGGGGCGTAAAAAAGGCCCCCACTACGTCTACTACACCACCCGGGCCTACCGCCTCCTGCGGGACGCGGGGCGCGACCCAGAGACCAAACGAACCGCCCTGGCCCTGCTGGAGCGCTCCCTGGGCCGCCAGGCGACCCATTACCACTTTCTGCCCCAACGCCCCCAGAACCCGATCCCGGCCGACGGCCGGACCGGCTCAGGCCTTTTCGTGGGCAAGGTCCGGGGAGAACAGCAGGCCCTCTGTCTGGTGCCGCGCGAGGCGCTGCTGACCGGGGATTTGCTGCGGCTGGGCTTCGAGGACGAAACCGCCCACGGCATCCAGCGCGTCGGCAAATTCGTGCCCAAGGGCGGGCGCCTGATCCTCAAGCCCGCCAAGCCCAGCGGCGCCCTCAAGGGGGTGCCGGTATTCCTGATCGATCGACGCGAAAAAGCCCTGGCCGACATGCTGGCCGAACTGGAGGGCGCCCTCGGCCCACCGCAGGCGGCGGCCGCGGCCGCCTTCCAGACCCGGCTGCCGGCGGCTTTCCGCTGCAAACCGGACGCCGCGGAGATGCAGGTGCAGCGCATGCCGGTTCGTCCCACAGGAAAGGAAGCGGCCGGCTGCTGGATTTCGGCAGGCGCCGTCAAGGCCACGTCCCCCGGCGCGGCGAACCGGCTCTGGTGGTGGCTGCCGCCGGTGGTCTGGCCGGATACCGAAAAAATTCTCGGCCAACAGGTGGCCGAACTGCTGGGCTGGGGGGTTGGGCGCTTCGTGCTGAACGCCCCCTGGCAGACCGTGTTTTTCCCCCAAAGCGGGCGGCTGCGGCTCTGGGCCGGCCCTTTCTGCAACATCGCCAACCCGCTCGCGCTCCAGATGCTGGCGGACGCCGGTTTCAGCGGTGCGGTGGCCAGCCCCGAACTGGCCGGCCGGGAGCTTCTGGCGCTTCCCGACCACAGCCCCCTGCCGCTGGGAATCGTGCTGGCGGGCCACTGGCCGCTGTGCATCTCGCGGGTGGCGGACGCAAGCCTCGCACTGGAGCAGCCCTTTGAAAGCCCCAAGGGCGAAACGGCCTGGGTCAAACGCCACGATACGCAATACTGGGTCTATCCGGAATGGCGGCTGGACCTGTCGGCCAAAAAAGAGGAACTGCGCCAGGCGGGCTACCACCTGTTTATCCATCTAAACGAGCCCGTCCCGCGGCCGGTGCGCCTCAAGCAGCGCCCCGGGTTGTGGAACTGGGACCTGGGGCTCAAATAGCCCGGCAGCCAAAATGGACAGCAGCGCCGCGGACCGACCCCCGGTAGAGGATTTTTGGATGACATCCGCTGCAGCCGCACCCCCCCAGCCCCACGGGTTTGATTGCGTGGCGCTGATATCCGCCCCCTGGCCGTTTTTCAGCCGCCCATCGATCCAGCTGGGCACCCTCAAAGCCTACCTCCGGCGCGAGCTGCCCGACATCAGAATCGACGCCCACCACTTCTATCTCAAGCTGGCCGCCGAGATCGGCTACGACACCTACCACAGCATCTCCGAGCGCACCTGGTTGGCCGAGAGCATCTACGCGGCCCTGCTCTATCCCCGGCGGCAGGCGGCCGCCCGCAGGATCTTCGAAAGCGAGGCCCGGGGAGTTCCGCGGCTGCGCACGCTGGATTTTGGGGCGCTGACCCGAAAGGTCAAAGTTGTCACGGATGCCTGGATCGCAGCCGTCGACTGGCAAAAGACGGGGCTGGCCGGTTTTTCCCTCTGCCTCTGTCAGCTGACCGCCAGCCTCTACTGTATCCGCCGGATCAAAGCCCTGGCCCCGCAACTGCCCGTGGTGGCCGGCGGGTCGATGTTTGCAGGACCCGCGGTGCCCCAGCTGATGGCCGCATTTCCCGAGATCGACTTCATGGTCACCGGCGAAGGCGAGCGCCCGCTGGCCAACCTGGTCCGGCAGCTGCGCTCCGCCGCCAGCCCGCAGGCGGTCCCCGGACTGCCGGGGGTCGTCACCCGTGGCGAACTGACGACCGGCCGGGTGCCGTTGCAGGACCAACTGCCGTCCCTGGCCGCGTTGCCGCCCCCGGATTACGACGACTACTTCCGCCTGCTTCGCGAACTGGGCCCCGCACAGGCTTTTTTCCCGATCCTCTCGGCTGAAATCTCACGCGGCTGCTACTGGCGCCGCACGCGGCAAAAGGAGGTGCCCGCGGGTTGCGCCTTCTGCAACCTCAACCGCCAGTGGCAGGGCTACCGCTTCAAAGCGCCCGAACAGGTCGCCGCAGAAATCGACGCCCTGACCGGCCGCTACCGGCTGCTTTCGCTGGCTTTGATGGACAACCTGCTGCCGGCCCGGCAGGCCCCGGAGATCTTCGGCCGGCTCCAGGCCCTGAAGAAGGACCTCAAGCTCTTTGGTGAGATCCGGGCCACCACCCCGCTGCCCGCCCTGCGGGCCATGCGGGCGGCCGGGGTCCAGGAGGTCCAGATCGGCATCGAGGCCCTCAGCACCCGGCTGCTGGCCAAACTCAACAAGGGCACGACGGCCATCCAGAACCTGGAAATCATGAAGCACTGCGAGGCGCTGGGCATCGAGAACAGCGCCAACCTGATCTGCGGCTTTCCCGGCAGCGACGACCAGGATGTGGCCGAAACCCTCGCGACCCTGGCCTTCGCTCTGCCCTTCCGCCCCCCCAAGACCGTTTATTTCTGGCTGGGCACGGGAAGCCCGGTGTGGCAAAACCCCAAGGAATTCGGCATTCGGGCGGTGGCCAACCACCCGCGCTACAAGGCCCTCTTCCCGCCCGAGATGGCCCGCCGCATCACCTTCACCATCCAGGGGTACCGCGGAGATCAGGGCTACCAGCGAATCCGTTGGCGGCCGGTTGAAAAAAAGGTCCGGGACTGGGCCACCGCCTATGCCGCGCTTCACCGCGCGCCGGCCAGCCCGCCGATTCTCGGCTACCGCGACGGCGGGGATTTCCTGATCATCCGGCAGCGCCGCCTGAAAGCCGCCACGCAGACCCACCGGCTGGAGACAACATCTCGCGCCATCTACCTTTTCTGCGAACAGAGCCGGACACTGGCGACCATCACCCAACGGTTCCAGGCCCCGGGAAAAGCCAAGATCACGGCTTTTCTGGAAACGATGGTGGCCAAGCACCTGATGTTTGCAGAGGGCGACCGCTATCTGAGCCTGGCAGTGCCGGCCGCCCGGGGCCGGAGCGCATAAAAGGCCGCTCCGGTCGCGGCGGCAACTTAAAGGCCGCAAGACTTCTCCGGATCATGGGTTGATGGCAGGGCCCCTCGGCCGGTGGGCAAAAAAAAGGAGCGGGTGGGGTCGTTATTTCTTGCCGGTCCCCTCAATCGAAGGGCGTCAGGCTTTCACACCCGCCGGGGGTGACCAGCAGGGTCTGTTCGAACTGGGCCGAAAGCGACCCGTCGGCGGTGACCGCCGTCCACTGGTCCCCCAGGACGCGAAGCTCCTTGCGCCCCAGATTGATCATCGGCTCGATGGTGAACACCATCCCCGGCACCAGCACCACGCCCTGCCGCTTGCGGCCGTAATGGGGAATTTGCGGGGCCTCGTGAAAATCGAAGCCCACCCCGTGCCCGACAAATTCGCGAACCACCGAACAGCCTTGGTTTTCGGCATACTGCTGGATCGCCCAGCCGATGTCGCCGACGGTGTTGCCGGGGCGCACGGCCGCCATTCCCAGGCGCAGGCACTCCCGGCTGACGGTCACGATCTTGCGGGCATCGGCGCCGGGGGTGCCCACGAAAAAGGTTTTGTTGCAGTCGGCGTAGTAGCCGTTGAGGATCGGGGTCACATCGACGTTGACGATGTCCCCGTCGTTCAGCACGCGCGTCCCGGGAATGCCGTGGCAGATGACTTCGTTGACCGAAACGCAGACACTCTTGGGATAGCCCCGGTAGTTGAGAGGCGCCGAGACGGCGCCGGCGGCCGAAGTGAGCGCGTGCACCAGGGTGTTGATCTCGTCGGTGGCGATGCCGGGCCGAATCATGGCCTCCACCCGATCCAGGATATCCAGGGCCAGCCGGCCGGCTTTCTGAATGGCCGCGATATCCTCCGGCCCTTTCAGTCGAATCTGGTATTTCTTGAAATAGAGCTGCTTCAAATCCACCCGGCCGGCAGTTTCTTTGCTCAGGCAGCATTTCTTGTATTTCAGCCCACTGCCGCAGGGGCAGGGGTCGTTTCGTCCAGCCCGCTGGAGTTTCATATTCATTCGCACCTTCCGATAGAAATGTTCGCCGGAACAGGCTACCCTTTAAAGACCTCCGATTCGATTTTTGTAGCACATGCCGCGGGCTTTTTGAATGCCCAATCGCCCGGATCGAGGGTCCCGGGGCCTGCCGTCATTGCTTTGACGATGGTCGTCGGCCGCAACTGTCAAAATTCCGCTGGATCCCCCACCCGGCAGACCGTTGCCCCGACGGGGACGAGTCCCAACCCCGGCAGCCGCGCCTGCCACCGGTCGGACACCTCCGCTCTTTTATGTGGCACTATATTTGCTTTTGGGCTTCACAACCCGTGGACGCGGGATTCCTTCCCCCCCCCCACGGGCCTCTTAACGGCAACACCATTCCAAGACAAGGCTTCGCGCGGCGACCCCGCATTCCCATGACCCGACCATCCCACACGACAGCCAATCCGGAGGGGTCCGGAAAAGCCGCCCCTGACCTTCAGCGGGTTTACCTCGATTTTTACCAGCTACGCGAGCCGCCTTTTGCCATCACGCCCGACCCCGAATTTCTCTATCTTTCCCAGACCCACCTGAACGCCATCGACAAGATCCTTTACGGCATTCAGGGCCGGATGGGGGTCATTGTGCTTATCGGCGAGGTGGGGACCGGTAAAACCACCATTTGCCGCGCCCTCCTGGACCGCCTGGAGAACCGGGCATCCACCGTTTATCTGATCAATCCGTCTTTTTCCGGTCGGGAACTGATCGCGGCGATCCTGGAGGACCTCGGCCGCCCCTGCCCCGCCGATGCCACCAAAAAGGATCTGGTCGACACCCTCAACCGTTTACTCCTGGCCGCCGACCCGCAGCGGCCGGTCGTGATTCTGATCGACGAAGCACAGAGCATCCCGCTGAAGACCATGGAGGATCTGCGGCTGCTGTCGAACCTCGAAACCGACAAGCAAAAGCTCCTGCAGCTGATTCTCGCCGGGCAGCCGGAGCTGGAAAGCCGGATTTGCGAACCGGCCCTGCGCCAGCTGGCCCAGCGGGTGGCGATCCAGTGCCGTCTGGAGCGCCTGGGGCCGCATGAAATCCAGGCCTATATCGCCCGACGGCTGTTTGTCGCCGGCGACCAAGGCCAGATCCGCTTTTCCCCCCGGGTGGTCGCCAAAATCCACCGGATCACCGACGGGATCCCCCGCATGATCAACAAGCTCTGCGACCTGGCCCTGACCGCGGCTTACACCCACGGGGCCCACTGCGTCACGGCGGGGCATCTGCGGGCCGCGGCAACCGAGCTGGTCGCGCCTCATCCCAAACGCAGGCTGCGGCACTGGATGGGAGGCCCTTTGCGCCACGCCGGGGCCTGCGGCGCAGCATTGCTGCTGTTGGCGGGAATCTTTCCCCTGGCGACGGTTGACCCCATCGCCCCCAGTCCACCGGCTGCGGCGGCGGTCCCCGAACCCGCCGCGACGGCTGATGCTGCGGGGCCTGCCGACCGCCACAGCGGTCTTGCCCCCGACGCCCCCCGGGGCGAAGCGGTGGCCATCGCCGGCGGCCGTGGCGCTTTCGTGCTCCTGCTGGGGTCTTCACAGTCACTGCCCCAGACCCTCACCGCGGTCCAAGAATTTCGCCGACAAGGGGTCACGGCCCACTGGAACCCTGTCGATCTGGGAAAAGGCGGCCACTGGTACCGTATATTCACCGGCCGTTTCGAGAGCCGCGCGGCGGCCGAAGGCTTCAAGGCCGCCCACGGCCTGACGGAGGCCATGGCGCTGAAAGCCCCCTTGACCATCGTGCTTGCAGAGGCCGAACGGCCGGAGGATTTCGAGCCGATCATGGCCCTGCTGCGCGCAAACCACCATGATGCCTTTGTCGTGGCGGCGGGCGAAAACCGCTATTGGCTGGCCTCGGGGGCCTATGTTCGCCATCAGCGGGCCGCCCGTGGGGCTGCAGCGCTGGCACGCTATGGTCTGACCCCGCGGGTAGTGGCGAACTGAGATCCCGGGGCTGCCGCAATCTGAAAGTAACAGCCGGCAACGACCGGCCCGTCGTTGGGAGAAGGTCATGAGCCTGCTCAATGATGCCCTGCGAAAACACCGACAGGAACGCCAAGGCGCCCCGGAACGGCCCTGGCTGCCGGCCGCGGCACCCAGGCGCCGCCGGCCACGGTCGATATGGCTGATCGCCGCCGCAATGGGGGCAGCCGGGATGCTGGCCCCCCTCTGGCTGGCAACCGGAACGCGCGCGAACCCCGAGCCGTCGACCCTGGAAACGCCTGCAACCCAACCGCTCGCGGTGCTTCCCCAGCCAAACCCGGCCGTTGCGGAACCGTCTTCAGAAGCGGGCACGCCGACGGTGTCGGTTGCCGCGCCGGGCCGCGTGACGACCGCCCGGCCGCCGGCCACGGCAGCGGCCGCCAGGCCAACAGCAGCGGCACCGGCCACGGCCCGCAGCGCGGCGGCGCAAAAACCGGCGGCGGCGCCGACGGGCGACAGCCCCTTTTACAAAAAAGCGGTCGCCCTGCACCGCCAGCGGCGTTTCAGCGAGGCCATCGACTTCTATCGCCAGGTGCTGGCCCGTAACCCGGATCACCCGGCCTGCCGTTTCAATCTGGCCACTGCCTATATCGACAGCGGCGCTTTCAAGGACGCCTACCCGCTGATGAAGGTGTTGGCGGCCGGCACGCCGAACAGCCCCGACATTCAATTGAACCTAGCCATCACTGAAATCGGGACAGGACGCCTGGAAGCCGCGGCCGCCAGCCTGGACATGGCCCAATCGCTGCCGGAGGCCCCCGAATTCGAGATTTATTTTCACCGTGGCATCCTGCACGGCCGGTCGGACCGCCCCCAGGCCGCCATCGCCAGCTACCAGCAGGCGTTGGCGCTCAGGCCGGTACACAGCGGCGCTCTTTTCAACCTGGCGGTCACCTATGATCGGCTGACGGAATACCCCAAGGCACTGGCCTTTTACTTCCAATCGCTTTCAGCCGGCGACGGGCTCTCCGCAGACGAGAGCGGCCAGATCCGCCGGCGGATCCAGCAGCTCCAGACTTACCTGAACAGCTCCGCTGAAGCCGCGCCAGCCTCTCGCTCATAGCTTGGCGGCACGCAGCGAGCGTTTGCAAGCCTCAATCCAAAGGCAATTTGCACATGAAAAAACGAATCGGCGACATCCTGACCGAAATGGGTTTCATCGGGGCCGACCAGCTGGAAATGGCCCTCATGGAGACCCGCAAAACCGGCGTTATGCTGGGCGACGTCCTCCTGCGGCTGGACTGGGTCACCGAAGAGCAACTCCAGATGGCCATCGCCGTCCAGAGCGGCGCTCAAATTCTGAACACCGGCGGCGTAACGATCGATCCGGGTCTGCTGGCCGAAATACCCCAGGAATTCGTCAGCACCCACGGCATTTTCCCCTTCGAAAAAGACGGCCAGACCCTCAAGGCCGCCACCAGCAACCCATTCGACGTCATCGCGCGCGACAAGCTGGCACGCCTGACCGGCTACCAGGTGGTCACCTACATCGCCCCCAAGACCTGGATCGCCAGGGCCATCGAGTTGTATTACCAGACCGCCCGGACGATCGACAACGAAATCGAGGCCATCACCCGCGCCGGCCTTTCCGAACGCGCCTCGGAGGAAAACCAGATTGTCACCCTGGCCGACCTGCTGATCGACAAAGGCTACGTCATGGGCGCCAGCGACATCCACCTGGTGCCCGACACCAACCTGGTGCGGGTGTACTATCGCATCGACGGCGTGCTCCACCAGACCTATCTTTTTGCCAAAACATTCCAGCAGGGCCTGATCACCCGGTTCAAGATCATGGCCGACATGGATATCTCCAACCCCAACATCCCCCACGACGGCCGGATTCGATACCATGGCAAGGTCGGCGAGTTCGACATGCGGGTTTCCACCTTTCCCACCCAGCTGGGGGAAACCGTGGTGATGCGCCTGCTGGTGTATGACAAGGTCGTAGGCGAGCTGAACAATCTCGGCTTCGAGGCTGAGGACCTGGCTCGTTTTCGGGAAGGCATCCGACGGCCCTACGGCCTGATTCTGACCACCGGCCCCACCGGATCGGGCAAGACCACCACCCTTTACACGGCTTTGATGGCCATCAACAGCCCCCACATCAACGTCATGACCGTCGAAGACCCCATCGAATACGCGATCCCCACCATCCGCCAGACGGCCGTCAACCCCAAGGCCGGCCTGACCTTCAGCAATGCGCTGCGCTCCGCCATGCGCCAGGACCCGGACGTGATCCTGGTGGGGGAGATCCGTGACCGCGAAACGGCGGACCTGGCCCTGCAGGCGGCTCTAACAGGCCACCTGGTGCTCTCCACGCTGCACACCAATGATGCCGCCTCGGCCATCAACCGCCTCCTGGACTCGGGGGTCAACACCAGCATCCTGACTGCATCCCTCTCGATGGTGGTCGCCCAGCGCCTGATGCGGCGGGTGTGCCCGCAGTGCGCCGAACATGCGGCACCAACCCCTGAGGAGGCTGCGGTTTTCTCGCGCCAGGGACTCACGCCGCCGCCCGCGCTGGCCCGTGCGGTGGGCTGTGAGAGCTGCTACAAGTCGGGCTACCGGGGACGAATCGGGATCTATGAGGTGCTGCGGACAGACCGGGCCATCGGTGAACTGATTTTCAGCGGCGCGCTGCACAGCACCATCGAAGACGCGGCGGTCAAGGCCGGAACGAGCCTGATGTATCGCCAGGCGCTGAAAAAGGCCACTCAGGGGGTCACGACGCTCGAGGAGGTCTTCCGGGTGGTGGCCGATGCCTAGTTTCCGCTACCGGGCCATCGACGCCAGCGGCCGACTCTGCCGGGGAAGCGCCGCCGCCCTGACCGAAGGGGAAGTGGAGCAGATCCTGCTGGACAAGGGCCTGACCCTGGTGGACTATCGTGCGGCGCGAAAGACCGGGCTTGCCCTGGCCATTTCACCTGGGAGGGTCAAACCACGGCTGCTGATCGAATTCTACCACCGCCTTTCCCAGGCGCTGAAGTTGGGGCTGCCGATGCTTTCGGCCCTGGATGAAAACGCGGCCATGCTGCCCTCCCCGCAGCTCAAAAAAATCATCGGGGAAATGCGTCTCGCTATTGCGGGCGGTCAAAGCCTGCATTCCGCCGCGGCCCGCTTTGGACGGATCTTCCCCAAGCTGGACCTGGCGATCATCGGCATGGGGGAAAAAACCGGGGAGCTGCCCAAGGCTCTGAAAGACCTCGCCGATTTCCGCGAATGGAAGGAGGATATCCGTGCGACGCTGCGGCGGGCAACCGTTTACCCCGCGTTTGTGATGACCGCGATCGCAGCCGTTTTAGGGGTCTGGGTGGGCTACGTCCTGCCCCAGATGGCCAAAGTGCTGGCCGAAATGGGGGTCCGCCTGCCCCAGGAAACCCGCTGGGTGTTGTATAGCAGCGCTTTTTTACGCCAGCAGTGGCCGCTGCTGACGGCCGGGCTGGTTATGCTGGTCGTCGGCTTTTTCTTGGTGCAAAAAACCGCCAAGGGTGCGGTCTTCCTGGACCGCCTGCTGCTCAAGCTCCCGCTGGCGGGCCCGATCGCCGCCAACATCGTCATGGCGCGCCTGAGCCTCAATTTCGCCACCATGTACCATGCCGGCATGAACACCCATCATATTTTCGAGATCCTCACCCGCAACGCCCTGGGCAACCGGTTTGTGGAAAGCCGCGTGGCCCAGGCCTACCACGAAGTTCAGGGCGGCCAGACCCTGGCCGCGGCCTTCGAGCGCGCGGGCGGTTTTCCGCCGCTGCTGCTGGGCGCGATTCGCAACGGGGAATCCACCGGCACCCTGGACGAGGCTTTCAACCGACTGGGCGACTACTATAACGGCGAGGTCAAACGAACGGTGCAGCTGCTGGTCAACGCGGTGGAGCCGATTTCGATTATGGCTTTGGGGGGGATTTTCGGGCTGATTCTGCTTTCGATTCTGCTGCCGCTCTACGATGTCATCGGTGAGTTCGGAAAATCCTATTGAGGACACGAAGCGCGCGGTTTTCGCCGCCGCTACCTTGAAAGCCTCTCCCAAAGCCCCCCGCTAACGGCCATCAGGGGACAATCACCAGCTGGTCGTCGGCAAGTGTCAGGGGGCTGGCCGGCGCAGAGCCGACCACCGAGCCGGCGCCGGCTGCGGCGCTGCCCAGGCGCACGCGGCTGCCCGGCACCATCTCAAACGCCGCTGTCGCCCCGGCCGCCAGCATACCGGCGTCGGTGGCGCGGGTCAGGTCATACACATAGACCGCTGCGGCCGACCGGTTGCTGACCGTCAGGCGCGCCACCTGACCGCAGGCCGCAGGGAAGAGTTCCGTCCCGCCCAGGTAGGTGGTCAGATCGTCAAAGCCGTCGGCCGGTGTATGGCGCAGATAATTCGGGGCACCGTCGGTGTTGTCGCCCCGGTGGGCGCCGACGGCGATCGCATCGAACACGCTGCCGCTTGAATCCGCGTCCATCGGTCCCGCGCTGACTAAAACCGCGGCCGCCGCAAAGGCCGGAGCCGCGCCATCGGCGTCGACCACCAGCGGAATGCCGCCCAGGCCGCTGTGAAGCGCGCTGCAGCTGACGGCCCGGTCAGCCCCCAGGCTGCTGTTGAGGGCATACTTGAGGGCCCGCTTGTAGGCATCCGCGGGGCTGATCTGAAGCTCGCCGTAGGGCAGGGTCCCCACGGCGGCATGGGTGTTGGCCTGGCCGTCGCCGTCGGTGTCGGCCCATGGCAGACGCCCGTTGACCACTGCGAAGGTCACCAGCGCGTTTTTGGCCAGCAGCAGATACTGCTGCGTGTCGCTGCGCGCCTTGCGGGCGGTCAGCATCCCCATCAGGGACACCCCGCCGCCAGCCAGCAGACCGATGATCACCATGACGATGGCGATTTCGATCAGGCTGAATCCGTTTTGCCCCTTGAGGAACGAAGACGCTTTTTTCATGAACGGCACGTGGTTTGGGGATATGCGAAGTTCGCCGGAGGGGCGTGCAACAGGAAGAGGACACCCCGACAGCGCGTGTCCTCTTCCGCGGATCGGGCCGGAGCCGCTTTAGAAGCGCATGTAGAGGGTCGGGACGCTTGTTCCCGTGGTATAAGCCGCGCTGCCGACGATGCTGCCGGTATTGCCGTTGCCGTCGTCATACTTGCTGTCGATCTCCTGACAGACCTCGCCGGGCAGGTTGAGAAAGTAAAAATAGTGGTCCGGCGGGGTGGTGTTGCCCGGCGGATTGACGTAAGCCAGTTGGACATTGCCGGCAAAGGCGTGCTTGGGAAGATCGCTGGTGCCGTTGTAGGTTCCGGTGATCAGCCCGTCGATGCCGAGATCGTTGAAGACTTCATAAATCTCGGCACCGGCAATCTGCCCGTTGCCATTGCCTTCGAGATCCGCCCCGCCGGCCGGGATGGCCGCCTGGTTTTCATCCCCCGGATACACCCCGTAGCGGTCGAAAAAGGTCATCACCGCCGCCCGCAGTTCGTCGGCCTGTTTGACCACCCGCTTGGTTTTAGCGTTGTGAACCATGGCCTGGCCTTTGAGTACGCCGCCAATGAGCAGACCGATAATCACCATCACGATGGCAATTTCGACCAGGGTAAAGCCGGCCTGACCGGCAAAGGTGTTTTTTGGGGTGCGCATGAAAATCCTCCATGATGGAATAAGTCCGTTTCGAGTGCCGCGTTAAAATTAAATCGGCCCCAACATACGGTAACTTTATATAATTTTAGATCATAAGCCCTTCCGGCGGTCTACATCGGAGACTTGACATAGGGGGTGATGAAAATCACCAGCTCCCGGTTTTCGACCGACTCGTCCATGTGCCGAAACAACTGACCGAGGTAGGGCAAATCGCCCAGCAGCGGCAGCCCCTGGTGGCTCAACTGCTTGATTTCGCTGATCAGGCCGGCCAGCACGAAGGATTGCCCCTCCCGGACGCGAACCATGGTGGCCAGTTCCTGCAGGTCGATGACGGGGTTGGATACGGTTTGGGTGAATAAGGAATCGGTGGGGATCTCCAGCTCCACCTCGCGCTGAATCCGGGTAATGGTGGGCACCACATGCAGGGTTACGATGCCCTCCTTGGAGATCTGGGGGGTGAGGCCCAGCTGAAGCCCCAGGATCACCCGCTTGATGGAGGAGCCGATGGTGGTGACGCCGGTATCGAAATCCCGATCGACGCCGTCGATATCCGTGAACGGAAATTGAACCCCGACAGTCAGCACCGCCGATTGACGATTCATGACGGACAGGTGCGGGTTGGAAAGAACCGAGACGTCGCCCTGGGTTCGCAGAAAATCAAGGACCGCGCTGAACCGCGACTGGTCGGCGAGTGCGATCACCCCGTTGCTGTTGAAGCCGAGATTGAACTGATCCGGCAAGGCCCCCCAGGCGGAGGTAAATTCAACCTGAAGATTGGTCCAGTCGATCCCGTACTTGTGTTCGTCATTGAGAATGACCTCCATGATCCGCGCTTCGATAAATACTTGACGGTGGAGGGTTTCCGACAGCGAATCGAGAAAACCGACCATGGCGTCCACCCGCCGGGGAACATCGGCCATATATATCAGTCCGGCATTGCGGTTGATCCGCAGAACGCCTTCTTCGGACTTCAGCCCTTCCAGGGATGCGACAATGCTGGTCCACAGATCGGTGTTTTCGTTGCTGCGTTTGGCCTTGACTTGATATTTTCCGGCAACCCCCGAATTTTCGACACTGGATGCCAGCATATCGCCGCCCACCTCGATGTCGGTCTCGCTCACCAGGTCCAGGTAGTCCAGCTGATAGATCCGCTCCTGGAAACGTTTGACGTGCAGGCAGCCGCCCTGAACCTGCCAAGCGTAGCCGGCCCCCTGGGCGATGACAATGTCCAATGCCTCCTCCAGCGTGGCATTCTTCAGGTGCACCGTGACCGGACGGGCCAGATCGACGATGGCATCCACCGACAGGCTCAAGTCGGCATCCCGGATGAGGGCGCCGATCACCTCCGACAGGGGCGCGCGGTCAAACACAAGGGTATACAGGCGCGCCGCCTGCGTAATCCCGCGGGCCAGGGGTGCCATTTTTTCGGTTAACGCCGGCGGTCCCGGCGCCACCCTGGGCTTTGCCTCCGCCAGGACAGCCCTGGGGCTGATCGATTCGATTTCAGTGAGGGTTACCGGCCGCGGCTGTTGCATGCTGCACCCGCCGAACGCGAAAATCCACCCAAGCATTCCCAGCGCCACCAGATGTCTGATCCTGCCCCCTGCACGCATTGATTTGATCATCGCCTCGAAATCCAATCCATCGCGCTTCAGCCCCAATCCTGCGAAATTAAGAAAACCCGTGGCGACGCTCCTATCGCCCCTGGTCAACGGAAAACGGCACTTCCGGTGCCGGGGCGAACCAGCGCCGGCCGTCGCGGCCGAAGGCCACTCCGGCCGCAGTAATGCGTTCAATGGTGAACCCTGAGATGTGATCGTTTTCGCCCCGCAGCCCCCCGTCGATCAGGGCCAGGGTGCGCGACGGCCCTCCCGGCGCGACGATCTGCAGAATTCCGTTTACCGCCGGCAGAGGCACATCGGCCGCCACCGAAGGGGGCGCCGGCTCGGCAACAGGCTCATCCGGCCGGCTTTCGCGGCGGTGTTCGGAAGCGGGCCAGCTGGCCAACATCACGCCGATCGCCTCGGCTTTGCGTGCCAGGCGCTCCTCAAGCGCCTGATAGGCGTGCCATTGGGACAAAGCGGTTTTGACCGCGGACGAATTCGCCGGCAGCGGCGGATTCAAGAGGCGCGTCAGCCAGACGGCATTGAAGCTGATCAGCAACAGCCCCGCCAGAATGAAGGCCCCCAGGGCCAGTCGTCTTGTCCCGCCGAAAATCTGCATCGATAGACCTTCTCGAAGTATGACGCTCAGCCGCGGCAAGTTCAAATCGCACCGGCTGCGGGCCCGGCTGCCGCCTGGGGCCCCGCGACCACCCGGAAGCGGTAGTGCAGGCTGATGTCGAACTCGGCGATGCCGGCGGCGGAATCGGAAACGATTTTGACCGCCGCCAGCGGCAGATAGGGGCAGCGCTGTTCCAGAAGGGCCAGAAAGGCCGCCCCGTCTGCCAGGGACCCCACGAGCCGCAGGGCAATGGCCACACCCTCCGGCGAGGGCTGCTCGGCCGCGGGTTCGGCCTTTAGAAGACTCACCCCACGACTTTGCGCCAGCCGGCGCAGCGTTTCCTGGGCCGCCAAGAGGCCAAGGTTCGGGGCGGCCACGGTATGATAATAGCGGGCCTGCTTCTCGGCGACCTCGACCATCCGGGCCGCCTGCCGGCGGCAGTAATCGGCATCCATGCGGGTCTGCTCGTGGGCCGTCTGCAGGGGGGCCAGCCGGTTGACGCCCGCCGTGTTCCAGAGGGTCAAAATCCCCGCCACGCTCCAAATGGCGACGACCAGCACCCAGCGTTTTGTGAAGCGGTCGTTCATGGCAGCCCGAACTCCAGCGCAAACGCATAAGCGCTTTGCCCGCCGACAACGACGGGATCGCTTTCATTGCCCGCCGGATGGCAGACCACATCTTGAAGGCTCAGCGGCGGGCTGATGGCAAACCCCTGATTAAGGCGGTCCAGAAGGGCCGCCAAGCGGAGTTCAAACGCTTCGGGGCCGGGGGCCGCCATGACACCCTCCAGCCGCAGCCCCGGCTGATCCGCGATCGCCAGCGCCAGGGTCTTGATTCGCGTTTCGGGCGGAAGGCTGCGCATCACAGCCGCCACCGTCTCCGCTGCCGAAGGCTTGCTGACTTCAGCGCTGATAAACGCCAGGGCATCATTGAACCCCGCCAGCGTCTCCGTTGCGGCCGCATCGGATACCACGAACGCTGCCGCACCGCTTCCTCCCCTTGCGAATCCGCGCCACAGGAAAAGGCTTTCGGCAGCAATGGTCAGCAGCGTGACCGTCCCAATCACGACGGCGGCGGTCTGAACCGGCTTCCAGTCCAGTTCACGCTTCAATCGCCGGTGGGCAATGCCCCGGAAGCCGTTTTCAAGTGCAAAAGCCTCCCCCATAAAAGCTGCAACGGGCGAATCCGACTCTTGCGCCGCAAAAACCGGTTGCCCTTGCCCAGCGCCCAGCGCCAGGGGCTTCACCTCGCGCCCCAGCAGATCTGTGAGAAGCGCGGGATCCTCAGCACGCGGCGACACCAGATAAATGCCGGCCAGGTCCGCTTTGGCTTTCTGGGCGAAGAGATAAAAGCTTTGATTCAGCTCGTAGACCAAGCCGCCGAAACGTTCATCAGGCGAAAGCGAGAGATCCGGCAGCGTGATGCTGCGGGAGAACAGA
>Ga0105106_10001100_pt1 | contig 19407 bp, 16 predicted proteins | sample PPLLaktember2015_5_FD_79109 | JGI IMG/M metagenome (GOLD analysis project Ga0105106, IMG submission 79109) | Freshwater sediment microbial communities from Prairie Pothole Lake near Jamestown, North Dakota, USA - PPLs Lake P8 Core (1) Depth... | ecosystem: Environmental > Aquatic > Freshwater >...
AGGACCTCCAGCTCCTCCACGGCCTCTGCCGACTCGAGAACGAGGCCATGCATCGCTACCTGAAGTACCTCATGATGTTCAACGAGCACCAGGACCTCGGCCAGCGGCTCTTCAAGAACTCGACCAACCACATGCGCCACTGGGACAAGCTCGCGGGCATCCTCGTCAGGCTCGGCGACGTCGTCGCCATCGAGAACGCGGAGACGGACGCCGCGGGCGTCGAGCGCTCTCGGCTGCCCATGCCGGTCGCATATCCCGGAACGGGCCGGCTCTCGGCCCTCGAGTCGCTGCCCGGCCTCGAGCGGGATCTCGCCGCCAAGTACGAGGCGGCCCTGCGGCTGGACTCTCTCGAAGAGATCCGGGCCCAACTCAAGCTCCATCTGGCCCTGACCCGAGAGCACGTCTTCACCCAGGACAAGCTGTTGGAGAACGCCCGGCGGATCAAAGGTCTTGTCTGAATCCCTCGCCCGGAGGTCGCAATGATATCGAGGATCCGCGTCCCTCTCGCTGCCGGCTTGGCCATCGGCCTGGCCCTGTTAGCCTGCTCGTTCCCGGCCCCGGCCCAAGAGCCGCAGGCCCCGCAGCCGGCCGCCCCCGTGGCGGCCAAGGCACCCCTCGAGAACCTCGCCATCGACCTGATCATGAAGGGCGAGGATTTCGTCGGACAGGCGCCGTCCGACCCCGTCTGGGCCGTCGACGGCAAGACCCTCTACTTCCGGTGGAGACAGCCCGGCACAAGCCGGAGCGAACAATATGCCGCGACCCTCGCCGATCCATCGCCCCGGCCGGTCAAGTCCGACGAGATGCTCAGGAACCCGCCGCTCCGCGAAGCGGGCGGCCGATCGCTCCGTATGGGCGGATTCATGATGGGCTTCGGCGGCCTGGACGGCGAAATGGCCTTCGACAAGGCCCGGAAGCGAGTCCTCGTCAATCAGAGCGGAGACCTCTTTCTCCTCGACCTGCGCACCGGCAAGAGCCGCCAGCTGACGGCCACGGACGAGAGGGAATCGGGGGCCCGGTTCACGGCCGACGAGAAGAACGTCGTCTTCGCCCTATCCGATAACCTCTTCCTGCTGTCACTCATCGAGGGCCCGATCCGTCAGCTGACGTCCTTTACCAAAAGGACCCCGCCGGCGGAGAAGACGCCCGATGAGATCGAAAAATGGTATGCCGACCAGCAGAAGGCCCTGTTCAAGGAGCTGCAGCGGGGCGGGATGACGGGGGGGATGAGGGGTGGCCCTCCGGGAGGCGGACTGCCCCAGCTGGCCCAACTTCCGCGCCGGAAGCCCTATGTCCTCAAGGAATCACAGAACGTCGGAGCGATGGCGCTATCCCCGGATATGCAGACCGTGACCTTTACGGTCTTCGAAGCGACGGAGGAAGAAAAGCCGACGGTCGTTCCAAGCTACGTGACCCGCTCCGGCTACACGGAGACCATCCGGTCCCACGCTAAGGCCGCCTATGCCGGCCGGAACGTCTGGGCGGGCGTCCTGTCGGTGGCCACGGGGGAAGTCAAGCCCGTGGATTTCGGCTTGGGCGAGCGTAAGCTTTCGCCGGGCCAGATGCTTTGGTCGCCCGATGGCCGGCAATGCGTCATGACCGCCGATTCCGAGGACCGCAAGGACGCCTGGCTCTTCAAGCTCGATCCGGCCACGGGGAAGACGTCCCTCATCGTCCAGGTCCACGACGACGCCTGGATCGGTGAATTCGGATTGACCAATATCTTCTGGTGGCCGGACAGCCGCTCCGTCTCCTTCATTTCGGAGAAGGACGGATTCGCCCACCTCTTCAAGACGGGGCTCGACGGCAAGGACCTGCGGCCCCTGACGTCGGGGAGCTTCGAGGTCCGGCAAGCCTCCCTCTCCCGGGACGGCCGGCGCCTCTTACTCGTGACCAGCGAGGAACACCCCGGGGAAACCCATTACTACTGGATGGCGGCCGACGGCGGCGCCCGGACGAAGATCACCTCCCTCGCCGGACAGAACGAGGCCGTTCTCTCTCCCGACGAAAAGAGCCTGGCGGTCATCCATTCCTATTCGAACCGGCCCCCCGAGCTCTACCTCCAGGCCAACGCGCCTCTGGCTCCGGCCAGGCAGGTCACCGTCTCGACGACCGAGGAGTTCCGTTCTTATCCCTGGCATGATCCCGAGATCGTCCGGATCAAGGCCCGCGACGGGGCGGAGGTCTTCGCCCGCCTCTTCACGCCGCTCAAGCAGCACCCGGCCCGGCCGGCCGTCATCTTCATCCACGGCGCGGGCTACCTGCAGAATGCCCACCGGGGCTGGAGCACCTACTTCCGCGAATACATGTTCCACAATTTCCTGATGGAGCAAGGCTATTACGTCCTCGATGTCGATTACCGCGGCAGCTCCGGCTACGGCCGCGACTGGCGGACGGGGATCTACCGTCACATGGGCGGCAAGGACCTCGACGACATCGTCGACGCGGCCCGGTACCTGGCCGCCAAGGCGCCCATCGACCCGGCCCGCATCGGCTGCTACGGCGGCAGCTATGGCGGCTTCCTGACCCTGATGGCCCTGTTCACCGCCGGCGACACATTCCGGGCCGGGGCGGCCCTCAGGCCGGTGACCGATTGGGCCCACTACCACGCCGGCTATACCGTGGACATCCTCAACCTGCCCCATAAGGACGCGGAAGCCTATCAGCGGAGTTCCCCGATCAACTTCGCGGAAGGGCTCAAAGGCGCCCTCCTCATCTGTCACGGCATGGTCGACACGAACGTCCACTTCCAGGACACGGTCAGGCTGGCCCAGCGCCTCATCGAGCTCGGCAAGGAGAACTGGAGCGTCGCCTTCTACCCGGTCGAGAACCACTCCTTCACGACGGTCTCGGCCTGGACCGACGAGTACAAGAGGATCTTCAAGCTGTTCGAAGCGAACCTGAAGTGACCGGGCCTTCCGGTTGACTTTGGGCCGCTGTTCCATACAATAAGGGCGATGGCCGACGCGATCCGGATCGAGAAGCTGCAGAAGAGATTCCGCGTCGGTTTCATTCCCAAAACCCGCGAGATCCTCAAAGGCATCACCTTCTCGGTACGCGAGGGCGAAACCTTCGGCTACCTCGGCCCGAACGGCGCGGGCAAGACGACGACGATCAAGTGCCTCCTCGGCCTTATCCGGCCCGACGCCGGGACGATCGCGATCTTCGACCGGCCCCATTCCCAACCGCAATCCCGCGCGGCCCTCGGTTTCCTGCCGGAGAACCCCTATTTCTACGACTATCTGACGGCCCGGGAGTTCCTGGCCTTCACCGCCGACCTGTTCGGGCTCGGCCGGGCGGAGAAGGACCAGCGCATTCCCAGGCTCCTCAAGCTCGTCGGCCTCGAGCGGGCCGCGGACCTGCCGCTCCGGAAATACTCCCGGGGCATGCTCCAGCGGGCCGGGCTGGCCCAAGCCCTCGTCAACGACCCCAAGCTCGTCGTGCTCGACGAGCCCCTGGGCGGCATGGACCCGCTCGGCCGCAAGGAGATCCGGGACATCATCGTCCGCTTCAAGGACGAGGGCAAGACCGTCTTCTTCACCTCGCACATTCTGCAGGACATCGAGATGATCTGCGACCGCGTGGCCATCATCGTCGGCGGCCGCATCGTCAAGGAGGGCGGCCTGCGGGACCTCATCTCGGAGAAGGTCCTGTTCACGGAAGTGACCGTTTCGGGACTCCCGGCGCAGACGTTCGAGGGGCTCGGCGAGAGCGTGACCACCCGGGACGACCGGGTCCTCCTCAGGGTCTACGACGAGGCCCGGGTCGACGAGGTCGTCGGCCTCGTCCGTGACCGCAAGGGCCGGCTCATCTCCCTCTCGCCGCGGACGGAAACCCTCGAGGACATCTTCGTCGATACGGTGACACGGACATGAAGATCGGGGCCATCGCGGGTATCACGTTCAAAGAGGCCAAGCGCGACCGCATCCTCTATCTCCTCTTCTTCTTCGCGGCCCTGGGCATCGTCGCCGCCCGGGTCCTGGCGGTCCTCACCGTCGGCGACCGGGTCAAGATCATCAAGGATGTCGGGCTGGCCTCGATCTCGATCTTCGGCGTCCTCATGGCCATCCTCATCGGCACAGGCCTCGTGTACAAGGAGATCGACAAGAAGACGATCTTCACCCTCCTCTCCAAGCCGGTCCACCGGGCCGAATTCATCCTGGGCAAGTTCCTCGGGCTCGTCGTGACGCTCTTCGTCATGACCTCGGCGATGGCCCTGATCTTCCTGGCCATCGTCTACGCTCACACGCTCAAGATCGAGGGGAGCCTCCTCGTCGCCGTGGCCTACATCTTCCTCGAGCTCGTCCTGATCACCGCGGTGGCCATCCTCTTTTCGTCCTTCTCGACGCCCATCCTGAGCTCGCTCTTCGCCCTGGCCTTCACCCTCATCGGGCACCTGTCGTGGGGGCTGGAGCTCATCATTCGCAAGATGCGGCCGGGAGCGGGCCGGACGCTGGTCCAGGGCCTCTACCAGGTCCTGCCGGACCTCGAGAACTTCAACTTCAAGACGGAGGTCGTCCACGGACTGCCCATCCCGCCGGGCATCTATCTCTCGGCCTTCCTCTACGGCGTCTGCTACACGGCCTTCATCCTCGGCCTGGCCGTGCTGATCTTCAGGCGCCGGGATTTCATCTGAGCATTCATGAAAACGCCGCTATTCTCCACCCGGCCAGAAAGCCCCAGAGCGGCGTTTTCACCCTTCGGGCAAGCCGATTCGGTCGCATCTGCTTCGTTGCAAAGGGCTCGCAGTACTCCGAGTACAGCTTCACCCTTTGACGCCTCGCATCTGCAGCCGCCTCGGCTCGTGAATGCCCCGGGGCAGGGCCGGCGGGCGGATTCATGAAAACGCCGCGTTTCCGGAGGGGCTCGGCGACGATCCTCATCGTCCTCTTCCTCCTGGCGGGCGCGGCCGGGATCATGGGACTCAAGGCCAGGACGGACAAGATCGTCCGGACGAAAATCCCCGGTTCGTCCATCATCTATATCCCGTCGGGTAAGTTCCTGAGGTACGCCGCCTTCGGCTACCGGGCCCTGGCCGCTGACGCCATCTATCTCTGGGCCATTCAATACTACACGACGCCGACGATCGACGACCGCTTCGACCACCTTGACCACATCTTCGCCATCATCAACGAGCTCGATCCCCGCTTCCAGGACCCGTACGAGGTCGGCGCCCTGATCGCCATCCAGGACGCCCGCAACCCTCCCGCCGCGTTCGCCATCCTCGACCGGGGCGCGGCCAACAACCCCGACCAGTGGGTCTATCCCTTCAATGCCGGGCATATCGCCCTGATGACCCTCAAGGACTATCCCCTGGCGGAGAAGTACTTCGAGCAGTGCATGAAGATCCCCGGCGCGCCGGATTTCGTCGAAAGGCTCCGGGCCAATGCCATCTTCAAGAAGGGCGACCTGAAGACCTCCTGGGAGACCTGGCTCGAGATCTACAACAAGGCCCCGGACGAGCGGACGAAGAAGATCGCCTCGAACCACCTCTACAACATCAAGGCGGCGACCGATAAAGAGGCCCTCGAGGCGGCGGCGGGCCGGTACCGCGAGCGCTACGGGCGCCTGCCGGCCGACCTCGAGACGCTCGCCAGGACGGGCTTCCTCCGGGAGGTCCCCACGGACCTGGACGGGCAGGCCTACGTTTACGATCCGGCAGCGGGAACGGTGAAGACCGTGATCAGCCCATGGAAACGGTGACGCTCGTCCTTGTCGCTCTGGCCGGCCTCATTTTCGGGAGTTTTTTCAATGTCGTCATCTACCGCCTGCCCCGGGGGCTGAGCCTGTCGCATCCCCCCTCCGCATGCCCGGGCTGCGGCGCCCGCATCAAGCCTTACGACAACGTCCCGGTCCTCTCCTACATCATCCTTCGCGGACGGTGCCGCGCCTGCGGCCGGACGATCTCGCCCCTCTATCCCGCCGTCGAAGCCCTGACCGCGGCCGGCTTCGTCCTCGTCTATGTCCATTCCGGGCGCATCCTCGGCCCGGACTTCTTCGCCGGCTGTCTTTTCACGAGCGCCCTCATCGTGCTCGGATTCATCGACGCCTTTCACCAGATCCTGCCCGACGCGGTCACCATGCCCGGCCTCGTCCTGGCCCTCGCCTACTCGTTCGTCCGGGGCGACCCGGACTTCCGGGGCGCTCTCCTCGGCGCGGTCGTGGGGGCGGGATTCCTGCTCCTCGTCTACGGCGCGTACCTGCTCATCCGGAAGAAGGAGGGTCTGGGCATGGGTGATGTGACCATGATGCTCATGGTCGGAGCGTACCTCGGCGCCGCCCGGACTCTCCTCGTCCTCATCCTCGCGTCGTTCGCCGGCGCCGTCTTCGGCCTCTTCCTCATCGCCCGGCGGGGAAAGGACTTCCAGTTCGCCCTGCCCTTCGGGACCTTCATCGCCCCGGCCGCATTCGTGGCCATGCTCTGGGGGGACGGGATCGTCAGGGCCTACCTGGGCCTGTACAGGCGCTAGGCTCTGGGAAGACGGGCCGGGCGGCACCGCTCCCGCGCCCATTCGAGGCGGATCGTAAAGACCGAGGTCGTAGCCGCGGAGATCTTGCACGATTCGGCGATTGGGAGTCCGGGGACCCAGACGATCTCCCCCTGCGAAAGGACGACGGGCAGCCGGTCGCGGCCGCCGGCCGGGATGCCCTTGGCCCTGAGGATCTCCTTGAGCTTCTTGCGGCCCGGGGCGCCGAGCGGCCGGTAGAGATCGCCCGGCCTCCGGGACCTGACCGTGAGCGGGAAGACGAGCGTGGCCGCGTCGAATGCGGCGCCGGCCCGATCATCGCTCTTGAACGACCGGCGGGACGCCTCCGCCCGGTGCCGGCCGCCCGCGAGGGACAGGCCGGCCGCGGCGAGGGCGAGCCGGCCACGCCCGTCCCAGACCGCTTCAAAGGGCTTCGAGGGTGCGGGCCGTTTCCGGAGTCCGATCCGGCCTGATTCGCGCCGCAGGACGATCCCCCGGCGGAGGGTCAGGTCCTTGCCCTCCCCGAGGGCGAGGATCGATTCCGCATCATCGTAAGAGACGTCCCTGAGGCTGCCGGTGATCTCCCGGAGGAATTCCCGGGTGACGCGCCGGGCCAGGGCGGGAAGGAGGAGAGGCAGGGTCTTGAGGTCGAGCTCGGCGGCCTTCCCCTTGCGGAGGATGAACTCTTCGGCGAGCTCGCGGACAAAACCGTGGAGAAGCTCGTCGTCCTCCCGCACGATGCCGGCCAGCCGGGCTAGGTGGCCGACGATCTGCGGCTCGTACCGGCTCGCGAGCTCGGGCAGGAGCTCGGCCCGGATGCGGTTGCGGAGGTATCGCCGGTCGAGGTTCGAGGCATCCTCACGGAAGGGAACGCCCCGGCGTTCGAGCCAGGCGCGGAGATCGGGTCCCGCGATCGTCAGCAGGGGCCGGATGACGGGGCAGGGCGGGACGGCGACGACAGGCGCGATCCCGGCCAATCCGGAGAGACCCGTGCCTCTCATCAGGCGCATGAGCACGGTCTCGGCCTGGTCGGTCATCGTGTGGCCGGTGGCGATCCGGGTCGCCCCGGCGGCCGCCGCAGCCCGCCGCAGGAACGCGTAGCGGAGGTCGCGCCCGGCCTCCTCGAGGTTCATCTTCTTGCGGGACGCAACCGCCCGCACGTCGGCCGATTCCACGGTCAGGGGGAGGACCCAGCGGCCGGCGAGGCCCCGGACGAAGTGCTCGTCGTCCCGGGCCTCGTTTCTCAGCCGGTGGTTAAAATGGGCCAGGCGGATCTCGAGGGGCATCTCCCCCCGGAGCTCGAGAAGGAGCTCGACGAGCGCGACCGAGTCCGGACCGCCGGATACGGCCGCGAGCACGCGGTCTCCGGGCCCGATCATGCGGCCGCCCAGGGCGGCCTTCTTGAAGGCGGCGAAGAGGCGGCCGGCGGCCGTTCGGGCGGGCATGCTCACGTTCGCGTCATGAGGGCGACATCCTGGAGAAATGGCGGCGGAGGGATTTGAACCCCCGACACTGCGGATATGAGCCGCATGCTCTGACCAACTGAGCTACGCCGCCAGGGTTCAGAAATTCTAGCGGAATCGCCCCCCCAAGTCAACGCGGCGGGAGTCCCCCGGCCGTTACTGGAAGACGGGGGCTTCGGTCTCCTTCTTGAAGGAGAACCGGCCCTCGCGGAAGAGCCTGATGCAGGCGTCGACGGCTCGCGTGTCATAGCGAATGCCGCGGCCCTTGCGGATCTCCTCGAGACCCTTCTCGATGCCGCGGGCCGGGCGGTACGGCCTCAAAGCGCAGAGGGCTTCGACGACATCCGCCACGGCCAGGATCCGGGCTTCCGCCAGAATGGCGTCGCCGACGAGCCCATCGGGATAGCCCGACCCGTCGAGCCGTTCGTGGTGTTGGAGGATGATATGGGCCACGGGCCAGGGGAAGGCGATATCCTTGATCATATCGTAGCCGACCCGGGGGTGGTCCTTGACCAGCTGGAATTCCGTCTTGGTCAGCCGGCAGGGCTTGGTCATGATCTCGGCCGGCGCGGAGATCTTGCCGATGTCATGGATGATGCCGGCAAAGCGGATCCCCTCGATCTTTTCCCAAGGGAGGTTCATCTCCTGGGCGACGGCCACGGCCAGGCTGGAAACCCGCTGTTGGTGCCCGGCCATGTAGGGGTCCCGGAGCTCGAGGGTCAAGGACATGGCCCGGAAGGTCCCCTCTAGCGACCGCTCCAGACGGTCGAGCGTGCTCTGGAGATAATCTTCCGAGCGGCGTGTTTCGAGGACCTTGCCGTGGAGCTCGTCGTTGGCCCGGGCGAGCTCTTCGGTCCGCTTGTCGACAAGGTGGTCGATCTCGATCCGGGCCTGCCGCAGCTCCTTTTCGATGCGGATCCGCTCGGCGCTGTCCCTGTCCATCTGCGCCGCGCGCTTCGTGGCTTCGCCCTCGAGGAGCCGGTTGCGGGCCTCCAGGTCCCTGACGATCTTTTCCAATCCGTCGAGCATGCCGTTGAACGTCCTGGCCAGCAGGCCGGCCTCGTCCTGGCCGAAGACGCGGGCCCGCTGCCTGAGATCACCCCCGGCCAGGCGCTCGGCGGTCCGCGTCAGCTGGACGAGCGGGCGCGTGATCAGGCCGCTGAGGAAGACGACGCCGGCGATGCCGACGGCGAAGAAGCCCAGGCTCACCGCGGCCAGGGCCGCGGGCTCGCTGTGGAGGACGTGGGACAGGGCGACATACCCGGCCATGAGCGCGCCGAACAGGAGCAGCATCTTGGTCCGCAGCTTGCGCGGGCCGAGGCCGCCGAGAAGACCGGGTCCGCCGCCGGGGAGGTTGACGCTGTCGAAAGGGTTACGGCTCATCCTGATTTCCGGTCTTGTCCGATTTTCTCCATCAGAATAGCCCAACGCCCGGGGCGGGCAATACCCTTTGGGGGTGATTTCATGGGGTGAGCCTTCACCCCGAAAGGGGGGCGGGGTGAAAGCCTGAGCCGGGCGGCGGCGGCGTCACCAGCGCTTGGCTTTGTCGGGCTCCATGCGGCGGAGGTCCAGGCCGCGCTCGACCGCGCCGATCCTGTAGAAACAGATCTCGCGGACCGAGGAGGGGTGATGGAGGACCTCGGAGAGGGACTGGGCGCCGACCGCCCAGACGCCCCCTCCCCTGACCACGGCCACTTTATATTCATGGAGGGAGCGGATGAGCCCGGCGGCGGGCACATCCGGCGGCAGGACGGGGATGACCAGATAGAGGAAGGAGCCCTCGGCGTCGATCGGGATGATGCGGCCGGCCGGAGCGGTCTCGCCGGGATAGACATAGTGGGCCGAGGCCTCGGCCTCCGGGACATGGCAGTGCATGACCGACTGGAAATCGCTCGCCGCGTAGATCGCCTTGTGGACCGCGGTCTCCGCGTCGTCGTCCGGGGCCGCGGCGAGGGGGACGCTCAGCAGCGGTCCGCCCACGTCGCGCGGCATCGAGGCCTTGGGCGCGTAGAGCATCGTCGTAACGCCGCGGACCGACATCGAGCCCGTGTGAAAGGGCGACAGCCGGGATTCGAATATGCGGTGGCCGGCCTTGACAAATTCCCTCTGGATCTCCTCTTCGTCCCGGAAATCCGAGCGCCCATCGCCGTCGACGTCGTAGTCCGGCGGCGGGCCGGCAAAGGCGCGGGCGGGATCGGCCGCGATGCCCCGCCGGACGGCGCCGACATCGACGCGGAGCTTCTCCATGCTCCGGACGACGGCCCCGGCGTAATTGCCCACGCTGAGCCGGAAGAAGGCCTCGCGGAGGCTCCGGCCCTTGGCCATGGCCCCGTGCCCGAAGATGATGGTCAGCGGATGGGCGGCCAGCCGTTCGGGGATGACGCGGGCCAGCTCGGGCGAGCCGCTCGGCACGGCGAACCAGTCGACGGGGATGGCCGGGCCGAGATACCGCCGGGCCAGCGGATCGACGGGGACAAAATCCGGCGGCCGGGCGGGCTTGGGGGCATCATCGAGCGTCGCCAGGATGAGGTCTTTGAGGTGGGCGTGCATCGAGGCCCGGACGCCCGGCAGCGAGAGGATGCGGGCGTGGATGTCCGTCTCGGACGAGGCCTTGTAGTAGCCGTAATCCGTCTCCGTGGCCGAAAGAAAGCAAATCTGGCTCGGATCGAGGTCGCCTTTCTGCGAGCCCGTGGCCGTGATGACGATCTCGTCCTCGCCGCGCTCGTTCGTCCGGCGGAGGGCCATGTTCCCGCTGTGACTGTCCTGGACATCGGTGAGGAGGGAGGCCCGGCCGAGGGCCTGGAACTCCCGGAAAAGGTCCTCGGTCGCCTGCCATCGGGGTCCGCTCATCGCCGGCTCTCCTCGATCCGCAGGGAGCGGAGGAGCTCCGGCGCCGGCCGGCCGGACGCGTCCCAGCCCCTGACGGCATAATAATCCCGTTTCATGCGGTCCTGGTCCTCGCGAGTGACCCGTCGTTCCTTGCCCTCGACGATGATGGGGACATCGGCGAACCGGGCGGGCAGAGAATCGTCGTCCGCCGTGACGCCGGCCTCGACATTGAATTGCCGTTCGAGCGTGGCCACGCGGTTCTCGATCTCCTCGAGCCGGGCGACGGAAAAGTCGCGGCCGGTGACGCCGCTCGCCATGCGCGCCCAGGGATCGGCGGAAAACGCGTAGCCGGTGAAGCGGCAGACGCCCAGACTGTCCTGGAGGATGCCGACGTTCTGCATGTTCCGGATGGCGATCGGGGACTGGAGCAGGCTGAACCGGGGGATCTCCCTGGCCCCGCCGAAGAAGGCCAGGGAGACCGCGTAGCCGCCCCGGAGATGGCAGGCCCCGGTCGGCGAGGTCATGTAGCCGAGGGCCTGGGTGAGCGAGGCCCGAGGATCGTAAGCCGGGATCTCGAGCTTTTTGACGGTCATGGCACATTCGGGCCGGCCGCGGCCGGCGGCCAGGCGGAAGGAGCCCTCGGCCAGGGCCGCGCCGAGGCCTTCCCGGCGGGCGGTCATTACGACCAGGGCTTCGAGGGCATCGGCGCTGCCGAAGGCGAGGTCGAGCCCGCCCGCCTCTTCGCGTCCGATGAGCCCGCGTTCGGCAAGCTCCATGGCGCAGGCGAGCGTTCCGCCGAAGCTCATCGTGTCCAAACCGAGCTCGTTGGCCCGGTAATTGGCCCGGGTGATCGCGGCCATGTCGTAGATGCCGCAAAGCGGGCCCATGAGGACCATGGTCTCGTATTCCGGACCCTCGCCGCGCTCCTCGCCGCCGTCGCGCCCGGCGACGCGCGTGTGCCGCTGGCAGCCGATCGGGCACAGGTAACAGGAGCCGGCCTTCTCGAGCACGGTCTTGGCCAGGGTCTCCCCGGAGATGCGCTCGACATCCTCGTCGCGGTGGAGGCAGTCCTGGAAGTTCTTGTGCGGCAGCATGGCGATGAGGTTGATCAGCTCGACGAGGCCGGCCGTGCCGAGGTCGCGCATGAGGCGCTTGGTGACCGGCGCCTGCTTCATGAGGTAGATGGCCTGGTCGAGGCCGGATTTGTACTTCTCCGGGTCGGCGACGGCGATCTTCTCCCGGCCCCGGACCCGGACGGCCTTGAGCTTCTTCGCGCCCCAGACGGCCCCCGGCCCGCAGCGGCCATAGACGCGGTTCCGGTCGTTGGCGACGGCGGCGAAGCGGACGAGGTTCTCCCCCGCCGGCCCGATGCAGAGGACGCGGGCGGGCCGCCCGGGCTCGGACGCCGCCGCGAGCGCGTCGTTCGTCTCGTGGATCGTCCGGCCCCAGAGATGGTCCGCGGGCAGGATCTCGGCCCGCTCCGGCGTGATGTCGATCGTCACGGGGGAGGCGGAGGCGCCCGTGACGACGAGGGCATCGTAGCCGGCCGACTTGAACGCGGCGCCCCACGTACCGCCGGAGTTCGACGTCCCGATGACGCCTGTGAGCGGGGATTTGAAGACCATATGGCCCCGGCCGGCGGTCGGCGCGCCGGAGCCGACGAGCGGCGAGGAGGCGATGACGAAGGCGTTGTCCGGCCCGAGCGGATCGCACGCCGGCTCGATCGTATCGTACAGGAGCCGCGTCGCCAGGCCGCGGCCGCCGAGGTAGCTCAGGGCCGTATCGGGGTCGAGCGGGACGGTCCGGACCTCGCCGCGGGTGAGGTCGGCGACGAGCACGCGGCCGTGATAGCCGGAGATCGGGAAGTCGGGCATGTTCAGCGCCTAAGATATCAGAAGCCGATTGGCCCCGCAAGGAACTCTCCGGTTCGATGTCTTTCGGGACCGAAGGGCGGACTTGCGGGATCATCCGCCGCCGAGGATCGGGAAGACGGCCAGGGTGTCGCCGGGGGCGAGGGGCGTCGACAATCCCTTCAAGGATTGAATGGGGACGCCGTTGAGCATGACGACGATGTGGGGCTTGAGCTCGCCGCCGGAGAAGACCTCGGCGCGGCGCTCGGGCGTGTCGCAGAGAGCCTCCAGCGCGTCGCCGGCCGAAGCGCCCCCGGCGACGGTGAGGTCGCGGGTGCGGCCGCCGAAAAGGTCGCGAAAATGGGCGAAGAATTTAGCCTTGATGGTCATGGGTCCCGGCCGTTCGAAAGAGATGCGACTCCAGGCGCTCGCGGACGGCGGGATCGCGGATGTCGCATACGACGGGGGTGATCGGAGCCAGCGCGGCCGCGAGGCCGCCGAGGATCTCTTCGCGGGCCACGAGAAGGCAGGTCTCCTCCGGCCGCTTGAGGGCATCCCGAAGGGCCGGCCAGAGGCCTCCCCCGCCGAGCTCGAGGGGGCCAACCTCGTCCACGACGAGCGGCACGGAGGGTCTGGCTTCGCGGATGATCGACCGGGCCCGCTCGAGCGTCTCCATGACTAAGACGTAAGGCCCGATCCGCTCCGCCCCGGGCTCCCCCCGCCGCCGTAGATAGGGCCGGCGGCGGCCCGTCCCGATCTCGACGAGGTCATACCCGGCCTCGCCGGCCGCGTCCGTCATGGCCGGACTGAGGAAGCCGTCGCAAGCGAGGTTTCGGGCCGCCCAGAGCGCCAACGAGCGTTCGAGGAACGTCGTCTTGCCCGCGTGGACGGGCCCGGACAGAACGAGGACCATCGGGCCCTAGCGGACGGTAACGTTCGCCTCGCCTGTCTCGAGGAGAATGGCCTGGCCCATCGGGCTGCCGGCCGTCGCGCTGGTGAAGCCCAGGGACGCCTGACCCTGGCCGGTGGCCGTGAAGACGAGGACGGCCAGAACACCCCGGCCTTTGAAACCGCGGCTGCCGCCCGGGCTGGAGAAGCCGATCGTGCACGTCCCCCCGCTGATGCTCTTGAGGAAGGGCACTCTCTCCCCGAGCTGCCGCAGCCCGCCGCCTTCGAGCACATCCTTGAGGGTCAGGATGCGGGGATCGAAGGTCAGCACCAGAGACAGGTTGCCGACCTCCTGCTCGCTCGCGAGATCGACGTTCATGCGGAATTCCCGGCCGTTGGGGACTTCGAAGCTGGCCGGCGAGATGTAGACGCCGTTGGCCCCCGTATCTTCGGGCTCGGCCGGGTCGTCGAGCGGGGCCGCTTCTTCGCGCGCGCCCGCGGCCGCGGCGGCCGCGCCGCCGCCGGTCACGCTGGAGAGGCTGTCCGGATCGACCCAGAGGGCCCTGGCATCATCCTCGGAGACGTCGATCTCCCGGATGATGTGGGGCGTGATCGTCAGGATGACATCGGTCTGCTCGATCGTCCGCTGGGTCGCCGAGAACAGGTTCCCCAGGATCGGGATGTCCCGGAGCCCGGTGACGCCGCCGACGGACTTGCGCTCCTCGTCGCGGAGGAGCCCGGCCAGGAGGTTCGTCTCGCCGTCCTTGAGGCGGACGACGTTCTTGATCTCTCGGTTGGCGATGATGGGGATTCCGGCGACGCCCTCCCCGGCGATCGAGGAGACGGTCAGCTCCATCTCCAGGGTCACCTCCCTCTCGAGATGGATCTTCGGCGTCATCTTGATGGTGATGCCGATGTCCTGGAGAGTGTAGTTGACGATGGGCTGGGTGTTGACGCCGCCCGCAGCGATGGCCGCAAACTGCGTATTGACGATGGGCACCTTCTGGCCGACGATGTACTCCATCTTCTCCCCGCCGAGCCCGCGGATCTTGGGCTGGGCGATGATCTTGGTGTCCGAATCGGCGCCGAGGAATTGGGCCACGGCCTGGGGAACGGTGATCTGGTAGTTGGCCAGGTCGCCGAGGTCGAGCCCCTGGGGCCGGAAGTAGCCGTCTTCATCGACACCGCCGTCCGCGGGATTGAGCCGGATGCCCAGGATCCCGGAGCTGAGGTCCATGCCGAACTTCTGCATCCGGATCCGGCTGACTTCCATGATTTCGATGTCGATGACCACCTCGCCCTTGGGCTTGTCCCAGGCGCGGAGGAGCTTCTCGGCTAGGACAACGGCCTGGGGCGTGTCCCGGATGGTGACCGAGTTGAGGTTCTTGTCGACCTGGATGGCCGGGACCTTGTACATGGTCTTGACCATCTGGGTCAGGCGCATCTGGACGTCGCTCGCGTCGAGGTTGGACAGGTAGAAGGTCTTGATCGCGTTGAGCTCGTACTGCATCCGCTTCTGGACGGTGTCGGGGACGATGATGACCGTCCGCTCGTCGATGACGCGGGAGAAATTCTTGCTCGCGACGCAGAGGAAGTTGACCGCCTGCTGGAGGTCCTTGCCGGTCAGGTCGATGGCCAGGTTGGTGTCGCGGAACGTGTCGTCGTAGAGGAAGTTCACGCCGGCGACGCGGCCGAGCGTCTGGAAGATCGAGCGCAGGGAGACCTCGTTCCGGAAGCTCAGGTCGAGCGGCTCCCCGGCGCCCTTGAGCCGGACGGGGCCCTCGAGCTTTTCGCCGGTCTTCACGGCCTTCGCCGCGGGCGCCAGGAGGGCCTCGAGCTCGGCGGCCGCCTTGAAGTTCTGGGGCTCGTAGAACAGGGCCTTGCGGTAATTGACCTCGGCCTCTTTCTTCTTGTTCTGGGAGACCAGCGTCCGGGCCGCATGCAGGAAGTACAGGCTGGCCGAGGAGCGGGCCCGCACGAGGGCCAGGCGATAGACCCCTTCATTGGGGTGGTCAAGGGCCGCCTTCTGATACTGCCGCACGGCCTCCTCGTAGTTCTGGTTCATCTCGGCCTGGGCGCCCTGGCGGTAATCGAGGCTGAGCGTCTGGCAGGCCCCGGCCACGAAAGCCAGGATCAGGATCAGGCTCAAAACGGTCTTCTTCATGGCCGGTCTCCTTGTCTCGGGAAGGTTCGTGTCTCGCCGGTGGGGCCGCGGACGATGATGGCGTCGGCCGTCAGGACCATGACCGTATAGCCGGGAGCGATCTCGTCGCCCTCGCTAACCGAAAGGGTCTGGCCGCCGCGGAGGACGAGGGCGATCGTCTTTCCGCCGGATTTGATCGAGCCGATGTAGGTGATGTTGAGGACGAAGGCCGGCTGGCGGGGAGGCTCGGGATCGCCCACCCCCGGCGTGACCGAAGGCCGGACCGGCCTGGCGGCGGCCCCCGCCGGGGCCGTGGCGGGCCGGGGCCGGAAGATGTCGCGGACCGGAGGGGCGATCTTGCCTGTCCCGAAGACGAGGAGGTCCTTGCGGACGAGGGGCTTGGGGCCCTCTCCCGTTTGGGCCGCAAAGAGGGCCAGGGCCCCGCCCAGGGCCAGGAGAGCTGCCGCGGTGCCGATCGTCCTAGATGCCATAATACCCCGCCAAGGTCAGTTTCGCGTCCAGGCGATCGCCGCCCGTTCCCGTCCTGGGGAACTCGACCATCTCGATGACCAGGAATTTGGGGAACGACTCGATCACGGCCAAGAGCCTCTTCAGCCCCGCATAGGTGCCCATGTACGTGAAGGTGACGCCCGTCTTGCGGACCTGCTCCTTCTCCAGCTCCGAGTAGCCGTAAACAAGATTGGTGATGGACGTTCCGGCGCGGGCGAAGATCTGCTGGAGGTCCTGGCGCAGGGTCTGGATCCCCGCCCCTTCTTCGTAGAAATACCCCGTCCGGAGCTCGGCCAGATCCCGGCCGGCGTCTTCCCAACGCATCCATTCGGCCTTGGCCGCGTCGCGGGCCTGGAGGGTTTGCTGGGTCGTCTCATGAAGACGGAAGGAGGCCGTCTTCTCCCTCTCCACGCCTCCCCTGAGCCGGACGAACAGGAAGAGAACGACGATGAGAGCGATGAGAGCGGCCAGTCCCAGCCGGCCGAGCGACCGGCGCTCCTTGTCATCGAGCAATTCAAAGAGGGTGTTCATAGGTTGTCGTGATCTCCGAAATGAGCCGTCCGTCCGCGCTCCGCTGCTCTCCGCCGACCTTGATGTTCTTGAACCCGCCGGCGGTCAGCGCGGTGATGAAGGCCATGAGGTCCTCGAGGCTGCGCGACGTCACCCGCATCTGCAGGGCGACCGCGCCGTCCCCGGTGAAGCTCGGGGAGAGGGCCGTGATGTAGCTCGGGCCCGGCAGCGCGTTCTCGAGCTCCGAGAGCAGCCCCGTCCAGGAGAACATCTTCTTCTGGATGATGCTGTTGACCAGATTCACCCGGGCCAGACTGAGCTGTTCTTCCCTCTTGACGTCGGCCGCCAGGCGCCGCTCCTCGTTCTGGGCGTCGGTCCGGATCTTCGTCGTCTCGGCGATCGAGGCCTTGAGCCGGGACGCTTCGCCCCCGTATTTCAGGACGATGAGCACGCCCAGGCCGGCGAGGATGACGAAGAACGCGGCCAGGGCCCGGACCGCGGTCGTGTACAGCCGCCGGTTGCGGAGCGGCCGCGTGGCCAGGTTCAGGTTGAGCCTCGGGGTGTTCGTCATAGGATCTGTCCGATGAGGGGGGCGAGGATGGCCTTGTGGGCGTCCGTCCAGGCCTCGGGGGCCTGGTAGTCGACGGGCTCGATCGGCAGGTCGATCCTCTCCTTGAGCCGCCCCATGATCTCGGGCAGCTCGGAGGAGGAGGCGCAGCGCAGTCTCAGCCCCGAGACGCTCGTCTTGTCCCGGTCTTCGAGGAAGCGGATCGTGTTCTCGGCCTCCCGGATGATGTTTTCGCCGCGCTCTTCCGCGCCGGTCCCGCCGGGAAGCCCGATGCCCTTGAGCCGGTAGAGCGACCAGCCGGGATCGGCCAGGGCCAGGACGGTCAGCGTCTCGTCCTCGACATTGAGAAGGACGACATTCCCCTTGCCGTCCCGGGGCACCAGGTTGACGAGGGCGAGGGACGGGGCCGTCACCAGAACCGGCTTCAGGCCGGCCTTATCGAACAGGGCTTCGTACTCCCAGACGACCACCTGGCGGGCCATGGCCACGATGACCTTTCGGGCGCCCCGGCCCGGAGTGACCGCATAATCGATCCGGGCGTCCTCGGGGATGAGCGGCATCTGTTTGCCGATGCGCCAGCGGATGAAGGCCTCCCGCTCCTTGCCGGAGCCGGGAAACGAGTCGACGCTCATGACAAAAACGCGCAGGGACGACTCGGGCAGGAGCAGGGCGGCCGTGCCCGAGGACAGGCGCAGGTTCCTCTGGCCCTGGGCGATGGCCTCCTCGAGCGCGGCGGGATCGGTCAAATTGGGCCGGTCGAACGACGGCGTGACCGGGCGCTCCCGGAGCGGCAGGACGAAGCCGCCTTTGACCGATCCGTCGCTCCGGCTGACCCGGACGCCGCTCAGGTGCCCGGGGGAGATCTGGAAGACGGAGTCGGGCAGGAGGCGTTCCGCGAAATATCCCTGGAGCTTCTGGCCGATCGTCACCGGATCACTCCACGAACGTCACTTTGTTCAGGTCCTTGAGGCTGGTCAGGCCGGCCAGGACCTTGTCCATGCCGACTTCCCGCAGGAAGACCATGCCTTCGGCTTTGGCCCGTTTTTTGACCTCCGACAGGGGGCGTTTCTCGAGGATGAGCTCCCGGATGGGATCCGAGAGCTCGAGGATCTCGGCGATGGCCGTCCGGCCCTGATAGCCGGTGAAGTTGCATTCGGAGCAGCCCTTGGGCTCGTAGAAGACCGTGCCGCCGTGCTGGGCGGTCCCGAGGCCCGATTCGGTCAGCTGTTCGGCGCCGTAGCGGACGGGGACCTTGCAGCGCGGGCAGAGGACCCGGACCAGGCGCTGGGCCAGGATGCAGTTGAGGGCCGAGATGAAGCTGTAGGGATCGACCTGCATGTGCAGGAAGCGGCCGATGACGTCGAAGACGTTGTTCGCGTGCACGGTCGTGAAGACGAGATGGCCGGTCAGGGCGGACTGGATGGCGATCTGGGCTGTCTCCGGGTCGCGGATCTCACCGACCATGATCTTGTCCGGGTCGTGGCGGAGGATCGACCGGAGGCCCCGGGCGAACGTCAGGCCCTTCTTCTCGTTGACCGGGATCTGGGTGATGCCGTCGACCTGGTACTCGACCGGGTCCTCGATGGTGACGATCTTGTCCTCGGGCGACCGGATCTCCGTCAGGGCGGCATAGAGGCTCGTCGTCTTGCCGCTCCCGGTCGGGCCGGTCACGAGGACCATGCCGTAGGGCTGGGCGATGTACCTGCGGAACTTCTTCAGGATCTCGTCGGAGAAGCCGAGGACATCGAGGCGCAGCTCGCGGATGGCCTGGGTGATCATCTCCTTGTCGAGGATGCGGATGACCGCGTCCTCCCCGTAGATGCAGGGCATGATGGAGACGCGGAAATCGATGGTCTTATCCTTGATCTTCAGCCGGAACCGGCCGTCCTGCGGCACGCGGCGCTCGGCGATGTCGAGGTCGGACATGACCTTGATGCGGGAGATGATCGGCGACTGGAATTTCTTGTCGATGGCCTCCATGGCCTCGCCGAGCACGCCGTCGACGCGGAACTTGATCTTGACGTCCTCGTCCTTGGATTCGATGTGGACGTCCGACGCCCGCTTCTGGACGGCGGTGAAGATGATCGTGTTGACGAGCTTGATGATCGACCCGTCCTGGTCGGCCAGCTTCTCGATGGAGATGACGTCCTCTTCCTCGCCGCTCTCGCGCTCGACGACC
>Ga0105106_10001101_pt1 | contig 19397 bp, 12 predicted proteins | sample PPLLaktember2015_5_FD_79109 | JGI IMG/M metagenome (GOLD analysis project Ga0105106, IMG submission 79109) | Freshwater sediment microbial communities from Prairie Pothole Lake near Jamestown, North Dakota, USA - PPLs Lake P8 Core (1) Depth... | ecosystem: Environmental > Aquatic > Freshwater >...
ATGATAAAAGCGAATCAACATTGCCGTACAAGGCAGGTATCGATGCAAAAAACGAATTCATTTACGGAGATTCGGAACAGGTTGTTGTAACGGAAAACGGTTTTAAGTTCAAAATTGACTGGACCACCGGACAGAAAACAGGTTTTTTTATCGACCAGCGCGAAAACAGGAAGCTTTTAAATGATTTCACAACGGGCAGAAGTGTCCTTAACATGTTCGGATATACCGGGGGATTTTCTGTTTACGCAATGAAAGATGCCGGACTTGTGCACAGTGTAGACAGCTCCGCATCAGCCACCGCGCTGGCCGACGAGAATGTCAGGCTTAATTTCGGGGATGACTGCCGGCACAGATCATTTCAGGTCGATGCCTTTGAATTTCTCAATGATATTAATGACAAATATGATCTTATAATTCTTGATCCGCCGGCATTTGCCAAGCACAACAATGCACTAGCAAATGCCCTGCAGGGGTACAAGAGGCTTAACATGAAGGCAATTGAGCAGATAAAGCCGGGAGGGATCATTTTTACCTTTTCCTGTTCACAGGTGGTGTCAAGGGAAAACTTCAGAAAATCTGTTTTTGCCGCTGCGGCCAATACCGGAAGAAACGTCAGGATACTTCACCAGATGAGCCAGCCTCCTGATCATCCGGTCAATATCTACCATCCGGAGAGTGAGTACCTGAAGGGGCTGGTGTTGTATGTTGAATAAACCCCCCAACCCCCCCAAATGGGGGGCTAAAATAATAGTATAATATGAGCTCCAACAAAAACATTATCCTTATTGCCTCCAAACTTGGCCTGCACGAATGGCAGGTTGAGAATACGATTCGTTTGATGGATGACGGTGCTACAATCCCTTTCATAAGCCGTTACAGGAAAGAAATGACCGGCACTCTTGATGAAGTTAAACTCCTGCATATTAAAGATGAATACCAGAGACTGAAGGATCTTGATTCACGCAGGGAAGCTGTTATTAAATCAATTGAGGAACAGGAGAAGATGACCCCTGAGCTCATGTCGAAGATTGGAGGGGCAATTACAATGGCGGAGCTTGAGGATATTTATCTTCCTTTCAGGCCGAAGCGCAGAACACGTGCCACAATTGCAAGGGAGAAAGGACTGGAGCCGCTGGCCATGATTATTATGGATCAGAAAGAACTGGATCCTCGCCATAAAGCTGAAGAGTTCCTTAATGATGATGTCAAAAGTGTTGATGTGGCAATTGCAGGAGCCTGTGATATAATAGCAGAATGGGTCAGTGAGGATGAGAAGGCAAGAAGACAGCTCAGGCGTCTTTTTGAGAAGGAAGCTGTTGTTTTTTCAAAAGTTGTAAAAGGAAAGGAAACTGAAGGGATAAAATTCAGTGATTATTTCGACTGGTCGGAACCATTGAGAAAATGCCCTTCGCACAGGCTCCTTGCAATGAGAAGGGGTGAGGATGAGGGATTCCTTCGCCTGACAATCGGGCCTGACGAAAAAAATGCAATTGATATACTGGATTCAATTTTCGTAAAGAGCGCTACCCGTACATCACGCCTGGTGGGCGAGGCAGTAAAGGACAGCTGGAAGAGATTGCTGTCATCCTCGATGGAGACGGAATTCAGGAATAGTTCAAAGGAAAAGGCTGACGATGAGGCTATACTGGTGTTTGCCGATAATCTCAAGCAGTTGCTGCTTGCACCTCCCCTCGGGGGAAAAAATGTGCTTGCCATTGATCCGGGATTCAGGACAGGCTGCAAGGTGGTTTGTCTCGACAGGCAGGGAAACCTTCTTCATAATGAGACCATTTACCCTCACCCGCCGCAGAACGAGACGGCTCTTTCAATAAAGAAAATCCTTACACTTGTCAATGCTTACAAGATTGAAGCCATTGCAATTGGTAACGGTACTGCAGGCCGCGAGACCGAGGATTTTATAAAGTGGGTCAAATTCGAAAAGGATATCCAGGTGTTCGTTGTCAGTGAGGCAGGGGCATCAATATACTCTGCATCAAAGGTTGCCCGGGACGAATTTCCCGACTTTGATGTGACGGTAAGGGGTGCGGTTTCAATTGGGCGAAGGCTAATGGATCCGCTTGCAGAGCTTGTAAAGATCGATCCAAAATCGATAGGAGTGGGACAATACCAGCACGACGTTGACCAGCAGAAGCTTCAGAACTCCCTCGATGAAGTTGTTATGAGCTGTGTGAACGGAGTGGGAGTGGAGGTCAATACTGCAAGTAAACACCTGCTTACTTATGTTTCAGGACTTGGTCCGCAGCTTGCCCAGAACATTGTCGATTACCGTGCTGAAAATGGGCCGTTCAGGTCCAGGTCAGAGTTAATGAAGGTCAAAAGGATGGGGGCAAAGGCTTTCGAGCAAAGTGCCGGCTTCCTGAGGATCAGAAATGCTGAGAATCCTCTCGATTCAAGTGCAGTCCATCCCGAGAGCTATCATGTTGTTGAAAGGATAGCGAAGGATCTCAGTTGTGATGTAAGGGAACTGATGAACAACGAAAGCAAACGAAGGGAAATCAAACTGGATAAGTATATAACACCCTCAACAGGCTTGCCCACCTTAAAGGATATTATGGAGGAGTTATCAAAGCCCGGACGGGATCCACGGTCAAAGATAAAGGAGTTCAGCTTTGCAGATATTCATACTATGGAGGATCTGGTTCCCGGCATGGTTGTGCCTGGAATTGTAACAAATGTTACAAAATTCGGAGCATTTGTCGATATCGGAATCAAGCAGGATGGACTGGTTCATATCTCCAACCTGAGCAACAGTTATGTTTCAGATCCGTCGAAAGTAGTAAAGCTTCATCAGCAGGTGATGGTAAAAGTGCTCGATGTGGATATTGAAAGGAAAAGGATACAGCTCTCGATGAAGGGGATAGATAAGAAATAAGTTGGGCTAAAGCCGGGAAAAAGTAGTTGGGGCTTGTCCATCCGTCAGCTGAAGTGACTGCCTCATAAGCCCTTAGTGTACCCTGGTGAATACCTTCGTGTCCTTTGTGGTTAAAAAAAGCCTTTAAACACAAAGGACACAAAGGAAAACACAAAGTAGCACAAAGGAAAAAAGGTAATTAAAAAGGATACTGTTTCAGGTAAAATAATTATTGTAAAGCATATGTAAAATTATCGATTTACAATAATTATTTATTGTGATTTATATCCAATATGATGGAACCGCTCCGCGTTTCGGATCTGTGGGGTATGGATGAAACATGGGATTTATGGAACTGAAATAAATATTCACTGGTCAGTATGACTGTGTAATCTGAAAATCCTTTACCTTAAGACCCTTATTATTTAGCAATTCAATATTCCAGCACCATGAGAAAAATCTTTGTTGTATCATCAGTTCTGGTCGCAGCCGTTATTCTGGCAGGCGCATGTAAAAAAACAATAAAACCGCCTGTTGCCGAGAAAATCCCTCACGAGGTCTTCGACAACAGAACCGACAACTATTACTGGATGAGACTAAGTGATGACCAGAAAACTGACTCTGTTCCCGATGAACAGACACAAAAAGTTCTCAGTTACCTTATCAAGGAAAACGAGTACACAAATTCAACTCTGAAGCAAACTGAGAATCTTCAGAATGCACTTTATGATGAAATTGTGGGACGGATCAAAAAAGATGACGAATCGGTTCCGTACTTTGAGAATGGTTATTATTATTACACCAGGTATTCGGAAGGTAAGGAATATCCTTTCTATTGCCGCAAAAAAGGCTCGATTGAAGCTCCGGAAGAAGTAATACTTGATCAGAACAAACTTGCCGAGGGACAGGAGTTCTGCGCTGTGGCCCAGGTAACCGTAAGCCGCGACGGCAGAATAATGGCTTACAGCGTCGATACGGTAAGCCGCAGGCAATATGATATTTACTTCATCGACCTGTCAACAGGGAAACTGCTTCCGGAGAAGATCGACTCGGTATCGGGGCAAATGGTATGGGCCGCCGACGGGAAAACTATCTTTTATACAGGTTCCGATCCTGAAACGCTAAGAGACGACAGGATACTATCCCATAAGCTTGGTGAAAACATCACCAGCGATGATACTGTATATTTTGAAAGTGATGAAACTTTCAGTGTTTACCTTACTGAAACCAAGAGCAAAAAGTATATAGTTATCCAGTCCCAGCAGACATTATCCACGGAGGCCCGGCTCATAGATGCCTTTAAACCGGATCTTCCCCCGGTGATTTTTGAACCACGCCAGGCGAATCATGAATACCAGATCGATCATCTCGGGAGTGAATTTTATATCAGAACCAATTCGGGCGAAGCATCAAACTTCAAACTCATGAAGGCCCCTGAGGGCAAAACTGCTCTGAAAAACTGGACAGATGTGATTCCCCACAGAAATGATGTTCTGCTCGAGGGATATGAACTTTTTGATGATTATCTGGTCACCGCCGAACGTATCAAGGGTCTGAGCAACCTGAGGATCATAAACCTGAAGGACAGGAGTGAACATTATCTCGATTTTGGTGAAGAGACATACTCCGCAGGTATCAATATCAACCCGAACTCAAATACTGATCTTCTCAGATATAGTTATACGTCGATGACAACCCCCTCTTCAGTAATCGATTATAATATGAAAACCCGCGAAAAGAAGCTGTTGAAAGAGCAAGCTGTGCTTGGGGATTTTGATAAGGCAAATTATGAATCGAGGCGTTTATGGGCAAAGGCCCAGGATGGAACCATGGTGCCACTGTCAGTAGTTTACAGGAAGGGCTTTGTGCAGGATGGAACGGCCCCACTGCTGATTTACGGTTACGGTTCCTACGGCTACTCAGCCAATCCGGGATTCAATTCTTCAATACTCAGCCTGCTCGACCGGGGATTTGTCTATGCCCTGGCCCACGTCCGGGGCGGCAGTGATATGGGGCGCTACTGGTACGAGGATGGCAAGCTCTTAAAAAAGAAAAACACATTTACCGATTTTAACGATTGTGCACAGTTCCTTGTCAATGAGAAATATACATCTCCCGACAGGCTCTTTGCAATGGGCGGGAGCGCCGGGGGACTTCTGATGGGCGCAATCCTTAATATACGGCCCGATCTGTATAAAGGTGTTATTGCCGCTGTCCCTTTCGTTGATGTCGTTACAACGATGCTCGACGAGACAATTCCCCTCACAACTTCCGAGTGGGATGAATGGGGCGATCCGAGGAAGAAAGATTACTATGATTATATGTTATCATATTCACCCTATGATCAGGTTAAGGCAATGGATTATCCCAATATCCTTGTTACAACCGGTTTATGGGACTCACAGGTCCAGTACTGGGAACCAGCCAAGTGGGTTGCAAAGCTCCGCGACATGAAAACCGATGACAATATCCTGGTGATGGACTGCAATATGGATGTCGGACACGGAGGCCCATCAGGAAGATTTGAACGTTACAGGATCACCGCACTTGAATTTGCGTTTATCCTCGATCTTGCAGGAATAAAGAACTAGATTTTATCGATATGAAAGTTATTTTCCGGTTAACTGTTTTGTTTTGCCTGATAATGATTTCATGCGGAAAACAGCAGCATGAAATATTGATTGAGGCTGAAAGCTTCAGTGAAAAAGGAGGCTGGGTTGTCGATCCGCAGTTTGTCGAGCAGATGGGATCCCCGTATCTCCTTGCCCACGGACTTGGTTCCCCGGTTGAAAATGCAAAAACAACAGTCAATCTCTTTTCTGAAGGAAAATATCATATCTGGGCAAGAACAAGGAACTGGGCCGACGGGGAGTGGGAGGCTCCGGGAAGATTCCGGCTGCTTGTAAATGGTGAAGAACTTGAAGAAGTCCTTGGGACAGGCGATGAAAAATGGCGGTGGCAGTATGCCGGCACCAAGTCAATTAAAGGCTCCTCGGCCGTTATAGAACTGAAAGATCTCACCGGTTTTGAAGGAAGGTGTGATGCTGTTTATATGACTACAGGAGAAAGTGTTCCGCCTGATATATCTCCGGAATTGGCTCTTTGGCGAAGGAGACTTCTCGGGGAAACCGAGATACCTGTCAGGTCAGAGGAGTTTGACCTTGTTGTGGCAGGAGGGGGGATAGCCGGATGTGCTGCTTCAATCGCTGCTGCAGAACAGGGCATGAAGGTTGCACTTATCCACGACCGCCCGGTACTGGGCGGAAATGCCAGCAGTGAAATAAGGGTTCACACTGAAGGGATCACCTGGAAATCGGATAGGATCCTGAGCATGCTTAATACTGTCTGGTGGCCCAACGGATCTCCTGATGCCGTAATGGATGACAAAAAGCGTCATGATAATATTGAAAAGTATGAAAATATTAAGGTTTTCCTGAACTGGAGGGCATATAATGCCAATTCAGAGTCAGGAGAAGTAACTTCAGTCGACGCCAGACATACTTCCACAGGCGAAACAATGCGTTTTACAGCGCCTTTATTTGCTGATTGCACAGGCGACGGATGGATTGGCTACTGGTCAGGAGCTGAATATATGTATGGGAGGGAGGATTCCCTGGCCTACGGAGAGAATTGGGACAAATACAATGAACTTTGGAGCCCTGCTGAGCCTGATAACAAAATCATGGGTTCGTCGGTTCTTTGGCGGACATTTGATTCAGGTGCTCCGGCCGCTTTCCCCGATGTCCCGTGGGCAATGGATGTGGCAGGGGAATATTCTGCAACATCAGGCACCTGGAAGTGGGAATTCTCGCGCAACGATCTTCATCAGGTTGATGATGCCGAGTATATTCGTGACCATATGTTCAAGGCAATTTACGGTTCCTTTTCAAATGCTAAAAAGAAGGACGAAAATGCAAATCTGGCTCTTGAGTGGGTATCTTACCTTGTTGGCAAAAGGGAATCCAGAAGGCTTAAGGGAGATTACATCTACACATTCAATGATGAGAGGAATATGGTGGAATTCCCCGATGCAGTGGTCATGGAAAAAAGGAATATTGATGTTCATTACCAGCAGATCGAAGCTGATCCGTCACAGCCTGATTTCCTTTCGGAAGCTCTTTATTACCAGGTCGATCATTACTTTATCCCTTACCGCTCGCTTTATTCGGTAAATATCAATAACCTCTTCATGGCAGGCAGATGTTTCAGCAGCTCACATGTCGGACTGGGAGGGCCAAGGGTGATGAATACAACCGGGCAAATGGGAGTTGCCGTGGGTTATGCGGCATCATTGTGTAAAAGATACAACACGAATCCCAGGGAGATCTATAAAAATCATATTGAGGAACTTAAAAACCTAATCGAAATTAGCTCAGCTGGAAAATGAGACGAATTTAAAGCAGAGGTTGTCTTAAAAGTAGTTTTTCGATTGTTTCTCCTTTGTGCGACTTTGTGCTTTCCTTTGTGTCCTTCGTGGTTAAGGATTTCAGGATTTTAACACAAGGGACTCAAAGGTATTCACTAAGGACACAAAGGGCTTTCGGACAGCCTCATAATCATTTTTAGTTCATCACCGGTACCGGTCTTGCCTGATTTTGCTCAACACTGGTTCTGGGTTTCATTGCTGGTTTTCCCGGAAGTTTTGCATCCCTCATTGCGGCATTATAAGCGAATGAAGCGGTGACTATTGCATTATGTCGCAGATCAGCCATTATAAGTCTTTCCCATGTATCCATCACAGAATGATACCCGCGGTCATATTCAATCTCGTCCTGAATGAACTGAAATCCCGGTAATCCGACCGCATCAAATGACTGATGATCTGTTCCTCCTGTATTCCTTATGGCTATTGTTGTTACACCCATATCTTCAAATGGCTTAATCCATTCCTCAAATATCGGCCTGACCATATCGTTTTCCTGCAAATAGATACCCCTGTATTTCCCGGTGCCGTTATCCATATTGAAATAGGCAGCGAACCTGTCAAATTCAGGTTTGTGCTCCCTTGTTTTCGAATCGACAAGGTATTTTTCGACATAACCGCGCGATCCGTTAAGTCCCTGCTCTTCGCCGCCCCAGAGGGCCACCCTTATGGTCCTGCGTGGTGCAACATCCAGGTTCTTCAGGATCCTCAGGGCTTCCATCATTACTACACATCCTGAAGCATTGTCTGCAGCGCCTGTTCCTCCTGAATACGAATCAATATGAGCTCCCAGAAGAACCACTTCATTCTTAAGCAGCTTATCTGTTCCCGGGATTTCCCCGATCACATTATATATTTTCGGACTGTCAAAGAACCTGTTCTGAATTTCAATTTCCATCTCAACAGCCACGTTACGTTTAATAAGTCTTTCCATTCTTCCTGCTGCTTCTGTCGGAAGGTTAAGTTCAGCAATTGGTTCGGGATTGCCTGCAGCATACCTGGCATTTCCGGACCGGGGTACATTGAATGTCCCTGAATTTCTGAGTATGACTGCTGCACCTTCCGTCCGGATAAACTCAGAGATCTTGTTACGAAGGGTCATTTGTGCAGCGTAATTGCCCATGTCGCCTGCAGGCAGCCTGCGGCCCTGCTGCAGGGCTGCCTGGCTAAGCTGCTCAAGCTGCTCCTTCGTGTACCTTGATGCAAAAGGTTCAAAACTGACCTCATATGTTGTTGTTGAAGGGATAAGTACTATTTTCCCGGTGATCTTGCCCTTGTATTTTTCAAAGTCCGTTTCAGCCCTGATATCAAGGAGAACAACTTCTCCTTTTACCAGTCCTTTCGTGCTGCCGGTCCAGGCTATCGGATTGCACGCAAAATTTGCATAATAGGGAGCTGTCATTGCAGCATATGTTTTAAGATTATCCCATCCTCCGTTGCTGAAGTTGCGGGCTTCTTCGATCCTGACATTCTGAAATCCAAACTCTTCCATCTTCTTCTTCGCCCATTCGTTGCCCCGGGTGCTTCCTGTCGAACCTGTAAGCCTTGGTCCGGTAAAATCGGTAAGTCCGAAAGCAAGATCCTCAATGGCTGAATTCCTCTGGCCCTCCTGCTTGATTTTATAGATCATATTAAGGTCAATCTTTTCTGTCTGCGACATTAATATTGACGGGATGAACATGAGTAACCATGCGCTGAAAATAATTCTCCTGATCTTCATTTGTTTACTGTAGGTTTGATTAGAGTTACCAAAAGTATTAAAAAAATAATGCCGTTATGCCCCTGCCATTAATCATTTAACAATAGTTAACTTTGTCAAACGACGCAGGGCGCACGGCAAAGGGCACAGGGCAAATCAGGTTTTCCTGACGCCTGACGCCCGTCGCCTGACGCCATTTAACTTTATTTTTTTTATGATTTATCCTGAAAATTTCGAAACCAAGATCGGCTTCGACAGGATCAGGCAGCTGCTTTCCGACTACTGCCTGAGTCCAATGGGCAGGGAACATGTTGACGGTATACGCTTTGAAAAGAGTGCCGGGATCATTGAATACAATCTTTCCGCGACTTTCGAATTCCAGCAGATACTCATGTTTGAGGATTATTTCCCGTCGGAGCACTATTTTGATTTATCGGCTGCACTTGATAAAATAAGGATACCGGGATCATTCCCGGAAGTTCAGGAAGTTTTTGACCTGAAGAGGTCGGTTGAAACCGTAAAAGCAATAATAAGCTTTTTCAAAAAGAAGGAGGAGAAAGGTTACCCTGTCCTGAAATCGATTATTTCGACTGTAAAATTCTTTCCATATGTTCTCGATTCAGCCGACAGGATAATTGACAGGGAGGGAAAGATAAGGGACGGGGCTTCACCAAGGCTGAAAGAGATCCGCGGGGAAATAGTTCAGAAAAGCATTCATGCCTCAAGGAGGCTTAATTCAATATTGAAGCAGGCCCAGTCGGACGGTATTGTCGATGTTGATACGGCTGCATCAGTACGCAACGGGAGGGGGGTCATACCTGTAAATACCTGGGATAAGAGGAAAATCAGGGGATTGATTCATGACCAGTCATCGTCGGGAAAGACAGTGTACATTGAACCTGCCGAGATTGTTGAGATCAATAATGAGATTGTTGAGCTGGAATATGAGGAGAGGAGGGAGATTGTAAGGATACTGACCTCCTTTGCCGATGACATCAGGCCATACATTGACGACCTGCTCGAATCAAATGATTTTCTGGGCAAAGTCGATTTTTTAAGAGCGAAAGCTATGCTTGGGAATCAGCTGGGGGCGATAAAGCCTGCAATCAACGGTACCCCTGGAATATTCTGGAGAAATGCCATGCACCCGCTCTTGTTTCTGACATTTCAGAAACTTAAAGGCAGAAAGGTTGTGCCTCTTGATATTAAACTGGAAGCAGAAAACAGGATAATTCTGATCTCCGGTCCGAATGCAGGGGGTAAATCGGTATGCCTGAAAACTGTGGGACTTCTTCAGTATATGATTCAGTGCGGGCTTACCATCCCGGCGGGAGAAGGATCTGAGTCAGGAATCTTCAGTGATATTTTCATTGATATCGGTGATGAGCAGAGTATTGAAAATGATCTGAGCACATACAGTTCGCACCTTATCAATATGAAATACTTCGTCAGGAATTCATCGGACAAAACTCTTATCCTTATTGATGAATTTGGAACAGGCACCGAACCTATGCTTGGCGGGGCAATTGCAGAGGCCATCCTTGGCGAGTTCAATAAGGCAGGATCGTACGGGGTAATAACTACACATTACACGAATCTCAAGCATTTTGCTTCACTTACATCCGGTATAGTAAATGGGGCGATGCTCTTCGATCATCATCTCATGCAGCCGTTGTTCCAGCTTAGCATCGGCAAGCCGGGCAGCTCCTTTGCTTTTGAGATTGCCCGCAAAATCGGACTTCCGGAGGAAATCCTTAATAAGGCATCTGAAAAGGCCGGGGTAAAAAATATTAATTACGACCGCAATCTTAAGGATATTGCCCGCGACAAAAGATACTGGGAGACAAAGAGGCAAATTATACGACAGCACGAGAAGAGGCTGGAGGAGCTTATGGAGCAATACGAAAATGAGATTGCAGGGGCTAAGGATCTTAGGAAAGAGATTATTTCAAAAGCTAAGAATGAGGCCGGGTCGATGCTGAATGAGACAAACAGGATGATCGAAAACACTATCCGGCAGATCAGGGAATCGCAGGCGGAAAAAGAGAAAACAAAAGAGTTAAGGCAACAGCTTGATGAGTTCAGAAAGAGTGTTGCTGAAGAGGTAAAGCCTGCCGATACCCCGTCGGAAGAAAAAGTGATCAGGCTTTCCAGGAAGGTCAGAAAGATGAAGCCTGAGCCAGATGAATCAAAGCAGGATATTCCTGAACAAACCGAAGAGCCTATTAAACCAGGCGATGCCGTTAAAATGACCGATACAATGGCTTATGGGGAGGTCATAACGATCGAAAACAGGATGGCTCAGATCGAAACAGGTAGCATGAGGTTTTTTGTTCCCGTTGAAAAGCTCGAAAGGGTAAGCATGGCAGAACTGAGGAAAAGTTCAAGGTCATTGATTAAAATGTCTGAAAGCGACCCTTACATCAATCAGCGAAAACTTAATTTCAAGCCTGAAATCGATATCCGGGGGGTTAGGGGCGAGGAGGCGATAAATCAGGTCCGGGACTTTCTCGACAATGCCCTTATGGTGCAACACCGGAGCCTGAGGATCCTTCATGGAAAGGGGAATGGCATACTGCGCCAGCTTGTAAGGGAATATCTTTCAGGAATTGATATCGTCAAATCCTACCGGGATGAGAATATTGATCTCGGAGGAACAGGAGTTACGGTGGTGGAGATGGATTTTTAAGATGTGTTACCGCAGATTCCCGCACCCATCAATGAAAAATGGTAAAGTCCATAAGAATAACTTTTAGTTACACAGAGTTACACAGAGAAGACACAGAGGTCCACAGAGTTAATAAATCAGATCTCTGTGGATCTCTGTGAATCCTCTGTGATTCTCTGTGAAAGTTCTTAAATCAGATATATATTAGATTCCGCTGATTTCCGCAGATAAGTCTTTTCAATCAGCGCTAAACTTCGAGATCAGCATGAAAAATAAAAAAGGGACAATTAATTTTGTCCCTCTTCTTCTGTCCATTGTCAATTATCCATTCTTTTCAATATAGCTTAACAGAACCATAGGAAGCTCTTATGTAGACTTTTGATGCCGGATCGCTCTCCTTTCCTATGATACCTGATGTTTCGGTCGAATTATTCGCAACGATCCGCCTTTGGTGCTGGAAATTGGTTTCATCAAATTTAATGTCGCCGTATGATGTTTTTGCATCCAGCCCGTAGTTTGCATCGCTTTCAATCCCGAGCCTTACACCAATATAACGTGAATCAGATTCAATCGATTCAAAACCGGCAGGAATCCTGTCCACGGTTACCGAACCATATCCGCCGTTGAATTTCAGCTTTTTGGCAAGTTCACCGACATTAATATCAGTGTATCCTGCATCAAGAACCAGGTTGTTGATGGTCTCGATCTCAACCTTATCATATCTTGTTTCGCCGACAAAAGAACTTATGTTCTCAATCCGGATCTTCGAATATTTGCTGTCGAGCAAAAGTGCCTGACATTCGCCAATTACGAATTCACCGGAATATCTTACTGTCGCATCAAGCCATCCGGCCGATTCAATCTCGGCTTTACCGTAGGCCAGGCTTATGTAATTCAAAGGTTTTTCATTACCCCTTGAAAGGTTATCGGCTATAAGATCACCATATTTAATATCAAGTTTGACAAGGCCTTCAATCTTATCGAGTTCCGAATTCCCGTACCTGTTTACAAGGGTGAAGTTGATTTTTGATGGCATGTTTACCTTATAATCGATGCTGAACCTCCTGGATCCGCCTCCCCAGCCTGAGAAATTGAATTTTTCGTCTATGATGGTTTTAGCCTTCAGCAAATCCCCGTCTTCCGAGAATTGAACATCGATATAGTCGAGGAGCTTTTGAGCCCGGTCCCTGTTCGGGTATTCAACGGTTACCTTAACATCGATTGTAATCCTGTCCTGGTCAGATGTTTCCACCACTACCTTCCCGTATCGGTTGCTTATATCAAGTGTTGTACCGGCACCGGCAGTCCATTCCTTGTGAAATTCCTTTGAAACCTCCTGTGCGGTTAGCCCTGCTGATACAAGGCAGACAGAAAGCACAAGGGCTAATCCTGTTTTACAAACTTGTCTTTTCATCTCTATTGTTGTTAAGATTTTCATTCCTTATGGCTTTCAGCTGATTGACTATATATGACATTACTTCGACTTTGGTCTGGTAATGCTCGATCATGGCATTGATTATCCTCTCATCATTGGGATTGGCCTTAAGTTCTTTCTGAAGCTGAACATAGACGGAATCCATGCTCCTCATTTCAGAAAGGAGGATCTGTTTTTGCTCAGGATTGCTTTTAAGGTCAATACCCGACAATTCGCTTTCCATCAGGTTCACCTGGTGTGCGTAGTAATTTTCAACCTCTTTGTATTGGGGTGATACATCGCCGAGTGTCATCCTGTTTCTGTCGGGCCTGATAAAATGATCCCAGGTCCAGAGTGATGACAGGGTAACCAACAAGGTTACGACCGCAGCCTTAAGGAGGTATGGTACAATACTCCTTGTCACGGTTTTCTCTCCGCACCTGATTTCCAGTTTCCTGGAGAATCTTTCAAAGTGTCCTTCTGATGGCTCCGCTCCATCGAAGAACTCCTTGTTATTTCTGATTATGTCTTCTATATTTTTCATTTCCTTAAATTTTCTTCATTTCTTCCTTAGTTCAGCAATAAGTTTCTGTTTGGCCCTTGAAAGCTGCGATCTGGAGGTACTGCTTGATATTTTAAGTATTTCTGCAATTTCATCGTGATCGTATCCTTCCAGAAGATAGAGTGAAAGAATTATTCTGTAACCATCCGGAAGCCTGTTAATTGCTTCCTTCACCTCTTCCACCATGATGTCAACTTCTTCTTTCCGTAACAGGTCCTCCTGGCTGTCGTCCCTGATACCTATGTGAAAATCAATATCTTCAAAGATCGCTTTCTTTTTGCCCAGGACATCAAGTGACCGGTTTATAACTATCTTTTTAAGCCATGCACCGAAACTCACCGTTCCTGAGTAGGAATCAATTTTTTCAAAGGCCGACAGGAAAGATTCCTGCATTATGTCCTCGGCTTCCATCGAGTCGTTCACAATCCTCAGGCTAGTATTGTACATTGCCTTGTAGTACAACTTGTAGATCTGAAACTGCGCTTTCTGGTCGCCATTTTTACACCCGTCCAAAAGGTCCTGGTGTATGTTTCTGAATGCTGCGTCTACATTTGCCATCTTTGAATAAAGGCTGGTTCTTATCTGAGATGCTGCACCCACTGTCTTCTATGTTTTTCAATCAAAAGACGGGGTCATAAATCAAATGCTGCACTCAATTTAAGAAATTTTCGAAATCTTAAGAAAAAACATCATTAATAATCCCTGGGTCACCTTCCCTGATGAATAATCAAGTTCCGAACCAAATACACTGTGCGGTATTGAGAAGATAACCAGCAAAACTGCAGCTGCAAGAATTGTGTAAAGCGGCCTCTCTTTTTTCCGGTTCATCACCACTGCAATTATCCAGAAAATGAGGGCTATGAGAGTTTTATTGTCGGTAAGGTCCCATCCGAATGGGATCCCGGTCCAGAATTCACCGAATGCATATTTCTGCATTATCGGCCCGAGGATCATTCCTCCGGCAATGAGGCAAATAAGGGTCCAGACCGAATACTTCCTGAAAAGGGGATGCTTTGTGAGCGCCATAAGTCCGGCAAGGGTTGAAAAAAGCATTGCGATGAACATGAATAATATGTGAGGTGTAAGGATATACGAGGGAACGGCACCTTTAAAACGGATAACCAGGGGTGTATCTTTAAAAAGTGTCTTTGTCCCCTTTGAATCTGTCAATTCAATGTAGTATTGCAGTTTCCCGGCAGGCGGCTGCTGGGGAACCTCCGCAAAGAATCCCCTTTCTTCGGTAATCCTGAAGACCTTGTTCATAAGAGGGGAATTGACAGGATAAACCTTGTACCTGAATTCATTTGAGCTGTACTCATCTGTAGTCTTAAACCTCTTATAGAACAACCTGGCCTTTAATGTTGTATCGGTGATCTTTAGCTTTACTTCCGGCCTCTCATCAAGCCCGAGGCTCCGGACAAGTTTTAATTCATACAGTGAGTCATTGACAGTAACATTAACTGACTTCGGGTAGGTAGGGCCGGTCTTTCTCTGGTAATATGCCGCAGCAAGTGTTATAACAATAGCAAGGAACCAAAGAATTGATTTTTTCATTTAAATCTGTTTTATGTCTTAGACGAATAATTTTTACAATTGTATCAGCAATACTTCCTTTTTCCCATTCCTTAAGACCTCTACGCTGATAGTTTCCCCATGCTTCAATTGTCCCATCCGGAACATGTAATCCTGTATATTATTGATTGTCTTTCCGTTAATAGCAGTTATGATATCCCCTTTTTTCATTCCTCCGAGTGCGGCAGGTTTGCCTGGTGTGACAAGATCGGCACGCAGTCCATTTTTTATGTTTCCTGCAAAATCGGGCATAATGCCAAGAGTCACACCCTGCCTTCTCATTGTCCGTACAGTCTCTGTCTTTGGACCAGCCTCCTTGAATACAAGCCTTTCAGTTTTATTGGCAATGTTTCCGGCTAATTTATAAATTATGTCTGTTACAGTGACCATTCCCGGATAATTTATTCTGTCCCATGAATCCGAGGGAGTGTGGTAATCGAGGTGCGCCCCTGTTGAGAAGAAAAGCACGGAAATATTCTTTCCGTAAAAAGATGAATGATCAGATGGTCCGGAACCTTCGTCGGAGATTGACAGGGTTAAACCGGTGGTGTCTATGGATGATCGGATCATTTCCTTTAAACCTTCGGCGGTGCCTGCACCTCCTATCTGGAAAGAGCTTGAATCCCTCAGCCGGCCGACCATGTCGAGATTCAGCATTGCATTTACTTTTGAGAGATCGACCGGCGGATTGTCAATGAAGTATTTTGAACCGAGCAATCCAATTTCTTCACCGGAGAAACCAGCGAAAATCAAGCTCCTTTTATGGCTGCCTGCAGTAAGAGCAAACCGTTCGGCAAGTTCGAGCATCGCGGCAATTCCTGAGGCATTATCATCGGCTCCATAATGAACTGCTACCGTATCGCCGGCCCTGCTTGATGCCCCGCCCATTCCCAGATGATCGAAGTGCCCTCCGATTATGACATATTCATTTTTCAGTTTTTCGTCTTCCCCGGGCAGGACCATGATTACATTCCGGGTTTCTGATTCGGTGACGATGACCTCTGATCCGGCATGAACGAAAGATCCGGTTGCAAAACCTGATGATTTTCCGGTGGTGTTGATTGACTTTTCGAGGTCAGCTGTGGTTTTATTTGTCTTTTCGAGTATCATGTCTGCAATATCCCTCTTTATCCTTAATACAGGGATCTCCACCGAGAAAGCTTCGGATGATAAAGCATCAAAACTATCCTCCTTGTCATTTATGGGTCCCGAAACCATAAGTACCCCTGAAGCGCCCATATCCTTTGCAAGCATGGCCTTATCCCTGTCGGTGTTGAAAGGGATGAATCCGCTGACTGATTTATTGGGTTCCGGATCGCCTCTGAGCAGGAGAACCCATTTGCCTTTTATGTCAGTGTTATCATAATCATTCCACTGAATGGAATCGTTATTAATGCTGAATCCGTATCCTGCAAAAACAACCTCAGCCTTAGCATCTGAGTTTCCGCTGAATGAAAACGGAGTTAAACCAGATGAGAGATCAAATTTATGATCAGTAAAAGTCAGAAAATTCTTTTCTCCGGCTATCACCTTGTCGGCGATAGTGAATCTCTGGAAACCGTCACCCGATAGAGGTTCAAGCCCTGATCGCTCCAGCTGCTTCTTAATATAGATTGCAGCCAGGCTGTCACCGGTGGTGCCGGTACGCCTTCCCTGAAGGAGATCAGATGCAAGGAACTTAACATGATCCCTGAGTTCAGCAGTGGTGATCTCCCTGTTAACAGGATCATCACAGGAATAAGCGCTTGCAAGAAAGAATATAAAGAATGGCAGGATATTTTTTGTCAAAGGGAGTAAAACGGATTTAAGCATATCGATTTGTTTAATATAAAAATACATTTCCCTGCTCCAAAGCAAATTAAGTTTTGGAATCGAAGAGATGCCTGAAAAGAGAACAACCTTCTACTGAAAAAGTTTAAATGCTTCCTTAATGAGTCCGATCGCTTCCCTAAGCTGCGGTTCGGTAATGACGAGAGGCGGGGCAAAACGAATTATATGCTCATGGGTAGGTTTTGCAATTACTCCCGCATCCTTCATCGCCAGGCATACATCCCAGGCTGTTTTTTCGTTTTTTGGCCTGACAACGACTGCATTCAGCAATCCCTTTCCCCTTACAATCCCGATCATATCTGATTTGATGCTTCTCATTTCGTCCCGGAAAATTTTCCCCAAACGCTCAGAATTCTCCGCAAGGTTCTCATTCTTTATTACTTCAAGTGCGGCGATTGCAACCTTGGCTGCCAGGGGATTTCCTCCAAAAGTCGAACCGTGTTCGCCCGGCTTAATCGTCAGCATAATGTCATCATCCGCAAGCACAGCGGAGATAGGCATGACACCACCTGAAAGCGCTTTGCCAAGGATCAGTATATCCGGTCGAACACCCTCATGGTCGCATGCAAGAAGCTTTCCTGTACGGGCAATGCCTGTCTGCACTTCATCAGCAATAAACAGTACATTATGTTTTTTACACAGGTCGTACGATTTTTTCAGATATCCCTCATCCGGGACAAACACACCTGCCTCGCCCTGGATGGGTTCAACCAGGAATCCGGCAACATCCGGGTCCTTCAGTGCATTTTCAAGGGCATCGAGATCATTGTATGGGATAATGACAAATCCGGGAGTGAATGGTCCGTAATGGTTTCTTGCATCCGGATCGGTCGACATTGAGATGATTGTAATAGTTCTTCCATGAAAGTTGCCTTCACAGCAGATAATTTTCGCATTGTCTTCCTTAATACCTTTCTTCTTGTAAGCCCATTTGCGGCAGAGCTTAAGTGCAGTCTCATCACCTTCAGCTCCGGAGTTCATTGGAAGAACCTTGTCATAGCCAAAATACTTCGTTACATATTCTTCATATTCACCAAGCACGGAATTATAAAATGCCCTGGAGGTAAGTGTAAGCTTCTGAGCCTGATCTGTCAATGCCTTTACAATTGCAGGATGGCAATGTCCCTGGTTAACGGCTGAATATGCCGATAGAAAATCGAAATATCTTTTTCCTTCCACATCCCATACAAAAGGGCCTTCACCTCTTTCAAGCACCACCGGCAGCGGATGGTAATTGTGTGCTCCATATCTGTCTTCGCGATTTATATAATCCTGTGCATTCATGTTGTTGATATTTAAATAGATACGTATTTCGAAAAATCAGATACAATTTTACAAAAGCTTTTTATCATTTCCAAAATAATGATGTGCATCACCGGTTCCCCCATTAACCGCTTCTCCCATTCATTTTATTTGGAATTATTTTATTCCTGGAAAAGATCAGGTCTTATCTTACGGGTTCTCTCCTCAGCCTGTTCATGCCTCCATTTTTCAATTTCAGCGGCATGGCCTGAAAGGAGGACATCAGGCACCCGCCATCCCATGAATTCTGCTGGCCTTGTATATACCGGAGGAGCAAGCAAATCGTCCTGGAAGGAGTCGGAGAGGGCAGATTGCTCATCCGACATGGCTCCCGGAATAAGCCTTACTATTGCGTCGGTTATCACGGCTGCAGGGATCTCGCCTCCTGAAAGGACATAATCGCCAATAGATATTTCCCTGGTTATCAGGTGATCCCGGATCCTCTGGTCTATACCCTTGTAATGACCGCAAAGTATCATGATATTATTTTTAAGGGAGAGCATATTTGCAATCTTCTGGGTAAGCTTTTCGCCATCAGGCGAAGTATAGATTATCTCGTCATAATCCCTTTCACTTTTAAGCTTTTCAATTGCCCTGAAGACTGGCTCGATCATCATTACCATCCCTGCTCCGCCTCCGAATGCGTAATCGTCGACACTTTTATATTTATCGCTGGCAAAATCGTGCAGGTTGAAAATGTTTATTTCCACCAGATCCTTATCCCTTGCTCTTTTTACAATTGAATGGTTAAGCGGACTCTCAAGCAATTCTGGTATTACAGAAAGAATATCAATCCTCATCCTTAATCGTTTGCTCAAAAGTACAATAAAAAATCCCATCAACCTTCCAACATGAGAATGTCGCAGATGAAACCGGCAGGGAAAACACTTATTGCTTCTTTTTATTCGACCCTGAGGGCATTAGCAGGATTGTAATTGGCTGCTTTCATGGTCTGGGCGCTTATTGATAACCATCCAATAATCAGGGTGATAAGAGTTGCCAGAATAAATATTAACGGACTTACTGATATCCTGCTGGCAAATCCCTGAAGCCAG
>Ga0105106_10001102_pt1 | contig 19396 bp, 13 predicted proteins | sample PPLLaktember2015_5_FD_79109 | JGI IMG/M metagenome (GOLD analysis project Ga0105106, IMG submission 79109) | Freshwater sediment microbial communities from Prairie Pothole Lake near Jamestown, North Dakota, USA - PPLs Lake P8 Core (1) Depth... | ecosystem: Environmental > Aquatic > Freshwater >...
AACGTCAAGAAGAAACTGGTCAGCGCGCTGGCAAAAACGCTCACTTTTCAGCCCGTTTTCCGCTTGCGCTTCTGGCCCAGCCTGTTCCACGGGTTGGTCGGGTGGGGCTTCATTTTCTACTTGCTGGTCAACCTGGTCGATGTGACGGCTGGCTTCATCCCCGGCTTCCACATCCCCGGGTTAGTGGGCAACATGTACCGCTTGCTAGCGGACATCCTCAGCGTGGGGGTGCTGGTGGGCATGCTGGCGCTCATCGTCCGCCGCTTCATCCTGAAGCCAGCTACCCTGACCGCCCGCGACGAAGTGCTGCTGCATCCCAAAGCGCGCACCGGCATCAAGCGCGATTCGGCCATCGTCGCCTCCTTCATCCTGACCCACGTGGGCTCACGCTTCCTCGGCGAGTCCTTCAAGCTGGCGGGGGGGGAGCTGCTGCACCAGACCAAGGACGCCTGGCAGCCGTTTGGCACGCTGGTCTCGGGGCTGTGGTCGGGCTGGAGCGCGAGCGCCCTGACCGTGGCGGAGCACCTCTCCTTCTGGCTGGCGCTGGGCACCATCCTGGGCTTCATGCCTTATTTCCTGTATTCCAAGCACATCCACCTGTTCTTCGCCCCGCTCAATTTCATGTTCAAGCCCCAACGCCGCTCGATGGGCGAGCTGAACAAGATCGACTTCGACGACGAGAGCCTGGAACAGTTCGGCGCCACCCGCCTGGAAGATCTGGGCTGGGAGCAGTTGATGGACGCCTACGCCTGCATCATGTGCTACCGCTGCCAGGAGGTTTGCCCGGCGTACAACACCGGCAAGGTGCTCTCGCCGGCTGCGCTGGAGATCAACAAGCGCTACTTCTTGAACGCCGAGGGAGCCAAGATCGCCAAAGGCGAGGCCAGCAGCCAGACTCTGCTGGAGTTCGCCATCCCCGAGGAAGCCGTGTGGGCCTGCACCGCCTGCGGGGCGTGCGTAGATATCTGCCCGGTGGGCAACGAGCCGATGCGCGATATCCTGGATATCCGCCGCTCGCTGGTGCTGATGGAAAACCAGTTCCCCAAGCAACTGCAGGCCGCTTTCCGCGGCATGGAGCGCACCGCGAACCCGTGGAACATCTCGCCCGCCGAGCGTATGAAATGGGCCGAGGGGCTGGACGTGCCCACCATCGACGATAACCCCGAGCCAGAGGTTTTGTGGTGGGTGGGCTGCGCTCCCGCCACCGACTCGCGCGCCCAAAAGACCGCCCGCGCCTTCGCCGAGATCCTGCAAGCCGGCGGGGTCAACTACGCCGTGCTGGGTCAGAATGAGTCATGCACCGGCGATTCAGCCCGTCGCGCCGGTAAGGAAGATATCTTCTTCGGCCTGGCGACCGCCAATGTAGAGATTCTGAATGAGGTGGCGCCCAAGCGCATCGTCACCACCTGCCCGCACTGCCTGCACACCCTCAAAAACGAATACCCGGCTTTCGGCGGCAATTACACCGTCATTCACCACACCCAGTTGATCAACGAATTAATTGGAACGGGCAAGATCACCCTCAATCAGCAATCTGAAATCAACAATCATCAATCAGAAATCAGCAATCCTCAATCCCCTAAGGTTACCTACCACGATCCTTGCTACCTGGGACGCCAAAACGACATCCTGATCGAGCCGCGCCACGTTCTGGAGCACACCGGCGCCAGCGTAGTGGAGATGGAACGCGCCGGCAGGAAATCCTTCTGCTGCGGGGCGGGCGGTGCCCAAATGTGGAAGGAAGAGGAGCACGGCAGCCAACGCGTCAGCATCGCTCGCTTCAAAGAGGCGGCTGCCAGCGGCGCGCAGACCCTGGCGGTAGCCTGCCCGTTCTGCATGGTGATGCTCAACGACGCCCGCAAAGACGAGAACAGCGAACTGCAAGTGCTGGATGTGGCGGAAATCGTCGCCGCGGCGATGGTGAAATAAAGGTTTCCAACGTCAGTTGTTCCCTTCGTCTCCGTGGGAGCTGAAAACTAGCCGTATCATTGACCGTCAACCAATAAATCTATTACCCTGGCGCTACGGAACCACGCGTGCTGCGCTTTGCCTAGCGCGTGGCAGCACCTCACCCAGAGCGTAGGAGCCAGTGGGAAGCGTGGGCACTTGGGGGAAATCCGCGTGACACGGAAACCCCCTCGCACGTCGACGCCGCACGCCGCACGTCGCACCCCGCACTTCTCACCCCCGCGTGACACTGGATCACGTGACACGGGAGCACGCTTTTCGCACTTCGCACCCCGCACTTCGCACGTATTTTAAAAATAGATATTGACATTCGTAAATATTTCTGTATAATCGAATTGTTAGTTAATTCAACTAACAATAAGGATCCCCCATGCGCACCCTCCCCACCAAAGCCACCCACCAGCAGACCAAAACTTACAATCAACAGCTCGTGCTGCGCACCATCTTCGACCACGGCAAGATCAGCCGCGCCGAAGTGGCCCGCAAGACCCAGCTCACGCGTGTCACGGTCTCCGAGCTGGTCGCCGAGCTGATCGATTCCGGCCTGGTGGCGGAGGTGGGCATGGGCACCTCCGCCGGCGGCAAGACCCCCATCCTGCTCAGCGTGGTGGATGATGCCTATCACATGATCGGCGTGGATCTGGCGAACGATGAATTCCGCGGGGCGATCGTCAACCTGCGCGGCGAAGTGCATTCGGCTCTGAGCCTGCCCCTGGAAGAGGGCGCTGACAGTCAGGTCTCTTTGAACCAGGTATTCGAGCTCCTGGATGCCCTCATTGCCCGCACCAACCGGCCCTTGCTGGGGATTGGCATCGGCACGCCGGGCTTGCTCGATACCGCTAAAGGGATTGTGCGCCACGCCGTAAACCTGGGCTGGGTCGATCTGCCCTTGGGCAGCCTGCTGCAGGAACGCTACAAGGTGCCGGTGTACGTGGCTAACGACAGCCAGGTATCGGCCCTGGCTGAGCACATTTTCGGGGCGGGTCGCAGCGAGTCCAACCTGGTTGTCGTGCGCGTCGGGCGCGGTATTGGGGCGGGTATCATTCTCAACGGGCAGCTATTCCAGGGTGACGGCTTCGGAGCTGGAGAGATCGGGCACATCGGGCTGCATCCGGATGGTGATCGTTGCCGCTGCGGCAACTATGGCTGCATCGAGACGGTCGGCAGCACGCTGGCAATCACCCGCCGTGTTCAGACCGCTTCCAGCCAGCCGGGCAAGCCTCTGGGAATGGAGGCCATCCTGGCTGCCTACGAAGCCGGCGATCCATTGGTTGACCACATCGTCGAGGAGGCTGGCCGCGCCGTAGGATTCGGCGTAGCCTGTCTCACCAGCGCCTTGAACATCCGCCGCGTCCTTCTGGTAGGCAGCGTGACGCGCTTCGGAGAGGCCTGGCTGCAAGCCGTGCAGACAGAGATGACTCGCTGCTCGCTGCCGGCCCTGGCGCGCGAAACCCAACTGGCTTTCGGTGAAATCGGCGCCAATGGGGTAATTTTAGGCGCTTGTGCGCTTTTGATGACCAGAGAAATTGGCCTGAGCCTGGCGCGGTAAGGCTCCGTGCGATGAATGGACTTTGAACCGCCGGAGAGGAGAGAAACAGCTTGAGAGTATCTTTTGCCGATTTGAATGACCTGTCCAACCCAGTCCTTGTCAGATTTCACATCCTATGAGGAGAAGTTAGAATGAAAAAGCTTCGAGTTTTCCGTCATTTTAGCCTTGTGCTGCTCACCAGCCTGATTCTGGGGGCATGCGCTCCGGCAACCCCTCAGACCGTTGTCCAAACCGTCGAGGTGGAAAAAACCGTCATCGAAACCCAGATCGTGGAGAAGACCACTGTAGTCGAGGTAGAAAAGGTCGTCGAGGTGACTCCCACCCCCGGCCCGCACCCTGAAGCCGTGATCTCCGGGGTCGAAGCGGGCGCCGAGATCTCTCTGTGGACCTTCTGGCTCTCGCCCACCTTTGATGATTACATCAAAAGCACCATCGCCCGCTTCCAGGAGGCTTACCCTGGCGTGACCGTGAACTGGGAAGATCACCAGGCTACCTTCCAGGATGACCTGCGCAATTCCTTCGCCGCCGACAATGCCCCGGACGTGATCAACCTGTCCATTTCCGAGGGCTGGGTGAGCGATTACGCCACCCAGGGGCTGCTGCTTCCTTTGGATGACGTGGTGCCCCAGGATGTGGTCAGCACCTACTTCCCCAACCTGTGGGATCAGCAGTTGGTGGATAGCAAGCACTACCAGTTCCCCTGGTACCAGGGGATCATCGTGAACCTGGTCAACACCCAGATCCTCACCGAAGCCGGGCTGACAATCGAGGACTTCCCCAAGACGATCGATGCCCTGCCTGCCTTCTGCCAGACCATCAAAGCTGAGACTGGTACGCTGTGCGACATCCGCCTGACGGTCAATGACCTGCTGGCGCAGATGACCTACGAAGGCGGCGTCCAGGTGATCAACGAAGACGGCACGGCCTTCACCTTCGACTCGCCGGAAGCCGTCGCCTGGCTGCAGCTCTACGTGGATATGGTCAAGGCGGGCACCGTGGATCGCAACGTGCTGGTGACCGACCAGGACCGCGTCGGGCTGGACCTGTTCACCACGGGCAAGGCTGCCTTCTACAATACCGGCCCCAACCTGATCCGCGAGGTGCGCGCCAATAACCCCGGGCTTTACGGCTACCTGGCAGTTGTGCCTGCTCCGGTGGGTAAATCAGGTGTGGTCGGCAAAGGCTTGATGGCGCTCTCGGTCAAGGGCGATACCGCTTATCCGATGGCATCCATCGCCCTGGCGCAGTTCTTCTCGAACCCGCGCAGCATGCTCGAGTTTTCCAAGATCGTCTCGATCTACCCCTCCACACCGGCCTCCTACGACGATCCGTTCTTCTCGGCTGCGCCAGTCGCCATCGAAGACAGCGCCAAACCCTACGCCAAGGACGCGGTCTCCAAGCTGGCAGATATCGTGCCCACCGTGCCACACAAAGCCGACGTCAACAATATCGTCTTGCAAGCGGCGCAGCAGGCGCTCTTCAATAACGTCGATCCCCAGCAAGCGCTGACCGACGCGGTAGCCCAGGCCAACGCGCTGCTCCCATAACCACTTATTTCCCTGGCCCTCCCTCCTGCGCTCTTTCCCGGTCATGCCTGACATCCGGGTGGAGGGGGGAGGGCTTTCCCTGGCGGAGGCTCACCCATGACGAGCAAATTCTCGATTACGCCCTACCTGTTCCTCGCGCCCGCCCTGCTGGTGATCGCCGTCTTCGTCTTATACCCAATCCTGGCGGTGGTGTATTACAGCTTCACCGATTACAACATCGTCACCCCGCCGGTGTGGGTGGGCCTCCGCAACTACCAGCAATTAGCGAAAGACCCCATCTTCTGGCAGGCGCTCAAGCACTCTTTCATTTACCTGCTCGTCACGCCCACCTTGATCTTCTTATCGGTCCTGCTTGCCATTGTGGTTAACCGCAAGCTGTCGGGCATCCACGCCTTCCGGGCCTTATTTTTCATTCCAGTCATCAGCGGCAGCATCGCGGTCGGCATCGCCTGGCGCCTGATGCTGGATACCAACGGTATCATCAACGGGATGCTTATCGCGCTGGGTTTGCTCAGCGAACCGATCCAGTGGCTGGCTGAGCCGGCTTATACCCTGCCGATTGCCATGTTGTTGACCATCTGGCTGGGGCTGGGGTATTACATGATGATCTTCCTCGCCGGGCTGCAGAACATCCCTGAAGAGCTGTACGATGCAGCTCTGATCGATGGCTGCAATAACTGGCAGAAGCACTGGTATATCAGTATCCCCGGGCTGCGCCCTCAGATCACCTTCGTGGCGGTGATCTCCAGCCTGGCGGCTTTACAGGTGTTCAACGAAATCTTCATCCTCACCGGGGGTTTGGGAGGCATCCTGAACAGCGGGGTGACGGTGGTATTTTATCTCTGGCGCCAGGCATTCCGGCTGCAGCACGCCGGTATGGCCTCCGCTATTGCTATGGTATTGCTGGTGATCACGCTGCTCTTCTCGATGATGAACATCCGCATTCTCGAGCGGGGGACGGAGGCAGAATCATGAGCTCCCGTCCCGCGGCGCGGTCTCACCAGGCAGCGGTCATCCGCAAGAATCTCGAAAACCTGTTCTTATACATCGTGCTCGTGCTGGTGGCGGTCATCACGGTTTTTCCGTTTGTTTGGGTGTTCTTCACCTCTTTCAAGGGCGTCACGGATCCGATCTACAGCGTGCCCCCGCAGCTGATCCCCAATGCTCCGACCATCGATAACTACTTGAGAGTCTGGCAGCAATTGCCGGTGTGGCGTTTTTACATCAACAGCATTTTCGTCACCCTGACTATCGTGGTCTTGAACGCGCTGTTCTCCTCTCTGGCGGCCTATCCTTTAGCCAAGATGCGGTTCCGCGGGCGGGAGGCTTTCTTTTTCCTGCTCCTGGCGACCTATATCGTGCCGCCGGTGCTCACCTCGATCCCCAGTTTTGTTCTGGCGGTCAAGGTCTTCGATTACTATGACAAGATCCGTTCCGTGATCTTCCCTTACCTGGCGGGGGTATTGAGCATCTTCTTGATGCGCCAGGCCTTCAAAGGCGTACCCGACGACTTGCTCGACGCCGGCCGCATCGATGGCGCCAGCGAGTTGCGCATCTGGTGGGAGATCGTCATGCCTGTGGTGCGCCCCTCGCTGGCTACCGTCGCGATTATCACCTTTGTTGAGCAGTGGAACAACTTCTTCTGGCCCTCGCTGATGCTGCACACCCGCGAGCACATGACCCTGCAGGTGGGTCTGGTGGCGCTGCAAGGCGCATTCGCCAACGATGCGCGTGGCATCGCCGCTGGTGTGGTGATGACCGTGGTCCCTATGATCGTCTTCTTCGCGCTCCTGCAGCAGCAGTTCGTGCGCGGTTTGACAGGAGCGGTCAAGGGATAGAGTACAATCAGGGTTATCTGCATGACATTGGCAATAGTCGGCGATGGAAACCACAAACGCCCCCCTTACGATCGAGCAGGCTGCCGGTCAAAAACTCTTGCTGAGTTTCGCTGGCAAAGAGCGCCTGCCTGCCGGTCTGCGCCGGGCGCTGCGCCAGATGAGGCCGGGGGGTGTCACCCTTTTCCGTTCTGCCAACATTGACCATCCCGCCCAGGTGCGCCGGCTAAGCGCGGCTTTGCAGCGCGCCGCCGCCGAAGAAGGCCTGCCCATCCTGCTGATCGCCGCCGACCAGGAAGGCGGGCAGCTCACAGCGATCGGAGAGGGGACCACGCCCTTTCCGGGCAACCTGGCTTTGGGCGCAGCCGCCTCCGCTGAGCTGGCTTACCAGGTGGGTTATGCCCTGGGCTGTGAGTTATCGGCGATGGGCATCAACGTGGACTACGCCCCGGTGTGCGATGTCAATATCAACCCCGATAACCCTGTGATAGGAACGCGCTCGTTTGGCGATGACCCGGCGCAAGTGGCGCGCCTGGCAGCCGCGCAGATTCGTGGGCTGCAAGCAGCAGGTGTCGCTGCCACCGCCAAGCATTTCCCCGGGCATGGGGACACCGCCCAGGATTCCCATCACGGTCTACCCATCCTCCCCCACGATCTCGAGCGTTTGAAGCGGGTTGAGCTGCCGCCTTTCGAGGCGGCGATCCAGGCGGGTGTGCGGCTCGTGATGGCGGCTCACCTCTCCGCCCCAGCGCTGGACGGTGAGTCGGGCCTGCCAGCCAGCCTATCGGCGCGCATTCTGCAGGGCCTGCTGCGCGACGGGCTGGGCTTTGAAGGCGTGATCGTCAGCGACGCGCTGGATATGGGCGCCCTTTACCAGGGAGATGGGCTGGCGTTGGAGGTCATCGCTGCCGTGACCGCCGGTGTTGACCTGCTGCTGCTCAACCATCCCCTGCCCGAGCAAGCCAGGGTCCACGCCAGGCTGCTGCAAGCCTGCCAGCGCGGGCTGCTGGCGCGCCCGTTTGTGCTGGAGTCAGCCAGGCGTATATTGGTCTTGAAAGCCTGGCTGGCCCAGCAGGAGCGGCAGCCGCTGGAGACGATCGGCTGCGCCCGCCACCAGGCCCTGGCCCTCGAGGTATCCCGCAGATCGGTCACCCTGGTGCGCGATGCCGCCCAGCGCCTGCCCCTGGGCTTGCCCGAGGACAGCCGGTTGGCGGTGATTACCCCCCAACCAAAAGATCTGACCCCTGCGGATACCTCTTCGTACCTCAAGCCGGCCCTGGCAGCCGAGATAGGCAAATTCCATCCCCGGGTGGATGAGTACCTGCTGCCGATCGACCCCACCCCGCAGGATATCTCCGCACTGCGCGCCCGGGCTGGCGAGTACGCGGTCGTGCTGATCGGGACGGTCAACGCCGCCAATTTCCCGGGTCAATCCGAGCTGGTCAATGCTCTGCTGGCGACCGGCGTGCCATGCATCACGGTAGCCTTGCGTATGCCCTACGATCTGTCGGCATACCCAGCATCCGCCACCTACGCCTGCACGTACAGCCTGCAAGCCCCATCTCTACGAGCGCTGGCGGAGGCTTTGTTTGGACTCCAACCCTGGCGCGGCCGCCTGCCGGTGCGCCTGTCCGCTATGCTTGAAGCGGAGAGAACCGCATGATTTACTTTCAGAATGTGCGCATCCTGACCCCTCACGAGCGCCTCCCCGACGGAGCGGTGCTCACCCAACAAGGGCAGGTCGAAGCGCTCGGAGAGCGCTCCCGGATTGTTTGCCCATTGGGGGCTGAGATCGTGGATGGGCGCGGCGGGTACCTGGTCCCCGGCTGGATCGACGTGCAGATCAACGGGGGCTTCGGCTGGGATTTCACCTCCGACCCCATCTCTATCTGGGAGGTAGGCAAGCGCCTGCCGCAGCACGGCGTGACCGCTTTCCTACCCACCATTATCACCTCGCCGCCGGGCACCGTTCGGGCTGCTCAGGATGTCTTGCTCCAGGGCCCGCCGCCCGGTTATCTAGGCGCCATACCGCTGGGTTTGCACGTCGAGGGGCCTTTCCTCAACCCCGCCAAGCGCGGCGCTCACAACCCGCAATACCTGCGCCCGCCCTCCCTGGAATGGGTGCAGGGCTGGTCACCACAGACCGGCATCCGCCTGGTTACCCTGGCCCCCGAGCTGCCCGGCGCGCTGGAGGTGGTGCGCGCCTTGGTCGGGCAAAGTGTGACCGTCAGCGCGGGCCATTCCCAGGCCTCCTGGGAACAGGCGCAGCAGGGATTTCAAGCCGGCGTCACCTGTGGCACGCACCTGTTCAACGCCATGCCGCCCCTCGACCACCGCAATCCAGGGCTGATAGCAGCCATATTGGCCAATCCCGGTGTGTACTTCGGGATGATCCTAGATGGCATCCATGTCCACCCAGCGATGGCCTCCCTGGCGTGGCGGGCTGCTGGAGCTGGGCGGCTGGTGCTGGTGACGGATGCCATGGCGGCCCTGGGGATGCCTCCGGGCGAATTCGAGCTGAGCGATATGGAGGTAGTGGTGGATGCCACCTCCGCCCGCCTGAAAGACGGACGCCTGGCGGGCAGCATCCTGCAAATGGACCAGGCCGTTCGCAACCTGATGCAATTTACTGGCTGCTCCCCGGAAGAGGCTGTGGCTGCAGCCTCCGCTAACCTGGCGCGGCTGTTGGGAGAGACAGGTCAGCGCGGGCAAATCGCTCCAGGCGTGAGAGCTGACCTGACCTTGCTCTCGCAGGATTTTCAGGTGGAAGCCACCTGGGTGGCGGGCGAGCTGACCTACCGCAGGGGAGCGGCATGATACTGGAAGAAGAAATCTACCAGCTGAAGCAGACGATGGCGCACTGAGAGGGGTTGTGAAACCGATGTACCTGGTTGGCGACCTGGGCGGGACCAAGATGGCGGCCGCATTGATCGAGATTGGCGGGCGCATCGCCGCGCGCGCAATGCGCCCTACACCGGCAGAGCAGGGCATGGCGCGGGTAGCCGAAGCATTTGCCCGGCTGCTGCTGGAGGTGGCCGGTCAGGCAGAGGACCAGCACCTGGTAGCCTGTGGTATCGCCGCCCCCGGCCTGGTGGACGCCCAGGCGGGAACCATCCGTTATGCCGCCAATCTGGGAGGGGCGCGTGATTTCCCGCTGCGCCAGCGCCTGGAGGCCAGCCTGGGCCTGCCAGTTGCGATGGACAATGACCTGCGCCTGCATGCCCTGGGGGAGAGCATTTACGGGGCGGCTGCGGGATGCGAAACTTTCTTATTCGTGGGAGTCGGAACGGGTGTGGGCGGGGCGCTGTATCTTTCCGGCGAACTATATCGCGGAGCGCGCGGCCACGCTGGCGAGATTGGTCATATTGCCATCGAAGCCGGTCCGCAGGCTCTGCCCTGCACCTGCGGGCGCAGCGGCTGCCTGGAGGCTTATGCTTCCGGTCCGGCCATCGCCGCCGATTTCATACGCCGGGCGCAGGATGCCGGATTGGAACATTTCAGCCCGCCTCTCAATCTGAAGGAGATTGCCGCCTGGCTGAATCAGAACGACCTGCGCGGCGAGCTGGCCCGCGCCGCGGTGGCAGCCGGCGCCGAGGCGCTGGGTCGCGGCTTGAGCATCGCCGCCAACCTGCTGGACCCTCAGCGCATCCTTCTGGGGGGCGGCGTTGCCAACCTGGGCGCGCCCTGGCTGGAGGGCGTGCGCCAGGCGTTTTCCCGCCGGGCTTTTGCTGGGGTGGCGCTGGACCCGTCGGATGAGGCTTTCATCCAGCTTTCCAGCCTGGGCGGTGACGCGGCCCTGCTGGGTGCGGCGGAGTACTGCCGGAGGATGGGTTTGATCCCAGCCCGACCAGCATCATGATGGGGAATGATGATTTACATCTTGTTGAATATATTCTGGCAATTCAATAATAAAATCCGAACCCACTCCCACGACACTTTGCGCTTCGATGCTCCCGCCGTGCGCATAGATGAGTTGTTTTGCGATTGCCAGACCCAGTCCGCTGTGCGTTCGTTCACTTCTTGATTTGTCCCCGCGCCAGAAGCGATCAAAGATGAAGGGAAGGTCTTCGGGCGGGATTCCCAAACCTGCATCTTTGACCAAAATCCGCACGCTTCGCTCCTCGCTCGAGCCGGCTCCTGTTTCAATGGTTACCGTACCGCCTTTGGGCGTATGTCTTATCGCGTTGGAGATCAAGTTGGACATGACCTGGTTGAGCCTGTCATAATCAGCGGTGAGTTCCTGTTTCGGGTTGGCAAGGCTGGTTTTCAGGTCAATGCCCTGGGATGTGGCTTGGGAGGAAAAACTCGCAGCGAGGTCATGGATCAGATCGGCGAGCAGGAAGCGGGTAGGATGAAGCGGGAGTTGTCCCGTTTCGGCAAGAGAGAGGGTTTGCAAATCGTTCACGAGGCGGGTGAGCAGTTGGGTCTCGTCCAATGTGTTATTGATGTGCTCAGGCGTGGGTTGATACACGCCGTCCAGGAGGCCTTCGAGATTGCCTTGAATGATGTGCAGGGGAGTGCGGAGTTCATGGGCGATGTCGGCGGTGAGGTTGCGGCGCTGTTGTTCGGCCCGTTCAAGTTCTCCGATCATTTTATTAAAGCGTTTGATCAGGTCGCTGAACATATCGGAATTTTTCTCTGGCACTCGTATCGAGAGGTCCCCTTCTCCGACTGCGTTGATGGCGTTGAAGAGTTCTTCCAACGGTTTGCCGAAGCGGGTGTATAGGTTGAAGATGGTGACGATCACGAATGCAACCAGAACGACCGGGGCGCCGCAAAGCAGAATCCAGAGGTTCCTTACGCCGGAGTATTCCGAAAAGAGGAGATAGAGGATCGCCGCGATGCCTCCAACGAAAAGGAAAGCGGAGACGATGAAGAAAATCGCGAAAGGCACAAAACGGCTTGCGCGGTGTTTAGAGGGATGGGTGGACATGGGAAAGGATGCAGAATGAAGGTTATGGGTTTAGCTCGATGAAGCGATAGCCGATGCCGTAGACCGTCTCAATCATAGATTCGCCTGATGCGGCTTCCAGTTTCCTGCGGAGGTTTTTGATGTGCGAGTCCACACTGCGGTCCATGCTGGAAGCAGCGCCGTGCAAGTCTTCGAGCAGTTGTTGGCGAGTAAATGTTTGACCTGCGCGGCTAGCGAGCAGATAAAGTACTTTGAATTCGTTGGGGGTGAATTTGATGGGAATGTCGTTGAAAGTGACAGAATATTTTTCCAAGTCAATTTCGAGCCCGCCAACTCGGACAATGCCCTGGATTTTGACCTCACCGCGTGTTCTGCGCAGGAGCGCCCGCACACGCGCCACCAGTGCTCGCACAGAAAACGGCTTGGTGATGTAATCGTCAGCGCCGATTTCAAGACCTGTCACCTGATCAATCTCCTCCGATAAAGCCGTGAGCATGATGATCGGAACGTCGCTTTCACGGCGCAGTCGGCGGCAGACTTCGCGCCCGTCTATCTGGGGGAGCATGAGGTCGAGGATGACGAGGTCAGGTTTCTCGCGGCGGGCAATCGCCAGGGCGGATTGACCATCGGCAGCGGTCAGGACGCTGAATCCATTTTTCTCCAGATAATCGCGGGCGAGGCGGGCAACCTTGGGTTCGTCATCGACGACGAGAATGAGTGGGGACATGGGCAAATTATAAGGGATAAGAGGAATAGAGCGTGGAAGGAGTTCTCCTTATAGTTTTAGCCAATATCATCCTTCTTGTCTGGTTGAAGCACGGTAATATTTTGCCCTGCGTATTTATGATACAAATCACTACGCCGCTTTCTCCAACCGTCGAGGCCGCCTCGCAGATTGATGATGTGTTTAAAACCTTTCGCCTTCAAATAATACGACACCATGAGCGAAAGTCCTCCTCCCGGACACACGACCAGAATTTGTTTGTCCCTTGGAAGTTGCCCCAGGTATTTTTCCACCGAGAGGGGCGCCACCTCATGGGAATTCGGCAAGCCCTTATGTCTTTTTCGGTCGTCCGGCGGGCGCACATCGAGGATGAATACGCGTTCATCGAACAAAATGGTTTCATTCAGTTGGGCGGGCGTGATCATGTTGACCAGCGGAGTTCGACCCTCAATGTAATCTTGAATCACTTTTGTTGTATACCGGATATCTGCGGCCGAGGTATTCCAACCCAGGCTGAACCGGATGGTCTTACGTGCGGCCTGGTCGGATAACCCTATCGCTCTTAATACATGGGAAGGCGTATCTTCCCCCGTGCTGCAGGCTGAACCGGCTGAGACCGCAATGCCATGGTAGTCTAAAATTGCCATCAACCCGGCATTATCCACATCTGGAAACGTGATGCTAACCGTGTTCGGCAGGCATTCAACCTCAGGCGAATTGATCACACAATCCGGTTTGATTTCCTTGAGCTGCTGAATTAACTGGCGTTTCAAGACCCGGGTCTGTTCGACGTGCCCCAGGAGCCGGACAACATCCTGGCAGGCCGCCCCGAATCCAACGATATTGTGGAGGCTTTCGGTGCCGGCCCGCATCCCGCTTTCCTGGTGACCGCCATGTAGCAGCGGGTTAAATGGACTCCCCTGTTTGACATACAGGGCGCCAATGCCTTTTGGCCCGTAAAGCTTGTGCGCCGAAAACGAAGCGTAATCAACGCCCCATGCATGGACGTCCATCGGAATCTTGCCAAGCGCCTGCACGCAGTCTGCCAGCACCAGCGCGCCATGTTGTATGGCGATTTTCGTGACTGCCGGGAGGTCTTGTATCACGCCGGTTTCATTGTTAGCCAGCATACAACAGACCATAAAGGTTTCCGCATCCACCCTTTTCTCCAATTCAGCCAGCAGCACGCGCCCCTGGCCATCCACCGGACAATAATCGACAACCACCCCCTGGGTTTCCAGGTACGCCAATGTGTTGATTACAGAAGGATGCTCGATCGGTGTGGAAACGATCTTTTTCTTTTGGGGGTAGAAGGTATCGCTGACCGATTTGAGCACGGCATTGTTGGACTCGGTCGCGCAGCCGGTAAAGTAAATTTCATGCGGGTCAGCATGGATGGCGCCGGCGACATGCTGCCGGGCTTGTTCCAGAAGCGCTGCGGATTTTCTGGCGATGCCATAGAACGACGAGGGGTTGCCGTAATGGTATTTCAAAGCACGATTCATTGCACGCTGGACCCGGCTGCTCACCGGCGTTGTTGCATTATTGTCAAGATAGACATGCCGATTGAAACGAAAAACATACTTCAAGAATTCCAACTGTTGGATTTCCATCGGATTTCCTCCAAGACTACTGCTATTCGGTTAATGCAAGACGCACACCCAAGCCGATCAGGATGCTCCCCGTAAGCCAGCGGAGGGACTTTGTGTATCGCGGCTGGTTTGCCAACCACACTCCAATAGCATATCGGGACCCGGAGCAATCATCAGCGCCCACGAGATGCCAACAAACAAGGCAAAATTGGCTGGATCCATCATCGTTTCTTCCGGTATGAGAACGGATTATAACCGTCGATCGTTCATAATCATCGGATCAGGCAGATTCAGCTGCGCCTCTTTTCCACTGTATCACTACGGGATAGCAACAACAACCTTCCCTTTGGCATGACCGGTTCCCAGATGGTGCATGGCTTCGGAGATTTTCTCAAGCGGATAGGTCTTCTCCACCACCGGTTTGACCTGCCCGCGTTCGAACATGTCTTTTAGAAGCAGGAAGTCCTGCTGCTTGAAACTTGCCACGAAGAAAATCACCTTTTGACTGGCGCCTAGAGCCGCCAACCACGACCGAATGACGTGCATGAGCGGTCCGACAACACGGTTTGACTTGGGACCGCCCACGATGACGAAGTTTGCGTTCGGGGCCAACACGCGCTTACATTCGCGCCACGAGCGACTCCCGGCGATATCCAGCAGGAGGTCGTAGCGTTGTCCGTTGCGGGTGAAATCCTCTTGGGTGTAGTCCATCACATGGTCTGCCTCCAGCGAGCGAATCCTCTCCACGTTACGGGTGCTGCACACGGCAGTGACTTCCGCACCGAGCGCTTTGGCAATTTGCACGGCAAACGTGCCCACGCCGCCCGATGCGCCGTTGATGAGCACTTTCTGCCCGGCTTGCAACTTGCCATGGTCGCGGAGTCCTTGCAAAGCGGTTATCGCCGCAGTAGCAACTCCTCCTGCTTGTTCGAAGCTAATGTTGGCAGGTTTCGGATAGATATGCTTGCTGACACACACGTATTCGGAAAATGCCCCGCTCCGCGCCCCGAAGACTTCGTCCCCAGGCTTGAATTGGGTTACAGCTTCGCCCACGGCTTCGACAACTCCGGCATAATCCACGCCGAGTCGGATGTCCTTGGGCTTGAACAACCCGTTGCCGAGGCGGGCGAGGAACAAACCGGTCAGCGCGTACCACTCCGCCGGGTTGACCGACGAAGCGTGGACTCTAACCAGCACTTCATCCTCCTTGGGAGTGGGCTTTTCCAGGGTTTCTATTTTCAGCACATCTGGCGAACCATAGGATCGGAAGACAGCGGCTTTCATGGGCTGATTCTCCTCATGTAAGTTAGGGCTTACCCAGTTGGAGGGGGGATGGCCCTGAACTGCGTAACTTCTATCAGTTTTCCCAAGGTTATCAGTCTATTGTGGAGGAATTATGGAGAAGTCCGTCAGAATTTGTGGAAATTGTGGAGCAGGAATTCGCCAACGCCAAGAAGTGGGCTTGGCGCCCGGCATCTCCCTTCCAACTGCATAAGACCTATTTATTTAACCAAAAAGGGCGATATAATCTAATTCGTCTGAGCGGCGCATGACCAGGTGGAATTGCCGCCAGTTCAGTCACGCAAACGGAGGTTTTGCTCATGACGGATGCCGCCCTGGAAACCAGCGACCGGATTTCTGACCTGCCACTCAGCCCTGAGACCATCTTAAACGATTACCGCCTGGCCTGTCGTAGCCGCCATGCCAGCATCATGGGCCGCCGCGAGGTGATGAGCGGCAAAGCCAAATTTGGCATCTTCGGCGATGGCAAAGAAGTACCGCAATTGGCAATGGCGCACGTCTTTAGCAAAGGCGATTTCCGCTCCGGCTATTACCGCGACCAGACCTAGATGTTCGCCCTGGATATTTGCAGCGTGCAGGAGTTCTTCGCCCAGCTTTACGCCCACGCCGATGAGCGCGCTGATCCCGCTACCGCCGGCAGGGCCATGAACGCCCATTTCGCCTCGCGCAGCCTGCTCCCGGACGGGAGCTGGGTGAACCTGATGGCCCAATACAATTCCTCCGCCGACCTATCCCCCACGGGCGGGCAAATGCCGCGCCTGGTGGGGCTGGCTTACGCCTCCCGCCTGTACCGCGAGCTGGAAGAGCTGCACGCCTTCAGCGAGTTCTCGCACAATGGTGATGAAGTGGCTTTTGGCAGCATCGGCAACGCTTCCACCGCAGAAGGAATTTTCTGGGAGTCCATCAATGCCATCGGCGTGCTCAAGGCGCCGGCAGTAATCACCATCTACGATGACGGCTACGGCATCTCGGTGACCAACGAACACCAGATGATCAAGCAGAGCATCTCGGAGCTGCTGCAGGGCTTCCAACGCGCTCCCGGCGCCCGCGATGGCTATGACCTGTACCGCGTGCGCGGCTGGGATTACCCCACCCTGCTGGAAACCTACCAAAGGGCGACCGAAACCGCCCGCAAAGAGCACGTACCCGCCCTGATCCACGTTATCGAGCTGACCCAACCGCAGGGGCACTCCACCTCGGGCAGCCACGAGCGTTACAAATCGCCTGAGCGCCTGCAGTGGGAGCAGGATTTCGACGGCCTTAAGAAGCTGCGCGAGTGGATCAGCGCCCAGGGCATCGCCTCCCCGGAACAGTTGGATCAGATCGAAGCCGACGAGCGCCGCAGCGTGGATGCCGCCCGCAAGCAGGCCTGGCAGGCTTATATCACTCCCATTCAGAAGGAGCGCGCCGAAGCCGCCGCGATGATCGAACGCATCGCCCCGGCTCTACCTGCCGCACAGGCGGATGAGCTGGCGCACATCAAAAGCCGCCTGCTGGCAAATCCCACCCCCCTGCGCCGGGATACACACTCTGCCATCCAGGCCGCCCTGGTAGCCGCCCGGCAGGCTGACTCGCCGGAGAAGAAGGCGCTGGTGGAGTGGGTGAACGCCCAGGACCGCATAAGCCAGGAGCGCTACGGCTCGCACCTGTACAGCCAATCCTCTCAATCAGCCCTCCAGGTCGAGGAAGTCAAGCCGGTCTACGGCCCGGAGGCTCCGGTGCTACACGGCTACGAGGTGATCAACGCCTGCTTCGACGCCGCCCTGGGGCGCGACCCGCGCCTGGTCGCCTTTGGCGAGGATGTGGGCCGCCTGGGAGACGTGAACCAGGGTTTCCGCGGCCTGCAAGAGAAATACGGCGACCTGCGCGTGTCGGATACCGGCATCCGTGAGGCCACCATCCTGGGCCAAGCGATCGGTTTGGCAATGCGCGGCCTGCGCCCGATCGCCGAAATCCAATACCTGGATTATCTGTTATACGCCCTGCAAGTCCTATCGGACGACCTGGCAACCCTGCACTGGCGCACCAAAGGCGGGCAAAAAGCGCCGGTGATCGTGCGCACGCGCGGCCACCGCCTGGAGGGCATCTGGCATTCCGGCTCGCCCATGGCGGGGCTGATCCACCTGGTGCGCGGCGTACATGTGCTGGTGCCGCGCGATATGACCCGCGCGGCGGGCTTCTACAATACCTTGCTGCGCAGCGACGATCCGGCGGTGGTAGTCGAGGTGCTCAACGGCTATCGTATCAAAGAGCCCCTGCCGGATAATATCGGCGATTTCACCCTCCCGCTGGGGGTACCGGAGGTGATCCGCCCCGGGGAGGATGTCACCATCGTCACTTACGGCGCCTGCTGCCGCATCGCTCTGGAAGCCGCCGAGCAACTGGCAGGTGTGGGCATCCAGGCCGAGGTGATTGATGTGCAGTCGCTATTGCCCTTCGATCTGCATGGGCGAATCCTGGACTCGCTCAAAAAGACCAGCCGTATCCTGTTCGTGGATGAAGATGTGCCTGGCGGCGCGACCGCAACCATGTTCCAGGAAGTGATCGAAAAACAGGGCGGCTATTTTTGGCTCGATTCCCCGCCGCGCACCCTCTCGGCAGCTCCTCACCGTCCCGCCTACGGCTCCGACGGCGATTACTGGTCCAAACCCAACGCCGACACCATCTTCTCCGCCGCCTACGACATCCTGCACGAAACCGACCCGCACAGCTACCCAAAGTATAATTAACCGCAGAGTACGCTGAGTGCGCAAAGAAACAACAAAAAAATCGGGAAGGGCTCGATGAAGCCAAACGATGTCACAGAGGCGATTATTAAGGCGGCAATTGAGGTGCATCGTACCTTGAGGCCCGGTCTTCTCGAGTCAGCCTGTGAACAATGCCTGGCGCACGAGTTAACCCTTCAAAATATATCTTTCCAGCGACGCTGAATATGCCAGTTACGTATAAGGGTTCTCAACTAGATTGCGGGTATCGCCTTGATCTATTGGTCGACAATCAGGTAGTGGTTGAATTAAAAACTGTGGATGTACTATTCCATCCATGAGGCCCAAGTTTTGACTTACCTTAAATTGGGCGGCTGGTATCTCGGCTTATTGCTCAACTTCAATGTACCATTGCTCAAACAAGGTATAAAACGGATTGTCTTGAATTATAAAGAATAGCCTTGGTCTCACAAAATTTTGGATACTTATCTTTTCTGTTTTTTTATACAAGTACTTTAACTCTGCGGTCTCTGCGGTTAAATTTAGAAGGAGATTGTTATGCCCATTCAAGTTCTCATGCCCCAGTTGGGCGAATCGGTTACCGAAGGCACGATCACCAAATGGCTCAAAGCCAGCGGCGAAGCGGTGGAGGAATACGAACCCTTGCTGGAGGTCAACACCGATAAAGTCGATTCCGAGATTCCCAGCCCGGCCTCCGGGGTGCTGCTGGATATTTTGGTAAACGAAGGCGCCACCGTACAAGCCGGAGCGCTCCTGGCCTGGATCGGGGAACCGGGAGAAAGCCCGTCAAAAGGCGCTCCCGCCGAGCCGGCGCAGGCAGCGGCCGAGGCTTCACCGGTTTCCGCACGGGCAGCGCCCCCGCCAATCGGAGGTTCCCCGGCCCTGGCCGCCGGGCGCGACCGCGATCTGGGCTTTATCTCACCTGTGGTGGCGCGCATGGCTGCCGAGCACAAGATCGACCTCAGCCAGGTGCCCGGCACCGGGCAGGGCGGGCGCATCACCAAAAAAGACCTGCTGGCTTACCTGGAACGCGCCGGAAGCGCCGCAGCCCCTATCCCTTCTCCCCTACCCGCTATTCCTTCTCCCACATCCCCAATCCCCTCTCCCTCATCCCCTACCCCCTCCCCCCTATCCTCTGAAATCCTCCCACTCAGCGCGGTGCGGCGCTCTATCGCCGAGCACATGGTGCACAGCAAGCACACCTCCCCACACGTCACCACAGTCATGGAGGTGGATATGAG
>Ga0105106_10001104_pt1 | contig 19391 bp, 14 predicted proteins | sample PPLLaktember2015_5_FD_79109 | JGI IMG/M metagenome (GOLD analysis project Ga0105106, IMG submission 79109) | Freshwater sediment microbial communities from Prairie Pothole Lake near Jamestown, North Dakota, USA - PPLs Lake P8 Core (1) Depth... | ecosystem: Environmental > Aquatic > Freshwater >...
GACGGACAGATACTGGAGTATTAAATGATCCTTTATTATTACGGAAAAGAAGAATTTTTGTAATTTTGCCCGACAAATTTTATAAAAGGCAACCTTTTGTATCCCCGCTCAGTTTTTATCAGGTTTTCAATTGTTTGTTATATCCTGCTTAATTGCATTAATTCATCGGCCTATGCACAGACCGGTCTGTCTGAAAAAGGTAAGCAACCCCTGATCATAGAGAAGCTGAATTCTCAGATTGAATTTGATGGCATTCCTGATGAGGAGGTCTGGAAATCAATCAGTCAGATAAAACTTGTGATGCATTCTCCTGTCTTTGGAAAGGATCCAACTGAAAATACAGATGTCAGGATAGCCTATGATGATAAATTCCTCTATGCCGGGGCAAGGTTATTCTACAGGGATCCCGCAATGATAAGATCATCGAGCTACAAACGCGATTTTATGGGTATGGGATCCGACTGGTTCGGATTATTTCTCGACACCTATAATGACAAGGAAAATTCGATGATGTTTTTTACGACTCCCGACGGACTGAGGTTTGATGCAGGGGTTCAGAAGGATGCTGTTGTCACCCTCCCCGATCAGCAGCCGATAAACCTGAGTTGGAACACTTTCTGGGATGTGCTTACCCGAAAGGATTCAACCGGCTGGTCAGCAGAGATCAGGATCCCTCTTTCGAGCCTGAGGTTTCAGGAAATCAATGGGGAAGTACGGATGGGACTTACTATTGAAAGATGGATCCCGGCGATAAATGAAACACTTATTTTTCCCGCAATACCCCCGAACTGGGGCCCTAATTCAGTATTGAAACCTTCGCAGGCACAGGAAATAGTATTCAGGGGAATAAAACCCGATAAGCCACTCTATATTGCTCCTTACGCACTTACCGGATTCGAAAGCAGATATGATCTCAATGAAGGCGGAACCGATTATCTGAGGTCCGACGGACCCGATTTTGAAGCGGGACTCGATTTGAAATACGGAATATCGAGAACCCTGGTAATGGATCTTACCGTTAACACCGACTTTGCCCAGGTTGAAGCTGATGACCAGCAGATTAACCTAACCAGGTATTCTCTTTATTTCCCTGAAAAGAGGATGTTTTTCCTTGAGCGGGCCAGTGTCTTCGATTTTTCTCTCGGGGGGAACAGCAATCTTTTCTACAGCCGCCGCATAGGGCTAAGCGATGACGAAGAGGAGCCTGAGCCTGTTCGGATTTACGGAGGCGCCAGGGTTACCGGAAGGCTCGGCAACTGGGATTTCGGCTTTCTTGACATGCAGACCGCACCCGTAAAGGCAAAATTCTCCTCCGGATCATCAGAACATCTTTTCCCCTCCGAGAATTTCGGTGCACTCAGGTTCCGACGCCAGGTAATAAATGAGAATAGCTATATCGGGACCATGTTAACAAGCCGTCAGGGTATGGATGGATCCTACAATTTTGCCTATGGACTCGACGGAATTATCAGGGTATTCGGTGATGACTATCTTGATGTCAGGTGGAGCCAGACTTTTGAAAACGACATAAAGAATAATTCCCTTCAGGATCCGACATTCCTCATGGCAACATGGGAAAGAAGGGCAACCAAAGGATTGTCATATGGTTTAGGGTATACAAGGTCAGGCCTGCATTTCAATCCTGGTATTGGTTTTGAGATGATGCAGGATTATACCGTCCTCAGGTCAAACCTGGGTTATGGATTTATCTCCGGTGAATCATCAAGACTTTACAGCCATTCCTTCGAAACAAGGAGTATGTACCGAACATATATCGAGGACGGATCACTAATGAGTTTTACTAACTTCTCAGGATGGAAATTTCAGACGAAAAATCAGTGGATGGGAAATATTACCCTGGTTTATACCGCCGATAACCTCAAAGAGACCCTTGAGATCAGTCCCGATGAACTTTATATTTACCCAGGAAGATACAATTATCTCAGTATGAGAGGGAATATGTCCACTCCCATGTCGAAGCCTTTATATCTGATGTTCCTGACAGAGCTGGGACAATTCTTTGACGGAAACCGGATTTCATTCCGCCTGCAGCCAGTGTGGAATATATCGAAACATTTTGAATTTGGCGGTACTTATAATTTCGATCATGTCAATATCAGCAAAAGGGATGTATCGATGACCAACCACATTGCCGGAATAAAAGCACTTTATATGCTCAACACCCGGTTCTCGGTAAATGCCTTCATTCAATACAATACATCTTTTCATGGAATAATAACCAACCTGAGGATAAGATATAATCCAAAGGAGGGAAATGACCTTTACCTTGTATTTAATGATGACAGTAATACAGCTGTTGACAGGGAAATTCCGCGACTACCTTCCTACAATTCAAGGGCGGTAATGATCAAGTATACCTATACTTTCAATCTTTAAGTGGATAATAGCAGCAAACCGTATATGACTGCTGCAAATTTCATCGATTCAGTACAGAAAATTTTTTTGAACTTCTCTTTTTTCCGGAAGAAAAATTGGCTATATAAATCCCATTCCTTAAACCGGGATTAATTTCATAATATCCCGGCTCATAATACTTTCTAACGAGGAGAATCTGCCCGGTAAGATTCCAGATAGATAAAGTACCTTCTACATCAGGTAGAGTTTTTATATCTAGTTTTAGAATCCCAGAGGAATAATAAATGTTAAATAATTCATCATCGGCAGCAATATCAGGAATTTCTGTCCCTATTTTCAAAAAATTGAGAAAAAACCTGTTTTCATATTGTCCGGTGTTCAGTGAGACTCTATATTCTTTATCATGGAGCAAATCCTGTTCTACAACTGCAGTTATATCGGAAATATAAATCTCCATTTCTGCCAGATTTCCTTCTAATGTATCAATCTTAAAAACAATATCTCCATCTCTGTTAATTTTAAGACCCAGAGGGATCCTGCATAGGGTATCTGTGAATGCAGGTAGTGCACTAATTGAAAGCCTTGCTCCATCAGATCCGACGGCATAAAGATTTGGAACCATGAAATCGGTATTCATGAGTTTTAGCGCATCCAGCTGACCATCGAATCTCTCGGTGGCTTTCTCATCAAAGTATATGACCACCGGATCGACCGAGACCGTGTCATCTGAAAATTCAGCAGTAAGCCGGATCAATGATCTTGAATCAACATCTGATTTTGTTAAAGGGTGTGTCAGATCCGTTATCCTCACACTATTATCCATAGCCAGAGTTCCTGTTACAGGCCAGGAACCATCAGATACATGGACAAAAAAACCCTGCATCGAGGGAATCAGGTTTGTGGCCATTCCGTTGCTTGAAACGCCATCAACATAAGTTACATAATTACCTCCATATTGATCAGTGGTACTCGTTTCAAAGTAATAAAGAGCATTATCTATATTGATTTTTGTCCATCCCGATGGAGAATCCCAGTCAATAGGTGAGGGGTATGGATTTCCTGTCAGGTTAAATCCCTGACTGTATATATTATTGTGGTTAAACAGAGTTTTTGACAGACTACCGTTGTTAACAACTCCTGAAACGTCAAAAGTAATCGGAGTCTCAGTTTCACCGAAGTTGACCGCATAACCCTGCAAAGGATTCAGAATTCCGGCCGGATCAATGTAGGTTACCCAGCCCGAAGTCAGGCTGCTTTCATTATAACTGTAAAAAGCCGGAAAAGGATCGGCTAGTTTCATATTATCACTAAACTCGCTTACAGTGGCCGCCTGAAAAGGAGAACTCAGATATTTATAGCCGAAACCCGAAGCAAGATACCTCTGCATCGTAACATTTCCGTTAACTTCTCCTGTTCCGCTGCCGTCTATTAACGCCGACTGTAATTCGGAGGAAAGGAGGGTGATGTTCCCGTTTGCATTGAATGTGCCGTGACACAGAAGGATGCCGCTCAATGACTGCCCCGGTGTTGTAATTGTGGTTGAGCTGCCAGGATCAACAATGATATTATTAAAAGATATTGGTGTTGTACCATTTATCAGATGGGTGTTCCCGGAAAAAACAATAGTACTGTTGGTATTAGTACAGGAACCGTTATTTGTAAGATTTCCCTTAAGAATCATATTACCGGCGGTTGCTGATAAAGTTGTCCCTGAGGAGATTGTGAGACTCTGACCCGGTCCGGTCTGATTCAGAATGAAGAGCATTGCTGCAATCAATGCCCCCTTTTCCAGATTTATTAATTTACTTTTAAGTATCATTAATTCTATTGATCACCAGTACTTTGTTTCAATTATCTAAAAAACATCGAGGTTATTGCGTGTTCGTTAACCACTGGACATCCTGGAACCTGATAATATCCCCATTTTGAGAGGAGGTAGTATATAATTCCAGATAGTCATTCCTTGTCATATCGGGTATATAAATAACCGTTGAAAACTGGAAAGGCTGGTTAGCAGTAACTATTCGAAGATCAGTCTCCCCATATCGAGTACCAGTAACTCCGTTCTTAACAATACCAATTGTTACGCGAACATTACTATTATTAGAGGTAATGTTACCGGTTATGATTGCCCATGCATCAAGGGTATAATCAGTTTGATAGGTGATCCTGTTTCCCGCCACGATCCACTTTGTTGTATAATAGGATGTATTGGTCCAGTTGGCTTTATAAAACGTCCCGGCGGTGGTAACAGTCGTCGAAGATACATTGTTATTAACATTTATTTTGCAATGCGGATTTTTATTCTCGGCTCCGGCATTGTTATAAAGAAAAACATTTGCATCCCGGCCATCGGTCCGTGTGAAATCAAATCCACTGAAGAATGTTCCCTCGTTATTCCAGGCATTATTTGTAATAAAAACTGATTTAAATGATGTGAATGTGGCAGGAGTATAAAGAACGCCAATGTCACTTCCTGATGTTGAATTATAAAAAGTACAGTTTAAAATGGAAATACTTTCATTTACACCAGATAAGAGGTTTATACCTTTTCCGCATTGAAGGAAATCTGATTCTGATATTTTAAATGAACCTCCGCTCTCCGTTCCTGCAGCTATTTCTACTCCTGCACTGGGACAATCCTCAAAATCAACATCGAAAACCCATAGATCATTATTACTTGTGGAAACAATTGCTTTATTAAACCCTGTGAAATAAGCATCTTTTACTTCATGATATGTTCCGCTCCCGGTGAAATTCAGGGCATTGTTACCTGAAGCATCTGAATAAGCTTTAAAGGTAAGCATCTTAAAGTGACACTCAGTCTGACAATTGAACATGGGGCTGCCCGAGAGGCCTGAAGTACCATCGATTTCTGTTTCACCAAAAGAAATACCCTGAAAAGTGACAGGAAAAGGCAGGTTGATGGTTTGAGTTGCATCAATCTCGTGTCTTTCGCCGCTAAGACGGACCACCGTCGGACCACTCATATGCAAATTCAGAAATTCAATTACCTCAGGTATGGTGGTAAAGCTTCCGTTCAGCGAAACATCAAGCAGATTGTCAGTTCGTGTCTCCCTGTTCCTTGTGATCCAGTTGCCCTCCCATGCAATACAGGTTCGGCCGCGCCATCTGGTAAGATCAGTGTTCAAACTTCCGTCAATAGTTGCACCTGAATTTCCTTCTATTGTCACCAGATCTAGATGTGACCCGATATTCTTTACGGTTATCGATAATCCATTATCAATACTCGTAACCGGGGGCAGGGTAAGTGTTATATTACCCGAAGCAAGGACTAATGTCTCGGATTTCGATAAAGTAGCATCGGCTGATTTGGTTGCAGGAGTCTCGGAAACATTGAAAGATACCCACTTGCCTCCATTCCAATAGTAAAAGCCGTCCGGTACTGATCCTCCTTCACTGTAAACAAGCATCCCTGCAGGGACAGGATCGGTTAACGGGTCGGCCAGATCTAGGCCGGCGAGTACTACCCGGGGTATTAATAATCCTCGGTTGAGGCTTTCAAGCTCCAACAGAGAATTCGCATCCATTGACATATTTGCCCCGTCAGTGATCTTTACCTGAGCAACGGATGTGAAGGATAATCCAGATAACAAAAATGTTATAAGGATCATGGATATCTTATATGAATTCATTTTGCAGCCGTTAATTAATATTAATTATCCTGACTTTCACTATTGATAATTCCATCAAGAAACAGACCTGTCACCACTTTCTGACAGTTTATACTTTCAACTATTTGGCAGTTTAATAAGTTTGATATGCTTTTTGTTACTTTCGAAGCATGGGTGTGAATTACATTTCTGCAAAACGATTCTACCATATGCAAAACAGACAGAGAGTTACAACATTCAGCAAAAAGAATTTGAGATTTTTGAAACAAGTACTGAAGAACATCTTATAATCCTCTCATAAATAATTTAATATGGGTTTACGACCTTCTCAGGATCACCATTATAGTTTTTTTCGGGCGTTTCTATTTCCTGATAATACAAAATTTTATTAGAGGACTTTAGTATGTAAATAATGCCATTGTCAATAAATGAAAAGCCTAAATCATAGAATTGTACTATCTTTAATCAACTGATCGAAAAGAACATCAGACTCTCCCAAGTAGCTTTTTTCATCCGTGCTGATGAAATCAAATCCGGATTAGCCTGGATTACAGTGAAAGTCCATCTCTTCTTCTCAGTAGGCTCTTTTAAACAGAATGGACATTTTTCCGCTATTTTGAAAAATTCACTCCCTTCCAATACTGCCTCTTGTGATGATTGGAATACTCCAAGAGGGATCCTTTTTCCGGGATCCGGCAAAAAAGGACACGTCTGCTTATGAATAGTATGACAACCGCTGATACGCGGACTTATGCTAATAAAATATTTTTCAGTCATATTCCGAATTAGAATTAGTATGCAGTAAAATAAAAATTCTCGTTCCTCCCGGATTAAACAAACATCTAAAAAAGCTTTCACGATGAGCTGTTTTATAGGGATAATTCATGTTTTGTTACCTGCTGGAATTAATTTTCACGATTTTAAAATTTACCTGTCCTCCATTCTGAACAGACTTCTCCTTTAAAAAGAGTATCAATTCAACTTTTATAATCATTTATCTCATAATGCTTTAAAAGTTCTTTAAGAATTTTTAACTCTTATCTGTATACATTAAGGGTAACAATCGGACTATTATTAAAATAAAACGGCAGAACTTAATCTTAAAAAATTAAAATCATGAAAAAACTTGACACTACGGCAACAGCAATGAGAGATTTTGATGAGTTGATTTCAAAATTCTCAGAAAATGAAATACTTGATCTGCATGCAATGAACCATGTAAGGGGTGGCGATGGCGATGGGGGAGCACCCATTGTTATTATTCCCAAGAAAGAGGGATAGTCAGCGAAATTTCCCGGTGAAAAAGGAGCTCCTGTGAAAGCTCCTTTTTTTTTATGTTTTTTGGGATTATTCTTGTTTTTTTCTGAAATTGTTACCTTATTCTTTTGGAATAAATGTCCAGATTGAAAAAGGTTTTTATACTCCTTGTTTTTCTGTCGGCTTGTCCTCCTGTCAGCCAAATAGTCGCCCAACAGGCCGATATAGATGATATGTTTGTTAAATTTAATGCATTATACACTTCGGGAGATTTCATCGGAGCTGAAAAATGCATGTTGCCGGTTCTTGATCTCCAGAAAAAGGTGCCCGGTAAGTATTTAGCTGCTGCCTACAATAATCTTGGTATAATTAAGATGATACTTGGTTTTTATACTGAAGCCCTTGACTATTTTAATAAGGCTGAAAACCTTACACCAAATATAAAAGAGAACTATACCGAACTGGCTACAATTTATAATAATAAATCCAGGATCTACACCTTCCGGAGATCATATTCCACTGCGATTGATTTCCTTGAAAAAGCAATCAGGATATTTCAAGACCCTGAATATCAGGACAAATCGGTTCTGTCAAACCTTTCGACAGCATATTTAAATCTCGGAATAATTTATTTTGAAATGCGGGATTCTGATTCAGCTCTGGAAAACCTTAAAATCAGTGCCCGTTTAAAGCTGAATAATAATTTACCACAAACTGAACTGACATTTCTGAACCTGGCTAAAACTTATGCACAGACAGGCAATTCAGACAAAGCCGAAGAGTATTATGCAAGATCCTTATCTACCATGAATGGTAAATTTGGAGGGAATTATTACAGATTGGCGGAGGTCTGTTTTGATTATGGTCTTTTTTTGCGTTCTGAGGGAAGAAATACCGAAGCGATTGAGATTCACCGCAAAGCCTTAGATATCTGTCTTAAAAACTATGGTGAAAAACATACTCTTGTTGCATTATCCCTGAGGCATCTTGGAGATGATTATCTTGCACAGGAGGATTACAATATGGCGTTGGAGTATTATCAGAAATCACTTATGTCCGTGGTAAACAGTTTTTATAATCCTGATATATTTTCAAACCCGCAAATCGATTCATCTCTTTTCGATATCCGGCTTCTCGAAAACCTTAAAAGCAAAGCCTATGCACTTGAACTCTTTGCGCTTGAACAATCTGACAATGTTTTAACGATTAAAGCAATAAACAAAAGTCTCGAGACAATTGAACTCGCCCTGAACCTGATAGATAACATCCGGGACAATTATCTTACTGAAGACAACCAGATATATCTTTCCGGGAACGAGAAAGAAACTTATCTATTTGCTGTTAACATTGCCAGCAAATTATTTTCATTAACCGGAGATATTGCAGTGAAAGAGAAAATATATTCCATGGTCCAGAAAGCCAAATCTGCCGTACTACGTAATGAGATCACCAAAAATAATTTTCTTTACTCAACCGCTATCCATGACACCACCAGGGAAAAGCAGAAAATACTTGTGGGTAACATTGCTGCCTATAACAATCTCATAATTCAGGAAGCACAAAGAACCAATCCCGACAGAACCAGGATCTCTATCTGGAAGGATGCTGTTTTTGATATGAACCGTGAAAATGAAAGAATAACAGTTCAGATAAACCGTGAGTTCCCGCAATACAGCAATCTTATTCAGAAAGCCGAACCTGCTACACTGGCCGAAATACAAAACCACCTTCACCGGAATGAAACTATTGTTGATTATCTGCTTTCAAATCAGTACAAAGAGGGAAAGAGGGAACTTTATACACTTGTTATCACTAAAGATGATTTTGAATTCCGGGAAACCAGTCTGGATTCCCTTTTCTCAAAAAATGCCGGGATAATCAGAAATTCATTTCAGTATCCTTCGGAAAATAATTTCGCTGAGTTTACCGGCGCTCTGGCATATATGTATAGAACACTGCTGCAACCTGTCCGGCAGAATATTGCAGGTAATAGGCTAATTATTATTCCTGACGAAGAAATATCCAGGCTGCCCTTTGACGCATTCCTTGTGAGTGAGACGGAGCCTGGTCAGTCAGATTACGAAGGACTTCATTACCTTCTTTATGATTACTCGATCTCCTACACTTACTTTTCATCTCTCATTTTAACTGGCGGCAATCAAGATCCGGAAGCGGAGGAGGTATTGTCCTTTGCACCTTTCTATGGTCTGACAGCCAATAATGAGTCAGTTCCTGAATCGCTCCTCGGAACTGTTAACGAGCTGGAATCTGTTTACAGATGGTTCAGGGGAAAGCGATTTACCGGGGAATCTGCCACAGAGACCAATTTCAGCCTGTCGATGCAGGAACCTGCCATATTTCACCTGGCAATGCACTCCATATCTGATTCCACCGATTCGAGATACTCTTACCTGCTGTTCGATACTCACAATGATACCCTTGAAGACGGCCGACTATATAATTATGAGATCAGCCTTTCAAAGCTGAAATCACCAATGGTTGTACTGAGCACCTGCAACTCTGGTTCGGGTACACTGTACCATGGTGAGGGACTGTTGAGTCTTGCACGGGGATTCATTCTGGCCGGTGCATCTTCTGTGATAATGACTTCCTGGAAAGTCAATGATGAAACAAGCGCGGATATTATTTCAGGTTTTTATCAATCCCTGGCCTCCGGAAAACGTAAGGATGTTGCTATGCGCATTGCAAAACTAAAATACCTGAAGAGAACTTCCCCTGCTTATTCAAATCCATATTACTGGGCAGCCTATGAAGTACTGGGGAGTACCGCACCGATAAGACGAAACTCTATTGCTTCCGGAATTTTTATTTGTGCAATTCTCTTAATAAATGGCGTGATTCTGATCCATTATCGGAGCAGGCGCAGAATCCTTTCAGAACGGTCGCTGTAAAAACCGGGTGACCGGGCTAGAATCTCAAAACATTCAGTTGCTTTAATATTATTACCTGATTTAATATAAGCAAGCCCGAGGTACCAGTATGCCTCTTTGGTAAATCCACTCTTCTGGTTAACAACCCGGTTAAGCTGCTCAATGGCTTTGTCATAATTTCCGAGTTCTACTTCAATGACTCCCAGGAAAAAACCGGCATAGAGAGATTCGGTCCCGTTAAGTATTGCTTCTGAAAATCCGGTGGCTGCAGCCTGGTATTCACCTGATTTATAGCTGGTAATTGCTCTGGAAAAGCTTTCACTCTCACTAGCTCCGGCGCTGCGGGTTATAGATGAAACTGCGTTGAATGGTTCATAATATTTACTGAATATCTTTTGTGGATCATCAGATGGAACAAGCGACCTTATAAGTAAAACAGCAGCAATGACAGCGGCGGCGGCCAGCGATGTATACCGGTTTGCCGGAGATAGGCCAATTAGTTTCCACTTCCTTTCAACTGGTTGTATGTCAGAACTTAATCCCTCCTTAAGCGTACCCGAAATGAAATTACGGATTTCCTCTGTCCCGGCATCCCTGGAGTCATTCCTCTGTTTCTTTTCGTTCCACTCTTTGACCCACTCCGCGGAAATATCATTCAGGTTGCTCCGCCTGATTTCATCTTTCATCTGACTTATCTCATTTCTAAACTTCTCTTCCGGTTTTTCTTCAGCAAGGCTGTCACTGATGAATTTTCCATAATTCTTATCATGAATCGAGCTTTGATGATACTCAGTGATCATTACCTTAACTTTATCGTTCGTAACAGAGTAAGCAGGATCGCTTTTTACATCCTCAATATCGGAAGATCCTGTCATAAAGTCACTTATTTCTCTAAAAAGGGCAGAATCTGTTGGAGACAGGAGCATCTCAAAACCAGGATCGTCCCAGGAATTGCGCCCGCTTAAATCATTGTAATTATGGTTATTATATTTGTCCTGACTGTCCATTTGCTGCTGGTTGCTGGTAGCTGGTTGCTGGTTACTCTTATTTTTTTACTTTTCTTCCGTCACTCTGAGCCCTGCGCCCTGTGTCCTGAGCCCTAGTAAACCACCTTTTTTGCGACGGTCCCTGAATTAACTATCTTCTGGTAATCCGGATGCCTTTTCACTCTCTCTGTAAGTTCAGCCTGTGCCTCGCATTTTTTCTTCCTGACATATCCATAGGAATATCCGAGCCTGCCGGCTATCTCCTGAGGTGATACCTCTTCCCAGTAGAGCTTCAGGATATTTTTGCTGACAGGGTCAAGGGTATCAAATACACTTAAGAAAATTTCTCTGCATAAGTTATTATCCATCGCTTCGGTAAAATCCTTTTCCTCTTCAGGTTCAGTCCTCCGGGCAAAGTAATTTACTGCTGCCTGTTGTTTCGCAATTATTGATTTCCAGAGATTTTCGCATACACAATACAGAAATGTCTTGAATTTACAGGTAAGTGCAAACTCCCTGTTATCAATCTTTTCAAGCATTATCATAAGTCCTTCCTGGAAAATATCTTTTGCATCATCCTGATTACCTCCAAGTTGAGTGACCATAAGCCGTATCATGGGCAGGTATCTGTCCGAAAGATAATGCACTACATAACTATGTCGGTTACGCAGGCATTCAATGATCTCAGTATCCGTGTATTCTTTCACAGTAAACGAAACTCCTGCCGGAGCAATAATATTGTACAAAAATAGTTTTTTTTCTGTTTGTTGAATAAAGATATTCACAGTAAGAAACTGTTTTCAGGCCGGAACCTTACCGGTTGATTTTTGGAGAGCAGCTGAGCGAGGAATCTCATAATCAAAATCAGGGTCTGTCTTCAATAAATTACAAAGAGTTCTAATATAAAATATTGTCACGACTGCATCAAAAGCAGAGTTTTTCCGTTATACTATTCACAAATATCTATTAATTATGATGTTATTTTATATAATACTGAAGATAAGCGCATTAAGTCTACTAACAATTGTCCATACGACTCTTGACCTTATCGGACAACCCGTAAGTCTTATTGTAATTGATCCTCTTGTGGGAAATGAGATCAGAGATATTCCAAGCACCTACCCCGGGCAAAAAGTGATAATTTTGCCTGATGAGGGTAATCCCTTGAAATACATTTCGAATGAACTTAAGGAAACTCGTTATGATGAGATTCATCTCTATTTGCTTACTAAACCTGGATCAATAATATTTGATGAAATAAATATCATCCCGGATAACATCCAGGATTTTTCTGGTGACTTCGGTGAATGGAAGAGTATTACAAAACCTGGATTTAAAATAGTTATACACTCCGAGTATCTTGTATCAACGCAGGAAGGATTATTTCTTGTTAAAAAAATCACTGAGTATACCGAAAGGGAGGTGATGGTTAAATAATTGCGGATCGTATTTGGGAAAATGAAAAACGGATTTATAATATTATTTTCTTTATTCCTGTTAAGCTATGTTTCCAAAGCTCAGCCTCCGGAAATTATATATCCCGGTACAATTGTCTATGAGGGTTATTATGATGATCGTTCATGGGGTCCACTCAATATCGGCTTCAACTTTACATTTTATGGGAATACATACAATCGTTTTTACGTTACGTCAAATGGACTTATAATATTTGGTTCAGGTTCAAACGACTACACCGAAGATCCTATCCCTTTCGCTTCATCACCAAATAACTTTATTGCAGCATTCTGGGATGATATAGTTATAAATTCTTCAGGAAAAATACTTTATACAACAATAGGTGCCTCGCCTAACAAAAAATGTATTATCCAATGGACCAATATGGGTTTCTATTCCAGCTCAGTACTTTTAGGCACTTTTTCAGTCATTTTATATGAGGGCTCAAATAATATACAAATTCAATACAGAAGCATTATCGATAACACATCAGCAAGATCCCACGGGAGTTCTGCTTCAATCGGGATAGAGAATTCAAATGGTACTTCAGGAATTCAGTATGCCTACCATAATTCCACTGCAATATCATCTGAACAAGCCATTTTGTTCCATCCGTCCGGTTCAAGTTATATAATGAATTCTTCTGCTACATATGATGGAGTATATCTGACAAAGAATATCAATCTGCCGGAGCCAGGAATACCAAAACTGGTCAATCCGGCAAATAATGGTGTCATCGGAACATCACAGACATTCGAATGGACGAGCTCCAGCAATGTAAGTTATTATACATTGAAAATATCGACTAACTCTGATATCAGCGGGTCGTTTAATTATAATACAGGTACACATACCACATATGAAATTTCAGACCTTGCTCTCAATGCGACCTATTTCTGGGCGGTTTTTGCAACAAATCCGACCGGGACCACCTGGTCGGAGATCTATCGTTTTACAACTTCTGCAAATCCCCCGCTTTCCGCAGTTCCCCAGTCAATCTGGACTGATCAGGGTGAAGAAAGTGTGATCAGGCTTCAGTACAATGGCGGTGATGAGAGCACAAAAACAGCAGGAATTATAACCTTGCCCTCACAAGGATCTCTTTATCAGTATAACGCAGGCACAAGAGGCAGTCAGATAACCTCTGTACCTTCCACCCTGACCGATCCGGATCTGAATTTGATTTATTTTGCCGACGGGGCAGCAGGTAATGGTGCCGGAAATTTCAGGTTTTATGTTCACGACAACACCGGCGATTCTCCTCCGGGGACAATTACAATAAATGTAAGCCCCCCGGGGATCCCAAATTTTCTGTTGGCTGCCAAAAGCGGAAATATAGAGATCCAATTCGATAAACCCATGACTGATCCGACAGGAAAAGAGACTCAGTTCATTGTTACAGTGAACGGAATACCTGTAACAATAAGTGCTGTCGCATTAAAGCCAGGTGATCCTTACAGTATTATCGTTACCCTCGACACACCTCTGACCGGAAGCGAAACTGTTCTGATCTCATATACCCAGGGGGACATAACATCCGAATCGGGTGGATTACTTCCATCATTTGTTGACCAGCCGGTTAATTTCATTATACAGACAGTTTCATTTACCGCGCTTCCCGCGATTAATTACGGCGATCCTCCTATTACCCTTTCTGCATCCGCATCAAGCGGATTACCTGTAACATTTACAAGTTCAAATTCCACGGTAGCGACGATCAACGGTAACACACTCACAGCAAATTCTACGGGTATTGCTGATATTACAGCAATGCAGAGCGGGAACGGGACTTATGCTCCTGCCAGATATATCAGAACTCTCACTGTGAACCAGGCTGATCAGACAATCTCATTTCCGGCCCCCGGGACAAAAAAATACGGAGATGCTGATTTCAATCCCGGTGCAACAGCCTCTTCGGGTTTACCTGTCTTTTATTCAAGTGATAATCCGGCAGTAGCAACAATTTCAGGAGAAACCATTCATATAACAGGTGCCGGAACAGCTGTCATCACGGCTTCACAGCCGGGTAATAACCTTTACTATTCAGCTATTGATGTCATGGTCGATCTTACAGTGAATAAGGCAGACCAGACAATTACCTTCGGGGAACTTGCTCCCGCGACTTATGGTGAACCGGATTTTATTGTCCCCGCAACTGCAAGTTCTATGCTTAACATAACATTTACCTCAAACAATCCCGATGTCGCTTCAATAACCGGAGGTCTCATTCATATAGTAAATGCCGGCACTGCAATGATAACTGCATCACAACCGGGTGATCAGAACTATAACCCTGCTCCGGATGTAACGCAGATACTCACAATAACCAAAGCCAGTCAGGTAATTACATTCCCGCCAATTGCCCCTGTTGTGTACGGAGTTGCCAGTTTTAACGCCGGCGCATCCTCAAATTCAGGTCTAATAATCACTTACAGCAGTGATAATCCTTTGGTTGCTGAAGTAGTTAATGGTAAAATCAATATCAGGAGTGCCGGCAGTTCAAATATCATTGCCAGCCAGGCAGGAAATAATAATTTCAGACCTGCGGAAGATAAAATAGTTAATATTACTGTGAATAAAGCTCACCTGACAATAACTGCCAATAATAAATCCAAACCTTACCTCTCAGCGACTCCTGCGCTTACCTTTACCTGCTCAGGATTTGTATACAGTGAAACCATTGCAGTTCTGGATACACCTCCATTGGCTGTAACCACAGCTGCAGAAGATTCACCGGCAGGAGACTATGAGATAACTATATCAGGAGGGATTGATAATTGTTACAATTTCACTTATGTTACAGGAATCCTGACTATAACAATGATCCCACAGACTATAACATTTATCTCTTATCCTGAGAAACTCCAGGTTACTGAGACCTTTAATCTTGTGGCAGTTGCCACCTCAGGATTTCCAGTCTCCTTTGAAAGCAAAGATCCGGAAATAGCCCGGGTTACCGGTTCGACACTCACAGGTATATCCCGCGGAAATGCAGATATTAGAGCCTGGCAACAGGGTAACGAAAATTATTATGCTGCTGAGGATGAAATTACAATTGAGGTAACATCTACGCATGAAAATATTATGTACCTTTTTTCTCCGAACAGCGATGGATTTAATGACTACTGGGAGATACCTGAACTTGATACATACGGGAAATGTGAGGTAAGAGTATATAACCGGTGGGGGAAACTTGTTTTTTCATCACCAGAATATCAGAATGAATGGGATGGTACTTCAAATGGAGTCAGCCTGCCTTCAGCAGCTTATTATTTCATCATAAAAACAGAAACTGCTGAAACGATTACAGGGACTGTAAATATCGTCAGGTAAAAAAGTGGAACTGCCATCATGAAAAAATCAATAACAGCGCTGATATTAATTCTCTTTCATGGGGCAATCATTGCCCAGCAGATGCCTGTCTCTGAAAACTACTTCCTGGATAAATACACACTTTCCTCATCTTATGCGGGGCATTTTAATCCGGGTAGTCTCTTTACAAGCTTCAGGTCTGACTGGACCGGAATCGCCGGTGGACCGAAAACCTTAAGGTTATCATATAGCGACATGGTTATGACAAATGCCGGCTGGGGCGCAAAGTTTATTTATGACAAGGCAGGCATCTTCGACCAGCTTTATGTGATGGGGACTTATTCTTACAGTCTTAGGATTACGGACGAACATAAGGTATTGCTGGCACTTTCAGGTGGTATTTATCATAATAAGATCAATTTTAGTGATTATTACAATAACCCGAATTATAATATTGATCCGGTAATGATCCAGCAGGATGTTTCTTCAAAACTTAAGTTTATGTCCGACGTTTCCGCTCTTTACCTGTTCAAAGGGATTGAAGCAGGCATAATGTTCACCAACATCAATTTTGGAGATGCAAAATACGATGAAGTTGACGTTACATTTAAGCCCATTGCCAATTACCAGCTGCATGCTGCATATTCCTTCCTGATTGGAGAACGCTGGAAAGTTAATCCTCTGTTATATTTCAGGGGAGGGAAATACATTGCAGGTCAGGTTGGCATAGCATCAATGGTTAAGTATCAGAACAATATCTGGGGCAGCCTTTCATTCAGAGATCCGGGAATCTGGGGTTTTGGACTTGGTGCAACAATTGCAAAAGGTATATTTTTCTCATACAACTTCAATTTTGCCTCATCGGTGGCACTTAATCTTTACAATAACCACGAAATCTCGATCGGAGTAAATATAAAAGATTTGGTTAACAAAACTGAGTGATCCAGGCAGGTATGATCCGGTTTTGCCTCTTTTAAGCGTCTTTTACCTCTATATAATTCCTGGGAAATATGCTGGTAATTACTTAAAATTCAAACTTGAATCTGTCAGTTATATGGTCTTTTGAAGGATAATGCAATAAAACCGAATTTTTTATGTTAATAACTAACCAAAATTGTTAAATAAAGTTAATCAAACCATCCTCCTAATGGCAATTTGGTTTTTAATTTGCCAAAAGTTTTTATTATCAGGTAAAAAAGTGACTACCTGGTGAGATGTTATTTAAAAAAAATTATAAAAGAAGAAAAACAAAAACAACGATTATTACTAACTATTAAATTATCAAGAAATGAAACATTTGAAGAGACTGATCTCATTTGCAATTATTTTTGCCGGAATCACAACAGCAGCATTAGCTCAGGTATCAGCCACAGCAACAGCAACAGCCACTATAGTCGGGCCTATAGGAATTACGAATACGGCAAATATGAATTTCGGTAACGTAGCAGTAAGCAACGTTGCTGGTACGGTCGTCATGACTCCGGCTGCTGTCCGGTCAGTCACAGGCGGATGCACGCTTCCTGCTATTACGGGAACTGTTGCAGCAGGAGCATTTAATGTTACCGGCGCTGCCAGTTATACCTATGCAATCACATTACCAGCTGCCGCAACTACTATTACATCAGGAGGAAACACAATGACAGTTGATACATGGACGAGCACTCCAAGTGGTACTGGTACACTGGGCGCCGGTGGTTCTCAGGCTCTCACAGTTGGTGCAACTCTGAACGTAGGTGCAAGCCAGGCTGCAGGAACATATGTTTCTGGCACTCCGTTTACAGTCACTGTGAATTACAATTAGGTTTTCAGATAACAGCTGCAAAATAGCATAATGAAAAGGCTTAAGAGATTAACTTTCAGCCTGATATTTTTATTGCAAGTAACCGGAATCTATTTAAATGCCCAGCCGGTCAGCGCGACTGGACATGTTTTTGCCGAAATTATTCCGGTATTCTCTGCAAGTGAGACATCACAGCTGAATTTTGGAAAGTTTTCTCCGGGACCCCAGGGAGGGATGATAATTCTTACCCCTCAAAGCACTATTTCAGTTATTGGAAGTGTTTTTAAGGGCATCGGTTCACATAATGCAGCCAGTTTCTTTGTCTCAGGCGATGCTAATGCAGCCTATTCGATTTCACTGCCAACAAATCCGGTTGTTCTTACTCATACCTCAAATGCAAAAACGATGTTTATTCAGGACTGGGTGTCAGAACCCGGACAAGGCATCGCGACAGGCACTTTGCAAGAAGGTTTTCAGGTTGTATATATAGGAGCCACTCTTAAAGTTGGTACCCTGTATGACAACCCTGTGGGAATTTATACAGGAATATATACAGTAACTTTTGACTTTAACTAGCGGATTGATAAATCATCGAGCTTATGCAAAAACACAAAATGAATCTTTCAAGTAAGCCTTCCCACTTCTGCATGTTGAAGTCACTGATAATACTTATTGCAGGATTGTTGATTTCTGTAATATTTTCCCCGGGTGTTTGTATGGCCCAGGGTGACCTGTTAATAACCCCGAGAAGGGTCGTTTTTGAAGGTTCCAAAAGATCGATGGATCTGAACCTTGCAAACACCGGAAAAGATACAGCGACTTATGCGATTTCCATTGTACAGATAAGGATGAAAGAAGATGGCGGTTTTGAGACCATTACTGACCCTGATCCCGGCCAGAGGTTTGCCGACCGCTTTATCAGGTTCTTTCCAAGGTCGGTTACCCTGGGTCCAAATGAAGCCCAGGCAGTAAAGATACAGCTGATAAGATCAAATGAACTCGAACCGGGAGAATACCGTTCTCATTTTTATTTCAGGGCAATCCCTAAAATTTCCCCGTTGGGGGAAAAGGAAAAAGCAAAAGATACCACAACGATATCTGTCATGCTCACACCCGTTTTTGGCATTACTATACCGGCAATAATCCGTGTTGGAGAATCAACTGCAAAGGTTTCTATTTCGGACCTTGGGTTTAAGATTGAAAATGACACAATTCCGCGATTCAGCATGGTTTTCAACAGATCAGGCAATATGTCGGTATTCGGTGACCTTACCGTTGACCATATCTCGACACGGGGGAAAATAACCCGGGTCGGCATGGCCAACGGGGTTGCTGTTTATACTCCTAATGCAAGACGCCAGTTTCAGTTTAACCTGAACAAGGTTCCGGAAGTCGACTTCAGAACCGGGACTTTACGAGTAATATATACAGCCTCATCAGATGTTAAGCCGGTCAGACTGGCTGAAGCAGAACTTCCGTTAAAATGAAACTCATTCTGATGATGCAGTTTTTGCATTTATACAACTGAAATCATGATAAGACCAATCCTTACCTGCAAGAAGTTATTCCTGGCAGTGGTTTTATCATTTTCAGTAATTTCATCGTTTGCAGCTGACCGTTATTCTGTTGCTACTGGTGACTGGAACCAGAATTCCACATGGTCCGCAACATCGGGCGGATCGCCTGGCGCAAGTTTCCC
>Ga0105106_10001105_pt1 | contig 19379 bp, 21 predicted proteins | sample PPLLaktember2015_5_FD_79109 | JGI IMG/M metagenome (GOLD analysis project Ga0105106, IMG submission 79109) | Freshwater sediment microbial communities from Prairie Pothole Lake near Jamestown, North Dakota, USA - PPLs Lake P8 Core (1) Depth... | ecosystem: Environmental > Aquatic > Freshwater >...
GGCGCACAGCCTGCACACACCCTACTGGTGGTTGAAGTGTCTTGTGGGCCCCAAGCGCCCGGATGTTGCCGCCGTCAACTGCTACCACCGCATGCTGGTCTGGGACCTGATGCAAAAGCCGCGACTGAACCGCCTGATCGAAAAACTCCTGAATCCCGTGCTGGGGAAAAGCCTGGTTTTCTACCTCAGGAAAACGACCACTGCCGACGGCGAATGGCCGACCGCATAGCCCGATTGGCGCTCTGCGTCGCCAGCCTTGTCGTTCGAACCGCCTTTGACGGTTCCAGCAGCAGTCCAACGCCGCGGCCCTCACCCCGTCGATCCGCCGCCTGCCCTTCAAGCCGCGCAGCGCATTTTCCGATAGCGCTGCCACAGCGGCTGGCCGGACGTTATTCTTTTTCGGTTGAAACCCGGCCGCCGATGCTTTAAAGTAATTTGTTGATATTCTGTCCATAGCCCCAAGGAGTTTTCAAACCATCTGATGACTGTTACCCACTCCGACCATCACCCGACCGACCTGATGGCGCTGGCGCCATTTATGCGCATCAACGACCCGATCGACGGCAAGCCGCCCAGCCGCCAGCAATGCCATCGCCGGGCCCTGCAGGTGCTCACGGATACCCACGCCGGCGGAACTCTGACGCCGCTGGCGCGCACCCTCGTCGGTTTTTCGGGAATCGACCGTTTTCTGCCCGAGCGCTACGCCCGCTTCCAGCCGATGGTGCGCGAGGGCATGGTGTTTCTGTTGGCGGGCCTGCCGCTGGAGCGCTTGGCCGAAAAAATCGTCGACCAGCTGATCCTGCCCCTGGATGCCCCCCCGGCCCGGCGTCTGCTGGCCCTGGTGCGCGATATGCCCACACTCCAAAAGCTTGGGCAGGTGATCGGCCGCACGCCGGGGCTGGCCCCGGATTTCAGGCAGGCCTTGACGGAGCTCGAAAACAATGTACGCACCCTGGACTATGGGGACCTTCAGGACGGCTTGGACGCCGAGCGCGCCGCCATGCAGCCCCAGTTCACGATCACCCCCGAAAACCGCATTCTGGCGGAGGCCACGGTTTGTGCCGTGGTGCCCGCCATGGTCGCCGACCACCCAAACGCCCGCCACTGGCGGGCCGTACTCAAAATGGTCAAACCGGCCATCCGCCGCCACCTGCCCGCCGAACTGGCCCTCTGGAGCCGCTTGGGCGATTATCTAGACCGCCACCGTGAGCGCTGGGGGCTCGGGGAATTTCAATTCAAGAAAACCATCGACCAGACCCGCCACCTGCTGGAAAACGAAACCAATCTGCCTGCCGAGCAGGCCAACCTGGATGCCGCCCGGGCCTATTATGCCGGCAACGATGCGGTCCTCCTGCCCGTAAGACTCCCCGTCTCAACCCCTGAAATGACCGCCATGAGCCGTTTAGACGGGCGCAAGATCACCGACGTGAGCCACCTTTCGGACCACCAGCGGCGGCAACTGGCCGCCACCCTGGCGCGCGTGTGCATTCTGCGGCCGGTTCAGGATCTGCGCCCCGAGGCCGTTTTCCATGGCGACCCGCATGCCGGCAACATCGCTTACATCTTCGAGGATACCAGACCCCGCATCATCCTCTACGACTGGGCCATGACCGGCCGCTTGAAGCGCCTGGAGCGCTTCGGGCTGCTGCTGCTGGGGGCCGGCCTGCTGACCCGCAACCGCACCATCTCGATGCTGGCGGTCGACTTCCTCTCCGGCGGTCAGGCAACGGCACAGCCCGACATCGCCGATGCCGTCCGCAGCCTGGTGGATAAAACCGTCTGCCGCCAAGGGCCGCCCTTCGCCGGTATCCTGAGCGAGATCGAGCATCTCTTTGACCGCATGAGCCGCCTGGGGATCGTATTTTCGTCGGACCTTTTGATGTTCCAAAAGGCCATGGTGACCCTCAAGGGCGTGCTGGCGGACATCGATCCCAGCTTCAACCGCGACGACCATCTGATCTCGGCCGCGATCGTCGGTTTCATCAACGACTTTGTCCGCTTCCGCCCCCAGAAACTGCTGGTCCGCGAAATCTGGCAGCTCTATCCGTTCAACTTCGGCCGTGCGATGGAAGTGCAGCAGATCCTGATCAAATTCTGTTGGCATTTGGGAGCGGCCTGGCTGGAACCCCCGCGGGCGTGTGCACCCTGATCGCCTGGCTTCCCACCCGGACCGTATCCAAAAGGAGCATCGCCCATGAACCGCAAAGCCATTTGCACCTGCCTGATAGTCCTGCTGTTGGCCGGATGTGCGGCCGGCATTTCACCTGACGCCAAGGGGCTGGTGACCTACGCGGGGGCTTTTGCGTCGCTCCAGGCTGAACCGGAGCGCTACGCGGGCGAGACCGTGCTCCTGGGCGGCAGAATCCTGGAAGTGACGCCTTCGGCTGCCGCAACCGAACTGATCGTCCTGGAGTTCCCGCTCGACTGGCAGGATCGCCCCAAAGAGAGTGACAATTCCCAGGGACGTTTTATCGTTCAGGCCGCGGAATTTCTCGACCCGGCGCTTTATAAGGCGGGTGCGCTGCTGACGGTGGTGGGCACCATCGACGGAAGTGAAAGCCGCACCATCGGCGGTTTCAGCTACCGCTACCTTCGGCTCGTCCCTTCCGAAATCAAGCTGTGGCCGGCCGCACCGGCCGCCACCTCGCCGGCCTTTCACTTCGGCGTCGGCGTCGGCACCTGGTTTTAGGCCGCGTGGCGCCGTTTGGGACAGGGCCTGAGCACCGCTTGCCGGCAGGCGCTTGCCTGACCGCCGGAGGCTCTCACGAGCGCCGGCCGCGCTTCTGCGGCCCGAGAATCAGGCGCTGCCAGAATTGCGCGATCTTGCGGGCCGGGTAGCCGGCCAGACAGTAGCCGATGGTGGCCAGCATGACCCACACCAGCAGCGCAGCGAAGGGCGCCATCTGCGGCGGCACCACCCGCGGGGCCAGCAGCAGGGCCAGCACGACCCCCACCACCACGCGCCAACTTTCCGGCCAGAAAAGCAGGTAAAAGACAACGTATCCAATGCTGCGGGGTCGCTTGCTCAACTGGCCTCCACGATCGTTTGAAGGTCCGCCAGCCGAAAAAAGGCCTGCAGCACCTTGAACAGATAAAAGCCGTCCCGGCTTCCGGCCAGTTCCCGAATGGAATGCATGGCAAAGGTCGGCACCCCGACATCCAGGGTGCGGACCCCGATTTCGGCGGCCGTCAGCGGCCCGATGGTGCTGCCGCAGGCCATATCGCTGCGCACCACGAAATCCTGCACGGGAACCCGCAGCCGGCGGGCCAGCAGGCGGAAAACGGCGGCCGTTTCGCTGTTGGAGGCATAGCGCTGGTTGGCGTTGGTTTTGATGACCGGCCCGCGGTTGAGCAGCGGGCCGTGGTTGCCATCGTGCTTGTCGCGGTAGTTGGGATGCAGCCCGTGGGCGTTGTCCGCGGAAATCAGCAGAGAGCGGCTCAGCATGCGGCTGTAATCCTCCTCGGACGGGCAGATCCGCCTCAAAACAGATTTCAGGAAGGGCCCTTGGGCCCCGGCGGCAGACGCGCTGCCAACTTCCTCGTGATCGTTTAAGATCAGCAGCGCGGACTGCTCCCCGCCGGCCGCCGTCAACGCCGTCAGCCCCGTGTAACAGCTCAAGAGGTTGTCCAGGCGTGCACCGGCAATAAAATCATGGGTGAGCCCCACCACTGCCGGCGGCTGGGTGTCGTAGAGGCTGATTTCGAAATCCAGCACCTCGCGGGCGCCGCAGTCCGGCTTTTGCTGCAGCAGGCGATTTAGCAGCAGCCCGCGGAAATCGACCTTTTCCGGTTTTTCGTCCTGGAGCAGCAGCGGCGGCAGCTCCTTCTGGGGGTTGATGTCGTGCTGCTTGTTGACCTCCCGATCCAGGTGAATCGCCAGGCTCGGAATGACCGCCACCGGTTCGCGGAAATCCACCAGGGCCGTGTGCAACCGGCTGTCGGGGCCCAGATAGGTGACCCGGCCGGCGAGGGAAAGATCGCGGTCAAACCAAGGGGCCAACAACGCCCCCCCGTAAACCTCTACGCCCAGCCGGCAGTAGCTGTCACCGGCCAAAAGGGGCTGCGGTTTGACCTTCAGGCAGGGGCTGTCGGTGTGCGCCCCGGCCATTCGCATCCCGGTTTGGGCCGGCCTCCCGCCCCCCAAACCGAAGGCCACCAGGGCCGAATCGTTGCGCGTCACAAAATACCGGACGCCGGGCTCGAGCTGCCAGGCCTGCGCCTCGTCAAGCCGCCTGAAGCCGTCGTGCACCAGACGCTCGGCCATGGCGGCGACCGCGTGATAAGGGGTCGGTGAAGCTTTGAGAAACGCCAGCAGCCCCCGGTTGAACTGTTCCGTATTCATCGTTTTTGGTTTTCCATGGGGTTACCCGTGGGCGCATGAAAATCACTCCCGCCCATTTCACTCCGGCGGGTGCAGTTTTCATAAAGGTGTTGGCCGTGGCCCCGGCCGCAGCAGCGGTTCAGGCGGTTTTTGGATGGGCCTTGCAGGCTCCCTCGGGGGCGCTGCGGATATCACTCTGGTGTTTGGCAATCGAGCGGATCACCCCCAGCCCCTGATCAATTTTGGCCAGATCGGTTTCGTTCTTCAGTTGATCGCAGACCGCCGCAATGGCGTCGAAGGCCTTTGAAATTTTTTCGGTACTCAGCATCGTCATCCTCCCTGTCCATGATATGTGAATGGTTTCCGGAATAAGGTACCGCAACCCGCGGGCCGCTTGTCCGGCTAGCGGGCCGCGTGCAGCCGCCCGCGAACGAGGGAGAGCAACACCCCCGCAAGGCACAGGCCGCTAAAAATCCCCAAGGTCACTTGCAAGCTCTTCATAAACAACGGATAGGCCGCGGGGGTCATTGGAACGCGACCGAGCATCAGGGTCAACACCACGGTGGCGATCCCCATGCTGAGCATCTGGCCCATCAGCCGCATGGTGCCCACCGATCCCGAGGCAATCCCGAAGAAACGTTTTTCCACAGACCCCATGATGGCGTTCATGTTGGGCGATGAGAAAAGCGCGAAGCCGAACCCCAGAACCATCAGCCCGGTCACCACCGTCGGCAGGCCGGTTTGCGGACCCACCATCGAGAGCTGCAGAAGACTTGCGGCGGTGATGGCCATCCCCGCGGAGGCAATCACGCGCGGCTCGACACGGTCGGACCAGCGTCCTGCAAGCGGTGAGAAAAAGGCCATCACCAGCGGCTGAACCATCAGGATCGTGCCGGCCTTCTGGGGGGTTAACCCCTGAATGTACTGCAGGTAGAGGCTCATCAGAAAAGTCACCCCGAAGGTGGCGCTGTAGTGGATCAGGGCCGCCAGGCAGGAGCAGGCAAACACCCGGTTGGCGCGAAACAACCGGACTTCGAAGACCGGCGCAGGCACCCGCAGCTCCCAGCAGGTAAACGCCGCCAAGCCCACGGCACCGCCCAAGATCAAGCCTGCGCCGGACATCGCCGGCAGCCGGGAGACACCGGTCATGCCGACGGTCACGGCCAGCGCGTAAATCAGGGCGCCGCCCCAGTCGAAGGGATCATCGCGGGCAGGCGCCCACTCGGCCTTCAGACGGGTCAAGGTCAGATGGATTACCGCCGCCCCGAAAGGCAGATTGACCAGAAAAATGCTCCGCCAGCCGAGGTGTTGGGTCAGGAGCCCGCCCACAAACGGGCCGCAGGAAAGGCCGCAGTATACCGCGGCAACCGCCACGCCCAGGGCTTTGCCGCGTTCCCCAGGGGGGAAAACCGTGGTCAGGATGGCCATACTGGTGGCAAAGATCATGGCGCTGCCGGCGCCCTGGACCACACGCAAGGCAATCAGCCAGCGCACCCCCGGAGCAAAGGCGCAGGCCAGGGAGGCGACCGAAAAAAGGCCGATACCCCAGAGAAAGACCCGCCGGCGCCCCAGGATGTCCGAAAGTTTGCCGAACGGCACGAGGGCCACCACCGAGGCCAGCAGGTAAGCGGTGGCCACCCAGGTCAGCAGGACAGCGTCAACACCGAACTCGCGCTGGATGGCGGGCAAGGCGATATTGACGGAAGACACCATGAACGGGGTCTGAAACGAACTCAAGGTGGCCACCACCAGCGCGGCTCTCTTAACCTCGGCGGCAGCCGAAACCCCGTCAGCGGCCGCCTCAGGCCCGGCTTTCAGCGGGCGGTCGGCCTGATCATCCACCATGTTTTAAGTCGTGGGCGGTCTTGAAGTGATGCCACTCCTCATGGTCCACAAAACCGTCGGCATTGAGGTCCAGCGCTTGGAAAACGGCGTCATCGCTGCCGGGAAAATGGGTCCGGAACTCCTCCAGGGTGACCTGGCCGTCGCTGTTGTCGTCCAGATCCCCGAAATGGGCGTTGAATTTTGCGGGATCCGGCAGTTCGGTGTCGTGGTGACGCTGGCTGCCGGCGCAGCCGAGGCCGAAGGCCATGGCTGTCACAGCGACCACCAGAAGCAACAGAGTACGTTTCATAAAACCTCCCTTAAGCCGTTTAGGGCGCAAAGCCCGGCTGACGACTGTCTCAGCAGGCCCCAAAGACGCACCCGCAATCGCGGATCGATTGACATGTGCACCCAATATGCGGTTAAATCCGGCATTCGTCAATCCGGGGGCGCCTATCCGGGTCGATGCCAGTGGTGCCAAAACCATCGACGGCCCCAAAGAGGGGCCGGCATCTTTAGGTTTTTCCGAGGCCCTCATATCCCGTTGGCCTGCGATATGATGTGCCAGGCCTCCTGGGCGGTTTCGACAAACTGAAAAATCTCGAGATCTGCAGCCGAAACAGTGCCAGCCGCCACCAGGGCATCGAAATTGACCACCCGCTGCCAGAAAGCCCGACCGAACAACAGCACCGGGATCGGGGTCACCTTGCGGGTTTGGATCAGGGTCAAGGTTTCGAAAAGCTCGTCGAGAGTGCCAAAGCCGCCCGGAAAAGCCACGAGCCCCTTGGCGCGCATCAGCAGATGCATTTTACGGATGGCGAAATAGTGGAACTGGAAACTGAGCTCCGGGGTGATGTAGGGGTTGGGCGCCTGCTCATAAGGCAGCACGATGTTCATTCCAATGCTGAGGTTGCCGGATTCGTAAGCCCCCCGGTTGGCGGCCTCCATAATCCCGGGGCCGCCGCCGGTGACCACAACCATCCGGTTGGTGGCGGTGTTTCGTGAAATCAACCGCCCCAGCTGGCGGGCCTCGTCGTAGTAGCGGCTATTGTCCAGGTCCCGCCGGGCCTGGGCCAGCTTACGGGCCAGCGCGGCATCCAACGGGTTTTGGCCGGCTTCGGCCCCAAGCGCGACCAGGTCGGCGCGTGCCTCCTGGGGGTCCTTGATGCGGGAGCTGCCGAAAATCACCACGGTCGACTCGACGTGGTTTTCCTGCTGCACGATCTCGGCTTTCAGCAGTTCCAGCTGAAGCCTTACCGGCCGAAGCTCGTCGCGCAGCAGAAACGCCGCATCCTGGTATGCCAGTGTGTATGATGACGCGCGGCACTGGGGCGAATCCACATGCAGTCTCGCCGCCCGGGCGTCTTCATCGGCCGAGGGGAAAGGGGTTTTCTTGGGTCGCGGGATGGTCATGGGAGGGCCTTTTTTGTCTCTCGCCGGATTGGAGCCGCCGCCTTCGGTGCCGGAGCCGAAAGCTTTCCTTACCCTTTTAAGCCCTGAAAAGGCAAGGGGGCGCTGGATCTGCCGGTCCATGAAGACAGCCGCGGCCATGCACCGAAGAAGGCTGCAAAAAAACCGGGGAGCGCGTTGACATGCCGGCAAGAGGGGGTCGGTCTGACCGGCCCAAACGGCTGCAACAGCAACCTGTAAAAAGCATTTTATCCCGCCGTGCGGTGTTTGTCAGAAAGGAGCTTTGGCGGGCACTTTAGGAATGGACCGGATTTTCCACTCCATTTGGTCTGTATTCATTTTCTTGTGCGGACAAGAAAACGAACCAAAAGAAGCCGCCCGCGCCCCGGGGCCCTTCGGCTGCCCTGCGCTTCTCGCAGCCGGCGGCCCCTGTGGAACTCGCTTGCGCTCAGACAGCCACAGGGCCTTTCTCGCCGGCTGCTGCGATGCTCGGCCCGGGACGACGGGACATAAAACGCCGGCCGTAAAAAGCGTTTGAAATACGGCTGTCGTCTTCGAAAAACCCCATACCTACGCGGTTTAGCGCTTAGTTCCTTAAAAGGAGTGACACCATGCCCAAGACAACCGTCCGCTGGGTGAGCCAAATGCAGTTTGTCGGAATGGACAGCAACCACCATTCCGTCGTTTTGTCGGGCGATGAAACGGCCGCGGGTGTGCGACCGTCGGAAATGCTGCTCGTTGCCCTTGGCGCCTGCAGCGCCGTCGACGTGGTCGAAATCCTCAAAAAAAAGCGCCGGCCGCCATCGATGCTGGAAATCAGCGTTGACGGCGAACGCGACCCGGATCCGCCCTGGCCCTATCGCAGCATTCACGTGCACTACCGACTCTCAGGACAGGGTCTGAAGGACAAAGCGGTCCGGGATGCCGTTGCGCTCTCCATCGAAAAATACTGCTCGGTTGCCGCCACGGTCCGTGCCACCGCCAGGATCACCACCTCGTTTGAGATCGTGACGGATGTCCGTGACACGGAGGGGCAGACGGCCGGCGGTTTGCGGGAAGGCGCGTAAAACAGCGGGTGGGCGGCTCGGCGCACCCGCTGCTGGCTCGATCAAATTCCCAGTGTCAGTGTCAGCAGAAAGGCCAGGGCCACCAAAACCAGCATGCCGACGACATCCAGGATTCCGTTCAGAATCATGGTCAGCATCTCGCCCTCCTTTCACGCATTGCCGCAGTAGAATTCCTGGGCTTCTTCCGCAGAGTCGAAAAACACCCATTCCCGCCAGATGACACTGCCGGCCAGCTTGCGGATGCGCTCGACCGCGGTGCTGCCGTAGTACTCCAGACAGTCGTAACCCTCGAGTTGTTTTTTAATTTTTTTCATTCTCGCCTCCTTGTCGGGTTGGTTTGTGCAAGGTTTGGCGACACGCTATCATGGGCGTGTGACAGATCCGGTCACAGCCGCTTGTTTTTTTTCGGGTAACGGAAAAAGCAAGGAATCGGCAGCGGCGACAAGCCCGGAAAAAGGTCTGAAAGCGTTAAGAGACGATTTGCTTTTGAAGCTTTGAAGTGCTAAGGAGGTTTGCTTTAGAACCGGCGGCGGCCTGTCGATAAACAAATTTAATTCACGAGATGCCTGAAATCCCGTCCGTACCGGCTCCCAAAAGGACTTCAGATGAAAGATCGACAGGTCATGTTCTTGGACGGTTTGCCCTTCGGCTGGGTCGTGAACGACAGCACCCTAAACGAAATTTATGCAGACAAGATCAAACGCCAGATGCTGATCGACGCGCTTTTCGATAAAATATTCCCCTTGGATGAAGAAAGAAATTCAGATGGATAAACTGATCGACATGGTAGAAAGGCTGCTTGTCTTCCTGGCCCTTTTACTGGTGATGTTAATCCCTTTTTTCTCTTATTCCCAGATCCAGTAACCTCTGCTCCCGGGGGAAATGCTTGACGGGCTGAATGCTTTTTTGTGGAACTCCCCCCGCCCATACCTGCAACACCTGACGGAGTGGCGGGTCATCGCGCCTGCCTCAATCCCCACTCCTAGGTCCTTTTCGGTCCTGTCCGGGAGGGGTTCAAGACGTCGCTCAGCAGCCCGGTCGACAAGGATCTTGCGCCTCCATTCAAAAGTGCTATAGTAAATTCAATTATCCTGGGATGAACGTTATAATTTTGAGAATCAGCGGTTTTTGCACTCTCGTGCCGCGCTGAACCCTGCTTGGATTCAAGGCGTGAAACGCTTGGGGCTGGCGTCCCAAAAGGCCATCAGCCTCTGGCGCTTGCAATCCCCAGCGTCGCCTGAAAAAACACCATCACACCCACCGCCACCCGACACCTACGGCCCGCATCAGGCGGCGTCAGGGAAGGACCTCGACATGGCAAAAAAAAACGTCCCTTTTCCTCCGATTCCGGCCAGACCCACGCCCGCCAGCCCGCTGCTCGAGGACATCCAGTGGCACATCATGTCCACGCTGGGAAACGACTATCACCCGCCCCGCAAATTTTACTACTATAAAGGTTTGTCCTACAGCATGCGCGACCGCCTGATCCGGCGCTGGATCGAAACCCAGCGATCCATCTACGAGCGGGTTTCCAAGCGGGTTTACTACCTCTCCATGGAATTCCTGCCGGGGCGTTTTCTGATGAACTACATCGTCAACATGGGGATGACCGAAGAATCCCAGGAGGCCATGAAGGAAACCGGCTTCAGCCTGGCGGAACTGGCGGAGCAGGAGTGGGATGCCGGACTGGGCAACGGCGGGCTGGGGCGCTTGGCCTCGTGCTACCTGGACGCCATGGCGACCCTTAAAATCCCCGGTTACGGTTACGGCATCCGCTATGACTACGGCATTTTCTTTCAGAAAATCGTGGACGGCTACCAGGTGGAGCGCGCCGACAACTGGCTGCGCTACGGCAGCCCGTGGGAGATCTATCGCCGCCGCCACCTCTACGAGGTCAAATTCTACGGCCGCTCCGCGCCGGTCACCGACGAAAACGGCCGGTTGCGCTACCAGTGGACAGACACCGCCAACATCATGGCGATGGCCTGCGACATTCTGATCCCGGGCTACGCCAACGACCATGTCATGAACATGCGGCTGTGGGTCGCCATGTCCAGCCGCGATTTCGACCTCACCGATTTCAACCAGGGGGATTACATGGGTGCCATGGAGGCCAAGGTGATGAGTGAAAACATCTCCAAGGTGCTCTACCCCAGCGACGAACTCGAACAGGGGCGCGAATTGCGTCTGAAACAGCAGTATTTTTTCGTGGCGGCGACCTTCCAGGATATCCTGCGCCGGTTCAAGAAAAAACACACCCACTTTTCCGAGTTTCCGAATCTGGTGGCCGTTCAGCTCAATGACACCCATCCCAGCATCGGTATTCCCGAACTCATGCGTCTGCTGATGGATGAGGAGGGCTTTGGCTGGGATGAGGCCTGGCCCATCTGCCAACAGACCTTTGCCTACACCAACCACACCGTCCTGCCCGAAGCGCTCGAATCCTGGCCTGTCGGTCTGCTGGGCCATGTGCTGCCGCGACACCTTGAAATCATCTATGAAATCAACCGGCGCTTTCTGGAGGCGGTTTCCCAGCGCTACCCCGGCGACACCGGCAAACTGGATCGCCTCTCGATCGTCCATGACGGACAGGTGCGCATGGCCCACCTCGCCATCGTCGGCAGCCACACGGTCAACGGGGTGGCCGCGCTGCACACGCGCATTCTCAAAGAGACCCTGTTTCGCGAGTTTGACGAGCTTTTCCCGGGGCGCATCATTAACGTGACCAACGGCATCACCCCGCGCCGCTGGCTTTTGCAGACCAACCCAGAGCTCTCCGCACTGATCACCGCCAAAATCGGGCCGGGCTGGGTTGGAGATCTCGATCGCCTGCGGGAGTTGCTGCCTTTGGCCGAAGACCCCGATTTCCAGGCGGCCTGGCGTAAGATCAAACACCACAACAAGGAGCGGCTGGCACTCGAAATTCAGCGCCTTACCTGCGAGGCAACCGACCCTGCCTCGCTTTTCGACGTCCAGATCAAGCGCATCCACGAATACAAGCGCCAGCTGCTCAATCTGCTCCATGTCATCACGCTCTACCACCGCCTCCGTCAGGACCCGAAGCTCGACCGCGTGCCGCGCACGGTCATTTTTGCGGGCAAGGCCGCCCCGGGGTATGCACTGGCCAAAATGATCATCAAGCTGATCAACGCCGTGGCCGCCACCGTGAATGCCGACCCGCTGGTCAGCCGACGGCTCAAGGTGGTTTTTCTGCCCAACTATTCCGTTTCCCTGGCCGAAAAGATCGTCCCGGGCGCCGATCTCTCCGAACAGATCTCCACCGCGGGGATGGAGGCCTCCGGCACCGGCAACATGAAATTCGGCCTGAACGGGGCCCTCACCATCGGAACCCTGGACGGCGCCACCGTCGAAATTCGGGAAGAAGTCGGCAGCGACAATATCTTTATTTTCGGGCTGACCAGCGAAGAGGTGGACCGCCATCGCAAGGCCGGCCACAACCCGTGGGATTACTACCACGCCGACCCCGAGCTCAAACAGGCCCTGGATGCCATCCGCTCTGGGCATTTCACGCCGGAGGCGCCGGCGCTTTTTGCCCCGGTCTGGAAAGCGCTGATGGAGGAAGGCGACCGCTACCTGGTGCTGGCCGATTTCCGTGCCTACCTGGACGCCCAGGAAAAGGTCGAGCAGTGTTTCCGGGACCCGGCGGAATGGACCCGGCGGTCAATTTTCAACACGGCCAATATGGGAAAATTCTCGAGCGACCGCTCGGTTCGGGAGTATGCCGAAAAAATTTGGAAAATCAAACCGCTGAAAGGCTGAGGGCGACGGGCGGAGCAACGGCGGTTGTCTTTAAGAGCGCCGTTTTACGGAGGAAAGGACTCAGGCAGCCCAAGGGGGGAGTTGCAGGCAAAAAATCGATTGAGCCCGCTTCTTGCGGAAACTTGCGCCAGTGGGGTAGCCCCCAACAAGAAAGGCCTGCGGGAAAAACACTTCTCGCAAGCCTTCTGAATTGCAGTGGAGGCGGCAACCAGATTCGAACTGGTGAATGGAGGTTTTGCAGACCTCTGCCTTACCACTTGGCTATGCCGCCAAAAAAAATGGAGCGGGAAACGGGATTTGAACCCGCGACTTCGACCTTGGCAAGGTCGCACTCTACCACTGAGTTATTCCCGCTCAACGGGTCTGGTGTTTACCTATTTGGACCTCTTTTGTCAACACAAAATTTGAAATTAGATTTCGAGAAGTTTGCGAAATCGAATGAAATAGTCGATTCCCGACCAGAGCGTAAAAATGATCGCACCCCAGAGAAAAAAGGCCCCGATGGCCTGCATGTCGATGCCGAAATAGGAGTAGTGCATCAACAGCGGAATGATCGCCGCAATCTGAAAACCGGTCTTGTACTTGCCCAGTCCCGAGGCGGAAACGTCCTTGCCGTGTTCGGCCATAATGCTTCGCAGCGCGGTGACCGCAATCTCCCGCGCCACGATGATGCAGACGATCCAGGCCGGGGTCCACCCCTGGGCCGTCAGCATGATAAAGGCCGTGCAGACCAGCAGTTTGTCCGCCAGGGGGTCCATGACCTTGCCGAAGGTGGACACCAGCCCGCGGGTGCGGGCATAGTAGCCGTCGAGATAATCGGTGATCGCGGCGGCACTGAAAACCATGGCGGCCATAAAGGAACTCAGCGGCACAGGCGCCAGCATCAGCAGGACCACTGCGGGCGAGGCCATGATCCGGAAGAGGGTCAGGCTGTTGGGATGCATCAGGCGCTCCCGCATCCGCCGCCCGCTGCCCTGGGACACTTTTGAGGTCACCGGATCACCCCTGCGCCTTGTTCCAATCGTCCAGGAAGCACTTCAACCCCTTGTCCGTCAGAGGGTGCCCGGCCATCTTGGCAAGCACGTTGAAAGGTATGGTGGCGATGTCCGCCCCGATCATCGCCGATTCCAGCACATGCAGCGGGTTGCGCACGCTGGCCACGATCACCTCGGTTTCAAAGGCATAGTTGTCGTAAATCTGAACGATCTGCTCCACCAGCTGCAGACCGTCGTGGGAAAGGTCGTCCAAGCGCCCCACGAAGGGGCTGACAAAGGCAGCGCCGGCCTTGGCCGCCATCAGCGCCTGCAAGGGGGAAAAGACCAGGGTGACGTTGGTCTTGATCTTCTCGTCGGCAAGGGTCCGGGCGGCTTTGAGGCCGTCGACCGTCATGGGAACCTTGACCACGATGTTCTCATGGATTTTGGCCAACTGGCGGGCCTCCTTGAGCATGCCGGCGGTGTCGCAGCTGATGACCTCGGCGCTGATCGGGCCGTCGACAATGCTGCAGATCTCCCGAATGATGGTTTCGAAATCACGGCCTTCCTTGGCGATCAGCGACGGGTTGGTGGTGACGCCGTCCACCATCCCCATCCGGTGCGCCTCTTTGATTTCCGTTATGTTGGCAGTGTCGATAAAAAATTTCATTTAACCAAGCCTCCTCATGGGTCGCAATCAGCTCTCGTGGTGATCCAGGTAATGGTCCCGGCATTCGGAGCTGCAAAAATTGAGATCGCGGCCCCCGACGGTGTGTTGAACGCCGTCTCGGCGGGGAAAATAGATCTCACAGGCCGGGCATTTGGTCATGATATCGTCGATCTCGCGCGCAGTCGGCTGCGCACCGGCGTCCCCGCGCGTCAGGCTCTGGCGGACCCATAACTTCAGGGCGCGATACCCCAGGTAGACCAGCAGAATTATAATGATCAGCCGCACGCTATCGGTTCCACTTCCTGTGCCGGGTCCTGCAGTTCGGTCAAAAGCACCGCCATGCTCTTGTGCAGCAAGGGGTGCACCATGTTCGGATCTATATCACAGATGGGCATCAGCACAAAACGCCTTTTGTGCATGCGGGGGTGCGGAATGATCAGGTCGTCGCTCTCCATCGCCAGATCGTCGTAGAGCACGATGTCCATGTCCAGCACCCGGGGCCCGAAGCGAACACTTTTCTGGCCTCTTCCGACCTGCCGTTCAATGGCCTTCAGCGCGGCCAGCAGTGCCCGCGGCGGCAGCGCGGTCTGCACCACGACGGCGGCGTTGACAAACCAGTCCTGGTCCACGAAGTCCACCGGCCGGGTCCGGAAAAAGCGTGAACGGGCGACGATCCGCGCAGCTCCGGACAATTCCAGGAGCGACAGCCCGCGGCGCAGGTGGGCCAGTTTGTCACCGATATTGGATCCGATCGAAAGAACGGCGCGGTGGGTGGGCATGCGATCAGATCCAGGCCTCTTCGCAGAGTTCTCCCCGGTAGATCAGCCGGGCGTCGCCCTCCATGAAGATGCTGCGGTAGCGGTGGTCTTCCATCTGAAAGAAAATCATCAGGGTCTCGCCCCCGCGGGTCACCACCGCAATGGGCGAGCGGCGGCCGTCAAGTGCGGCGGTCACCAGGGCAGCGGCAATGGCGCCGGTGCCGCAGGCCAGAGTTTCATCCTCAACCCCGCGTTCGTAGGTGCGCACGGCAATTGCACCCTCCGGCCGCGGACAAACCAGATTCACGTTGGTGCCTGCCGGTGCGTATTGGTCGTGATAACGGATTTCGCGCCCCAGGGCGACCACATCCAGCGCATCGACATCCGCGCAGGGGACAACCACGTGGGGAACGCCCGTGTTGACGCTGCTGACGGTCAGGGTCCCCCGGGCGAGCGTGATCGGGTAGGACAGGCGCAGCCCGACCGGGTCGGGCATCTTGACCTTGACCCGTTTGCCCGTCACTTCGGCGGCCACCGGGCCGGCTGCGGTCAGAAAGGTCATGCGCTGCCCGGCGATGCCGTTTAGGTAGGCAAACCGCGCGACGCAGCGCGCGCCGTTGCCGCACATTTCGGCCGGGCTGGCATCCGAGTTGAAAAAGCGCCAGCGGAAATCCGCCCCCTGCGCGTCTTCAACCAGAATCAGGCCATCGGCCCCGGCGGAAAGTTTGCGCCGGCAGACCCCGCGCACAAAAGCCGCCAGACGTTCTTCGGGCACCAGCGGGGTGCGGTTATCGATAACGATGAAATCGTTGCCGCTGCCGCTCATCTTGAAAAAGGGAATCCAGGTCATGCCGCGCCCTCCGCGCTTAAAAGACCGCTGTATACTTCAGCCCACCAGAAACCTCTCAGGGAAACACCAGTTCGACCAAGTTGGAATCGCCGAAGCGGGTGTCCCCGGCGCCGTAGCCGACCACCTTGTAGGTGTACCCGTGGCCCGCTTGCAGCGCCTCACTGAAGGTCATCCGGGCGCGGGCGTCACCCCCGAGGCTCAGTTCGGCCGCCTGCTCGAAGCGCAGCGGGCAGCTCGGGCAGTCGCTGTCGGAAAGGGGAATTCGGGAGCGGTAGACCCGGAACCCGGCCACGTCCATGACCCGCCCCGAGGGGCGTCCGGGGGGCGTCCAGGTCAGCACCACGCGTCCGTCTTCGACCCGGCCCTGGAGGTCCTGGACGGGCGGCGGCGGCATCATCTTCGGGGGTATCGGCGGGCCTTTAACGCCGCAGCCGGTCGGCACCAGCAGGCCGAGGACGGCCATCGTCAGCAGCAGCAATCGAAAGGCGGTTAAGGACCGAAGCATTTTGGTTTGGACCTCGGGGTGCGAGTGAAAATACGTCCACGGGAAGACGCCGCAGTGGGGTTCGTTTAGAAGGCCCATCAGCCGGGGCACCCAGCCCCGCAAATAGGCCGAAAGGACCGCCACGCGGAAGCACATTTTTTTACCGCGGCCCCTATGCCCCGGGTGCTGGGAACCAGCTGCGGCGGTCGTCTTCCAGCCGCTGCCGGGCAAGTGCCAGCGCGGCTTGGACGTTCTCGGTGGCGGTGCCGCCCAGGGAGCGTCTGCGGTCCACCATCTGGCGCGTGGTCAGGACCTCAAAGATATCGGCTTTGACCAGGGGCGAAAAGCGCTGCAGCTCCTCGAGGGTCAATTCATGCAGTTCCCGCTTGACCGAAAGGGCATAGGCGACGGCCTGGCCGACACACCCGTGGGCCTTGCGAAAGGGCAGACCCTGGGTGACCAGGTAGTCGGCCAGGTCGGTGGCATTCAGAAAGCCGGTCGCCGCGGCGCGCTGCATGCTGTCGGTGTTGATTGTCAGCTTGGGCAGCATCCGGATGTAGATCCCCAGGCTGCCCTTGAGGGTGTTGACCGCGTCGAACAGCGGCCCCTTGTCCTCCTGCATGTCGCGGTTGTATGTCAACGGCAGCCCTTTCATCGTGGTCAGCAGCGCCACCAGGGCGCCGTAAACCCTGCCGGTTTTGCCGCGCACGAGTTCCGGCACATCCGGGTTTTTCTTTTGCGGCATGATGCTGCTGCCGGTGGCAAACGCGTCGGGCAGCCCGATGAACCCGAACTCCGCTGAGGACCACAGCACCAGTTCCTCTGAAAGCCGGCTGAGATGCATCATGCAGATGCTGGCCGCGGAGAGAAACTCCAGCATGAAGTCGCGGTCCCCGACCGTGTCCATGCTGTTGGCCGATACGGCCGGAAAATCGAGCAATTCGGCCGTGTAGGCCCGGTCGATGGGGTAGGTGGTGCCCGCCAGGGCCGCCGCCCCGAGGGGCAGGACGTTGATGCGTGCAAAGTTCTCTTGCAGCCGCTCGCTGTCGCGGGTGAACATCTCGTAGTAAGCCAGCCAGTGATGGGCCAGCAGCACGGGCTGGGCCCGCTGCAGATGGGTGTAACCCGGCAGGATGACATCCAGGTGCGCCCCGGCCAGATCCGCAAACACCCCTCGCAGGGCGATCAGGTAGGCGACGATTTCGCGCACCTCGCTGCGCAGGTACATCCGCACATCCAGGGCCACCTGATCGTTGCGGCTGCGGGCGGTGTGGAGTTTCTGGGCGACGGTGCCCACCTCCTGCACCAGCCGGGCCTCGATGTGCATGTGAATATCCTCCAGGCTGTCGTCATAGCGGAAGTTGCCGCGCTCGATCTCGCGCCGGATCCGGCCCAGCCCTTCGACCAGCTGCGAGGCCTCCTCGGCGGTGATGATCCCTGCCCGCGCCAGCATGCGGCAATGGGCGACGCTGCCTTCGATATCATAGGCATACAGGTGCCGGTCGACGTCGATGGAAGCGGTGAAGCTTTCCACCAGGCGATCGGTCTTTTCGGCGAATCTGCCTTCCCAGGGTTTCTCGGACATACCCCTCCTTGCCTGCCGCTGCGAACCGGGGCGGCGCGAGCCCCGGAGACGCTTTCAGAATAAAACGGCCGCCACCCGCGCAACATCTCCGCCTCAGGCCGCCGCTGCAGACCGTCAGCCTGCCATCAGCTTGCGGATTCTCAGCCGCAGGGCGTTCAGCCGGATGAACCCCTCGGCATCCTTCTGACTGTAAACATCGTCATCCTCGAAGGTCGCGAAATCCATGCGGTAGAGGGATTTTTCGGACTTGCGCCCGAGAATGGTGCAGTTACCCTTGTACAGCGACAACCGGACGGTGCCGGAGACGTTGCGCTGGGTTTCATCGATCATGGTCTGCAGCAGTTCGCGCTCCGGGGCAAACCAGAAGCCGTTGTAGATCAGTTCAGCGTATTTGGGCACCAGCGAATCCCGCAGGTGCAGCACTTCGCGGTCCAGGGTGATGGACTCCAGCGCCATGTGGGCCGCCCGTAGAATCGTGCCGCCGGGCGTTTCGTAAACCCCGCGGGATTTCATGCCCACGAAGCGGTTTTCGACCAGGTCCACCCGGCCGATGCCGTTTCGGCCGCCCAGGCGGTTGAGCTCGGCCAGCAGCGCGGCCGGTGAATACCCCTGGCCGTCAATGGCGACGGGGTCTCCGTGTTCGAACGCGATTTCGACGACTTCGGACGCATCGGGCGCCTCCTGGGGAGAGACCGTGAAGGTGAACATTTCCGCCGGCGGCGCGCTCCAGGGGTCTTCCAGAATGCCGCCCTCGTAGCTGACATGCAGCAGGTTGCCGTCCATGCTGTATGGTTTGGCGCGCGTGGTGGGCACGGGGATGCTGTGCTTGGCGGCAAAGGCCATCAGGGCCGTGCGCGACTGCAGATCCCACTCCCGCCAGGGGGCGATGATCCGAATGTGGGGGTTGAGGGCCAGATACGACAGCTCAAAGCGCACCTGGTCGTTGCCTTTGCCGGTGGCCCCGTGGCTGACGGCATCGGCCTCTTCCAGGGCGGCGATTTCCACCTGCCGTTTGGCGATCAACGGCCGGGCGATCGAGGTGCCCAGCAGATACTGCCCCTCGTAGATGGCGTTGGCCCGAAAAGCCGGGAAAACATAGTCGCGCACAAAGGGCTCTTTGAGATCGTCGATGTACACCTTCGCGGCCCCGGTCCGCAGGGCGTTGGCCTTCACCAGCGACATGTCGTCGCGCTGGCCGATATCAGCCGAAAAGGCAATCACGTCGCAGCCGTAGGTTTCCATCAGCCATTTCAGAATCACCGACGTGTCCAGACCGCCGGAATAGGCCAGCACCACTTTTTTTACACTCTCAGACACCGTATTCTCCTCGCGATCAAAGTTGACAGTTCCGCAAAAAGCATTTTACCCCGCCGTGCGGTGTTTGTCAGAAAGGAACTCTGGCAGGCACCCCGGGGAAAGGCCGGGCTTCACCAACTCCCATTGGACTTTGTTCATTTTCTTGTGCGGACAAGAAAACGAACCAAAAGAAGCCGCCCGCGCCCCGGGGCCCTTTGGGCTGCCCTGCGCTTCTCGCAGCCGGCGGGCCCTGTGGAACTCGCTTGCGCTCAAACAACCACAGGGCCTTTATCGCCGGCTGCTGCGATGCTCGGCCCGGGACGACGGGACATAAAACGCCAGCCGCAACAAGCGTTTGAA
>Ga0105106_10001106_pt1 | contig 19357 bp, 18 predicted proteins | sample PPLLaktember2015_5_FD_79109 | JGI IMG/M metagenome (GOLD analysis project Ga0105106, IMG submission 79109) | Freshwater sediment microbial communities from Prairie Pothole Lake near Jamestown, North Dakota, USA - PPLs Lake P8 Core (1) Depth... | ecosystem: Environmental > Aquatic > Freshwater >...
CCCTTCTGATACGTCATCGTGATCTCTTCATCCGCATAGCGTGGATCGTCATATTCGAACGTGATCTTCGAGGCGTCGCGCTCAATCACCATCGCGTTGTAGTGCTTGTCGTTCACAACCATAACCCAGTATCCTCCCGTCTGCTTGGAGAAGTCTGCTCTTACGTAAGTACTGAAAATGCCAGCGACATTGCCACCTTCAATGAGTCTTGAGCCCAGACATCTATAGTAAACGTAGCCCGATACGTAAAAGGAATCGGTTTGCGCGACGGACCTCTAGTAAGCAATAACGTAGAATGTAGATCCATTGATTTGAGTCGTCGCGATAACCTCCTCGATGACGGCAATCCTGTTGCTGTCTCCTACCCAGTACTGAGGGTACTCTGAATAATACCATCGATTCCCAACTGCCAGCGGCATGAAGTCTGACGCCAGGGTCAAGGGTTCATCATCCGGCGTCAGGACATTACATCCCGACAGCACAATTACCAAAGGCCCCAAAAAGCCTCTCCCTTTCATGGTGATCCTTTTTTTACGTCCTACTGCGGCTCACCTGCGCCTCAAAGACGGTCGTGCATGTTGAAATAAACAACTACTGCCCTTTACAGATGATAGCGGTCAATTCCTGCGTGACCAACTCGCGAGGTCAGGTGCAGTCAGGTTCAGGGCGCACATTCAATGGATTGTTACAGCCAGAGTATCCGAGAAGACATCCTTTGTGGTCGTCTGCAATACCATGAACATTGAATAGGTTCCCTGCAACGCGAAATGCTCGACGTACGAATATGTTCTCTTTGCAGGAACCGATGTGTCCGGCAATGCATAGCGAACGACCGTCTTCCCGGAACCGCCAAATAGAAACACCTCAGGCACGTGCATTCTGGTCGTGTCGGCGTAGGTATTGAATGTGCCAGTGAAAAGGATGTCACAGGGAGCAAACCCAGTTGCTGAACTTGCATTTAGCGACAACACCCTCGTCGGCAAAACCTCAGCAGGATTGGTGGTCGCATGCCTGCATGAAACTGGCACCATTAAGAGCACGATCAATCCAAGTAATCTACCGGTAGACATACAATTCTCCGAACTCGTCATTGTGCGCCCTACCGGACTCCGCTCACCGAGTCGCGGTCACTACCCTGCCCCTCCAACGCGGCGTCAGGTGTGGGTGCTGGGTTGGTTGAAAGGGGTATTAGACTGCAAGCGCCCCTCGCTTGAATGCGTTCCGATCCGTTAGGTGCCGACAATTTACCCAAACGCGACGGGATCATCAACTGCCCCAAGCGCACGGCGGCAGGTGCGGACGCTGGCTATGCAGAACCCTTCTCTCAAGAAGGTGCACTGTCACGCCCGGTCACAGCGAGCCACTGCATTTGTACACCTGCCCACTCCAATTGATCACCCAACCACACTCTTCGCTGAGAAAAAAGATATCTTTCGCCATGAGCATCCCATTTGCTGGAGAGAAGTCAAGAGTCCAATGCCGCCCGCCCTCGATGGTCTTGTAGATGTTTCTTCCCCCGGCAACCCAGCCAACCTTTGCCGTAACGAAATGGACACATCCCAATCCCCCATCCGTGAGCAGATCAGACGAAGACCACGTGACTCCAGAATTCTCTGTCATGACTACGGGATAGTCTTCGATCATCATTCCACCGGTACCATTCTGTGTCGTTATCCAGCCGTGATGTGCATCGGCGAAGAACATGTCCGAAGGCATGTAGTTCTTGGGGATCGTCACTGCAACCGAATCCCAGGTGGACCCACCGTCAGATGTCCTGTAGAGCTTTCCGATGTATGCGTACACGATATTGGCATCCAAGACAACCAACCTGGCTGTAAGTATGAATCTCTTCATCACCTCCCAGGATGCGCCGCCATCCGTGGACCTCAGGAGCTCTCCGGAGTTGCTGCTCATCCAACCGATATTTCCATCGATGAATCTGATTGAGACGTATATCGACCCGTCCGCATCGGCCGGTGAGATGTTCTGCCACGAGCCACCACCATCGGAGGTTCGAAGGATAGTGTTCCCCGCACCACATATCCAACCGGTCTGACTGTTCACAAAGCAGACATCCCACAGGTTTGAGGAGACGCCACTTTGTTGGGGATGCCAGGTTGTACCACCATCGGAAGAATGCTCGATTGTTCCGGAATACCCCACAATCCACCCTTCCGTAGCGCTTGAGAAGTTGATGGAATAGTAGGTAATATCGTCTCGCTTCTCTCGCTGCAAGAACCAGTGACTCGCAGCCGGCCCGGTCAATTCGTCACAGGACAAGAAGAATGACGAAGCCACCAAAGGGATGATCCAGAGTGTCCTCATAGTGTTCGCCATGTGTGATATGAAAGGAAGAAGCCTCTCATCCATCGGACGAAGAGGCACCCTGCCAATTTCTCATCTGACGAGTAAGAGGGTCTTCGTCACCGCGTACGTCTCTGCTTGCATCCTGTAGATATACACTCCACTCGATAGCCCAGCCCCGTCGAACCTCACTTCATGAAACCCTGCTTCCATCTCGCCATTGACGAGTTGCACGACCAGCTGGCCGAGGGTATTGAATACCGCCAACGTCACGTGTGAATGATAGGGCAGGCCGTAGCGGATCGTGGTCGAGGGATTGAAGGGGTTGGGGTAGTTCTGGTCAAGAGAAAATCCCTCTGGTAAACCGGTTGTCATCGGCTGAACCGACGCAACCATTTCCTCCAATGGCCTCCTCCACATACCGCTCCCGGCGGTCCCGGCAATAAGATATCCGCCGCTGACCACCAGTGCCTCAATCGTCTTGGTCGGCAGGCCTGCCCCTGCCGTTGTCCAGCTTGTTTCCTTGTCGGCCAACACGAAGACCCCCGGAGAACCCGATCCGGCAAAGACAGTCGTGCCGCTCACTGCAAGAGTAAATATATGATAATCGATCAAGCCTGCGTTGACAGCTGTCCAACTGGCGCCGTCGTTGTTCGAGACAAAGGCGCCGCCGCTCGTTCCGGCAAATAGATTCGTGCCGCTGACGGCAAGAGCATAGATAATATGGCCGCCCAACTCGCTGCCTGTCGCCGTCCAATTTGTACCGTTGTCGGTCGAGAGAAAGACACCGCCATTAGTCCCGGCAAACAGGCTCGTCCCCTTGACTGCAAAAGAACGCACATAGGTTCTCGGTAGACCGGAATTGACGGGGTTCCAATTGATCCCGTTGTTGGTAGAGAGGAATGCACCATTGCTAGGAGTCCCGGCAAATATATTTGTGCCGCTGACCGCAAGAGCATACGTGACACGAGGCCAAAAGCCGGTGTTCGGCGATGTCCAGCTTGCCCCGTTGTCGGTCGATAGAAAGATGCCATCAAAGGTCCCGGCAAATACAAAGGTGCCCTTCACGGCAAGGGCAGCGACATAGGTACTCGTCAGACCACTACCGACTGCTGTCCAACTGCTGCCGTTGTCGGTTGAAACATACGCCCCACGGCCAAAACTCCCGGCCAACAGGGCCGAACCGGTGGCGGTGAGACACCTGATATCAGTGGTGGTGGCTCCGAAGGCTTGCACCCACTGGGACTTTGCAAGTTGCAGTGCCGGAAGAAAGAGCAGAATGACAGCGAGTGACCTGGTATTCATACTGCACCTCTACCTTTCAAGTCGGGTCGCAGCGAAAGTAACTGACCAACACGCCTCCTCCAGAGGACGTGTCACGTTGACTGTATCCTAATCAGCCCCATAAGCAATGTCAAATGCCGATCATTGAACAATCAGGCAAGGAACTTTACAGCAGCAATCCCCCCGCAGAGACATTACTACATGACCATGGTCTTGCGTTTTACCCATCGGGCTTTGCGATCGATATTCAAATTCGAATTTCCGAGCAACTGATTTTTTCTGGCCCAACGCGTGCTGTAAACGCCGAAATGATGTGAGCATTAAGCGGAAAATCGCAAAACCAAACCGTTTTCGAAGTTCACGAGTTACTACACTTTCACTACACTCCTGCAAAAGCCGGTTATCAGCTGTCCCGCCACAAAAACGAAAAGCCCGACCTTCGTCGGGCTCTGCTGTAAGTCTTTGTATAATCCACAATTGTGGATTGTGGATCCACCATCCACAATCATTCTGTGCACCCACCAGGACTCGAACCTTGTCCGGGTCCTTTTGGGTGCACCAAAAGGGCCAATCTGAAGCACTCTGGCCGAATTCAATTCCATAGGTCACACAGAGAAGCTCGAAGGACGCACAAATCAGACACACTTCAATTGCCTATCATACCTTGAAACCGCTTCTTTCAGCCTGACTCCCCTTCTGTTATAGCTTAATAGAAATGTCATGTAGTTGTGCTTATTAGAAATGTCATGGTGTAAGTGAGGGTCAAAATATGCCTTGACGGAGTCCTTCGAGACAAACCAGTTGCCCCCCTCTTCCGAGGCTTAAGCTTCCCGGCCTTGATGAGGGCGGCCTTGTCTTTCATGATGTCCGTTTTTGAGTCCTTCAGGACCGACCCGAACAGATTCCAGGAACGCATCGACCGCCTCAGGATCAAAGCGGATGGATTTCCCGATCTTCAGGGCGGGAATCTTGCCCTGTCTGACCAGGCGATACACGGTCAAGGGCGCGTGCCACCTCTATAATGATCACCCAACTGAAACACAGTTTGCGCCCGTCAACTGTGGCAATCCTTCTTTGATCAAGGTATATTGGCAGCACTTGTGGAGGCGCCAATGAAGGGACTACTCAGCCTACTTCCACTCACTGTCGGGGAACACCGTGGAAAATCACACTACCAAACCTCCGCTCACCAACTTTGTTTTGTCGGGTATTCTTTCATTACTGTTCCTAAGTCTTGGGCATACTCTAGTCCTTCAGAGGACGCTTGATGGCCCAACCAGATACCTGACAATTCGTGGAGACACAGAAGCCTACGTTTCTATGATTGAAGGTAATTGGTCAAGTGCTGCATTACCATTTCGATATCGCGTACTTGCTCCATTACTTGCAAGCGTGATGCCTTTCGCCCCCACCGATTCCTTGAAAATTGTTTCATATGTTAGCCTGTTCTTGGGCTATGTATTCATCATCCTCTCTTGCACTAAACTGGACCTGACCATCGGGCAGTCTGCGATTGGCTTGCTATCTGTATGGGCTTCCACAGTTCATTTGTACAACTACCACAATCCATTCTTAACGGATTCCCTGGGATTTTTGATGACGTGCGCAATGATATATGCTCTCCTCACAGACAATTTCACCGTATTCCTTGTCGCAGCATTTCTCGGTGTTCTCACAAGAGAGAGCATAGTCTTTCTCGCTCCCGTCTGGTTAATAAGGGATGTAAAACGGGCTGTTGTTCTGACAATAGGGTGTATTGTCGGTTTGCTGGTTTTACGCCACATGTTGGGGTCTCAGGATTCGATGATGTTGATTTCAGCCTTTCGCAGAACCGGTGTTTTCAACCTCGAGCACCCAATGGCTTACGGAGCCACAGTGTTTCTATGCTGGTCATATGTCTGGTTTCTAGCACTTATGGGAATGTGGTATCTACCAATGAAACAATTCATTGTCTTATCGGGTGCCTTTGTCGTGTTGCTTGTTGGCGCTTTTTTTACCTCGATGGTAGCAACCGACACCGGGAGAATGTTCTCAGTCCTCTTGCCTGTTTTCGCCGTTGCATGTGCTCGACTCTATGCTGTCACTGAGCACCACAATCGTGTGTTTGGACTTCTCTTGCTATCGCTTTTTGTTCTGCAACCCTTTCTCTCTCGGCCAAACATCTTATTTTCTGAAGGCTCGTGGGCGTTTAGCAGCAGTGCACGTTACGCTGTGGCGTTCGTTGGGACGGCATTTTGTGCATTGTTGCTGTTGGTTCTCCGTAAATCATTCGCTGCGGAAGTGCAAGCGAAAATATCTCATCTGTATGCAGTTGCGGTGAGCCAGCGTGCTCGCACAAAGTAAAGATTCGAGCCCATAGATACAATTTTCAACTTATTTTTGCTATCCTGGCAGTATCTCTGTTTTGACGGGGCACGGGGGAGCATCAGACATTCGATAGGACTACAGTGAAAACAGTGCGCATCGTTGTCACGGACTACATTGAACCGGATCTGGAGTGGGAGCGGGCACAACTAGCCAGTTCCCCGGTAGATTTCGAAGCGTTTCAGCTGAAGTTCTCATCCCGGGAAGATCTGCTTGCCGGGATACGCGATGCTCATGTCCTTATCGTCAATATGGTTGATATCAACCGCGAGATCATCCAGAACTTGCCTTCATGCAGACTCATCATCCGTCACGGAGTCGGATATGACAACATCGATGTGCCGGCGGCCACGGAACATGGCATCCAGGTCAGCTACATTCCCGACTACTGCAGGGAAGAAGTTGCCGAGCAGGCGATGATGCTTCTCCTGGCCTGTCGCCGCAAGTTCACGAAACAACAGGAGTCACTAGAGGTTTCTGTCAAGAAGGGACAGTGGGATTTTAGCAGCGTGGGCGCAATCCGCAGGTTCTCTGGTACGAAAGCCGGCATAGTGGGGTGCGGCCGGATTGGCAGCCTCATGGTCAGGATGCTCCGGGGTTTCGGAATCGAGGTGATGGTTCACGACCCTTACCTGAGCGAGGCCCGGCAAGCCGAACTGGGCATCCGGTGTATCTCTCTCGAAGAGGTGCTCCGGAAAGCGGATATGGTGACGATCCATCCGGCCCTCAGTCACGAGACGAAATACATGATCGCCGAACGCGAACTTCGCATGATGAAACCCACCGCGATTCTTGTGAACACCGCGAGAGGTGCAATTGTGAATGCGGCGGCGCTTGCCCGGGCATGCAAAGAAGGCTGGATTGCGGGGGCGGGCATAGATGTGTTCGAAAAAGAACCGCCGGAGGGTGGTTTCGTATTGCGGGGAATACCCAACGTGATTCTCACTCCCCATCTCGCCTGGTATTCCGAAGATGCCGGTCTGAGTATTCGCGAAAAGATCATGGAAGATATCCGCCGATTTCTTGAAGGGCGTCCTCCCCGGTTCCCTATCAACAGCGTCGGCCCGAAGGAGTGATGGAATGCCGCTTGACGAGAACACCATCAATGAAGCGATTGACTCACTCGCGGGAGACACCACCGAATTCCTGTGTGATCTGATAAGGATTCCTTCAACCCGCGGGAACGAAGGTCCGGTGAACAGACTGGTGGCCGAGCGAATGAAGGATCTCTGCACGGACGCCGAGCTGATGCAGATACCCGAGTCGTTCAAAGATGATCCCCTGTACAGTTGGCCCCTTCCCGGCCTCACATACGAGAACACGCAGAACCTGCGTCTCACGCTCGCCGGCACTTTGCCTGAAACAGCCCGCAGCCTGATCCTCAACGCCCATGCGGATGTCGTCCCCCCTTCGAAGAACCAGGAAAATGCCTTTGTGCCGTCCGTCCGTGGAGGGATTGTCTACGGACGCGGAGCGTGCGACGACAAGGGACAGATCGCCGTCATCCATCTTCTCCTTTCGACATTGAAGAAGCTGCATTTGAGACCGCGTGGGACTGTCACAGCCGATTTTGTCGTCGAGGAGGAAAACGGCGGCAACGGAACGCTGTTCATGACGCGCAGGCCCGTACATGCCGACGGCGCGATCGTCCTGGAGGCTTCGGAGCGGAAGATTTTTGCGGCTGTTCGCGGCGCGGTTTGGTTTGAGGTGATTTGCCGCGGGAAACCCGGGCACAGCGGACGCGCATCCGATGTGGTCAGCGCCCTGAAAGAAGCGGTCAAAGCGATGGGCGTTCTCGAAGAATACCATGACCGGCTCCTCGCCGGGTCCAGAGGGTTCAACCCGTTGTTCGATGCGTACGAAAATCCGATGCCGGTGACATTCGGCATGCTGCATGCCGGCGACTGGCCCGCTACCGCTCCGGGGATGGCCACGACAAAGGGGGTCTTCGGTTTCCTCCCGAACACCAATGTCAAAACCGTGCAGGAGGATATGATCGCCGCTATCAAGGATTCTCCCCATCAGTATCTTCGTGAGCATTTCGAGATTCTGTTCAACATGCTGAACAACGAGGGGAACGAGCTCCCCGTGGATCATCCCCTCGTGCAGGAATTGATGACCGCCGCACGCGACTCGGGCGCACCGATGGTGGTTTCGGCAATGACTGCGGCATGCGACGCGTGGCGTTATTCGCTCATGAATATCCCGACGGTGGTCATGGGCGCTGGCAGTCTCAAATACGCCCACTCGAACGAAGAACAGATTGCGGTGGCAGAAATCAAAGAGACGGCAAAAGTCTTCCTGAGGTTCCTGGAACGGTGGTGCGGTTTCTCAACGATGTGACGGAGATTCGATGCGAGCACTTGTCAAGACCATGAAGGGGAAGGGGTTCATTGAGCTCAGGGATGTACCGGCCCCGTCAATAGGCGACGCTGAAGTCCTGATTGATGTGAAGGCCTGTGGCATCTGTGGCACGGATCTGCACATCTACAACGACGAGTTCCCCTACTACCCCCCGGTGATTCTCGGACACGAATTCAGCGGGACGATTGCTGCGGTGGGAGGGAACGTTAAGGGATGGGCGGTGGGTGACAGAGTGGTCGGTGAGCCCCATACAATGGCCTGTGGAATTTGCGCACTGTGCAGGACAGGCAATCGGCAGATTTGCCCTCACAAGCGCTCCCCCGGCTGGGGTATTGACGGTGCCTTTGCGCCGCTGATGCGATGGCCGGAACCTGGGCTCCTTCACCGCATACCGGAGAGTCTTGGATTTCCGGAAGCCGCCCTGGCTGAACCCCTCGCAAACGTCGTCACTGACGTTGTGCTTTCACGGACAGTCATGGCCGGGGATGTCGTGGCTGTCGCAGGACCCGGTCCCATCGGCATCATGGCGGCGCTCGTTGCCAAACATGCGGGCGCATCCACCGTTATCATCTTCGGCGTCAACGACGACGAGGAAACACGGCTCACCCTCTGTCGGTCCCTCCCCGCAATCGACTATGTCGTCAATGTTCAGAAAGAGGACCTGGCGAAGCTGGTGCAGGATATCACGTCCGGACGCGGAGTCGATCTGTTCATAGAGGCCTCCGGGGCACGCGCCGCAATGCAGACCGGAGCTCTTATCATCAGAAAACTGGGGACGGTCACGGCAATCGGGCTAACGGGGAAACCGAGCATCGAATTCCCTTATGACACATTCATGATGAAGTCTGTGCGCTATCAGTTCAACGTCTCGACGAAGTTCGAGTCATGGGACCGGGCGATCCGCATCTTAGACGCGGGTCTGATTCCACACGACAGACTCTTGAGTCACATGGGTTCGATCGATCAGTGGCAGGAATTCTTCGACGCACTTCTGTCGCGGAGGGCGCTGAAAGGTATGTTCCTTTTCAATCTTTAGACAGGATGGCAGGCCTTGATCAGCTCCAAAGAGTGTCATCATCGGAAACCGGCAAGGAAACGGGCCTGCCTTGCTTTGCAGACTGGTACATCGCCAGAACAATTTCCAGAGTATGTCTTACGGATACGACCGAAATAACGACCTCCCGGTCTGACCCGATGCAGTCGATCATATCCTGCACAACGATCATGTGATCCCTATGGCCGAGGTCTGCGGCCCCCCCGGCGCCAGTGGCCTGAGACGAATTGCCGAGTGTCCGTATTTGCTCATCTTCGGGCCGCTCATCTCTAAATTTCCATGTCTGAATCTTCTCACCGACCATTACAGCAGTTCCATCGGTGCCATTCATTTCAATCCTGATATCTGTCCCCGGCCAGAGAGCAGTTGAAAGCTGAACAACTCCCTCGGCTCCACACGTGAACTGTATACGCGCCAACGCCTCATCTTCAAGACTGATTCCGGGATGACCGATGTTCGTCATTCTGGCTTCTACTGTGCGGGCACGACCCGCAAGATACTGTAACAGGTCAATGTAGTGGAACCCCTGTGCAACGGTGACGCCGCTGCCGCTCTGTTGCTGGCCGCGCCATCCGTCAGATGTGTAGTACTCCTGCGGTCTGAACCACTTCATATAGGCATCCGCGTGAAGGAGCTTTCCAAATCTGCCGGCATCCACCGCGGACTTCATTGCCTGTACGGCACTCCTGACCCTGCACTGGACAAAACAGCCGAATTTGACATTTGCTTTCTGGCAGACATCTATCATCTCATCCGTCTCTCTGAGGCTCATAGCAGGCGGTTTCTCTGTGAGCACATGTTTGCCTGCTTTTGCGGCTCGAATTACGGCATCCCTGTGAAGGTGATTTGGTGTTGCCACACAGACGACAGTCACACTACTATCTTCGAGCATTTCTTGCAGTGAGGGGAAAACCCTCACTGCATACTTCTCCGCAACTTGCTCAGCTCTTGCCATGACGACATCGAAGACGCCGATGACCTTGCCACCCCGGGAATCCTTGATGGCATTAATGTGAAATGGCGCTATGAGCCCGGCCCCAACGATACCAAAACCGATGTTTGCTTTCATAGAATTTGTCCAAGTCGAGATGTCGGGAGCAGCCACACATACTGTCGTTAATCTTTGGCCGGTTGAGTCATTTGAACACGAGCAACTAAAGACTCAAGAGCACTCGCTCCATAACAGCTACACTCTCATCGGCCTGCTGTTTTGTGATCACCAGAGGTGGAGCGACGCGGATGACATTACCGTACATGCCGACCGAACCAACCAGCAGGCCGTTTTCGGCACATTTGTCGATTATGGGTCGTATGAGCTCGGGAGCGGGCACTTTCGTCAGTTTATCCTTCACAAACTCGATCCCCATAACAAGTCCGCTGCCCCGGACATCGCCTAAATACTTACATTTGTCCGCGATCTGTTTCAGTCCTTTCTTGATGTATTCACCCATGCGGGCAGAATTCTCCACGAGGTTTTCCATTTCAAAAATTTCGAGTACCGCGATCACCGCTGCGTTGGCAATCGGATTGCCTCCGTAAGTGCTGCTCATTTCGCCCTTCTTGAGACATGAAAAGACTTCTGTGGTCGAACACACAGCAGAAACAGCCACACCGCTGCCGATACCTTTGCCGAGCACAACGATGTCCGGCTGAATGTCTTCATGCTCCATTGCCCACATTTTGCCCGTCCTGCCATACGACGACTGGACTTCGTCGAGCGTGAAAAGCAGGCCGTTCCGTTTTGTCCACTCAAACAGGCTCTTCAGCCAGCCTTTGGGAGGAAACACAAAACCGCCGGCTCCCTGGTATGGCTCAACGATAACTCCAGCAAGGGACCCCGTCGAATTCGCCGAGATAAGGTTTTCGAGATAGGTGAAATATTTCCTGAATTTCGAGTCAGGATCACACAAGCCCAATTCGTCTCTGTAAGGATTCGGATACATCGCACGGATGGCGCCCGGTATAGTCGGGCCGTATTGGCGCTTCGGGCCTGCCATCCCTCCAACCGAGGCAGCTCCAGGCGTTCTGCCGTGGAAACCGCCTTCAAAGCTGAGGATCTCGAACTTGCCGGCCTTTCGCTTCATCAGGCGCAATGCACCCTCGATGGCCTCTGAGCCGGTGCTCAAAAAGAAGCACTTATCCAGATGCTTGGGCAATGCTGATACGAGCCTTTTGGCAGCTTCTATCCGGTAGGTGTTGGCACACTCATAGTTGTTCAGCAAATCCTGAGATGCGCTGATGACCGCTCCCACCAGATGAGGGTGGCAATGACCGACATTCGTGACCAGGACCCCTGAAGTCCAGTCGATGTAGCTGTTGCCATCAACATCGCTGACCACACAGCCCCTTGCGGATTTCCAGACAACCTGAGCCTGATAGCCGACAACATCTGCTTCATATGTGCGCCATTCGCCTAACAGCTCTTTGCTTTTCGGGCCAGGTACAGAAGTCCTTACGAGTATATCGCTCATCGGTAAAATTTCCTTTTTAGCGGTATGAACAACGCTCCGTCGCCCAACCCGGATTGTCTTCAGAAGAACCTGTCACAGCGACCCTGGAAGTCACTGCCATGCACGAATCCTAAATCAACACCTTCACCCAACCTCTGCATTGGTCTGATTTGTAGATCGCATCGACAACATGCAGAACATCTATGGCCTGATGTATCGTGATAAACGGTTCCCTCTCTTCGAAAATAGCGTCGACAAAATCTTCCACATAAGCCTTTCCCATGTAGCCGGAGTAGCCGCTGACCCTGTCCAGACTGAACACGAACCTCCTTGCCGAGGAGCCGGCGATTATTTCACTATCGCTGTAGAGTTCCAGGACATCCGTCTGGCCGGCGCTGCCAGAACCCTGTTCACCCTCATACTTCGGGGCATAGCATAGAACACCCTGTGTCCCCTTGATTCCTATGTACAGGTCCCTGCCGTTTGGGAAGCAATCCGGCACTATGTAACTGGTCGACAGAACACCGACAGCGCCTTTGCCAAACTCGAGCATGGCAACCGAGGAATCTTCAATGTCATAGTCGTCCGAGGTTTTCGTGTTTACTGCACAGACCTGCACGATGTTGTCCTTGAGCAGATAACAGAGCAAATCAATCCAGTGGACGCCCAGATTGTACATCGGCCCGCCGCCGGATTTGGCCTTTTCGAGCATCCATTTTGCATTGCCCTTGATGTACCTGTCCACTTTGCCGGCCGCCAATCTTGCTTCAACAGAGACAATAGTGCCGATTACTCCCTGCTCAATGAAGTCCTTCATGGCCCTGACAACCGGATGGTACCGCCAGCAGTAGCCGGTCGTAATCTTGACATTGTTTCTCTTCACTGCTTCAGCAACGACCTTGACCTCGTCAGCGGTTCTCGCGATGGGCTTTTCCATCAGCAGATGAATCCCTTTGTCGGCACATTTCACTGCGGCGCCGGCACAATCGCAGTGAGGCAGAAAAATAGCAGCAACATCTATCTTTTCACGAGCAAGGAGTTCATCCAGATCTGTGTAGCCGCCGACGCCGAAGTCTCCGCAGAAGCTGTCGAGCAATACCTTGTCTTTGTCAAACGCTGCGACGACCTTGGTCTTTGGACAATTTTCAAACAATGTCATGTAACCAGCCGGATGCAAATGAGCCAGGCCGATTATGGCGACTTTAAGGACTTCAGTATCCACCTTTTTCTCTCCTGTGCTGCTACAGTGGTGTTTGTCAGCTGGTTTCGACACCACGGGCGATTTTCGCCCTAATAATTTCCATCCTGAGTTTCAAAATGGGTGGGCTTTCCGCTGTATTCCCCGCCTCTTTGAATCCAATCGGCAATCCATTCGATGACTTTGCCGATAGGGACCGACGGATTCCCAAAAAGAGAATTGGCTTTTGATGCATTGCTCAAATACGCCTTGCCGTTTTCAAGGCCTGCGATCCTGGCCGGTTTGCCGAAAAGCTGGCTGAACCTGGTTGCAATCCATCTGACCGACAGCAATTCCGGGCCCGTAATATTCAGGCTCGAACTTGGACTTGTTGCACAGTCAAAGCTCCTTAAGACCTGGTCGCAACAATCGCCCTGCCAAATTCCATTCATGAACCCTGTTGTCACATCGACCGGTTCATCATGATAGACCTTCCGGGCAATGTCCACCAGGACTCCGTATCTCAGTTCAAGGGCGTAATTCAGACGGATCTGTACCACCTTCATCCCCTTTTCGGCGGCATAGTAGTCGAAGATCCGTTCTCTCCCAAGACAACTCATCGCATATTCTCCAATCGGACAGGTTGCATCTGTTTCGACGGAGCCTCCGGTGGATACATCAACCACCGGATACACACAGCCTGTCGAAAACACTGCAATCCTGGAGTTTTTGCACACCTCTGCCACATTGTGGGGAACCATGACATTGATTGCCCAGGTGAGCCATTCGCTCCCGCTCGAACCGAACTTCCTGCCTGCCATAAACACGATATTTTCAACTTGAGGGAGGCGGTCCACGGCTCTACGGTCAAGCAAATCGCACTGTAAAGCCGCAATTCCCTTTGCATCTGGAAATTTCAGCGGCTGCACATCCACGGCGTATACCTTCTTTTGCACACCTGCCTTTTCTACTGCCCTTCCGGCCATCATCGCCATGGTCGGTCCTATTTTGCCGCCGGCGCCAATGATCATAATGTCACCTGCCAATCCCTTGAAATACTCAACGAGAGAATCTGAGGGGGTTGACATGAATTGTTCAAGCTGAGTCACCGATGCAAACCCATCAGGCACTGTTTTCATGTTGCTCTCCTTTTCGACGACGCGGCATCCAGGAGCCGTTCACGGAATCGCGTGAGAAATTCCCGGTCATTGATGTGGAACCACGCCTTTGCGTTTTCACCGAGGGTCCTCCGCGCCGCTTCATCCATCCCGAGAAGGCGATCAACCGCGCGCTCCAGTCCCTCCAGCCCGACATAGTAGTTGGTGCTCATTCCCTGCGGTTCCGTCCGGACGTATCCCGCGAGTGCACCGCGATCCGGTCCGATGAGCTCGTTCATCGGCGGGGCATCCGTCGTCACGATACATGCGCCGGTACTCATGGCTTCCACGATGTAGTGTCCGAATCCCTCGGTTTCTGAAGGGCAGAGGTGAATTCCTATGGCGTTTTGAAGGCGGCGGACTGCGGATTCCTCAAGGAATGTGGTCACGGTGGTAATGTTCGGGGCAGGAACCAACGCAACCGCTGGATCAAACGCACACAGGGTCAGCCGCGGCCATTCGGGATGGCGCAGCCAGAGATCATTAATCGTGCCGGTCCCTTTCTGGTGACTTGAACCTGCCACATGCAGGAACTGGCTGTAGCCTTTCTGTACAGCAGGATCATATCGATCGACACTGGTGAAGCCGACATAGCGCACGTCCGGGCCGATCGCATCGAAAAGGTGTTCTGCATAGTGCGTCTTGCAGAACACAGAGTCCATCAGGGGAATCTTGGCACGGAGGTCATCGAACACCCACTCCTGGTGAGGAACGAACACATTGACGTGTGCAAGAGAACACCAGCTCTCTTCGATATCTTCCACGAAAATATTCACGTCAAAAGGAGGCCGGGGGGAAATCCGCCCCTTGAGTTTGCGGACGGCACGGAGCACCCGGTGCTCCAATCGGCGATGGAACGCAGTGATGGTACTCTGCACACCGCTTGCCTGCAGGGCCCGGCGCCATACCTGGAGGTCATGGCGCAGTCCGGCCGTATGCAGGTGGATAAGGAGATTGACACGAAGTCTGTTTCGACGCGTCGTCACGCCTTCGGCTTTCGCGACAGCCCCGGAAGAATCTCAAAGAAGTGCGCAACGGTCCGAATGCCGCCGAAAAAGTTCGGCAGGTGGAGAAACTCATCGGGGGCGTGCGCATTCTCATCGGGAAGTCCGAAACCGAGGAGGACCGTTTCAATCTTCAGGAGTTTCTTGAATTGCACAACGATGGGAATGGAGCCACCATCCCGCTGGTAGAGCGGTTTCTTGCCGAAGCCACGTTCGAGCGCGGTGATTGCCGCTCGCACACCGGCACTGTCAATGGAGGTGATCACTGGTTCTCCTCCGTGAAGCGAGCGCACCCTCACCTGCACCCCCTTCGGTGAAATCCTCTTGATGTGACGCTCAAACATGCGTGCCGCTTTTGCAGACGACTGATCGGGGACGAGGCGCATCGATACCTTGGCGGAGGCCCGTGACGGCAGGACCGTCTTGGCACCCTCGCCCGTGAACCCACCCCAGATGCCATTGCATTCCAGCGTGGGGCGGGCCCAGAGCCGCTCAAGCGTCGTAAAGCCCTTCTCGCCGTACAGCCCGCGCACACCCAGGTCACGGGCATATTTGGCGTCGCTCCAGGGAAGCTTCTTGTACGCTTTGCGTTCCTTCGCGGAGAGTTTCCGGACGTCGTCGTAGAACCCCTTGACCGTAACTCGTCCGTTCTTGTCGTGAAGCTGCGCAATGATTTCTGTAAGTGCCTGAATCGGATTGAGCACAGAACCTCCGTACGAACCGGAGTGCAGGTCGCGGCTGGGTCCCGTCACATCGATCTGCATATAGGCCAAACCGCGCAGTCCGTAGCAGATGGACGGGACGCCCTTTGCAAACATGGAGGAATCTGAAATAAGCACAACATCCGCGCCGAGCAGTGCCGCATGTTCGCGTACAAACGCCTCAAGATGCTCGCTTCCGATTTCCTCTTCACCCTCGATGAGGAACTTGACGTTGACCGGCAACGCGCCCTGCGTCTTGAGGTACGCTTCAACAGCCTTCAGGTGGATGAACGTCTGCCCCTTGTCGTCCGAGGACCCCCGTGCAAAAAGGTCGTCGCCACGGATCGTCGCCTGGAAAGGCGGCGATGTCCAGAGTTCAAGCGGTTCGGGAGGCTGTACGTCATAGTGCCCGTAAATCAAGACCGTCGGCTTGCCCGGCGCCCCTAACCACTCGGCATACACAACCGGATGCCCGGGAGTTGGCATGGTCCGCACGTTGTGCAGACCGATCCCACGCATGTGATCGGCCAGCCACTCCGAGCAGCGTACGATGTCCGGGAAGCGACCGGTATCGGTACTCACGCTGGGTATTGCAAGAAGGTCCCCCAGCTCCTGTAAGTAGCGGTCAGTATTGCCGTCGATATAGGCGAGAACGGAATTCATTTCACGGGTCCTTTGTTGACTCTAGAAGATACCATTCCACCGCTGGACTTTCAAGCCGACTATCGGAGAAACCAGAGGATGAATGACAGGAATCCCGCCAAACAAATCGCTACATTGCACCACAGAAACGCTCTCTCATGAGGAACGCGCGTATGAAACTAGCCCAGAACGATGCACTCATCAACGTCGTGGAATCGGGAATCCCCTCGGCACACCCTGTCATTTTCGTGCACGGTTTTCCCTTCAGCCATGCCATGTGGCACCATCAATTGGCCCTGGTCGCAAAGGAATTCCGGTGCATTGCCTATGATGTTCGCGGGCTCGGGGAGAGTTCCGCCGGTGACGGACTGATTACCATTGAACGTCATGTTGATGATCTCGTTTCCCTCATGGACAGCCTGGACATCAAGAAGACGACGATCGTTGGACTGTCGATGGGAGGATATATTGTCCTGAGGGCTCTGGAGCGCGAGCCGGCCCGGTTTGCCGCGGCGGTCCTCTGCGACACCCGGAGTGAGGCGGACACCAACGAAGGGCGTTTGAACCGGGCGAAGGCTATTACCGACGTCACCCGGCGTGGTTCGGCGGCGTTTGCTGCGGATTTCGAGAAGAAGATCTTCACCCCGGAATCATTCCGCCGCATACCTGCAGACGTGGCGATGATCCGGGAGATCATGACACGGACGCCTCCCCGTGCCATCGCCGCCACACTGCTGGCGCTTGCAGCGCGCACAGACACCACCGCGTCACTCGGTTCGATCACCATCCCCACATTGATCATCGTGGGAATGCATGATCTCCTGACGCCTCCCGATGCCTCACGCGCAATGCACGAACGGATTCCGGGCTCCGTGCTGCACATCATTCCCGACGCGGCTCACATGAGCCCGCTGGAAAACCCGGATGAGGTGAACACGCATCTGATGCAATTTCTTAGAACAGCGTGTAAATGAACGGGGCAAGTGCCGAACCCTGTGTCAATACCATGAGCAGGCTGAGCAAGAGCAACACCACGAAGATAGGCCCCAGCCACCACTTCTTGCGCACCTTCATGAATGCCCAGAGTTCCGCAAGAATGGACAGGCGGGATGTTGAATGCTTTTTTTTCATAATGCCTCTTCAAAAGAGGTGTCGGTAACTTTCTTTGGGTTTCGGTCCGGGATCTCGCTTCACCCAGTAGGTCGCGGCTGAACGATCCATCTTCCTTCCCAACGCATCTTTCCCCAACACCCGCATCACATAACCGATCGGCGTCAGGATCAGGAAGTAGAACACCGAAAGGAGCAGACGCGTATTGACCCAGGCAAGGATGAATGCAAACCGCATCCAGGCCACATAGAACGGCCGGAGCACTGAGGGTATCAGAAGCCCGGTCAACAGAAAGACCATCGCAAGCCCGAAGGGGATCCACATGTCCCGGCTGCCCTTCCAGAGCATGAACACACCCACCAGAGCGCTCAGGACGGCAAACAGGATCCCGAACTTGCGGATTTCTTCGTTTCCCGCCTCGGGTTTCTCAATCAAGCGCGAACTCCTTTTTCCAGTCACCCTCTTCTTTGAGGGACGGCTGTTCTGCTTTGTTCAACACGAAGCTGCCGATCACGAGGTAGTCCATCTCGGTGCGCATGAAACAGCGGTATGCTTCCTCCGGCCGGCACACAATCGGTTCGCCGCGAACATTGAACGACGTGTTGATGATGACGGGGCAGCCGGTACGCTCCTCGAAGGCCTTGATCGTGTCATAGTAGAGTGGATGATCCTCACGCTCCACAGTCTGAATCCGGGCGGAGTAGTCGACGTGCGTCACTGCAGGTATCGTGGACCGCGCGACATTCAGCTTGTCAATCCCGAACAAGCGATCCTGTTCCCCGGTCATGGGAATCTGCAACTCATGGCGCACAGGTGCGACCAGGAGCATGTACGGGCTCGCATGGTCCAGCGCAAAGCAAGTTGATACCTTCTCCGCAAGGACCGATGGCGCGAACGGGCGGAACGATTCCCGGAATTTGATTTTCAGGTTCATCACTGATTGCATCGCCGGCGAACGGGCGTCACCGATAATACTGCGTGCACCGAGTGCCCGCGGCCCGAATTCCATCCGACCCTGGAACCACCCGATCACTTTCTCCGCTGCAATCAATCCCGCGACGTGCGCGGGCATTTCCTGCCGGTCGATCCGCCGGTACACCGCGTCGTACTTTTTGAGTATCTCCTCGATCTCGTTATCGCTGAATTCCGGCCCGAGGAACGAAGCCTGCTGTGCGTCCTTACCGCCCGGTGCCGTACGCGGATTGTCGTAGTAGGAATACCATGCAAAGAGAGCAGCGCCCAGGGCCCCTCCTGCATCCCCTGCCGCGGGCTGAATCCACAGGTCATCGAACGGCCCTTCACGAAGTATCCTGCCATTCCCGACGCAGTTGAGCGCGACTCCGCCTGCGAGCACCAGTTGTTTTTCTCCCGTCTCCCTGTGGACGTGCCGGGCCATGCGAAGCATGATTTCTTCGGTCACAACCTGGAGCGAGCATGCGAGATCCATCTCGCGTTGCGTCAGGGGCGATTCCGGCTGGCGCGGAGGACCTCCAAACAATGCCGCGAAACCCGGGCCGGTCATCGTGAGACCTGCACAGTAGTCAAAATACTCCATATTCATCTTGAACGACCCGTCTTCCTTCAGATCGATCAGATGTTCATAGATCGTATTGACGTACTTCGGCTCTCCGAAAGGTGCAAGCCCCATTACCTTGTATTCCGCTGAATTGACTTTGAACCCGGTGAAGTACGTAAATGCGGAATACAGCAGGCCGGGGGAATGCGGGAAATGGAGTTCCCCGAGAA
>Ga0105106_10001108_pt1 | contig 19335 bp, 22 predicted proteins | sample PPLLaktember2015_5_FD_79109 | JGI IMG/M metagenome (GOLD analysis project Ga0105106, IMG submission 79109) | Freshwater sediment microbial communities from Prairie Pothole Lake near Jamestown, North Dakota, USA - PPLs Lake P8 Core (1) Depth... | ecosystem: Environmental > Aquatic > Freshwater >...
AGTCGGGAGTCGGGAGTCGGGAGGGGCTTTCGACTCTCGGGAACGAAATGCGCCGGGTGACGGGAACAGCCCGTCAGCCGGTACACGAGCGCCCGCCGGCGCTCGCTACCGGCGGACGCCCGGAGATGGCCTTACACTGCCGCGGCTTCGACCTCGCGTGTCATGCCGAGCTCGCGACGCACCTTGTCGTCGATGGCCTGGCGGATGTCCGGGTGTTCCTTGAGGAACGCCTTGACGTTCTCGCGGCCCTGGCCGAGTCGCTCGCCGCCGTAGGCGAACCAGGCGCCGCTCTTCTCGACGATCTTCTTCTCGACCGCGAGGTCGAGCAGGTCGCCCTCGCGCGACACGCCCTCGCCGTAGACGATGTCGAATTCGGCTTCGCGGAACGGTGGCGCCATCTTGTTCTTGACGACCTTCACGCGCGTGCGCCCGCCGATGACGTTCTCGCCGTCCTTGATGGCGCCGATGCGGCGGATGTCGATGCGCACCGAGGCGTAGAACTTGAGTGCGCGGCCGCCCGTGGTGGTCTCCGGGTTGCCGAACATGACGCCGATCTTCTCGCGCAGCTGGTTGATGAAGATGAGGACCGTTTTCGACTTCGAGATGGCGCCGGTGAGCTTGCGCAATGCCTGCGACATGAGGCGTGCCTGCAGGCCCATCTGGGCTTCGCCCATTTCGCCCTCGATTTCGGCGCGGGGCACGAGCGCCGCCACCGAGTCGACCACCACGACGTCCACGCTGCCGGACCGGATGAGCACTTCGACGATTTCGAGGGCCTGCTCCCCGTTGTCGGGCTGGGAGACCAGCAGGTTGTCGATGTCGACGCCCAGCTTCCGGGCGTACTCCGCGTCGAGCGCGTGTTCGGCATCCACGAACGCGGCGAGCCCGCCCGCCTTCTGCGCTTCGGCGATGACCTGCAGGGCCAGGGTGGTCTTGCCGGACGACTCCGGGCCGTAGATTTCGGTGACGCGCCCACGCGGGAGGCCGCCGATGCCCAGCGCGTAGTCGATGCTGATGGCGCCGGTCGAGATGGATTCCACGGGCGAGATGGTGTTGCGCTGCCCGAGGCGCATGATGGCGCCCTTGCCGAATTGCTTTTCGATTTGGCCGACGGCCACGTCGAGGGCCTTGATCCGTTCCTGTCGTTCGTCGATTGCCATGTGTATTGGGTTCCTTTCCGGCCAGCAGTGATCCTAGAAACGGACCAAGCGAAAGTCAAGCGAAAATACGTGTAGGTGGCACGCCCTAAGGGTTCTGTATCAACAGGTTGCGGCGCCTGCCCACTTTCGCCTTCCGACGCCACGGTGCAGGCCTTGCCAGCCGGCGGTTTGACCTGCGTGCACGCTTCTGCGTACGGTGAGGACGATGCCGAGTCCGGTGGGACATGCGCTCGGAGGGCTGATCGTCGGCCTTGCCGGGAGTCGGGAGTCGGGAGTCGGGAGTCGGAACGGGCTCCTGGCTGTTGCGGCGGCAGCGATGGCGCCGGACCTCGACTTCCTGTGGGGGCGCCACAACATGGAAACCCACAGCCTTGGCGCCGCCGTGCTGGCCGGCCTGGTGGTGCTGGCCTGGACCAACGGCCGCGCGCCGCGGCTGGCCCTGGCTGTCACCCTGGCCTGGGCGTCGCACGTGCTGTTCGACTGGCTGGGCTCGGACGCCACGCCGCCCCTGGGCGTGATGGCGCTGTGGCCGGTGACGAGCGAGTTCTATTTCGCCTACGCGTACGTCTTCGAGGCGATCTCACGCCGCACGCATCTCCCCAATTTCTGGCCGCACAACCTGTGGGCCGTGGCGAAAGAGGTGCTGATGCTCGCCCCGGTGGTCGTGGGAATGTGGGCGCTGAGGCGACGGGGGCGCGGGGGCGTCCATTGAGCGATTGACGATTGCAGATTGAGCGATTGATTGATGATTGGCGATTGGGGGATCGAGCGATCAATTGAGTGATCGGGTGATTGTGTCATTGACGATTCGGCCGCCCGTCCGCTGCAACCGGCCGCTGGCGTTGTCACGCTGTCAGCCGAATCACCCAATCACCAAGTCGCGCAATCACTCACTCCAATCGCTCAATCCCCCTCAATTCCCCAATCTTCAATCAATCGCTCAATCTGCAATCGCCAATCGCTCGATGGACGCGCGCGGGCCGGCGTCAGGCCATTTCGACGGCGAGCGCCACCCCGTTGCCACCGCCCAGGCATAGGGTGGCGACCCCGCGCTTCCCACCCCGCGCCTTGAGCGCGTAGAGCAGCGTGGTGAGGATGCGTGCGCCCGAGGCGCCGATGGGGTGCCCGAGCGCGACGGCGCCGCCGTTGACGTTCACGCGCGCCGGGTCCACGCCAAGCTCGCGCATCACGGCCACGGCCTGCACGGCAAACGCCTCGTTCAGCTCGAGGAGATCCACGTCGTTCATCGACCAGCCCGCCTTCTTCAGCACCTTGCGCGTGGCCTCGACCGGTGTCATCAGCAGCATCTTCGGCGCCAGCCCGCTGGTGGCCTGCGCCACCACGCGCGCCATGGGAGTCAGGCCCAGCGCCTTCGCGCGGTCCGCGCTCATCACCACGACCGCCGCGGCGCCGTCGTTCACGGGAGGCGCGTTGCCGGCCGTGACGCTGCCGTCCTTCTTGAACGCGGGCTTCAGCGCGCGCAGCGCTTCCGCCGTGGTGTCCGCGCGCACCGACTCGTCGCGGTCGAACACCAGCGGGTCACCCTTCTTCTGGGGAATGGAGACGGGGAGCATCTCGGCCGTGAACGCGCCCGCCGCGTGGGCCGCGGCGGCCTTCTTGTGGCTCTCCACCGAGAACTGGTCCTGTTCGTCACGCGTCACCTTGAACGCGTCGGCCACGGTCTCACCGGCGTTGCCCATGTGCCAGTTCTCGAAGGGACACCACAAGCCGTCGAGAATCATCGCGTCGATCACCTGGCCGTGGCCCATGCGCAGGCCCTCGCGCACGCGGGGCAGCAGGTAGGGGGCGTTGCTCATCGACTCCATGCCGCCGGCCACCGCGATCTCGATGTCGCCGGTCTGGATGCCCTGGTGCGCGAGCATCACGGCCTTGAGGCCCGATCCGCACACCTTGTTGATGGTGAGCGCGGCGACGTGCTCGGCGAGCCCGCCCTTGAGCGCGGCCTGGCGCGCGGGTGCCTGGCCCTCGCCGCCGGAGACGACGTTGCCCATGATGCACTCGTCCACCGAGGCCGGATCGATGCCGGCGCGCTTGACGGCCTCGGCGACGACCATGGCGCCGAGGGCGGGCGCGGTGAAGTCTTTCAGGCTGCCCAGGAACTTGCCGGTGGGCAGGCGGACGGCACTGACGATGACCGCTTCAGCCATGACTCTTGATCTCCACGTTGATGAAGGCGTCTGGCCCGAGGAGCGTTTCGAGCCGCGAACGAATGAGCCCGAGCGATCGCCCCACTTCCCGTTCCCACTGCACGTTCTGCGCGGTGATGACGAGCACGCCCCGCCCGTCGATGCGCGCGTGGGTGGCGCGGCTCACGGCCGGCCCCACCGACGCGCGCCACGCGAACGCCACCTTCTCCTGGCAGAGCGGCGCCGGGCGGACGACCTGCGCCAGGATGCTCGGGATGATGCGGTGCGCAGGGACCATCAGCTGAGGATAGCATCCTGGCCGGGCGGACATTGAGCGATTGCGCGATTGCAGATTGAGCGATTTATTGGAGATTGGCGATTGATTGATTGGGGCAATGACTGATGATTGGGGGATTGAGTGATCGGGCGATTCGGGATTGGGTGATTGGGCGATTGGCAGCCCGACACCCGAATGCCCCAATCGCCAATCCTCCAATCGTCAATTGATCGCTCAATCGCCCATCTCCCAATCGCCAATGAATCGCTCAATCTGCAATCACCCAATCACTCAATGGACACGCTCCTGCTAGCCTCGGCCTCGCCGCGCCGAGCCCAGTTGTTGACGGCGGCGGGAATCCGCTTCGAGTCCCACCCCTCCGAGGTGGATGAGACGCTTCATCCCGGCGAGGCCCCCGCGGACTATGTCAGGAGGCTGGCGCGTGAGAAGGCCGAGGACGTGGCGGGGGAGAACCCCGGGCGGCTGGTACTGGGGGCTGACACGACGGTCGTGGTGGACGGGCGGATCCTCGCGAAGGCCGAGGACTCGGCCGAGGCACGGGCCATGCTCGAGCAGCTGGCGGGGCGTGCGCACCAGGTGCTGACGGGGGTGGCGCTGCTGGGACCGGGGATCTCGGCCGTGGAGGTGGCCACCACCACGGTCGAGTTCGCGCCGATGACATCCGAAGACATCGAGCGGTATGTCGCCACGGACGAGTGGCGAGACAAGGCCGGCGCCTACGGCATCCAGGGCCGGGCCGGGCGGTTCGTCACGCGCCTGGACGGGTCGTATACCAACGTCGTCGGCCTGCCGGTCTCGCTGGTTTACCACCTGCTGATGCGCTATCCTGAGGGACGAGGAGCGGTCAGGTCCCAACCATGAGCCACAAAGCCATCAAGGTCGGTCTCACGAGCCTCGTTCTCGCGTTGTCGTTCGGCGGCCTGCTGTACTCGACGATGGGCGAAGCCACCGAGTACTACAAGCACGTGGACGAGGTGATGACGCAGCCATCGGAGTGGTACGGCAAGAAGCTGCAGCTCCACGGCTATGTCGTGCCCGACTCCATCATGAAGCGCAAGAACAGCCTGGACTACAAGTTCCAGGTGCAGAGCAACGGCCACATCGTGGACGCCACCTACACCGGCGTCGTGCCCGACACCTTCAAGAGCGAGGCCGAAGTGGTCCTGAAGGGGACCCTGTCCGCCGACGGCTTCACCGTCTCGCCCAACGGCGTGATGGCGAAGTGCCCGTCGAAATACGAGGCCAGGCCCGGCGGACCCTCCGGGACGGAGTGAAGGGCAAAGTGAGAAGTCAAAGGTGAGAAGTGAGAAGTCGAACGTGCCGAGCGCCGTTCGACCGTCTGCTTCTGGTGCCGTGCTTCTCACGTCTCACTTCTCACCTCTCACTTTCCACTGAGGTCCCCTATGGCTTCACTCGGCTCCTTCCTCCTGCTCGTCACCTTCGTCGTGGCCGCCTACGCGCTGGCGGCCTCCGTCGCGGGCGCCCGCCGGCGCAACACGCGGCTCGTCGAGAGCGGCATCGGGGCGTTCTACACCGTCGCGGCGCTCATGACCGTCGCCAGCGGCGTCATCATCTACGCGTTCGTGGCGGGGGACTTCTCCATCCGCTACGTCCAGCGCTACTCCGACAGCGTCCAGCCGATCTTCTACAAGATCACGTCCTACTGGGGCGGGCTCGACGGATCGGTGATGTTCTGGGTGTTCCTGCTCTCGCTCTTCGGGTCGGTGGCGGTGAAGGTGAACCGCGAGCGGCACCGCGAGCTCATTCCCTATGTCGTGGCGGTCATCAGCGCGGTGGAGCTGTTCTTCCTCTTCCTGATGATCATCCACAACAACCCGTTCGATACCTATCTCACGCAGAGCCCGACCGACGGACGGGGCCTGAACCCGCTGCTCCAGAACTTCTACATGGCCATCCACCCGCCGACCATGTACCTGGGCTTCGTCGGGCTCACCATCCCGTTCGCCTTCGGCATGGCCGCGCTCTTCACCGGCCTGCTGGACGACTCGTGGCTGCGCGCGGTGCGCCGCTGGACGATGTTCTCGTGGTTCTTCCTGTCGCTGGGCCTCACCCTCGGGATGATCTGGGCCTACGAGGAACTGGGCTGGGGCGGCTTCTGGGGCTGGGATCCGGTGGAGAACGCGGGCCTGCTGCCGTGGTTCACGGCCACCGCGTTCCTGCACTCGGTGATGGTGCAGGAGCGGCGCGGCATGCTTCGCGTGTGGAACGTCACGCTCGTCATCGTCACGTTCCTGCTCACCATCTTCGGCACGTTCATGACGCGCTCGGGCGTCGTGCAGTCGGTGCACGCGTTCGGCGACGACCCCGCGCTCGCGCGCCTGTTCCTGTCGTTCATGGGCGTGGTCCTGGTGTTCTCGTTCGGCTGGGTCATCTACCGCCTGCCGTTGCTGCAGGCGCGTCACGAGCTCGACTCGTGGGTGTCGAAAGAGGCGGCGTTCCTGGCCAACAACTGGATCCTGCTGTTCTCGGCGTTCTTCGTCCTCTTCGCCACGATGTTCCCGACCATCACCGAGGCCATCAACGGCGAGCGCCTCACGGTGGGGCCGCCGTTCTTCAACCGGTGGATGACGCCCATCGGCATCGCGTTGCTGTTCCTCACCGGCGTCGGCCCGCTGCTCGCCTGGCGCAAGTCCACGCTGACGAACCTGCGCGATCAGTTCCTGTTCCCGGTCGGGCTGGGCCTGGTGGTCGCGGTCGCGCTGGTGGCCATGGGCGTCCGCGTATGGAGCTCGGGCATCTGCTTCGCGCTGTGCGGGTTCGTCTTCGGCACCATTTCTCAGGAGTTCTACCGCGGCGCCAGTGTGCGGCGCGGGATGACCGGCACCGACATTTTCACCGCGATGATTGGCCTCGTGGGCCGCAACAAGCGCCGCTACGGCGGCTACATCGTCCACCTGGGCATCGTGCTCATCTTCCTGGGCTTTGCGGGCGAGGGGTTCAGCCGCGACGAGCAGCTGCTGCTGAAGCCGGGCGAGGAAGCCACCGTCGGCAACTACGTCCTGCACCTGGACGCCATCCGCGTCACCGACGACGGGCAGAAGCAGATGGTGACGGCGCACGTGAGCGTGCGCGACACCGACGGCGCGGACCTGGGCAAGATGTACCCGGCCAAGTGGTACTACCGCAAGCACGAGGAGGAGCCGACCACCGAGGTGGGCATCCGCCGCACGTTCGCCGAAGACCTCTACATCGTGATGCCGGCCTTCGAGCTGCAGGACCAGACGGCCAGCGTCGAGGTGCACATCAACCCGCTCGTGAACTGGATCTGGTTCGGCTTCGGCATCCTGGCCATCGGCACCGGCATCGCGCTCCTGCCCGAGCGCGCCATCAGCTTCGCCACCAGCCGCCTGCCGGCCGAAGCGGCCACGGCCTCCCTGCTGGTGCTGGCGCTGCTGCTCGCGCCGGGGATCGCGCGGGCGCAGCACGTCGACAGCCCGCAGGACTCGCGCCTGCAGGTGTTCTCGAAGGACGTGAAGGACGTCACGAAGAAGCTGGCGTGCTGGTGCGGCGGCTGCTCGAAGCTGCCGGTGGGCGAGTGCTCGTGCGGCCACTGCGCGCTCGTCAAGACCGACGTGACGACGATGCTGAAGGAAGGCCAGTCGGAGGCCGAGGTGCTGGCGCACTACGTCGAGGAGCAGGGCGGCAACCACGTGCTCAGCTCACCTCCGGACCATGGCATGGGGCGCGTGGCCTGGCTGCTGCCGTACGTCCTCGGCCTGGCCGGGCTGATGGGCGCGGGCCTGTTTGCCCTCCGCTGGTCCAGCCAGCCGAAGCTGGCAGGCAATGCCGCCATGATGAACGAGGACGCCGCCCTCGGTTCGCGCCTTGACGATGAGCTCCGAGACCTCGACTGATCAGGGACTGCCCGCGTGGCAGTTCTTCCTGTTGTGCGGCATGCTGGGCGCCACCGCGGTGGTGATTGTGGCCACCGGGCAGTCGCTGGCCAACATCATCATCCTCAGCCTCACCATCGTGGCCGCGAGCTTCGTCGGCCTGGGCGCGTACCGGACGCTGGCGCCCTTGACGGCACAGTCCATCGTCGGGGCGCCGACCGTGGCGGGGGGGCGCACGCGCGCGGCTCTCGAGCGCGAGAAGACGCTGGTGCTCCGCGCCATCAAGGAGCTGGAGTTCGACTTCGCGATGCGGAAGATGTCGCAGGCAGACTTCGACGAGATGAGCGGGCGCCTGCGCAGGCGCGCCATCGGTCTGATCCAGCAATTGGACGCCAACTCCGGGTATCGCGAGCAGATCGAGCGCGAGCTGGCGGCGCTGGTTGCCACCACGACTCCAATGCCCAGCCCGCAGGCCCCATCGCCCAAGACCCAAGACCCAAGACCCAAGACCCTGGCGTGCTCCGCGTGCGGCACCCACAACGACGCCGACGCGCGTTTCTGCAAACAATGCGGCACATCGCTCACGTCGTAGGCCGGCCCACGCGGGTGCTGGCCGTACTGATTGCCTGCCTGCTGGCCGCCTCCGCGGCCCGGGCGCAGGTGGCCATGCCCGATGCCGGCCAGATGTCGGGCATCCCGCTGCCCGCGGCCGAACTGCCGAATGGCACCGTGTCGGTGCGCGTCGTGCGCGAGCGCATGGGCAACAACATCGCCGGGCAGGCCGTGTCGGTCACCGGCAGCGGACAGACGAAGACGGGCACCACCGACGCGCAGGGCCGTGCCGAGTTCACGGGCTTCCCGGCCGGGAGCACCGTGGTGGCCACGACGACGGTGGACGGCGAGATGCTGGTCTCGCAGGAGCTGCCCGTGCCGTCGCAGGGAGGCGTGCGCGTGGCGCTGGTCGCCGGTGCATCGGCGGCCGCTGCCAGGGAGCGCGCCGCGGCCGAGGCCGCGGCAAAGGAGCCGGCGCGGCAGGGCGTGGTGGTGCTCGGCGGCCAGTCGCGCATCGTCTTCGAGTTCCAGAACGACGTCTTCACCGTTTTCTACCTGCTCGACATCACCAACAACGCGCGGACGCCCATCGATCCCGGCGCCCCGCTCGACATCCCGCTGCCCGATGGCGCGCTGAGCCCCACGCTGATGGAAGGCTCCACCACGCAGGCCACGGTTCGCGGCGAGGTGGTGCGCGTCACCGGCCCCTTCGCCCCCGGCGTCACGAGCGTGCAGATCGGGTTCTCGATGCCGGACGTCGGGAAGAACTACACCTTCACGCAGCAGTGGCCCGCGGCGTTCGAACAGCCCTTCGTGGCGGTCGAGAAGATCGGCACCCTGCAGCTGGCCTCGGCCCAGTTGCCGACGGTGGAGACGGTGAATGCCGAGGGCGGCAAGGTGTTTACGCTGGCCAGCGGCCCACGCCTGGCGGCCGGCGACGTGATGACGGTGAGCTTCATCGACCTGCCGGTGCATGACATGCTGCCGCGCTGGATTGCGGTCGGAGCGGCGTTCGCGCTGGTAGCCGCGTTCCTCTTCTGGGGCTTCTCGCCGTCGCAGAAGCCCGCGCGCGAATCGCTCGAAGACGAGCGGGCGCGACTGATGCGCGAGCTCGTGGGCATCGAAGAACGCCGTCGCGCCGGCAGGGCCAAGGCCAAGGATGCCGAACGCCGGCCCGCCCTGATGGCCGAGCTCGAGCGCGTGCTCGCCGCGCTGGACGAGGCGCCCGGGGGCGGCCAGGGGGCCGCCGCGTGATCGCCGACTTCGAGCGGCTCACGGTCACGAATCTCTCCCGTCACTACGGCCGCCGCAAGGCGCTGGCGCGTGTCTCCTTCACCTGCGATGCCGGCGACATCGTCGGGCTGCTCGGGCCGAACGGCGCTGGCAAGTCGACGCTGCTGGCCATCCTGGGCACGCTGCTGGCTCCCTCCGAGGGCACGGTGCACTACGGGGCCGTCACGGCCGAGAAGGGCGGAGCCGGCCTGCGCGCCCGCATCGGCATGCTCGGGCACGACCTGTTCCTCTATCCCGAGCTCACGGCGCTCGAAAACCTGGTCTTCTTCGGGCGGATGTACGGCCTGACGGACGCGCCGGCGCGTGCCGCCGGCGCGCTGGAGCGTGCCGGGCTGGGAGAGCGCGGCCACGACTTCGTGTCCGGCTATTCGCGAGGGATGCGCCAGCGCGTGGCGCTCGAGCGCGCCCTGCTGCACCGGCCGCGCCTGCTCCTGCTGGACGAGCCGTTCACGGGCCTGGACCAGGCGTCGGCGGCGGCGCTGGTGGCCAGGCTGCGCGAAGAGCAGGCGCGCGGGGTGCTGATCATCCTGGCCACGCACGACCTCGACGTCGTGGACGGCCTCCTCACGCGCGAGCTGTTCCTCAGGAACGGCCGCGTGATGGATGTGAGCGCGGGCGATGGGCCGCTGCGCGACCGCTATCGCTCCGCCATCATGGCGTCATGAAGGACTTCTTCCGCGTGGCGTGGCTCGTGGTGCGGAAGGACCTGATGGTCGAGGCGCGCAGCCTCGAAGTGGTGTCCACCACCCTGTTCTTCGCGCTGACGGTGGTGCTGGTGTTCGCCTTCGGCCTCGTGCGCGAGGGCCGTCCCGTGGACGATGTGGCGGCGGCCATCCTGTGGATTGCGACGGCGTTCTCGGGCACGCTGGCGCTGGGCCGCACGTTCGAGCGCGAGCGGCAGGCCGACACGCTGCGGGCGCTGATGCTGGCGCCGGCCGATCGTCCCGCCATCTACGCGGGGAAGCTGGCCGGCATGCTGCTGCTGATGGGGCTGGTGGAGCTGGTGCTGGTGCCGCTGGTGGGCCTGCTGTTCCAGGCACCGATCTTCGCCTATCCATGGCATCTGGCGGCCCTGCTGGTCGCGGGCACCACGGGCTTCGCGGCGGTCGGGACGCTGTTTGCGGCGATGCTGGTGCGCGCGCGCAGCTGCGACGTGATGCTGCCGATCCTGTTGTATCCCATCACGGTTCCGGTCATGATCGCGGGGGTCCGCGGGACGGCGGCGCTCTTCCAGGGCACGCCAGACGAGGAGCTGGCGCGGTTCTGGATTGCGCTCCTGCTGTTCTTCGACGTGGTCTTCGTGACGCTGGCGCTCTGGACGTTCGAACCGGTGATGACGGAGTAGGGGTGGTCGTGGGCCTTGGGTCTTGGGTGCCCGCCGTAGCCTTGGCGAAGGCGGGAGGTCATGAATGTCGAAGCTGAATCAGATTGAGCTGGCGCTGGCGGGGGCGATGCTGGCGGTGGCGCCGTGGATCATCGATGCGGCGCCCTACGAGTCGACGATGGGGCTCGTGCAGAAGATCTTCTATTTCCACATGCCATCCGCGTGGCTGTTCCTGCTCGCGGCCATCATCTCCGGCGTGGCGAGCGCGATGTTCCTGTTCGGGAAGAAGAAGAACGCCGACGGTTGGGCCCTGGCGGCCGCGGAGCTGGCCGTGGTCTTCGGCATCATCACGCTGGTCACCGGGCCCTTGTGGGCGCGCAAGGCGTGGGGGATCTGGTGGGTGTGGGACGCGCGGCTCACCTCGAGCCTCATCCTGTGGATGATCTTCACCGCCTACCTCCTGCTGCGGCGCTACGGCGGTCCCGGCTCGGACAAGCTGGGCGCGGGCATGGCGCTCTTCGGCCTGGCCAATGTGCCGTTCATCTTCGTGTCGGTGAACGTGTGGCGGACGCTCCACCCGCAGACCTCGGTGGTGCCCACCCTGCCCGTGCAGATGGGCGGGCCGCTGTGGTTCTGCATCACGGCGTTCTTCCTGTTGTTCCTGGCCCTGCTCAGCATGCGCGCGCGCCTCGAGCGCCAGCGGCTGCGTATCGAAGACCTCTATCTCGCCGAGGACGAAGCGTGATGCGATTCTGCCGAGCTCTGTTCGTCGCCGCCCTGCTGATGGCGGCCCCCATCGCCCCGGTCGCCCTCGCGGCCCAGCCGCAGCCGTCCGCGGACGAGTTCGTGCCGATGGAGGAGGTACCGCCCGAGGAGCAGATTCCCGCCATCAACCTCGTCGCCGCGGCCTACGGGTTCGTGTGGATCGTGGTCGTCGGCTACGTGTGGTCGCTCGGCCGCCGGTTGCAGAAGGCCGAGGGCGAAATCGCCGCCCTCGAACAGCGGAGACGCTAGATGGACATCGGCATCCCCTCGGCGGCGCACTTCATCTACATCCCGTTCAGCATCCTCGTTGGGGTGGTCATCGGCTGGGTGCTGGGCTCGCGCGCCGCGCAGGATGCGTTCGCGTCAGAACTGAAACGCCGCGAACGGCGCGAGGCCGGGAAGCATTGAGCGATAGCCGATTGCAGATTGAGCGATTGATTGGGGATTGGCGATTGGGGGATTGAGCGATCAATTGCGCGATCGGGCCATTGCGGAATTGATGATTCGGTTGCCCAACCGCCGCCGCCGGGCCGCTGCTGCCAGCGATCCTCGGCCGCACCTGACAGCGCCGAATTGCCCGATGCCTCAATGACCCGATCATCAATTGATCGCTCAATCCGCCGATTCCTCAATCCCCAATCAATCGCTCAATCTGCAATCGTCAATCGCTCAATGGCCGCCGTCCCTACCGGCCCACGCCGAGCCGTTCGGCGAGAATCTCGGGCAGCCCTTCTTCGAGAATGCGCGCCTGCGCCTTGGCGACGGGGTAGGGAATGCGGTGGATGGTGAGGCGCCGCGTGTCGGTGTCCACCAGCGCGAAGCCGGCGCGCGGGTCGCCGTCGCGCGGCTGGCCGACCGACCCGGGGTTGATCAGGTAGCGGGTGGCGCCGTCGAGGGCCACGTCCAGGGGGCGCGCGTCGCTCGAGGTTTCTACCGCGAACTGGTTGCGCACGATGCTGTAGCCCACCTGCACGTGCGTGTGGCCGAAGAGACAGAGCGGCCGCCGGGCGGCGTGCAGCGCGCGGAGTGCGTCGAGGTCGTCGAAGACATACGCGTCCTCGTCGAAGGGCGTGCCGTGGCAGATCTCGATGAGGTCGTCCACCAGTACCGGGCCGGCCGGCAGCGCCGCCAGCCACGCGCGGTTCTCGTCGGTGAGGGCGTCGAGCGTCCAGTGGATGGCGCTGCGCGCCACGGCGTTGAAGCCCTCGGCCGATTCGATGCCCGAGCCCACCTTGTCGTGGTTGCCCCGGATGAGCGCGTGGGGGGCCATCTCGCGCACTGCGTCGATTACGGCATTGGGGTCCGCGCCGTAGCCCACCAGGTCGCCGAGCACCAGCACCCGCTCGAAACCGAGCGGCCCGGCGGCGGCCATCACGGCCTCGAGCGCTTCGAGGTTCGCGTGAATGTCACTGACGACGAGGTAGCGCATCAGGTCTCCAGCCCGTCCACGATTTGGTCGACCAGCAGATCCACAGGACCGCGGCTCGCATCGACCCGGACGTGGGCCAGACGATAGGCGGCGAGGCGCTGATTATAAAGCGCCTCGAGCGCGGGGCGGTCGGCCGCCAGCGGCCGGCGACCGTCGATCGGCACCCGTTCGAGGATGGTGGCGAAGGGGACGTCCAGCCAGATGACCATGCCGTCCCGGAGCATCAGTTCGCGATTGCCGGCGTCGGCGAACGTCCCGCCGCCCGAGGCGACCACGGTGCCGCGCTGGGACAGCAGGTCGATGAGGGCCGCCCGCTCGGCCGCGCGGAAATAGGGCTCGCCGTGCTGCCGGAAAATGCTGGCGATGTCCTTGTGCTCCCGGCGCTCGATGTGCTCGTCGATGTCGTCCACCCGCCAGTCGAGCCGCCGGGCCAGCGCGCGGGCGAGGGTGGTCTTGCCGGCGCCCATGAAGCCGACCAGGTAGATCTTGTCCGTCTTCACGCCCGCAGCCGGTCGATGTCGGTGAAGAACGCGGGGTACGACACGCCCACCACCTCGGATCCCGCAATCGTGGTGGGGCCGCTGGCGCCGAGCGCGGCGATGGCAAACGCCATGGCCAGCCGGTGATCCCCGTGCGCGTCCACGGCGCCGCCCGCCAGCTGCCGGGTGGCGCGGATGGTGAAACCGTCGGGACGCTCGTCCGCGTCGGCGCCCATGGCCCTCAGGCCCCCGATCAGCGCCGAGATGCGGTCGCTTTCCTTCACGCGCAGCTCGCCCGCGCCGCTCACCGTGATGCCGCCGCCAAAGGTGGCCAGTGCCGCCAGGACCGGCAGTTCGTCGATCACCTCGGGCACTTCGCCCGGGAGCACCTCCACGGCCTCCAGCGCTCCGTGCCGCACGCGGATGTAGCCGATCGGCTCGCCGTGGCGGATGTCAGTGACCTGCGCTTCGACGAGGGCGCCGAAGCGCCGCAGCAGGTCCAGCATCGCCGCGCGACTGGGATTGAGGCCGACGCCGTCGATGGTGACGTCCGAGCCCGCCAGCGCCGCCGCTGCAACCGCCGGGAACGCCGCGGACGAGACATCGCCGGGCACCGTCAGGTCCTGGGCCCGCAGGGGCTGTCCGCCCCGGACCGACACGGTCCGCCCGTCCACCGTGGGCGGGATGCCAAAGGCCTCGAGCGCCCGCTCGGTGTGATCGCGTGTCTGCGCCGGCTCGGTCACCGAGGTCGTGCCATCGGTCTGGAGTCCTGCCAGCAGCACCGCGCTCTTGACCTGCGCGCTCGGGACCTCGGGCCGGTAGTGAATGGGCCGCAGGTGCGCGCCGTGCACGGTGACCGGCGGACGGTCGCCGGGGGCTGCCTCGAACCTGGCGCCCATCTCGGTGAGGGGCGCCATCACGCGGCGCATGGGACGACGCGAGAGCGAGGCATCGCCGACGAGCGTGCTGGGGAAGGGGTGCGCGGCCAGGACGCCGGTCATCAGCCGCATGGTGGTGCCCGAGTTGCCGCAGTCGAGCGGGGCGGAGGGGGGCGTCAACCCGGCCAGGCCGCGGCCGGTCACGGCGACGATGCCGCCGGGCCCGTCCGGGCGTTCGATGGCCACACCCAGGGCCGCCAGGCAGGCCAGCGTGGACTGGCAATCCGCGCCGGGCGCGTAGTTCGCGATGGTGGAGCGCCCATCGGCCAGTGCCGATAGGATGGCATAGCGATGCGAGATGGACTTGTCGCCGGGAACCTGGATCCGGCCGCGCACGGCACGGGCCGGGGCAATCACGAGAGGCACTGGCACAACTATAGCAACTTGACCGGCTTTCGGGCGCTATGGTACTAAACGCGCACATGTTGATCGTCCGGCGCGCCCCCGAACGCGGGACCCGATGACCCCGTCGCCCCCCACCGTCCGCCTGGAATTCGGCAGCGCCTTCGACATGCTGGACTTCGTCCAGGTCGTCAGCGACTACGTTGGGCGCCTCACCGGCCTCGACGAGGACCAGCTGTACGAGGTCAGCGTGGCGGTCCGCGAGTCGGTGGTCAACGCCATCAAACACGGCAACCAGAACGATCAGTCCAAGCGGGTCATCGTGGAGTTCTCGGTGGAGCCGCGCGACCACATGATCGTCCGCGTCGAGGACCAGGGGACCGGCTTCGATCCGGACGACATCCCCGACCCGCTGGCCCCCGAGAACATCATGAAGGGCAGCGGCCGGGGCATCCTCTTCATGCGCAACTACATGGACGACGTGACGCTCAGCCGGGCGAGCGAGGGCGGCATGGAGGTGCGCATGATGAAGAAGGCGGTGCGTTCCGAATCGTGAGCCCCGATCCCGCCTTCCTGGCCACGGCGGTGGAAGCCGTCGTCCGCGCTGGTGAGATGCACCTCTCGAAGTTCCGCTCCGGTGTTCGCGTCGACAAGAAGGGCGCCATCGACCTGGTCACGGAGGTCGATCTCGAAGTCGAGCGCATGTTCCGCGCGATGATCGCGGAGCGCTTTCCGGATCACGACGTGCTGGCCGAGGAGATGGGCGGCGCGGCCACGGGCGCGCGCTGCCGCTGGGTGTTCGATCCCCTGGATGGCACCACGAACTACACGCACGGCCTGCCCATCTTCTGCGCGTCGCTGGCTCTCGAGATCGACGGCCAGGCGGCAGTGGCGGCCATCTACGACGCCACGCGCCAGGAGCTGTTCACCGCCGAGCGCGGGGTCGGGGCGTGGCTGAACGGCGAGCCGATGCAGGTGTCGGGCACGGCCGCGATCATCGACGCGCTGCTCGTGACGGGGTTCCCTTACACGGTGCAGCAGACCCCGGAGAAGTACTTGAAGGTGTTCGGCGCCTACATCAGCCGCGCGCGCGCGGTGCGCCGGCTGGGCTCGGCGGCCATTGATCTCTGCTACGTCGCCGCGGGCCGCATGGACGGTTTCTGGGAAGAGAGCCTGCAGCCCTGGGACACCATGGCCGGCGCGCTCATCGTCCAGGAGGCCGGCGGCAGCGTCACGGCCCTCGACGGCGGTCCCTGGGTGCCCGCCAACGGGCACATCCTGGCGTCGAACGGCCTGCTGCACGAGCAGATGCTCGCGATCTACAAGTCGTCTCAGTAGGAAAAGAAACCACGAAGGCACGAAGGAAAGCGAAGGACACGAAGAACACAATTCACCAGCCCAAGACCTCAGGACCCAAGACCCAAGACCCAAGACCCAAGACCCAAGACCCAAGACCCAAGACCCTGAGTTCCCTCGTGCCCTTCGTGGTTTCCTTTCGTGGTCAGCGCGTTCGGCGATAGAGCGCCACGTTCCCGCCCTCGCACACGCGCTCGTAGCCGTCGGTGAACGACGGGTTCGCGCGGATCTGCTGGGCCAGCACGTCGCCCCCCTCCGCGGCTTCCTCCACCAGCATCCAGCCCGCGAACGGGGCGCCGCCCACGACGATCGCGGAGTCCCACATCGGGTGGTTGCCTTCGTGCAGAAAATCCTCGATGCCGAGGCCGATGGATGACAGCTCCTGCATGTAGTGCGCGAGCGAACCCATGCTGGCGAAGATGGTCTCGCCGCGGTAGTCGCGCGCCAGGCACGCGGTGACGGCCTCACGGCCCGCGCCGTGGGCGCGATCGAGCTGCGCCTCGCGGGTCATGGGCGTGTCGGCGTCGAACGGCCTGGCGTCGCGCCCGATCAGCACCAGCGCGACGAGCGCGACCACCGGCGCCGCGCGCCTGGTGAGGCCGACACCGAGGCCCACGGCGAGCGCCGAGGCCACGACGAGCGGGATCTCGTAGCGGATGCGGAACGGGTGCCCCGCGAGATAGGCCGAGAAGGGCAGGGCCGCCGCGGCGAACATGCCCAGCGGCACCAGCAGCGCCGCGCCCTGCCGCCAGAGCAGGGCCGCAAGGCTGACGGCCGCCACCGACCAGAGCGCGAGCCGCACGAGCCACACGCCGCCCAACTCGCGCGTGCCCTCCAGGATCTTCTCCCACACCTCGGCCGGTTGCCCCTGCAGCTCGGCGTCCGGCACGTAGAACCCGCCGCTGACGAACCACTCGCCCACGGTGGCCCGGCTCAGGAACACGAAGAAGACGGCCGCGCCAATGGGGTAGCGGGCCAGCTGCCAGGCCACCGGCGCCAGGTCGCGCACGGACGTGCCCCGGCGCCACCGGGCCAGGAGCGCGAGCGGCACCAGCGTGCCGACAATGGGCCACGCCTCGTAGCGCGTGAGGCACGCGGCCACCATCCACCAGCCCAACGCGCGCGGCACGGCCAGGCCCGGAGCCGTCGCCCACTCGGTGAGCAGCCATGCGCACACCAGGGTGATGCCGAAGAGCAGCGGCTCGGTCATCGGCGTCGCGTGCAGGTACAGCACGTTCGGGTTGCTCACGAACAGCGCCGCGCCGAGCACGGCGCCCGCGCGCGACCCGGTGAGCCGCATCACGATGGCGGTCATGGCAGCGGCGCCAAACGCCAGGGACACGACCGACACCAGGATGGCGAATGCGCCCGTGCGGTAGAGCACGTCCAGCTGCACCGGCAGCATGTTCAGCACGTGGGGGAGCGGCAGCCACACCGCGCCAATCTGTTCCCACCCGGGCGTGATGCTGTCGAGGATGCGCCGGGACACCACCAGGTGGGCCTTGGCGTCGTAGTGGCTCAGGGTGAGGCCGGCGCGGGCATACGCGACCGCGGCGGCCAGGCCCAGCAGGAAGGCCACGCGGCCCACCCAGCGCGAAAGGATGTCGAAGCGAAGCACGGGGAGGATATATAATGACCCGATTGTCTCGCTCGATGACTCCCGAGCTCTCGATCGTCATCCCGGTCTACAACGAGTCGCCCAACATCAAGCGTCTGTATGACGAGCTGACCGAGGTGCTCGGTCAATATGGGCGCAGCTACGAGCTCGTCATCGTGGACGACGGGAGCCGCGACGACACGTTCCAGCAGCTGGCGGCCTTCCAGGCCCGCGATCCCCGGCTGCGCGTCATTCGCTTCCGCCGCAATTTCGGGCAGACCTCGGCGTTCTCCGCCGGCATCGCCTACGCCCGCGGGCGGCTGGTGGTGCTGTCGGACGGCGACCTCCAGAACGACCCCCGCGACATCCCGCAGATGGTCGCTCGCATCGAGGCCGGCCACGACATCGTCTGCGGCTGGCGGAAGGATCGGAAGGACACGTTCATCACGCGGCGCGTGCCGTCCATCCTGGCGAACAAGCTCATCTCGTGGGCCACGGGCGTGGAGCTGCACGATTACGGCTGCTCGCTCAAGGTGTTCCGTTCCGAGGTCATCAAGCCGCTTCGACTCTACGGCGAGATGCACCGGTTCCTGCCGGCCATTGCCAGCCAGCAGGGGGTGTCGATCGACGAGGTGGTGGTGAACCACCGCGCGCGGGAGGCGGGCACCTCGAAGTACGGGTTGTCGCGCACCGTTCGCGTCATCCTCGACCTGGCCACCGTGAAGTTCCTGCTGAACTACTCCACCAGGCCGTTGCAGATCTTCGGGCTGCTGGGCCTCGGCGCCTTCGGGCTGGGCACGCTCATCACCGGCTATCTCGGCTACGTGCGCCTGTTCGAGCGGCAGGCCATTGGCGACCGGCCACTGCTGCTGCTCGGCATGATGCTGCTCTTCATCGGCGTGCAGCTGGTCACCTTCGGCCTGCTGGCCGAGCTGCTGGCCCGCACCTACTACGAGTCGCAGAACAAGCCCACCTACGTCATCCGCGAGATCCGCCAGACCGCGGAGCTTGCCACGGTCGACGGCTGATGCCACCGGGCGCGCCTCGGGAGCACGACCCGCGCATCACGGTCATCCAGCAGGAGCTGTTCAACGAGAAGCGCTCCAAGGTAGACAAGTACCGAGAGCTGGTGGTCGGGCGGCCCGGCCTGTGGCCCTTGATCCGCTACGAGATCGTGATGCTGCTGGCCAGCTGGGTGCCGGGCGCGCTGGGCCTCTTCCTCCGCGCGAAGCTCTACCCGCTGGTCATGGGCCGCGTGGGGCGCAACGTCGTCTTCGGCGTGAACGTCACGCTGCGGCATCCGCACAAGATCGAGATCGGCGACAACGTGGTCGTGGACGACCAGTGCTGCCTGGACGCGAAGGGCACCGACAACCGCGGCCTGGTGATCGGCAACGGCGTGTTCATCGGGCGCAACACCATCCTCAGCTGCAAGAACGGCGACATCATCATCGAGGACAACGCCAACCTCGGCTTCAACTGCGAGATCTTCTCCGCTTCGCGCGTGCGGGTGGGGAAGAGCATCCTGATGGCGGCCTACACCTACCTGGTGGGCGGGGATCACCTGTACGATCGGGTGGACATCCCCGTGCTCGAGCAGGGCCGGACGGCACGCGGCATCGACGTGGGCGACGGAGTGTGGCTCGGCACGCACGTGGTGGTCACCGACGGATCCACCATCGGCCGCGACGCCATCATCGGCGCCGGCGCGGTTGTGGTGGGACAGATCCCGGAGTTCGCAATCGCGACCGGGATACCGGCGAAGGTGATGCGCGATCGTCGCGAGTCGCATTAGCCCAAG
>Ga0105106_10001109_pt1 | contig 19329 bp, 20 predicted proteins | sample PPLLaktember2015_5_FD_79109 | JGI IMG/M metagenome (GOLD analysis project Ga0105106, IMG submission 79109) | Freshwater sediment microbial communities from Prairie Pothole Lake near Jamestown, North Dakota, USA - PPLs Lake P8 Core (1) Depth... | ecosystem: Environmental > Aquatic > Freshwater >...
GTGCGAGCTTGTCAAGTGCATGAGAGAACTTGTGTTCACCACCACTTGCCGGGCGGGATGATCCCGCGATACTCATTGCAACCCCGCTGGATACAAGTGCTGTTGTAACGAACCATGCGGACTGTTCCTGGTGAGGTTTGATCAGGTGTGCATTCTTCACCAGAATCTCAGCAGTCATTCTGGAGAGTGCAATCGCGTACTCACTCATCGGCTCTCCTTTGACCCGGTGGGCGAGCTCCCAGTCAAGAATAGCGGTGTAATTGGATATCACGTCCGCACAGCCGGAAGCGAGGAGCCGGTGTGGAGCTGAGGCAATGGTACCCGTATCTGCAACAATTGCAATAGGGGGCTGGGCATCCAGCGACGCATGTCCCTCTCCGGTTGGTACTGATGCGCGCGAGGATGCAATACCATCATGTGATGCCGCAGTGGGTACCGAAATAAACTGGATGTCAAGATTGTACGATACAATCTTGGCAGTATCGATCACCCGCCCCCCACCGATACCTATCACAAAGTCCATGCCAGCTGCAGCTTTTTGCGCTCTCTTAATGATTGAAAGACTGATCTCTTCTGCAATAAATGGCTTCACCGTATAGTCTTCACTGAGTATCTGCCGGACATTGTTTCCGGCAAGATTCATGGTACTCTTTCCTGATATCAGAAGCGCAGAAGTACCAAGTTTAAGATCTTCACAGACTGAGGGGATCTGCCTGAACACATCATGCCCGATTACGACATCGCGTGGCAGCTGCATCCATTTGGATTTGTCAAAAACTTTCGGTTTGAGTAATTTTATTGCATCTGCGCTCATTCTGATCATGGATGATTAGTGATTTCATATACAAATATTACATCGATCCCATCAGGATGGGGCAACCCTATAACATAGTTGACACGCTCACCTATGCAGTAATCCTGGTTCTGGGTGTATATTTGTTGTATCGCTGGATGTCGCAATCGACCTGGCTTTCAGACATCGGATTCAAAATTGATACCGGTTTTATCCTTGCTACACTTCCCTATGTCGTTCTCGGAGGGCTTTTGCGTGTTGTGCAGGATACCGGGATGATTACGGGTGACTTACAGTTTTTGCTCGTTACCCCACTCATCTATTTCGTGCTCTTTTTTTTTACCATAAGTATGTTATTTCTCTCCCGCTTCATTACACTCCAGGGATTTACGCAGAATTTTCTTACATTTTACGCATTTGCCGGTACTTTGTCTGCCTTTGTCGTTTTACTCGTTCTGTTTGCGTGGGGCATCAACTATGCCCATGTTGATCTCTTTATCCTCGCTATCATCCCGCTCATGGCAATCACCGCAACATTCCTGGTATGGGTATGCATGCGCTTCGTACTTGGCTGGAAGTACGTCACCTACCCGCTCTACCTGATACTTATTTTTGGTCAGTTGCTGGATGCCAGTGCAACAAGTTACGGTATAGATCTTCATCCATCAGTCCAGTATATCGAACAACATGTCGTTGGTTCTGGTCTTATCGAGCTGACCAACACTGCATTCGTAATGTTTCCGTTGAAACTTATCGTACTGTTTCCGGCGATCTATATCATGGAATTGTACCGTAAAGAGGCAAATCCCGCATTCTGGCATCTCGTGCTGCTTGCCATGATTGTTGTTGGTCTTGCACCGGGAATCCGTGATATGATGCGGATGGTCCTCTATGTCTAATTCCCCGCTGACAAACGCAATAATTATCACATTCCTCCTCTTTTGTGCAACCATCACGGTTGGCTGGGTCGGAACAATGCAAAACCCGGCAATAGGTGAAAACCTGATGAAATTATTTGAAAAAGAGGTCGCTGGTCAGATAATGGGAAAAGACTCCACGGATATCTTTGTCAAGCTCTTCTTCAACAACCTTGAGGCATGCATCCTGCTTTTTTTAGGGGGGGCATCGTTTGGAATTCTCACGATATTTATCATGAGCATCAATGGCATTCTTATTGGGGCAATCATGGAGATCGTGCATAAAGAACATTCTCTCGCATTTGTCGCGGCTGCGATCCTTCCGCATGGCATTTTTGAGATTCCTGCGTTCATCATTTCGGGAGCACTCGGTATCCTGCTCGCCCAGTCACTTGTCAATGAGTGGTATAACGGTGCAGATACTGCGGAGGATGCGAAGAAATTCGCCCGGACATTTATCCTGTATGTAATACCGCTTGTGGCAGTCGCCGCCTTTGTCGAGGCATTTATTACACCAATTATCATACATTTAGTAGCTTAGAGGATCTGATTCATGGACGATAACACGGGCGCCCTGCCGTTAAAAGAAGATTTTTCCGCCTGGTATAATGATCTTTTATGGCGGGCAGAGATCATGGATGTCCGTTATCCGGTCAAGGGATTGTATGTCTGGTTTCCTTACGGGTTTGCTCTGCGCAAATACGTATACCAGAGACTCCGCGATCTTCTCGACCGCGACCATCAGGAAACCCTTTTTCCCCTTCTGATCCCTGAACAGGAATTTATGAAGGAAGCCGAGCACATAAAGGGGTTCGAAGATGAGGTCTACTGGGTGACGCATGGGGGAACAACACCTCTCGAGGTAAAGCTGGCACTGCGTCCTACGAGTGAGACCGCCATCTATCCTATGTATGCACTCTGGGTCCGTTCACATGCAGATTTACCAATTAAATATTACCAGATTGTAAACACGTTCCGGTACGAAACAAAGCAGACGCGTCCGCTTATACGCCTCAGGGAGATCACCTCATTTAAGGAAGCTCACACGGTTCATGCGACATGGGAAGAGGCAGCTGAACAGGTTGAGGAGGCAATCCGCCTCTACCGTGAATTCTATAACGGATTATGCATCCCGACGCTCATCTCAAAACGGCCGGACTGGGATAAGTTTCCCGGCGCTGATTATACGATGGCTGTTGATGCAATAATGCCCAATGGCAAGACACTCCAGATAGGTACCGTTCACCATCTTGGCGATCACTTTTCCCGGACATTCAATATAATGTACGAGGATATGAAGGGTGAGCAGAAGCTCGCACAGCAGACGTGTTATGGTATATCAGAGCGCTCAATTGCAGCCTTAATCAGCATACATGGCGATGACAGAGGACTCATCTTCCCTCCAGCGGTTGCCCCGCTCCAGGCAGTGATTGTCCCGATTACAATCGGAAAGCGCCACGAGGATGTAATGGCTGCAGCGCAAAAACTCAGCAAAGATCTCACCTCTGCAGGTTTCCGGGTGAAACTCGACACGCGCGATTTGCGCCCTGGTGCCAAATACTACTGGTGGGAGCTCCGCGGTGTCCCGCTCAGACTTGAGCTGGGGCCAAGGGATCTTGATGCAGGGAAAGTCATGGCAGTGAAGCGGACCGGTGAGAAAACATCAATCGACCTCGCATCGGTAACGGCGGGAGTAACCCGCGTGTTTGACGAGATCACGGATACAATCCGTGCGCGTGCTGAAGAGAATATGAAATCACGTCTCTGCATTGTTGGATCTATGAATACTCTCAATGCAACGCTTGACGAGGGCAGAGTGGCGGTGATCCACTGGTGTCAGCAGCGGGAGTGCGGAGACGCTCTTGAAACACAGACAAACGCGAGTGTTCTTGGGACCGATGTACGTTCACCGTATGTTTCTACCGCAGATGGCACATGTATAGTCTGCGGGAAACCAGGCAAACCAACACTGGTTGGAAGAGCGTATTGAAGTAATGGAACGGTAAAATCAGGTTTCTTTGTTTCTCTTTTTTCCTTTTTTCACCGTCCTGATAAACAGCGAAATAATGCTCATCCTTATAGCTGACACCTTTTTTGCCCCGTTCTTTTTTTACGGGTAAAGAACATAAATAGTGGTAATTATCAGAGGCAGAGTAGTGAATAAAATTCCAAAAGAACCAGGTTCAATATATCTTCCTGACCGGTACAAAGAGCGGATTGAAGCAAAGAAGCGACGGCGCCTTATTAAAAAAATTGCTGTGATATGTATGGTTGTCGCAATAGTAAGCGCGTTATACCTGGTATTGAGTGGAGCCCTATCAAATTCACTGAACCAAAACCCGCTCTCCCTTCCCGGATCCCAAGTATCATCCCCGGCTGTTTCACCAACCTCACCACCTCGTGAACTCATAACCCCCCTGGTACAGAATCTGACAGATACGAGTAACCCCGACATCATCACAGGAAAGGGCCTGGCCACCCGGCCAATTCCTGATATGCAGTCCCTGGACAATGCAACTGCTTTACTGCGTCTGGACTACCCTGCAATGGCATATGCTCTCATCAGCGTGAATGTAACAGACAGGTTCGCAGACCGTACTTTATACGAGTTTAGAATCAAACCGGAGGTCTCACCGGATAGTACCGGGTTTTCGGTGTTTATCGATGCCATGACGGGGGATTTCTATACTCCGGGACAGGAAAACGCTAAAATTACTGCTGACAAGGCAAAAAATATCGTGATAGAAGCGTTTCCGTTTCTTCATCCCGACAGGGTCACGGTAATATATAACAATAGTCCGGATTCTGTGCGGGCATGGGTTGTTACCCTCTTCCTGGACAACACGATTATTCTTACCGGATCAGTGGATCCGGAGACCGGCCAGATTTTTTCATTCACCCGCAGCGTCCCCTGGGAGGGGCGGCAGGCAGATCCATTGCTTGATAGTAACGCCGCACAAAAAATTGCAGATCGCTACATTTCCGAAAAGAACAGGGCTCAGCTTCCCCTCAATATGAGTGAAGCCCACTACAATCCGCTGCAATTTCCCCAAAAAACAGTTGCAGGGCACTATGTTTTTATCTATACCAGGATTGTTCAGGATATCCCCTGCGACAGGAATGGATTCACCATTTCGGTCGATTCACTAAATGGGGAAGTAGTTGGATACGACCGAAGGTGGAACACTCCAGACAGCGCGTTTTCCGTCACCGTAGATCCTCTCATTACCCGTTCCGGAGCCACGTTTGCAGTTTTGAAAAAGGCTCAGGAAACATACCCGGCATCCATGGACAGCCTTTCGATCATTTCTGCCGAAATCAGATGGAAAGACCATACAACGCCAGGAAGCATTCCCCGCCCGGGAAGTATTCCTTTAGCCTGGAAGGTTTTATTTACCGACGATATTATCCGTGCAAAGCCTTTGGCTTTACCTGCAACCGGCTGGATTGATGTTCAGACGGGGAAAATCCTTGAATTTTATTACCAGCACTAACCCTGTTTTTTAAAAAAACTGTTGAAATTTCCGATCGTGCGTAAACATTCACGGGATTTCATACCCTTTATTCCGGGTCACCCGAAGGGAAATACTTCTCGGGATAGGTAATGGGATTTCGCGATAAGAGCTGAAACGAGGAAGGCACGATATACCTGAGAATAAAAGCGGAACGGTGAGAAGAATCAAGGGTATTGGAGCGGGAAGAAGCAGTTCGCTTTTCCTTTATCGAACGTGTAATAAAGCAATTATCGCTTAAATACATTGTATTCCGACAGGATTAACGGGGGAATTTATTAAGATATCAGCACCGGTTGCAGACATACTCTGCTGTGAGCTGCGTCTGGCGCATATCGCCACGGATTGATTTTTTACCGCCCTGGAAGAATATTTTTTTGCACTTTGCGCAGTGCTTGGGTTTGATCCGATCCCATGTATTCATAGGGATCTCGAGAGCGAACTCTGTTTTTGTCCACTCTTCGGGGGGTTTCTCCGCATTCTGTTCATAGGTTGCGACAAACTCCATGATCTGGTGAGGAGGAACACCCAGGTCGACAAATTTTTTGAAGACAAAATAATTGAAGATCAGCCACGAGAGATCCGACCGGTCGAGTATTCCTTCATACTCCCCGAACGACTCATCAAAATCCTCGAGCGAGCAGCCGCAAAGCGGGCATTTTCCGCCAACGAGCTCGTCAAGAAAAACCTCTTCCTGGCATCCCGGACATGTTGTGTGCGGGGATTGCATGCGTGAAGTCATTCGTATCTCCTTGAATGTGAAAGATTTGGGATATTCATCGGCTGGGTAAAACCGTTACAGCAGTAGTAATTGGTGCTACTATTGATCGGGTCTGCACATATAGGTATCACCAGTGCATGTAAACCCCGATAAAAATTTTCTGGTCTGGATGAAATTTTACTCCGCGAAAGGTTCTTCGCGCTCCATAACCAGAGAACCGAACACCACTTTTTCAAGCACCTGCGCAACGTACTTGATGTGCATTGCTTTTTCCAGATCTTCGTTCCGGTGGATATCTGCATACAGTTGGAGTCGCATCAGCGAGAACCGGAACCTGTCAAGTGTATCGTCATCAAGTGTCATTGCCTCACGGTAAATCGGTTCGAGCAGGTCGGGAAATGCAAGCGGATTTTCAAGACAGGCAATAACACCACTGTAAATCGGGATTGGTAATTCCTTCCCGGTGAGAATCCGCAGATAATCCATTTTACCCCTCAACAACTTTGATGAGCGCTTCCATGACCTTGTCAACAGCAGCCCAGGTAGGACTGTTGCCGCGCCGTATAATAAATGGACGGCCTTCGTCTCCTGCTTTACGCATTTCGATGTCGATCGGGATTTCACCGAGGAATGGGACAGCCAGTTCATCGGCGATCTTTTTGCCGCCGCCCTTGCCAAAGAGGTCAATCTCCTCTCCACAGTGGGGGCAGGTCATCCCGCTCATGTTCTCGATGATCCCCAGTACGGGAACGTCAAGTTTCTGGATAAATTTTGCAGATTTCCGGGCATCAAGTGTCGCGACATCCTGGGGTGTTGTTACGATCACTGCACCGCGGAGATTGGGAGCGAGCTGGGCGATGGTAAGCGCTTCATCACCGGTTCCCGGAGGAAGGTCGACAACCAGATAATCCAGAGTGCCCCAGTTTACTTCATTGAGAAACTGCTGGATTGCGGCCATCTTCATAGGACCACGCCAGATGACCGGTGTGCTTGTGTCCGGCAGAAGGAACGCCATCGATATGACCGAAAGCATCCCGGTAATGTGGACGGGTTCAATCATATCGCCCATTATAGCGAGCCTGTGTTCCTCAATACCAAGCATCTTGGGGATGTTGGGACCATGCATGTCAAGGTCCAAAAGACCGACCTTGAATCCGTGGTTGGAAAGAGCATATGCAAGGTTCACGGACACGGTGGATTTGCCTACGCCGCCTTTGCCCGAGAGTACCATGATGACATGCTTAACGTCAACTTTTGCTTTCGGAGGTAGGTTGGCCGGCCCGTTTTTTGCTGATGAACACGTGGTAGCAGTCGGGCAGCTGGAGCATTCGTTGTTACACTCCTCTTCTGCGGTCTGTTTTCTGGTATCTTTCTTAGACATAGGATTCCTCTTAAAAATAGTTCTGTACTCTCATCAGTTATCCTTCGCATGCAATAAAGATGTGGAGTTGTCTGCAAAAGAACAGGGTTGTCCATTTTCTTAAAAACGAAAGATTAATTGTCTTATGTCCAATTTTGTAGTAATGGAACCACTTATTGTTTCACTGGATTTCCTCGAATTCCCGCCCACACATACCTGTGACGGTGAGAATTTCTCTCCCAGAATCCTACTAAAGGGATTAAACGCTGTTTCGGTTGCAGTGATGGTTTTCAATCCTTTTGAAAAATCCTGCTGTTCATTCACTCCCTGGATTATCTGGAACCTTCCTCCTGTACCCATTATTCCTGCCGCTATACCCCGTGAAGGTATCGTTACTACGCCCGTTTCAGCGGTACAGGGCACTACGGACTACGGGACTGTCGGTTATGCAGGCCCCTGCCCGCCTCACGGACAAATGATACGATATCAGTTTAAGGTGTATGGGCTTGATGTGGTGCTCAACCTTCCTGCAGGCTCCAATAAACATGAGCTTGTTAATGCTATGAAAGGGCACGTACTACAGTTCGGTGAAACGGTCGCAATCTGCTCACGATGATCCGGCATTCCATTTGAGAGTCACCATCAACTACCTTTATCATTCCTCCCGCATATCATCCCTCTGCAGGAGGCAAAACTGGCATGGAAGAACTCAACGTAAAAATTTCTGTGAAAATTCTCCCGAGCGACTACAGCTGCGATGGCCAGGATATATCGCCGGAAATCGATGTAGGAGAGGTGAACACAAAGATCTCAAAATCTCTGGCCATAATCGTAAACGATCCCGATGCTCCCGGGGGGGGTTTTATTCACTGGATAGCCTGGAACATGGAACTGGTCAGGATGATCTCGGAAAAGATCCCTAAGATACGGTCGTCACCTTCCCGCTCAAAGCAGTGCAGGGAAAAAACAGCTTTGGAAAGATCGGCTACAATGGTCCCTGCCCACCCCGTGGACAGACTCACAGATTCTTTTTTAACGTGTATGGACTGGACACTGAGCTTGATCTTGCCGCAGGAACTATAAAGGATCAGCTCGTCAGGGCAATGGAAGGACATGTCGTTCAGTATGGTGAGACGTATGTTACGTACGGGAGGTAATTTATTCCTTTTTTTCCCTGCAAAAAAGTCCTGTTACTCGTTAATCCCTCACTCAAAGATTGATAGGGTGATTTGAAAACCATCGATCAAACAGTCACCAGCACGATTGTTCCGATCTTTCAATGAGGGAAATTGTTATTAATGCAGATCCGCTATCATGTAGTATGCTCCAAAGAGGTCCGTGTATACAGGCAGTTATTATCGTATCATTTCTCTTGATCTGTATCGTTCCCGTGGTCGCTCAAGAGGCCCCGTACAGATTCATGGTCTCTCCGGTGTCTGCTGATGGCAGACCCGGCGATACGATAACGTATGACATCTCCATCACCGCTGACCCGGGATTTAACAGCCCCATTAACTTCACCATGGAGGTCAGTTCAATGGGATACAGCAAGGACTTTGTTCTTGGAACTTATGAGGGCCCGTACCCCAGATCATCTACGTATGTTCTGACGATACCCAATAATGTGCCAACAGGAGTGACTGCTGATGTTACAATAACCGGCCGAAGTGGAGGATATCTCCAGCAACAGAGTCTCAAACTCAAAATTAAAGGATCGGGAGGGCCAATCGAGGATATCACCAGTATCATTACCGATCTGATCAACACCGCCCTGAAGGAAATTGCCCGCTTGACCGGAGGAAAATAAACAAAAACATGGCAATTTTTCTACCCTGACACAGCACCACTTCCCGTATCGAACAGGCTCGTTCCATCATGCTGAATATGTACAGGAGAATACAACTTATGACAGCCTGCATGCCTGCTGCATTCAAAAAGACCTGACAGCAGAAGATTTTCTTAATTTTTTTTTAAATAAAATCGCTGCTCCTTTTTATATTATGGTAAAATTAAGGTATATGAGGAGGAAGTCCCGTTAATGAATCCCGTACACGATCATACGCGATCACTTGATCCCGGGCAGGAATCATCAATTCTGGCATACATCAATAAGCGGGAATCACTCCTTTCACCGTTGGCCTCAATCAGTGCCGATGCCGTTCGGAGGCACAACAGAAAGCCCGAGGACATCCGGACACCTTATTCCCGTGATACTGACCGTATTATCCACACGCGGGCATACACCAGATATATCGACAAAACCCAGGTCTTTTCTCTCGTAGAGAACGACCACATCACGCACCGTGTCATCCATGTCCAGCTCGTTTCCAAAATCGCAAGAACAATCGGCCGCTGCCTCCGCTTAAACGAGGATCTCATTGAAGCTATTGCACTGGGCCATGACATCGGGCATATCCCCTACGGGCATTATGGGGAGACCTGCTTATCGGAACTCTGTGAGCAGTCGGGTATAGGAAAATTCTTCCACAACGTTCAGAGCGTGCAGTTTCTCGACCGGATCGAAGACTGTGATCTGACCATGCAGGTGCTTGACGGTATTCTCTCCCACAACGGGGAAGCTGATGATATTAAAATCTCTCCTGAGCCCTGCCAGACATGGCTGGCATTTGATAAAAAAGTGCAGGATAATGCTGATGGCAGACGAACAACGGCTCCAATGACACTGGAAGGATGTGTTGTTAAGTTTTCTGATACCATCGCATTTATCGGCAGGGATTTGCAGGATGCGCGAGAGGTGGGTTTGATTGGAACTGCAACACCAATTCCTTCGGAGTGCCGGGATATACTCGGCGACTCCAATCGGGAAATTATTAACACCCTTATCTATGACCTGCTCGAAAACAGTGATACGAATGACTGTGGCTATATCTCGTATAGTCCGGAGGTAGAAGCGGCACTCATTGCACTGCGCACATTTTCCCGGATTCATATCTATGAGAACAAAAAACTTACTTCAGAGCGGGAAAAGGTGAGACAGATGTACACAACACTGTTTAGCACGTATCTCGAAGATCTTGAAAAAGATACCAGGAACACAGTAATTTTTACCGATTTCATCGATACCAGCTGGATCAGCAGGAATTATCTCCATTCAGCTACCTGTGCCGAGCTGGTGCGGGATTTTATCGCCGGCATGACCGACCGATATTTTGCAAAACGATACGAGGAGTGTGTAATTCCGCGCAGGATTGAGGGGAAATTTCACTAAAAAGCCGGGCTTTTCTGGTTCAGTCATACTTCCCTTTTGGGTTTGCCCAGCCGGTAAATCCACAGTATATGCACCCTACCCCTTCACAATGAGGACAGCGCCGTTTAGGTGCGGTCACCAGTACCACTCCGGTTTTGTTGCAGTAGAGACAACCTATTCCCTCACAGTGAGCACAGGTTGCAGATTCGTAGTTTTGTTTTCTTTGTGTTATGGTAAGAACCCCCCTTGCCACTTAATCTTATCCTGATAATCCTATGAAAACAGGGTCATTCATCTACCTCATCAAGGTACCCGTGGAGTGCATCAAGAAGCTCTGCAGATGACTGATAGCGCTTCCCGGGATCTTTTTCAAGGCATCTGAGAATAATCTTCTCCACTACTGCCGCATCAGAATTGAATTCTGACGGCGGAATCGGTTGTTCCCTCAGAATCGCATTTCCTACTTCCACAATACTCTCTCCACCAAACGGAACTGAGCCGGTTACCAGTTCATAGAAGACCACCCCCAGCTGGTAGATATCAGTTCGTTCATCAGTCCTCCCAAACTCTGAGGGGGAAACCTGCTCGGGAGCGGCATAGGAAAGTGAGAAACCTGCGATACTGGACTTCTTTACCTCGTTGGCGAGCACCTTGCTCATCCCCCAGTCAGTAATTTTAGGAACAAAGTCCTTATCAAGAAGGATATTATGGGGCTTGATATCCCGGTGGATGAACCCCTGCTCGTGAGCATATTTCAGACCATCAGCAATACCCCTGATAAGGTGCACTGCTTTCCAGACGGGGATTGGTTTCTCTATAGTTTCCAGCGCATCGGGCACATATTCCATCTCAACGAAAGGAACGGGGAGAATATTGACTGCCGTCACTTTTACAATATTCGGGTGTCGCAGGGTCTCCCATGCTGCAATTTCATTTAAAAAGGATTTCCCGGTCATTTCATCAAAACTTATCGGGATCTTGACTGCAACCATCAATGCATCCGACTTCCGGCGTGCGGAGAAAACCCACGCGATACCACCTCGCCCGATGTATTTGATCTCAGTATATTTACTCTCCAGTTCATTGGGGAAGTAGTTCATTTGTTCGGTCACGGAAGAATATGTCCTGGACGTCCCGGTAACTGCTGTAACTGCTTCGGGAATCGTTGAAGCAGGGCTGACCCGGGGAGAAGTCCTTGAAATCTTTTGCCGTGGAGTTGTATCCTGACTATTTAACAGGACTTCCTGCTTGCTTTCTTTGTGTTTCAGCTGCCGGAAAATAATCAAAACTACTGCACCTGCAATCAGTAACACAACAAGTTCAACTACGAGAAAGGTTGTAGGTTGTCCATTACCCGTCTCTTCTGCAGATGTGGGAGGCGTTGAGGACGGAATCACGGTCACATCGGGAGTGGCAGCAGGTGTGTATCCCGTTTGTTCTGTTCCGGGAAGCGTCGGGAGAGCCATTTGGCGTGGTGTGATTTGCTGCGGTGTGATCACTCCCCCTGTGACAGGTACAACATCGTAATAAAAGGGTAATGGGTCCATGAGGGGAAATGCGTCATTAATGTTCTGTGCGGATTCAAGGATCGCCTTCGGATTTGCTCCAATCATAATGCCATACGGTGTATCACCAATCCCGTCACCATTTTTATCCCTTCCACGGTAATCACTCCAATAATTACCCATGTAACTCTCGTGATTATTACCGAGATAGTGATACATAAACGGTTCGGGTGAAGACCAGACCGAAGTTGCGCTCTTGGAGATTACGTTTTGGGGATTGTTAAATTTGTTCTGGTAGATCTTGTTTGAGAGGGAATACTCGTCAATCTGGATCCCGATTGAATTATCTGATACGATATTTTCTTCCAAAAGGTTTTCATTTGAGCCTTCAAGTGCAATTCCGATGCTGCTGCTGTTTGTTATAGTATTCCCAAACAGTGTATTCTTCACCGCTGATTCGAGTAAGATTCCATTGGCATTATTCAGGAGCGTATTATGTCTGATGGTATTCTCACTGGACCTGACACGGATGCCATTGAGTAACTCGATATTCTGGATAGTAAACCCTTCAACTCTGCATCCATCGGCAAGAATATCTATCGCGTTTCCTTTGTTCGACGGTTCGATTATTGGTGCCCCGCTTCCACTGTCAACACCGATAAGATCTATCTTTTTTGCGAGCAGGAGATCTTCCCTGTAGGTACCACTATTCACCAGGATGGTATCCCCCGGAAAAGAGCGGTTTACCGCCTCCTGGATACTGGTAAATTCAGCACCTGTGGGGGCAACCGTAGATTCAGACGCATCTGCAGCTGGCAAGAGGATAACAGAAATAAGAATGATGATAACCAGGGAGCAGACAAGGCGGTGTAGCGGAATCATAGGCAGTGAATTTTTTTATTTTTGTCTTGTTGAATTGAAGGTTTGGCTATTATTATTTTCTGACCTTATGAGCAGTGATGGGTCTGTTTATGCATTAGTTACCCTGTGGGATGATCATGAGAAGTTTTACACCAGATACTCCTTTGGAGAACTCAATGAGATCTCCATCATGGAGGGAAACGCGTGTATTTTTTTCAAGGCGCTTGTTGTTGAGCTTGGTACCACCCGTGCTCCCACAGTCTTCGATGTGCCAGCCCTCGTTATTATGAAGAAACTTGCCATGGGGTTTTGACACACGGGTCACTGCAGTATAGCCATCAGAGAAGACGATATCATCGTCCGGAGAAAATGCAGCCTTGTTCTCGGGATCGATCCTTCCGATACGGATTTGATCATGCTTCAGTATGAACACTTTTCCATCGTCAGGACCGCCAAGGACGATAGCGGTAGGCAAATTTCCCAGAACTTCTTTGGAAAGCGTGTTTTTTACTTCTTCTAATCGGTGGGAAATCTCGCTTCCCATGATCTGCACCCGTGTGTTGGAAAAGAGACCCAGATTCCTTATGATGGCTTCGAGCCCACCGGGCACAATCGAATATTCCCAGACCGGATGAATGCCTTTGGATGTAGGGGCACCCAGTCCTGCCTCTTTTTTGATGACCCCTATACTCAGGAGCTTGTCAAGATGTTTTTTTGTATTTTCATAGCTGGTCTCGATCTCCTTCGATATTGCACGGGCATCCCGGGGTTTTTTTTCGAGAAATTTCAATATCCTGAGCCGCGCGCTACTTGAGAGCACATCGAGATACTCTGATAATTCTTCCAGTGAGTCTGAATCTTCACGAATTATAATTGTCGGACTTTTGTCCGCTTGATTCATAGCACTCCTCCAGGGTTACATCCGATTTGTTTTCCATAACCCTATAGTAAATAGACTATAAGGTCGTAACGGTTTATATTCTCTCCCAGTAGAGTCATTCTTTTTCGTTCATGGATATAACTCCATGGTTAAAGAGTTCAACCATTATGATTTTGGGTATTTATCAGGACCTGCATGTATAATTTATACTCAGGTGATACACGAAACGTGTTCGGGGTGTCACCGACCCATCCAATGCACATTGAACCAGAGCAAACCCCATACTAAAGAACAACAAAGGAACGTTCAAAACAAGATCTCACTCCAGAGACAGAGGGATTGTTGTCCCTCTGCAATCATACATTAAAGCAACAAATAATCTTTTTTACAAAAAAGGTTAGGTTAATTCTTTTTCTTCCCACCCAGAATACCGCAGACGCCCATAATGCCAAGTGCAGCAATTGCAAGGACCGCTGCAGAGGGGGAAGTTGGTGTATCGGTAGGATAGGCTGTCGGAACAACAGTGGTTAATTTCGTAGCCGTTGTTTTAGGAGGGGTTGTCGTTATTGATGGTACCCGGGTAACGTCTGTCGTTGTTACTGCCACCGGCTCCGTAAGCCGGACATTATCGATGAATCCTTCCGCATAAATTCCCATCATACCATAATCACCCTTGGAGCCGGTATATATCCTGTTCATCCCATTCAGGCTCTCGGCTGTGTTCAGGTAATAGCTCCAGATCTCCCTTCCGGTCAACCAGTCTTTGACTTTCATGCTGAGGGTTTTGGAGCCTTCCTCGTAATTTACCGTTACGTGATAGGTTTTGTTTATTTCATACGTTACCGTGGGTCCATTATAGGCATTCGGTCCCATTTCCACTGCCGCATGCTGGCTGTTCACTTCAATCAGCTTGCTACCTGGTGTCACCAGGTGAAGCCACATAATCTGCCCATACTTAGCATTGGTAAACATCGAGAGGACATTGGGACCTTTCGATGGGTCCATCTCGCTTCCTGACAATCCGAACCTGAAGGTCGCTCCTTCATCAATTCTGGTCAGGATGACATCATATTCAAAGGTAAAAGAGCCTCTTTCATAATCGACAGGTGTATAGGCATATCCACCGGTGCTGGGTTCATTGGAAAAATGGTACATTCCCGTATTCGGGTCCCAGTAATTGGTTGAAGGATTGTTCGTGATCCAGTTGGGATCTGTGATGAATGAAGTCTGGTAAATTACCTTGACCGCATTGTCATCAGAAAGCGCCTGCAGGGAAGGAATGCATGCGAGCAGGAATACTGCAATGATAAGGTACAGGGAACATTTTTTTATCTTCATGGGATTTTCTCCGGTCTCAATATGGGGTTGCTTGCCCAATCTGAATTTTTAGATGCAATTGTCCGGCTGGATGTACATTTAATCCGTTCCGGGAAAATGGCACGATTGCATAAATATAGTATACATATGCTGTCCAGCCTTTCTTAAAAATATCGAACGTCCAAAAAAACGATTCATAGCAGGAACGGATTTTTTCAAAGGTTTCTTAAAAAAAAATCGCAAGGTAAGGAATTGGGATTATGCTGGAAGGTTTTTGGTTTTTAAGAGGTGCTGAATTTTTGTTCCGTCTGATTTTTTTGACCAGCTATAGTTTTTTTGTTCTTTTTTTATCGGTCGGGAATGATAGGGTAATCACTATATTTATCTTTAAAATCACGCAATATTAGACAGCAGAAAAGTGATGGCGCGATAATAGTCTAGCGGTAGGACAGGAGCTTCCCAAGCTTCTAACCCGGGTTCGATCCCCGGTTATCGCATCGGTTTTATGGAGATGGAACCCGAACGCTGTGCAATACGGATTATCGCGGAGAACCGCCAGGGTGTCCTCAGGGATATCGCAACCATAGTTGCTGAGCACGAAGCAAATATCGTGATGATAAACCAGGAAGTGTTCGATTCTGGTCCCTGTACAGGAATGGCGGAGCTCTATTTCGAATATGATACTGGTGAGGGCAGCAATCACGAACAGCTTATTGAGGAGTTAAACAATATTCCCTCCGTCCAAAATGTTAAGGCATACCAGCCGTTCGGCCATATTTTCGGCTCACGGGTTATCATCATTGGCGGCGGGGCGCAGGTTGCACAGGTAGCACTTGGTGCCGTAAATGAGGCAGACAGGCATAATATCCGTGGCGAACGAATTTCGGTGGACACTATTCCACTCGTGGGCGAGCGGACACTCGCACTCGCCGTGGATGCAGTTGCCCGGCTTCCCCGCGCTTCAATCCTCGTCCTCGCCGGTTCAATTATGGGTGGCGAAATTTCAAGGGCAGTTGACCGGGTTAGGGAAGCGGGGATCCCGGTCATTGCACTGAAGATGGCAGGAACAGTCCCGGAGCATGCTGACCTGGTAGTAACCGATCCGATCCAGGCGGGGGTTTTTGCAGTAATGCATATCAGCAGTAAAGCGGTTTTCGACATCAACCGCGTCCGAGGGCGTGAGTTCTAGATGGACATCATCGAAAAAGCAGTTTCTGTGCTTATGCATGACGGGACCATCATCTATCCCACAGACACAATCTATGGGCTCGGTGCCGACGCATTTTCCGATGAGGCAATTCTAAAAGTCTATGAAGCAAAGAAACGCCCGCTGGGAATGCCAATATCTATCGCTGTTTCTGATTTTGATATGCTCGCAGCGGTTGCCCATGTTGAGCCCGGCATGTTTGCATTTATTGAGGCATTTCTTCCCGGCCCGGTCACCGTAATTCTTTGCGCCCGCAGACTTGTTCCGGATATTCTTACCGGAGGTACGGGAATGATTGGTATCAGGATGCCGGCGCATGACATTGCACTGCAGATCATCGAACGATTCGATGCTCCCATTACTGCGACAAGCGCAAACCTCCACGGAGCAAAAGACCCGCAGACACCGGACGAGTGCACGGTACCGCGAGAGCTTTTTATTGACGGGGGCAGGCTGCCAGGTATATCGAGCACCGTGGTCGACCTTTGCAATAAACTGATCCTCCGCAGGGGCACAAGTGCGGAAGCGGTCGAAGCATTCCTTAAAAACTCTGAATTTTTATGATGCCTGTCCGCTTACGTGATTTTATCGAGGACACTGACGGCTGGCTCTATGCAGTCTCCACGTACGATAACGATGAGAAGGTCGGTTGTGTACTCAGATATGTTCCTGATGAGACCGGTGAACGCAGGAACCCTTCGGGGATACGATATAAAAAATATGATTTTGAAGATGCCTTCGCATTCATCGAATATAACAAACCTCAGTATTCAAATCTGGTCCAGCGCGTCCCGATACAGGATATAAAAAAAGTGTTAAAACCGGATATTGAGATTCCACGAATTGCCCAAAAACACATCCGGGTGCAAAAACTCCTGAATCTTTTCAGGCTTCCTGCAGGATTCATCGGCTGTACCGGTTCACTCCTGTGCGGGCTGGAGAACGAGACATCTGATATCGACATGGTTGTGTACGGAAAGCACTGGTTTGCTGCACAGCGTCTGGTCCGGCAGGGAATTCTTGATGGGCAGATGGAAGGGCTCTCGCCGGATATGTGGCGGAAAGTATACGAGAAGCGTAAACCTGAGATTTCTTATGACCAGTTTGTGCTTCATGAGCTGAGGAAATGGAACCGGGGGCAGATAGATGGTACCTATTTCGATATTCTCTATACACGTTCCTATGATGAGCTGAAAAGTGCTCCAACAGGAAGGGGGGTGGTAATTGGCAAAATGGTGATAGAGGCAAGGGTGACCGATGCGCTCCTTGCATTTGACAGCCCGGCAGTGTATGAAGTGGAACATGAACAGGTAAGCCGGGTCCTCTCATTCACCCATACCTACAGCGGGCAGGCACTTGAAGGGGAGGTTATCGAAGCGTGCGGCATGTGCGAGAGACATGGTGAGGAGCAATGGCTGGTTGTAGGGACAACCCGTGAAGCGCGGGGAGAGTATATCATATCGAAAACGCTGCTTGAGGATCTGGGGTAAATGAGAGCGCGGAAATATCCTGATCCGGAGTTTTACTCTTTTATGAAATGCAATAAATAAGCTGAACGCTCACAGGTGTTTCACCCCCGCCGCTTCAGTTCCCCTCAAAATGTGATAACCCCTTTTCAAGTAATACGTCATGGCAGTATCAGGGAGGGCAGGAATCAGGGCATACGCAAATTTATTAAAACCGAGAGACAGCGATGGACCTGCTCAAACTGTGGCGGAATAATTTGCGTTCACCGGGGTTTTTGTTTCACCTGTGGGGAGAAAAAGAATAATCCTGTCATTTTTTTTAAAGGAGCATTGCCATGTTCACAACAACTCCGAGAGCCGGTGTCCACTACTACTCTCGCACCGCTCTTTGAATTTACACCGGTTGCAGGGTGTGTTGAACGGGCGGCAGGGGAGTTCTCCTTTCCTGATTGCCCGGAGTTTGTGCAGGGTGGCAATTACCTGCCGACGGTCACGGGGCTGGACGGTGTGGAATCGTGAGATCCCGTCAGGAATATATTCAACATGCCCTCCGGCAACCTCATTTCCTGTCATCTCCTCAATACAGAACGCGATGCTCGCAATTCGCAACCGATCCGCCGCATATGTACCAAACGGCATAGCACCAGCGGCACGTATGATGGAATAGGTACCATCATCAGCTATGCGGTCTACCATTCCAACGATACCGTGTTTTTCTGAAATCACCCGCACATCGGATTGAGCTGCCGGCATCCAGTCTGTTTTATTACACGAGGTAATGCAGGTATCCAGAAACGATCGCATAGCAGGATCAATATCCGGATATACCGCAAGCACCTCACTCCAGATAATCTCCGGATCGAGAGGATTGCCAAGATGATAGGATATCTGTTTGCAGATCGCATACCGGTCTGATTCAGTTATGGGATCATTTCTTTCGTAGTAATACCGTACCGGGCATGCATGGACACGCACCAGATCTGATATGGGGACATGGTCCCTGGTATCTGTCAGAATATTTCCTCATACAAGCTGGGAAACCGGGGGGATTAACCTTATTGAATCGATGTCTCCTATGAGAAGAAATAATTCGTTTTGTTGGTTTTCCTTTGCCAACCTATTTCATTCCGGTACAGCAAATCTGATCATCATGACAGGACAGGAAATATCGGTAAATATACCTCCCACGCTCGACCCGGTGTACAGCAACATGATCCAGATCGCCTATAAGGACGATGAGTTCACGTTTATGTTCCTCCATCAGCTCCCGCAGGTGAACCAGGCACGGGCAAAGGCGATTGTTTCCATTACACCGGCTCATGCAAAAAACCTGCTCGGCGTCCTGACAAAGACCGTCGCTGACTATGAGTCAAAGTTCGGTCCGATATCCCCCCCAAAAGACCCGCAGGGGACAGAGAAGGTCACTACGCTCAGCGGCTACTCCTGAAACGCATATTTTATTAAAGCATGCGTCGATATTGTGAGGTATTGCGCCGCCGTGGCTTAGCGGCATAGCGGCTGATTCGTAATCAGCAGGTCGAGGGTTCAATTCCCTCCGGCGGCTTAAAATTAATCAGGTTCA
>Ga0105106_10001110_pt1 | contig 19326 bp, 15 predicted proteins | sample PPLLaktember2015_5_FD_79109 | JGI IMG/M metagenome (GOLD analysis project Ga0105106, IMG submission 79109) | Freshwater sediment microbial communities from Prairie Pothole Lake near Jamestown, North Dakota, USA - PPLs Lake P8 Core (1) Depth... | ecosystem: Environmental > Aquatic > Freshwater >...
AGTCCTGCCGGATGTGCCATGTCAACCATGAAGAGCGCTCCGGCTGAATCAGCAATCTTCCTCATCCTGTCATAATCCCATTCGCGTGAATAAGCTGACGCCCCCCCTATTATCAATTTTGGTTTTTCCTTCAGGGCAAGCTCTTCCATCATATCATAATCGACGAGGCCGTTATCTTCCCTGACACTGTAGGCTACTGGTCTGTATAGAATTCCGGATGAATTTACCGGCGATCCATGCGAAAGATGTCCGCCGTGGGCAAGGTTAAGTCCCATAAAGGTATCTCCGGGTTTCAGAACAGCGAGGAAGACAGCCATATTTGCCTGGGCTCCTGAATGAGGCTGCACATTTGCATATTCGGCATCGAAAAGCAGTTTAAGCCGGTCGATGGCAATCTGTTCGGTCTGGTCAACTATTTCACATCCTCCGTAATAACGGTACCCGGGATAACCCTCAGCATATTTATTTGTAAGAACTGATCCCATGGCTTCAAGTACCTGGGGGCTTACAAAATTCTCCGAAGCAATCAGTTCAATTCCGTTCAGCTGGCGCTGACGTTCTTTTTCAATAAGGTCAAATACCACAGTGTCTCTTATCATTTTACAGAATTTATTTTAAATATTTACAAATATAATTCTTTATTCCTCCGAGAACTGTACCAGCAATTCACGGTAAGTCGAATACAGCCGCGATTTGGAGACAAAACCCACATAGTAACCCTTGTCCAGAACCGGCAGGTTCCAGGCGTCTGTTTTTGTGAAAGCTTCCATCACAACCTCAATGCTTTCGCCTACATCCAGGTATGTCGGAGGTATTGTCATCAGGTCCTTCACGAAAATTGTTTTGTACAGCTCGCTGTTGAACATTATTTCCCTTACGTCATCAAGGAGGACAACACCCTCGAGGATGTTATATTCGTCAACCACCGGAAAAATATTCCTGTTCGATTTTGCTATTGTACGCACGAGTTCCCCGAGGTTATCAGACGACCTGACAGATATCAGGTCCCTTTCTATTTCTTTCTTCCAGTCCATCATTGTAAGTACTGCCTTGTCCTTATCGTGGGTAATAAGTTCACCTCTCTCAGCCAGCTGCACATGATATATAGAATGCCGTTCAAATCCTCTTATCGTGATGTAAGCTGTTGTAGATGTTATTATAAGCGGGATCAGAAGGGTATAGCCTCCTGTAATCTCAGCAATCAGGAAGATTGCTGTAAGCGGTGCATGCATGACCGCCGCCATCGTTCCTGCCATTCCGACAAGCACAAATCGGTTATCGGGAAGATCAACCCCGGCAAACCGGTTAAGAAGGCTTGCAAGGAGAAATCCGGTGACACCGCCGATGAACAGCGTCGGTGCAAATATCCCCCCCACTCCCCCGGCTCCGTTTGTTGAACTGCTTGCAATAACTTTGAGAAAGATAAGACCTGCAAAGAAAAGGACAAAAATAATGTAGCTGTCACCGGATCCTGAAAATACAGAACCGTCAAATACAGTAACTGCGTTGCCCTGCAGTAGCGACATTATTGTATCATATCCTTCGCCATAGAATGCAGGAAACAGGTAAATGAGCATTCCCAGCACAGAGCCGCCAAGGGCAAGCTTTATAAAATCATTGCCTATCTTTTTATATTTGCTCTCGAGGAAGAGGGTCATCTTCGAAAAGAACAGCGAGACAAATCCGGAAACAACTCCAAGCAGCAGATACCATGGAATATTGCTGATATTAAATGATCCGGCAATTGTGAATGAAAGGAGAACATTGTTGCCCATAAGGAAATATGCCACGGTTGCTGCTGTAACGGATGAAATCAGGAGCGGCACGATCGATGAAATGGTAAGATCGAGCAAAAGCACTTCAAGGGTAAAAACAATCCCTGCAATCGGGGCCTTGAAAATTCCTGCAACTGCACCTGCAGCTCCGCATCCTATTAGCAATGTAACATTCCTGTAGTTCAGCCTGAAGTATTTTCCTAAAGCGGATCCGATTGATGAACCCGTCAGGACTATTGGTGCCTCTGCCCCCACTGAACCTCCGAAACCAATTGTTAAAGTTGTTGCAAGCAGGGATGTCCATGTATTGTGACCCCTGATACGACTTTTCTTTTTGGAGATTGCATAAAGCACCCTGCTTACGCCGTGGCTTATGTTGTCCTTTACAATAAACCTTACGAACAGCAATGTAAGCAGCATTCCCAGAAAAGGATATGCAAGGTAATAATAGCTTCCTGATTCAGGAGTGATTCCCTGGGTGAGTATCCTGTTTGTGTAATGGATCGCATTCTTCAGAGTTGCAGCGGCAAGAGCGCTGAGAAGTCCTACAACCAGGCTCAGTATGTATACTAACCTTACCTGATCAATTTCAAGATACCTTGTAAGGAATTTCCTTATAAACCTGCTCCTCACCATAATGATGCAAATATAAAAACATTAGCAGACCTTCTCCGTTTTTTAAGTAAGTTTGTCCTCTTGAAATATCCCGCGGAATGATAGACTTCAGCAGGTTCAGGCTGGAAAACGGATTGAGGGTAATTGTGCATAAGGACAGTTCGACGCCCCTTGTCGCAATGAATCTTCTTTATGATGTTGGTTCCAGGGACGAGGATCCTTCGTTAACCGGTATAGCCCACCTGTTCGAACATTTAATGTATTGCGGCACCAAAAGCATCCCTGAATATGATCTTCCGCTTCAGCTTGCCGGCGGGGAGAACAATGCATTTACGTCGAACGATATAACCAATTATTACCTCACACTTCCCTCGGGAAATGCAGAGACTGCCTTCTGGCTGGAATCAGACAGGATGCTTGAACCAGGTTTTACCCGGAAAAAGCTTGATGTTCAGAAAAGCGTTGTGACGGAAGAATTCAAACAGCGTTACCTGAACCAGCCATACGGAGATGCGATGCTTCTTCTGCGCCCCCTGGCATATTCAACACATCCCTACAGATGGCCGACTATAGGAATGGATATTTCGCACATTGAGAATGTCACTCTTGATGATGCAAGGCACTTCTTTTTATCTCATTATACACCCGGGAATGCAATTCTTGCCCTTACCGGCAATATTGAACCGGAAAAGGCATTCGAACTTGCCGCCAAATGGTTCGGAACAATACCTACCCGAACCAGGAGAGAGCGCTTCCTGCCTGCGGAACCGATTCAGACTGAGGAAAGGAAGCTTACTGTAGAAAGGGATATACCGACTCATGCACTTTACAAAACCTGGCATATGGGTTCACGTCTCAGCAGTGAGTACCATGCCTTTGATCTCCTGACCGATCTGCTGGCCGGAGGTGAATCGGGCAGGCTTCATAACAGGCTTGTAAGGGAGAGGAACCTGTTCAGCGAGATAAATGCATATATCACCTCCGACATTGATCCCGGGCTTGTTGTCATTACCGGTAGACTGCTGAGAGGCACCAATATCTTTAAGGCTGATGACGCTGTAAATGAGGTTATTGATGAACTTAAGGACACGGATGTGTCAATTTATGAACTTGAGAAGGTAAAAAACAGGTTCGAATCTTCAAATGTGCTCTCAAATACCAGTATACTTAATAAGGCGATGAACCTAGCTGTTTGCGAGTTGCTCGGCGATCCCGGCATTGTGAACAGGGAGGTGGCCGATTTCAGGGCGGTAAGCGCCGAAATGGTCAGGGAAACTGCAACAAGGTTTCTTACTCCTGCAAATTGCTCAACCTTGTACTATCTCTCATCAGGAAAGGAACAAAAATGACAGGATTCAGCCGGATACAACCCCCTGTTTATCCTTTTGATGCAAGGATGGATATCCCTGTCAGGACTTTAACCCTTGGCAACGGCACCGCGGTTTTCATAATCGAAGCCGGGACTGAAGAAATAATGAGGATCGAGTTTGTGTTCAGGGCAGGGATGATAAAGGAGGACCTTCCACTGCTTGCAACCTCCGCCAACATGATGCTGACTGAAGGTTCACAAAGTTATACTGCTGAAGAACTTAACGGAATACTCGACTATTACGGAATTTTCCTGAACATGAGTGCAGAAAGGGATAATGCGGGATTGACCGTATATTTTCTGAATAGCCACCTTGAAAAAGTCCTTGAATTACTTGTTGAGATACTCTTCCGTCCCCTGTTTCCCGCGAAAGAACTGGGCATTCTGATGAACAAGAGGCTGAACTGGTTCAGGATCAACAGGGAAAAGGTCCAGAATATCGCTGGCGACAGGTTCTTTGAATCTGTTTTCGGTTCACATCACCCTTATGGCAGGCAGGTACAGGAAGCTGATTTCGGAGTTATTATACCGTCACTGCTGAAAGATTTTCATTCAAAACTCTACAGGCCTGAAAAGATGACGATGATAGTTTCAGGAAAAATACCGGTCTCAGCAGCTGATTCCTTTGAGAAATACTTCGGCGGACTCCGTTCAATGGAGGTTTACACAGAAGAATCAAAGGCCAGGATTACCGGAGGCCCCGGGAAAAAATTTCACATTGAGAAGAAGGGTGCGATCCAGACGGCCATCAGGATTGGTTCGGCAACAATAACCAAACGTCACCCCGATTACCCGGGAATGAAATTCCTGAACGTATTGCTTGGAGGATATTTCGGATCACGGTTAATGAAAAACATCAGGGAGGATAAGGGATTCACCTACGGGATTCACTCATCTGTCTCATCATACGATCTGTCGGGTTATTTTCTGGTCTCCACGGAGGTTGGCAGGGAAAACGCAGCCCGGGCGGTTGATGAGATATACAGGGAGCTGCAGCTCCTCCGTTCAGTTCCCGCTGGAAGCAATGAGCTTGAGATTGTGAGGAATTACATGGCCGGTGAAATGGTAAGGATGTTCGACGGTCCATTTGCAATTGCAGAAAGCTTCAAGGCAGTATGGGAGTTCGGCCTTGATTTCAATTATTTCACGGGCATAATGAAAACTATAAGGACCATAACCCCGGATGAAGTAATGGAGCTGGCCAAGAAATATTGCAATAGTGAGGATTTTTACCAGATTACTGCCGGATGATAATGAAAAACAGGTTCTTATATATTATCCTGATCCTGTTAAATCTTATTACTTATAGCGCTTTTGCCCAAACCAACTGTGAGGTACCCTTGCCTCCCAAACTGACATCTGTCTCAATAATTCCTGAAACATCAACGGCATTGCTGAACTGGACCCTGAGCCCCTCATCCGCTGTCTCAGCCTATATAGTCTATTTATATGATATCAGGCTCGGCAACCCGGGTTTCTTTGCCATCGATACAATCTGGAATCCTTCAGCTACAACTTATTCCGATACAAGAATTCAGTTCAAAAGTTTCCAGTACAGGATTGCGGCATTCAGGGCCGGGGCTCCGGGATGCCCAAGCGAGCTTTCGAATGTTTTAAGCACAATCTTTGCTGAAGCCGCAATTGACACATGCAAAAAGGAAATAAATATTTCCTGGAACAAGTACACCCCTCCCTCCCCTCAAATTGTAACAAATTATACAATTCTGATGTCGCTTAACGGAGGCAGCTACACTGAAGCAGGAACCGTAACCTCCGAAACGACAAGGTTCACAATAAGTAATTTCACTATCGGTGCTTCATATTGTTTCAGGGTAGCGGCAAATATTTCCGGCGGTGTGAGCTCTTTTTCCTACAGGGCTTGTCTTACGGCAAGGATGCAGACACCTCCCGGCTGGATAAATGCCGACTATGCCACCATTAATGAAGGAGGCGGAATATCCCTTTCATTCTCCGTCGATCCAGTCTCAGAAATCGATCTTTTCGCCCTCGACAGGCGGCAGGGGTACTCTGGTGTATTCAATCAGATCGCTCTGATACCCGAGGCTGACGGCGAAAAAGTAATTTATACCGACAACACTGCAACCCGGGATGCCGTATGGTTCTACAGGCTCTCCGCCGTTAATTCCTGCAATATCAGGGTGATAGGTTCCAACATTGCCTCAAATATGGACCTTGCGGTACGGGCTGACGGCAATAATATACTGCTGCGATGGAACAGGTATCGCAGCTGGAACGGGCAGGTGGCCTCATACCGGATCTTCATGGATACAGGAAACGGATTTGCTCAGAAAGATGTTCTGACACCATCCGATACGACTTACGCGGTTTTCATCCCGGAAATCATGTACAACCTTACCGGTGATAAGGTCTGCTTTTATGTATCGGCATCCGAGACCGGCAATCCTTACGGGATAACAGGAGAAAGCGCTTCGGATACATCTTGCATTTCAATCGATGAAAATGTCACAGTTCCCAACATCTTTTCACCTGACGGGGACGGTCTGAATGACCTTTTCAGGCCTGTCATCACATTTTCACCCCCAAGCTATCAGTTGACAATTACAGACAGGCAGATGAAAACCATATTTGAAACCCGCGATTACAATGAATCATGGGATGGTTCGGCGGGAGGCAGTTCCGTTTCCAGGGGCGTCTATTTATGGTTCCTGAAATTAACCACACCTTCGGGCAGGAATATCTCGCGCACAGGAACGGTGACAATCATTATAAACAGATGAATAAGCGTTATATTTGTATCAGGCAGAAAAGAATAGAATGATTTTTTATGGGGAGCAAGGATATTTTTGATGAGGAAGACATAAACCGTATTCAATCTGAATATGATTCGCTGGTAAACAATCTTCTGAGGTGCAATAATCCGGGCGACCGGGAGCTGATCGGCAAGGCGTTCAATGTGGCAAACAAGGCCCACTGGAACATGCGCCGCAAATCGGGTGAACCCTATATCATACACCCGATTGCAGTTGCAAAAATCGTCAACCAGGAAATCGGACTGGGTGCCAGGTCCATTGCCACTGCCCTGCTTCATGATGCAGTCGAGGACACCGATTACACCCTCGAGGATGTTAACAGGGAATTCGGACCAAAGATTGCCTCTCTGATTGACGGACTTACAAAGATATCTGGGACATATAACAAGGGGACCTCTTCATCGATGCAGGCTGAGAATTTCAGAAGGATGCTGCTTACCCTCTCTGACGATCTCAGGGTAATCCTTATAAAGATTGCCGACCGCCTTCATAATATGAGAACTCTCGACTCGATGCCCGAGAACAAGAAAATGAAAGTGGCCGGTGAGACAATCTTCCTCTATGCACCGCTTGCCAACAGGATCGGATTATATGCAATAAAAAGCGAGCTCGAAGATCTGAGCTTCAAATACAGGCAGCCTGTCATCTATGAAGAGATCGCATCGAAAATGAAGCATGGGGAGAAGAAATACTATGCACTAATCAATAAGTTCAGCCTTCCGATCATAAACAAGCTGAATGAATCGGGACCTAAATTCGAGATAAGCGGCCGGCCAAAATCAATATTTTCCATCTGGAAGAAGATGCAGTCGAAAAACGTCCCCTTCGAAGAGATATATGATGTACTGGCCGTTCGGATAGTCTTTGAGCCCTTGCCTGGAATACCTGAAAAGACAACCTGCTGGAACATTTATTCGACAATAACCGATTCATACCTTCCAAAACCTGACAGGCTCAGGGACTGGGTGAGCAGACCCAAACCAAACGGGTATGAGGCACTGCATGTCACTGTAATGGGGCCGGAGGGCCGGTGGGTGGAGGTCCAGATCAGAAGCCAGCGCATGGATGAAATCGCCGAAAGAGGATACGCCGCTCATTATAAATACAAGGGAGACAACTCTCCCGAAACCGAACTTGACAAATGGATTAAAAGGATCCAGATGATGCTCGAAAATCCCCTTGAGGACCCTATTGAGTTCCTGGATGAATTCAAGATGAATCTCTTTTCTTCCGAAATAATGGTTTTCACTCCGAAAGGAACACTTGTAAGCCTTCCAAAGGGAGCTTCAGCCCTCGATTTTGCCTATGAGATTCACACCGAGATAGGCAACAGGGCAATCGGGGCCAAAATAAACTACAAGCTGAATCCTATAAGCGCAACACTGATGAGCGGCGACCAGGTGGAGATAATAACATCGGATATCGCAAAGCCCGAAAAGGAATGGCTCTCCTTTGTCTCCACATCGAAAGCCAAGGAAGCGATAAAGAGTGCACTAAAGACCGAATCGACAAACAGGATCCAGAAAGGCATGGAAATCCTTGAAACAAAGCTTGCCGAACTCGGGCTTACACCCAATACAGAGATTATCAGAAGACTCATGCAGTCGTATGATACCCCGAACAAGGATGAACTTTATTCCGGAATAGAACTGGGGACAATCAACCTCGATAACATCAAAAAGATCATCAGGAAATCTCCTGCAAAGAACGTTATAAAATACTGGGAGCTTAAACTCCTTGGACCAAAAAAGGAGAAGAAGGAAGAGGAGGAGGAGGTTAGCACCGGTAAAATAGATACGTCATCGCCTTTCCTTCTGAGGGAAAATATAGAAAATGCAGGACAGTCGTACGAAATTGCCAAATGCTGCAATCCGATACCGGGCGATGAAGTCATAGGGTACAGGTCGCCCGAAGGAGCCATCGTAATCCATAAACCCAAATGCCCTGTTGCCATCAGGATAATGTCGAACGAGGGAAACAGGATAATTGCCGTGAGATGGGCTATCCATAAGCTTGTCTCATTCCTTGCCAGGATAAGCATGACAGGAGTGGACAGGATCGGACTTGTCAATGACCTGACAAATATCATCTCCTCCGAACTTAAAGTAAATATGACAAATATCAATATCAGCGTCAGGGACGGGATTTTTGACGGGATAATTGATCTCTATGTTCATCATACACAAGACCTTAACAATCTGATTCTCAAAATTTCCAACATTAGGGGAATAGAAACCATCAAGAGGGTTGAGGATTTTTCCGAATAGATCCTGCAATTCAACTCCGGAGTGTTTCTTAGAAAATAATCTTATTTTTGCCATTATTTTAATTCAGACCAGATATGATTAACGATGATACCAGGTCGACGGTAAAGCAGATATTCACTGAATATCTCGAAAAGAGGGGACACCGGAAAACACCTGAGAGATATGCTATCCTCGATGAGATATATTCAAGGAGCGGTCACTTCGACGTTGAATCGCTCTACATTTTCATGAAGAACAAGAATTACAGGGTCAGCCGGGCTACCTTATATAATACAATCGAGCTTCTTCTCAACTGCAGCCTGGTGATCAAGCACCAGTTCGGGAAAAATATCGCTCAGTTTGAACGGGCCTATCAGTGCAGTCAGCACGATCATCTTATCGACATGGAGTCAGGAAAGGTAATCGAATTCTGCGATCCAAGGATAGAAGAGATCATCCGGACAGCCAGCAGTCTGCACAGTTTTACACCGTTGTATCACTCCCTTTATATCTACGGCAGACTAAAAGACGAAAGTTAAGGATGAGAATTAAAAAAGGGTTGTCTGTCCAGGCAACCCTTTTTTGCTCACAATACCTTTTATCAGAACGCGTAACCAAACGAGAAACCGAAGGGTACGCTCACGCTTGCCCGGTCTTTGAATGTATCCTGGTCCCAGTCAGTTCCCGTTAATTCATACTTTCTTGATACAAACCCCATTCCGGTATAAATATCAAGAGTAAATCCTCCGGAAGTAATTAATTGATATCCAAACACTCCGTTAATATTAATCTTAGTCCCCTTTATATAGTTGGATTCTTCTGTCTTGTTCTTTATCTGGGCTGTCGCATATGACACATGAGGTCCGACATAGAATCCCTCGGGTGCTGAAAGATCGCGGCTGATAAAATACTTGTACATCCCCTGTACACGGAAACCGCTTGTTCTTACACCTGATATTTCACCTTCTTCGCCTTCATCATCTGAAAGATCGTCGAGATTCAGTAAAACACTTGGACCTATATACCCCACCCCAAACTGAATTGATGACTTTTCAGCAACAGCTGCTTCAAAAAGAACTTTATATTCACCTGTAAGAGGCATGATTACCAGCCAGAAAGGACCTCCAAGAGCTGACAGCGGATTCGTTTTAATAGTAAATCTATAATCCTTTTCTCCTTCAGTTTCCTGTGCAGAAACCGGAGATGCAAGAAGTAAAAATGCCATACTGATTAACAGAAGACACATAGCTTTTTTCATAATACTTTAAGGTTTTTAATACAATTCATACCAATAATTAATAAAGTTACGACAGACCGGAATTTTGAGGTCGCCCATAATTAATTATTGCTGACATTCCCCTTTCATTTATCAACAATATAATATCAACGTTATTTTCAGCCGTTTTATTTTGTAACTTCGAAACTGTTTTCAGAAATCCTGAAGTTTTAATATGAAGATTGATATATTGTTAGGCCTTCAATGGGGTGATGAGGGGAAAGGCAAGATTGTTGATGCCCTCTCTCCTTCCTATGATGTGGTAGCACGCTTTCAGGGCGGTCCGAATGCAGGGCATTCACTCGAATTCAATAATGTAAAGCACGTTTTGCATCTTATCCCGTCTGGCATTTTTCATCCTGATAAACTGAACATTATTGGCAACGGTGTGGTTCTCGATCCCGCTGTCTTCAAAAAAGAGATCGAAGAACTTGGACCGCCGGTGGAAGAGCTTGTAAGAAGGCTTGTCATTTCAGCAAGGGCGAACCTTATCCTTCCGACTCACAGGATCCTCGATGCAGCCTGTGAACATCAGAAAGGGATGCTTAAGATAGGATCGACCCTGAAGGGAATCGGTCCGGCATATACCGACAAGGCAAGCCGAAACGGCCTTCGAGCCGGAGAGATCCTTCACAGGGATTTCAGGAAAATGTACCGGGAGCATACTGAAGGCCATCTCTCCCAGCTTAAAAACTACGACTTTGATTTTGACCTTAATGAGTACGAGAAGGGATGGTTCGAAGGAATTGAACTGATGAAGAAGTTCAGGATAGAAAATACCGAGTATCTTATCAATAACCTGGTTTCTGAAGGCAAAAGAGTTCTTGCCGAGGGAGCCCAGGGGACAATGCTCGATCTGGATTTCGGATCATACCCCTATGTCACATCATCAAATACAATAAGTGCTGGAGCCTGCACGGGCCTTGGCATCTCACCCAGAACAATCGGTGAGGTCTTCGGGATCTTCAAGGCATATTGCACCAGGGTGGGAAGCGGGCCTTTCCCCACTGAACTCAATGATGAAACAGGTGAACTGCTTAGGAGAAAAGGAACTGAATACGGCGCTACCACCGGCCGGCCAAGAAGATGCGGATGGCTCGATATACCGGCCCTTAAGTATGCGATCATGCTCAATGGTACCACCAGGCTGTTTATGATGAAATCTGATATTATGTCAGGATTCGGGACCATAAAGGTTTGCACTTCATATAACATTGACGGGAAGGAACAGGTTGAACTGCCTTTTGATAACAGCACCGCTATTGATCCTGTATATACGGAACTCCCGGGATGGAAAGAAGATATCACGGGAATAAGGGATTATGCCGGGTTACCGGAAAATCTGAGAAATTATGTTGAATTCATTGAAAAACGGACCGGATTACCGATTACAATAGTGTCGGTAGGGCCCGACCGCAACTCCACAATTTTCAGGTAGAACCCCTGTTACTTAAAAATATAGAGCCAGGCATCAATGTCGACGGTATCCTGAAACGCATCCAGCCGCTCCATTGCCTTTGAGAACCTGTCGTACGACTCGGCAACAACAAGGTCAAACTGGCTGCCATCCATCCTGACGATTCTGGTGTCGTAACCCTGCTTCCGGTATTCTTCGGCCCACGCCTGGGCAAATTCCGGAGTCAGGAAACTCCCCACAATAATATTGTATTTATTGCGGGCTTCATCGGCAGCCCTTTCCTGTTCTGCCTGTATAAGGCTGTCGAGACGGGCTTCCTCAATAGCCCTGAGCCGGTTTTCAACCCTTTTCAGTGAGTCGGCTACCCTGATACTGTCCTGCTGTGCCCTCAGAATTTCAAGGGTTTTTGCTTTTTTCCCGAAAAGGCCCCTTTCCCGGATATTCTTGCAGGAAGGAAAGAATACCAGCAGAAGAGTAATTAATACGATTGAAATTTGTCTCATGTTAAACTGTTTAGGATTTACTGAGATCCATTCCCCTTTTGATTAAGATTATTCTCAAAAATACAAATTATTGAAAACCAATCCAAATCACGGAATCTTAATAACAATTTGATAAACTCAGGTATTTGCAGGGATTTTGTATATTAGGCGACTGAAACAGAAGAGCAATAATTACGTAATTACAATGTAATTACATTGTAATTACATCAATTTAAATCATTTGCCTGATGAAATCATTGATCCGGTTTTTCGAAGAGAGTGTTGAAAAGTTTGAAACCAATGTTTACCTGTGGGAAAAACCGCAGGACAAATATGAAGGCACAACGTTTGGTGAAACCAGAAAGCAGGTATACGAATTTGCAGCCGGGCTGATTACTATGGGGATAAAAAAGGGCGACAGGCTGAGCCTGATCTCGGAAGGACGCAATAACTGGGTGATAGGTGAACTTGGAATTCTTTATACCGGCGCTGTTAACGTTCCTCTTTCGGTAAAGCTTACTCCCGAAGAGATCAGGTTCAGGATAAACCACTCCGGGTCAAGAATGGTTCTGGCATCATCGATACAGGCAATCAAGCTCAAGGGAGTCATTAAGGATTGCAAAACTGTCGAAAAGATCATTCATTTCGACACCCAGGAAGATTACCTTGAAAATGAGATACATTTCAATGAAGTAAGAAAGGCGGGAAGGGAATGGCTGGAAAAACCTGAAAACCGGAAAAGATTTGAGAAGATTTCGTCCGGTGTCGTACCCTCCGATTTTGCAAATATCTGTTATACCTCAGGAACAACAGCTGATCCGAAGGGGATAATCCTTACACACGGGAATTACGTTACAAATATCTACCAGGCATACAGCCTGATGGATATTCCCTCATTCTACAAAACCCTGCTTATACTCCCATGGGATCATTCTTTCGGGCATACATGCGGGATCTATGCCTTTATGGGAAGGGGCGCAAGCATTGCTTCGGTAAAGACAGGGAAAACTCCGATGGAAACCCTGAGGAACCTTCCTTCGTGCCTTAAGGAGATCAAGCCAAACCTCCTTATGAGTGTTCCGGCCATTGCCAAGAATTTCAGGAAGAATATTGAAAAGGGGATAAAGGAAAAAGGAAAGATGATTGAACTCCTGTTCAATCATGCCATTAAAATTTCATATTCATATAACAAGGAAGGATGGAACAAGGGTCTTGGGCTGCAAAGGCTTAAAAAACCGTTGATTACGCTTTATGACAAGATCCTTTTCAAAAAGATCCGTGAGAGCTTCGGAGGTGAACTCGACTATTTTATCGGTGGAGGAGCCCTTCTTGATATTGAGCTTCAAAGATTCTTTTATGCCCTTGGAATTCCAATGTACCAGGGTTACGGACTCAGCGAGGCCTCTCCGGTCATTTCATCCAACTCTGCCGGCAGGCACAGGCTTGGCTCCTCAGGTGTTCTTGTAAATAATATGGACCTTAAGATCTGCGACGACGATGGAAAAGAGCTTCCCCCTGGACAAAAAGGCGAGATTGTAATAAAAGGCGGCAATGTAATGCATGGCTACTGGAAGAATGAGTCCGCAACGCGCGAATCAATAAAAGACGGTTGGCTTTATACTGGAGATATGGGTTATATGACTGAAGATGGTTTTCTTTATGTTCTCGGAAGGTTCAAGAGTCTTCTTATTGCCGATGACGGGGAAAAATTCAGCCCCGAAGGAATTGAGGAAACAATAACGGAACAATCCAGATATATCGATCAGTGCATGCTATACAACAACCAGAAGCCATATACCGTTGCACTGATTGTTCCAAACCAGCACGCACTTAAGGTTTATCTCGAGGAAAAGAACCTTACGGCCGATTCCGATGAAGGCAAGCGGGCAGTCGCCATCCTGCTTGAGAATGAAGTGAATGAGTACCGGACCAATGGCAAATATGGCAGTATGTTCCCGCAAAGATGGCTGCCCGTTGCAATAGGTATACTTGAAGAGGGTTTTTCGGAGGATAACGGTCTGATGAATTCGACAATGAAGATAGTGAGGGGAAAGATCATGGACAAGTACGCCGATCTTATTGAATACCTCTATACACCCAATGCAAAGGATGTCAGCAACGAAAGGAATATCGAGGAAATTGAGAAAATGAAACTCGGCTGACCAGCCTCTCCCGGCCTTTAAAAAACGAGACGGTTCTTAAACGGAAGAAAAGTCATGAAATCGGCATGATGGACTATAAATGCCTCCGTGGTCCGTTTTACCAGATCGCCCTCATGGGCGTGTGCTGCGATAATGTGGCATACTTCGGGAGGAACACCGCACTCTTCGGCAAGCGATACACCTGAAAAAGGGTGCCTGAGATATTGACCATATTTTCCCTGAATTGCTTTTCCTGTTTCATCAAGTTCATATTCAAGGAGTTTACCGACATCGGCAAGTATGGCTCCGGAGATAAGCACATCCATGTCAACTGGCAGGTTGTTCCCGAAGAATTCATTCATCTTCTCCCCGCTTGCTTTTGCAACATGAACAACGCACCTTTTGTGCTCCATAAAAGTGACCTTCATATCCGGTCCGCAGAGAAGGGTAAATGGGATCCTGTCGAGGTCTTCAGCTTTCAGGACACTCCTCCGGAGCGCAGTCTCCCAGGTTTTTGCTGTCTTTTCGCGCAGCCCGGTGTCACTTATCCATTCGAGTTCGGGCCACAGCTTTTTAACTACTTCATTCATATTGACGGGTTTTGATCACCTTATCCTGGAAATAATTGCATCAGTCATCTGTATTGTTGATGCTGCACCATTTGAAATAACCTCCGGAGAGCCGGTCATCTTCATCATGTCATAGGTTCTTGTCCTGCCTTCAAGGATTATTCCTGCAATGGCCTTCCTTATTTTATCAGCAGTCTCTTTTTCACCTATATAATCCAGCATCATGCAGGCCGACTCGATCATTGCGACGGGATTGACAATTGGGATCTCATAATCAGCGTATTTGGGGGCAGAACCATGTGTCGGTTCAAAAACAGCAATTCCGTCCTCTGAAAACTGGGCGCTGCATGCAAAGCCAAGGCCTCCGATAAGACCCGCAAATGCATCGGATGCAATGTCGCCGAACATGTTGCCGGCAACAATGACACCATAATCCTCAGGATTTTTTGTCAGCCACATCATCTGGGCGTCAATGTTCGTATTAAGAAGCTTAATCTCCGGGTATGCGCTTTTCTGGATCTCTTTTGCCAGTTTCCACATCAGACCTGAAGTCTCCCTTATTACATTGGGCTTTTCACATACGGTGACCGACCTGTAGCCATATTTCCTGGCATATTCAAATGCTGCATAAAGGATCCTTTCAGTAGCCCGCCTTGTAAAAATCCTGGTCGAAACTGACAACTCCTCGACCGGAACCCTGCCGAAATTTTCAGCAAATTTAGGATGTGTCAGCAGCGCCCTGTAAACCTGTTCAGGAGGGTTCGTCCATTCAACGCCCGAATAGAGGCATTCGGTATTCTGCCGGAAGATGACGACATCAACAACAGGTTCCTCTATTGTGTTCCCTTTTCCCCGCCTGATAAAGTTGAGAGGATTCCCTTTATATGATTTGCATGGCCTGACACAGATATCGAGATTGAATTTCTGTCGTAGTCCAACTATCGGGCTTGAATATGAGTAGCCTTTTCCCTGAAGCGCCGGATCGAGATCAGTCTTTGCCTCCTCATTTGGTTTGGATGTTATGGCTCCGAACAGTGCTATCCTATGCTTCCTGATCAGATCAAGCGTTCTCTGAGGCAGGGGATTTCCTTCCCTGCACCAGAATTCCCACCCGATATCGCCATGAACATATTCCGCTTCAAATCCAGAAGCATCCAGGACCCTTAAGGCCTGCTTCATCACTATACTCCCGATGCCGTCGCCCGGTAGTGTAACTATCGTCCGTTTTGCCATAAAAGATAAGTTTTAGGATATCATACCCGGTAAAAATAGCAAAAAATCAGTACTTTTATGTCTAACTGAAAGCCAATTAAATAAGCATGAACATTCTATCCGGATTAAATCCTGTCCCCGTCTGGACCTATTTTGAAGAGATCTGCAAGATACCGCGGTTGAGCAAAAATGAGGGTAAGATCAGAAATTACCTCCTCAGATTTGCTGAAATGAATAATCTCGAATCGAAAGAAGACACAGCCGGGAATATCTTAATAACAAAACCTGCTTCACCCGGATTTGAAACCACCAGAACCCTTGTTCTTCAGAGTCATATGGATATGGTTGGAGAGAAGAATTCGGATTATCCCCATAACTGGCTCACCGATCCGATTGTTCCGTATGTCGAAGGTGGTTTTGTCAGGGCCAAAGGGACAACTCTTGGAGCGGATGATGGTATCGGAATAGCATCACAGATGGCAGTGCTTACGGATTCCGGCATCAAAGCCGGCAAAATTGAATGCCTCTTCACCGTTGATGAAGAAACGGGGATGACAGGCGCCATAAATCTTCAGCCCGGTTTTTTTGAAGGAAAGACACTGATAAACCTCGATTCGGAGGATGAAGGGATATTATTCATCGGGTGCGCCGGAGGTATAGATACGGTTGGCAGTCTGAAATACAGTAGCATTCCCGTGCCCGGCGGGTCGGCCGGCATTTCAATCTCCTTAACCGGCCTGCGGGGCGGCCACTCAGGAGATGAGATACACAAAGGCTTCGGAAATTCGGTCAAGCTGATGACAAGGATTCTGAAGTACCTGACGGATAAGTTCTCCGTTTCCGTTAACAGGTTTGACGGGGGAAACCTCCGCAATGCCATTCCCAGGGAGGCATTTGCAGTGATCGCAACTGATTCGAAGGTAAAAGACGATGTAATTGAACGGATAATGGAATTTCAGGATATCCTGAACGGGGAATTCGGAGAACTTGAGAAGGATCTTAAAATTGGCGCAAAAATGATCGAAGCCCCGCCGAAGGTAATGGACAGGGAGAGCCAGTCAAAGCTTCTGAACTCTCTCAACTGCTGCCCTCATGGCGTGATTGCATGGTCGCACGAAATGGATGATCTTGTTGAAACCTCAACAAATCTTGCTTCGGTGAACTTTATTGAGGATAATGTAATAAAGATCATTACAACCCAGAGAAGTTCAGTTGAATCATCAAAGCATAATGTTGCCGGAATGGTGGAATCGTGCCTCTTGCTTGCAGGTGCTGAAGTAAAACACTCTGATGGTTATCCGGGATGGAAACCGAACCTGAAGTCGGAGATCCTTAGGATCACTCGTGAATCATACGTAAGGCTTTTCGGAAAGGAACCTCAGGTAAAAGCAATCCATGCCGGACTTGAATGCGGGCTCTTCTACGAGAAATTCAACGGATTGGATATGATTTCATTCGGGCCAACGATAAGAGGGGCCCATACGCCGGAAGAAAGGATTGAAATCAATACGGTTCAGATGTTCTGGGACCTGCTGACCGACGTTATCAGCAGTTATCAGTCGTAAGCAACGAACTCATCCTTGCCGGCCCCGCACACCGGACACAAATAATTATCCGGGAGATCACTGAAGGAGGTTCCCGGCTCTATCCCGGAGGATGCATCCCCTTCTTCAGGATTATAAATATACCCACAGATGACACATTTATATCTTTCCATTTAATACACTTTTATTTCCTTATCTTCCTGACAATATCTATAACTGTCCCGTCGACCCATTTAATTGCAGCTACAATATCATCCTCAAATTCAGGTTTCGAAGGCTTACCGCAGATCTTTTCAGCTTCTTCCTTAAGCCAGGCAATTGTCTTTAGCGGAAGGTCGCTATCCTTCACACTGTCAATTAGATCCTGCCGGAGAGGATTGATAGCGATTCCCCTTTCAGTAATAATAACATCGATAAGCTCCCCCGGGCCGCATAATGTTGTCACTTCATCGACAATTACAGGGATCCTGTCGCGGAACAAGGGCAGAGGCAGGATAACATTCCTGGCGTGAAGGCAGTTCTGCCAGCCTCCTATGCCGTGAAGGAGATATCCATCCGAATGAGTCACAACGTTTCCGTTGAAATTCAGGTCAACTTCGGTGGCCCCAAGGATCATAATATCCATCATGCTTGTCAGATTTCCCTTCGAGTGATAATTGTAGGCATTGAAAACCGGATAGGGAACATGATTTGGATTCTTGCCGACGGATATAACCGAATCCAGATCGAAAGCCTGCGCATCAAGTATATATCCCATTTGCCCCTGCTCAAGCATCTCAACCATGTATTTTGTGCTGCCTCCGAATCCGAATTTTGATTTCCAGCCTTTTTCCTTAAGTATCCCGTGAAGGAAAACAGCTATTGCCAGGGAAGTGCCTCCTGCTCCGGCCTGCATTGTAACTCCATTCCTGAGGATCCCTGATTTTTCGAGGAAGGCAGCTGTCAATTCAGCTATCAGCAGCCTGTCGGGGCTTTTGGTTATCTGCGTTGTACCTGAAACTATCTTTTCGGGTATCCCGATCTTGTCGACTACGACGATGCAATCGACATAATTGCCTTCTATCTCCATCGGAAAACAGGGAAGATCAACCAGATTGTCGGTCACTACGATGACCTTGTCAGCATACATTGAATCAGCTTTTGCATACCCCAGTACACCGCATGCCGAACTGCCGCCGGTTCCTCTGGCATTTCCAAAGGGATCGGCCGCGGGTGCAGCCAGGACCGCAATATCGATTTTTACTTCACCGTCCTGGATTGCCTGAACGCGTCCGCCATGAGAGCGTAAAACAGCCGTGCCCTTCATGTTACCTTCGGATACAAACCTCCCGAGGGGTCCGTTCATGCTCCCTTCGATCCTGTTGATCGTTCCATCCTGCAGATATTTGATCACAGGATCGTTGCACGGGAATGAGGCTGAAGGGAACCAAACCAGGTCCTTCACTCCCATTGCCGAAGCTATTTCAAACACCCTGTTGCTGACAAGGTCGCCATCTCTCAGGTGGTGATGTGTTGAGATTGTCATTCCATCGCGGATACCGCATCTCAGAAGGGCTTCCTCCAGAGTGGCTACAACTTTGTTACCGTCGTCCGGAAAATCAGAACAGGAAGGAATCGGGGGACCATATTTATTCCCGTAGGGCCGGTGCTTTCCAACACCCATGAAAGGGATTGCCGGCTTGCCGTTGATTTCGGTGGGAACAGCCCTTCCGGCTGCATTTATAACTGTCGCGATCGCCATATTGTAAGCTGATAATTAGATTATTTACCTTCTGCGGACATTTCATCCATCCAGTTCCCCGGCAGCAACCCAAGCTTTACAGCCAGGCTGATTATTTTGCGAGCCCTGGCAACTACCGGAGGATCGATCATTTTTGAACCAAGTGAA
>Ga0105106_10001111_pt1 | contig 19326 bp, 26 predicted proteins | sample PPLLaktember2015_5_FD_79109 | JGI IMG/M metagenome (GOLD analysis project Ga0105106, IMG submission 79109) | Freshwater sediment microbial communities from Prairie Pothole Lake near Jamestown, North Dakota, USA - PPLs Lake P8 Core (1) Depth... | ecosystem: Environmental > Aquatic > Freshwater >...
ATCGGGATATCGGCCGCGGAAAAATCATAACGGTGGAGATCCGCCGGGTGAACCCAGCGAATCTCCTCGTGATCATGAAGCTGGAAATCACCGGTCAGATGTGTGGCCCGGTATGCCAGCAGGTCTATCTCCACGTAGGGGTAAGCATGAAAGCTGCGACCGATAAAGCCGCCCACGACGACGTCGATGCCGAACTCTTCCTGCAGCTCCCTCCGGAGGCAGACCTCGGGAGTTTCGCCTTTCTCGAGCTTCCCCCCGGGGAACTCCCATTTGTCGGCCAGGCGGTCCCCGTGTTTTCGGCGGGCAATCAGGATCCTGCCGTCCTTTTCGAGGACGGCAGCCGTTACGGTGATTCTTCTGAAATGTGAGCCGGAGGATGCCATCCGCTTCAAACCCTAACAACTCGCCAGGACCTCGTCAAGGCGAAAACCCTTGAACCGGGAGTCGATTTGTGGAATAAAAGGCCGTCCTTTTGAAGAAAACCCTACAAAAAATGTAGGAGCGGTACCATGAAGAAGTGGACCTGGGGGTTACTTTACCTCCTCAGCATCCTCCTGGGCAATGCCTTCGTCATCTGGTTCGGCATTGTCACGATCGCCGGCCTCACTTTCCCTGCAGGTGTCGTCTGGATAGGACTCACCTTCTCCTTCCGGGATTTTGTTCAGCGCTACTGGGGCGACTTGGCCACCTGGGGCTGGATGATTGCAGCCTCGGTGATCACGCTTTTCTTCAACCTCGAAATCGCGCTGGCCTCGATGATGGCCTTCTTCGTGTCAGAGAGCCTCGACTGGTTTTTCTTTAAGATTCTCAAGCGTTCCTTTGTTTCCAGGATCATCTGGTCCAACCTCGTCTCCTGCCCCGTCGACTCCCTCGTCTTTGTCCTGCTGGCCTTTGGGCCCATCTGGCCTGCCATCATCGGGCAGGCGATTATCAAGTATCTGTCGGGACTGATCGTTCTTCCTTTCTTGATTGTTCGGCAAAAACAATCCGCCGCCACCGCCTCCTAGACGAGCCATTTACGAAAAATCTACGAAATTTTCTCACGTACGAACAAGTTGTCACACTTGTTGCATACTTATAAGGCGAATCCGATAACTTGAAACCCCATTTATCTCTCTCTGGGTGCCAGTTTCCCCTCCTTCACCTGGCACCCAATCTTTTTTTTTGCCCTTTTTATTTTCCCTTCCCTTTTGTCTTTACAAGCTCAGGGTTTTGTCAGATATAAATATTGCCGCGTGCGATGCGCGCCAATATAGAGACAGCAACGGCGGGAATCGTGGGGCTTCTGGAGAACATAGAAAAGAGTCTGGTCCGTCGGCTGATGAAGACTTCGGGCAAACAGCCGTTTCTCCTCGTGTTCATCATCGTCTTTCTCTCCATGAACAAGAAGGGAAAGAAGAAGAGCGAGCCCGAAAAGGACGAAAACTACTGGCGGGTGCTCGGCGGACTCTGACGGAATTCCGTCACTTCAGCCGGTCAATTTGCCGGAAATTTGACTGTTCCCTTCTACCACCCCCACCTTTCCCTAACGCATCATGATGCACGGCCTGTTCAGGAGCCGAGTCACGGCATCCTCCGTGACGGGTTTGCGGAACATCGCCTTGCCTTCCCGGCAGACGAATTGCACATCCCGCCAGAAAATTCCGATGGGAATCCTATCGCCCCAGGTCTCAGCGGTCCGGATGGCTTCGAGCCGGTCTCTCAGAGGTTCCTCCACCCTGTAAACTCTTTCGCGGTACCAGGGGTAGGTGTTCACCTTGTTGAAGCTCACGCAGGGCTGCAGGATATCGACGACGGAGGTGCCCTTGAAGAGGATCGCCTCGCGGAAGACCTGCTCCATGTGCTGGGGGTCGCCGGCAAAGGTCCGCGCAACGAAGGGGGCCCCGACGATGAGAGCCACGGCCAGTGGATTGAGGGGGAGATTGAGATTTCCCTGGGGATCCAGGGCGTTTTTCATGCCCGCATCCGTTGTGGGGGAACTCTGCCCCTTCGTGAGGCCGTAGACCTTGTTGTCGCAGGCGAGGATCGTGATGTCGAGCCGGCGCCGTATCGTGTGGATGAAGTGGTTTCCGCCCTCTCCGTACTGGCACCCGTCACCGGAGACGGCGATCACCGTCAGCTCGGGGCGCGCCAGCTTGACGCCCACGGCGAGGGGCAGCGACCGGCCGTGGAGACCGTTGAAATAGCTGTACGGCAGATAGTGGGGCATCTTTGCCGCCTGGCCGATTCCCGAAGTGAGCACGATGTCCTTTCCGGCGATCGGCAGCTCTTTCAGAACTTTTTCCAGGGTGGCCCGGATGGGGAAATCCCCGCAGCCCGGGCACCAGGCGATGTCCTGTTTTAGCATAGATTGTTTCCTCTCAGGCTTCCTCTCCCTTGAGGGGAGAGGATTGAGGTGAGGGTGAAATTCTTCCTTTCTCAACCAGCAATCTGTTTGACCTTCTCGAGAAGTTCCGCGACGGTGAAGCACTCTCCATTGTATTTCAAGATCCTGTGATCCACCTTCAGGCCCAGCTCGCGCCTGAGCAACTGCGCGAACTGACCTGTCGCGTTGTTCTCGATACAGACAAGTCGCCTGCGGGAAAGGCCTCGCGCCATTTTCGGCGTCAGCGGCCAGACCTGGCCGAAATGCACGGCCGCCAGTGCAACCCCTTCGGCCTGCAGGGCCTCGATGACCTCCTTGACGATGAGACGGTTTGAACCCCACGAGATGAGGACCGTTTTCGCCTTTCGATCCCCGCAGCGGGAAGGCAGGACGGCCTCCTCTTTCAGCCCCTCGAATTTTCGGAGCCGTTTCTCGACCATTCGGACCCTCAGATCGAGATCTTCCGTGATCTTTCCGTCCTCGGTGTGCTCGTCGGAGTCGACCTCGACGCGCGCCTCCGAAAGACCGGGGTAGGTCAGGGGCGAGACCCCGTCGGCCGTGATCGCGTAGCGCCTGTATCCGTCCTCGTAGACAGGGTAGTCCCGTCGGAGCATTTTGGTCGGGACCCGTCCTTCCATGACCTGGACGGAGTCGGCCAGATACTGGTCCGTCAGGATGAATACGGGAACCTGCCAGCGGTCGGCCAGATCAAAGCTCTTCCGTGCCAGCGCGATGGCCTCCTCGATGGATCCCGGGGCGAAAATCACCCTGGGGAACTCGCCGTGGCCCGCGTGAAGGACGAAATCCAGGTCCCCCTGCTCGGTCCTGGTGGGAAGGCCCGTTGCCGGTCCCGGCCTCTGGGCGTCGACGATGACGATCGGCGTCTCCGTCATGCCGGCAAGCGAGACAGCCTCCGTCATGAGTGCAAATCCTCCGCCCGAGGTGGCCACCATGGAACGCAGCCCTGCGTAGGAGGCCCCGAGGGCCATGTTCAGGGCAGCGATCTCGTCTTCGGCCTGCTCAAAATGGGCGGGAAGCTCCGCCGCAACGGTGGCGAAGTAATGCAGGATCGACGTGGCGGGCGTCATGGGGTAGCCGGCCATGAACTGGCAGCCGCCGAGAAGCGCCCCCAGGGCGAGGGCCTGGTTGCCGTCGAGCTTGCAGTGTTCGCCCGCCTTCGGGGCTATGACCATGCGGCCTGCAAGCTCCCAGCGGGCGGCAAAATCCCGGCCCTTCGTCAGGGCGCTGCGAGCCGGTTCATCGGCGGCGGTCAGTGCCGCTGCGGGGTCCGCCCCGATGAAAGCGAGGATGAGACCGACCAAGATGGTGCTCGTGGCCGCAACATCCTGGAAAGAGCCCTTTGCCTCCGCCTCGATCTGCCCGACCCGGTCGGCGCCGATGAAGACGCCGCCCTCCCCCAGGGATGGGCGGTGCCTTCGTTCCGTCTCTTCGCTGTCCATGGCGACGATCATGTCCCAGGGCCTGCCGCTCAGGGCGTGAACGGGCCCGTCGGCCACTCGGACCATGTGGAAGTTGTGGCCGCCACGGATGCGCGACATGTAGTTCTTCGTGGCGAAGAAATGGTAGCCCAGCCTGGAGAGAAGCTCCGAGAGCTCCAGCTCGACGGAAAACATCCCCTGCCCGGCTTCCCCGCCGATCAGTATATTGAATTCCATGATGCCCTCCCGCGGTCTTTCAGGGGCCTGCGAACGGTAATGGTTAACGGGATTTGGCTGCCCCTGGAATGGGTCATTCACCGGCGACGACAGGAGCTCAGTTTTCAGGAAAGGCCCTCGCGCTCCATCTCGGCGATGAGGTCCAGGTAGGTCTTTGCAAGCAGGGACTCGAGGATCTGGTTTTTCTTCCAGGAAGGGAACCATTCGATCTCGGCTGCGCTGTCCGCCTCGATTTGTTCCCTGCTCTGCCAGAATTTCTCCTGGATGGCCGACGCCTTCTCCTGGCCGAATTTTTCCTGGAACTGCATCAGGGTGTGGAGGAATTTTTCTCTCGTAGAGCCTTCCATGGGATGCCTGCCTCCAAGAAGAAGTTACGAAAGCAGAAAGAGGCGCCGGGGCGAAGGCCTTTCTGCGCCCTCCGCCCCGGCGAGTTGTGCGAATTACTGCAGAATCTTCGGTGGCCCGGAGAGCGGAAACCCCGCCTTTTCGAGGGCATCGACGATCTTTTCGATACTGGTTACCTCGTCATCGAAGTGGATGATCGCCATGTGGGTGAACTCATTGACCTCCGACTTTCCGGCCTTTGCAACGTTTGTGAGGGTCCAACTGACCCTGTCCCGGGTGAAAGGTCACTCGCAGTTCGGCAACATGACCTGGATGATCCGCTCCTTGGCCATGGCGGTTGAGGCGCCGATCAGGATGACAAGCGAAATCGTGATCAGCACCAGGAGAATCGATCTTGATCTCATGGATGAACCTCCTTTTCAATTTGAGCTATTTTAAGCATTCCGGGGATCAAAATCCACTGAAATCTATTTGCCTCCATTGAGGTCTTTCAGCACCCTGAGGATCTCTTCATAGTCGGGTGACCCGTCCCGCACGTAGCGGATGGTGGCCTTTTTGTCGATAATGACGGTTCGCCGCTCAAAGGGGAACCTGCCCTCCTTCACGACGCCAAAGGAGCTTCCCAGGTAACCGGAGATGTTCGAAAGCAGGGGAAAAGACAGTCTCAAATGTTTTTTCCAGTATTGGAGGGTCTGTACATCGTCACGGCTTACGCCCACGACCTGGGCGTTGAGGGACCCGTAGGCTGCCAGGTTCGCCTGGTGTCCCTGCATCTCGCCCGTTCAGGTGGGGGTGTAGGCGGCCGGGAAGAACGTGACGATCAGGAAGGCCTTGTCGTAATATTCCGGTCCGTAGTTGATCGCCCGGTCCTCCGTTGAGGAGAGGGTGAAATTGACGGTCTGCTTGCCGATCAGGGGATCCTGCTGACCGGCTGCCTGGATCGTCAGCGGGATCATCAGCAGCGCGATCAGAAGAAGCCCAACGGTAAATCGCCGAGTCATCATGGGATACCTCCTTTGCGGGTTGATGGGACTCAGTTGCGGAGTTGACGGGATGCCCGATATCAGGCGGGGGGCTTGGCCTTGCGCACCACGGCCTCGAAGAATGCCGAGCGCAGAGGCTCGATGGCCAGGAGGGCCCGGGCCGGCGGGGTTTTCTCCAGGGTGGCCGCAATCCGCCCGAAGGCGCGCCAGCCCCACTGTTCGTGGCCCTCAAAAACGAGGCTGGCGAGCTTTCCGCGTTCGATGGCCATGGCGATCATCTTGTCAAAGGTCGTCTCCGGCGTGAACACCCTCCTGGGCCGGGGCTTCATCCGGATCGCCCCGGTCTTGCATCCCGTATAGCACACGCCGCAGCCCAGGCAGAACTCCTCCTGGTGACGGGCCTTCTTCACGGTCTTTTCCCCGCCTTCCGCCGCAACGGGGACCATGTCGATCAGATCGACAGGGCAGAGCTTGGCGCACTTGCCGCAGCCCGTGCATTTTGTCTCGTCGATCTCGACGGTCCAGTTCGACGTGACGATGGCGTTACGCTGGCCCATGACCCGGATGGCCTTCATCATTTCGCAGCAGCAGCCGCAGCAGTTGCAGATGTAGGCGGCGTTTTGCTGGACGTTGTCCCCCGTCTGGGCAAGCCCCATCTCCTTGCACTGCTCGAGGATCTTGAGCGCCTCCGCCGTCGAAATGAGCCGGGCAAAACCGTTCTTCACGAGGATCTCCGCCCCCATGTTGAGGGCGATGCAATTCTCCATGGGCCTGTCGCATGCCTTCCCGAGGTGGGAGGCCTTGTGCCGGCAGGCGCAAAGCGACACGGAGGCCGCCGAGGCCGATTCGATGAGCCGGGTTGCCCGCTCCCAGTCGAGTATCTCCGTGTGGTCCCCCTCCGGGAGGGCCTCCTCGCGCACGAGCGATCGGCCGATCTGCGTGTCGGCCCCAAAGACGGAACGGGCGAAGCGGTCATCGCCGTGCATGTAGGCATCGAAGAGTCTCGCCAGCTCTTTCAGGGGGAGCCTGTCGTCGGCGCGCATGAAGGTGTATTCGAAGAAACCGATGACGACGGGCGCAAGCGACACGTAACGGCGCCCGCCCCTCCCGAGGTCGATGATGAGCCCCCGAAGGGCCATTTCGGTGATCCAGCCATCGAGTGTTGCGGGCTCCATGCCCAGCTTCTTCGCGAGCCGCCCCACGGGGATGAAGCGCGTCGGGATCTGCCGGGCGATGTTGGCATCCTCCGGCGAGAAGAGAATTTTCAGGATCTCCATGAAATGAGGCGAGTCGGGTGCACCCGTGACGTTGCGGTCGAGACGCTGCTGGAGCAGGCGGTATTCCTTGTCGGGGTTATGAATGTGTCCCATGGTTCAACGACCTCGAAGATCGGAAGTGAGGAAGATCGGAAGATCAGAAATCAAGGCAGCACTCCATATGCATCTTTACGGAATTCCACGCAAACAAAGACGCGATCCAAAATTTACCATAGACCGTTCACCCTTGAAAGCGGAATCTCCTTTTTGATTTACCCGAGCCTGCCGATCATGGTATTTTTAAAAGAACGAATCGCAGGGGTGCCGTATGAAGAGGCGTGACTTTCTGAAGTGGACGGCAGTGTCCTCGGCGGGGCTTGCTCTCCCCGGAGGCCTCGGCGCCCTCGGCCGTATGACGGAGGCGGCCCAGGGTCCCGATCTCGTCGTGGCCAAAGGGGCCTCGACCCCGCAGGTCGTGCGGGCGGCCCTGAATGCCATGGGGGGGATGAAGCGCTTCATCGCCAAAGGCGATGTCGTGGTCCTGAAGCCCAACATCGGCTGGGACCGCACTCCCCAGTACGCCGCCACCACGAACCCCGACGTCGTGGGCGCCCTGGCAAAGCTCTGCTTCGAGGCGGGGGCGAAAAAGGTCCGGATCTTCGACAACACCGTAAGCGATGCCCGGCGCTGCTACAAACAGAGCGGGATAGCCGATGCGGCCGCCGCCGCCGGGGCCGAGATGGTCTACATGGACAGCCGCAAGTACCGTGATGTCAAGCTCAACGGTACGGTGCTGAAGTCCTGGCCCCTCTACAGCGAGATCTTCGAGGCGGACAAGGTCATCAACGTCCCCATCGCAAAGACGCACAGCCTCTCCGTACTCACCCTGGCCATGAAAAACTGGATGGGCGTCATGGGGGGCGTGCGGTTCCGTGTCCACCAGCGCATCGACGAGAGCCTCGTCGATCTCTGCCGGGTGATCAAGCCGACGCTCACCGTGCTGGACGCCGTCCGGATCCTGACGGCGAACGGACCCACGGGCGGCGATCTCGACGACGTGAAGCGTCTCGACACCGTCGTTGTAGGCACAGACCAGGTAGCCGTCGACTCATTCGGGGCCACCCTGTTCGGGATGAAGGGGAGCGACCTTGGTAGTGTGAAGCTTGCCGCCAAGGCGGGACTCGGGGTCATGGACCTCACAAAACTCCAGATCAAGAGGATCAGTGCCTGATTTGATGTTGACGCGCACACGACGCATCTCTCAGGGCCTGTTTCTGGCCCTCTTCCTCTTTCTTTTCATTCAGACGGAGGCGAAGGGGACCGATGAGCTTGGCTGGCCCGTCAAGCTCTTCCTCGACTTCGACCCCCTGATCTCCCTGACGACCTTTCTGGCCTCCCACACCGTGGAGGGGCTCTTCTGGCTGTCGCTTGTCCTCGTGGGGCTCACCGTTTTTCTGGGGCGATTCTTCTGCGGCTGGGTCTGTCCCCTGGGCACGCTGAACAACCTCGCCGGGAGCCTCCGGAAAAAGCGGCCCAGGCCGCCCGGACCCGGATGGTTCCGGTTCAAGTACTACATCCTCGTCGCCGTGCTCGCCTCGTCGCTCTTCGGCGTGCAGATGGCCGGGGTCCTGGACCCTCTTTCACTCACCATCCGCTCCTTCTCGCTCGCGATCTACCCGGCCCTGAGCTATGCCGCGACATCCCTTTTCGACGGGATCTACCGGCTGAACCTTCCCCTGATCACCCCTGCGTCGGAGGCCGTCTACGACCTGTTGAAAAAGACGCTCCTGCCCTTCCAGCAGCCCTGGTTTGCGCAGGGGACCTTCATCGGTCTGCTCTTCCTTACCGTCCTGGGGCTCAACCTCGTGCAGAGGCGTTTCTGGTGCCGGTTCCTCTGCCCGCTGGGGGCGCTGCTGGGGCTCTTGTCTCGCCATGCGATCCTGCGCCGGAGCGTGAGCGAGGAGTGCGATTCCTGCGGGGCCTGCGTGGCAACCTGCCAGGCCGATGCCGTTCCCGCCGGGAAGGAAAAGTGGCGGGCCTCGGAGTGCCTCGTATGCAACAACTGCGATGATGTCTGCCCGAAAAACGCCGTGAGTTTCGGCCTCATGAAGGGGCGACCCACGGGGGGCCTCGACCTGGGGCGCAGAAACGTGGTGGCCTCGTTTCTCTCGGGGGCCTTCGCAGTACCGCTTCTGCGGATATCGCCTCTCACGAGGCCTCGCATGTCCGACGCGAAGCTCATCCGGCCTCCCGGGGCTCTCGAAGAAAAGGGGTTTCTCCAGCGCTGCGTGCGCTGCGGGGAGTGCATGAAGGTTTGCATCACGGGCGGATTGCAGCCTACACTCCTGGAGGCGGGCCTCGAGGGGCTCTGGACGCCGGTGCTGGTGCCGCGGATCGGCTACTGTGAGTACCGCTGCACCCTCTGTGGGCAGGTCTGTCCCACGGGGGCCATCCGGAAGCTGCCCCTGGAGGAGAAGCAACTGGTGCGTCTGGGGCATGCCGCCATCGACAAGGGCCGCTGCCTGCCTTTCGCCCACGCCACCCCCTGCATCGTCTGCGAGGAGACCTGCCCGACGCCGAAGAAGGCCATCTGGCTCGAGGAGGTGACGGTAAAGGACCGCGAGGGGAAGCCCATCCGCCTGCAGCAGCCCCACGTGGATCTCACGATGTGTATCGGCTGCGGGGCCTGCGAGAAGCACTGCCCCGTCGTAGGCCAGCCCGCCATCTATGTGACGAGCGCGGGCGAGTCGCGCTCGGAGGAGCACCAGATATTGCTGCAAGCGACCTAGTCGCGTCGCAGCGGGAGTCAGGCATCGGGCTGCAGGCTTCCGGATAAAGAAAGAGATCATCAAGAAGCAATAAAAAGCCCCGCCGGCGTTTGCCGGCGGGGCTTTCGTTTCTTTCTTTTCGATAGGGGCTACTTCTTGGCCTTCTCCAGCTCCCTGTAGCGTTTGATGATGATGAAAATGCCCTGATCGAACACGCGAATCGTCCGGTTAATGGTCTCCACGGCACGATGCTGATCCATGGCGGTGACAAAGAGTGCCTGGAAGTCCGCGAAAAGCCAAAGGTGGCGCCTCATCATGATCAGGGCGTAGATGGCCTCCTCCATGGGAATTCCATCCCGGAAGCTTTCCTCGGCATAGTTAACGAAGTATTTCTCCAGTTTCTTGTAGGGCTTCTCGTCGAAGTAGACGTTCCGGAAGTTTTTGTAGAAATCGATGGCGAAGAGGTTGCAGACCTCCGTTTTCTGGGCCTGGAACCACGGCGTGTGCGGGTTTGCCTTGACGGCCTTGCACCACTGGTCGGCGATCTTGTCGGCGTGTCGCTCCGATACTTCAAGCAGCTTGTCGGCAAAGGCGTACATGGAAGTGCTCCCTTCTGAAGATGGATTGCTGGCGGTTGAACGGTCGGTGGAGGATTTTTCGCGGACAGGGGAGCGAGACTGAAGCCGCAGGATGAGAAGTCGAAGAAAGTGCCCCTGTTTCCGAGAAGCCTTTAACGTCTGCAGGATCATTCGGTTGACGGCAACCGCTCCGAGTTCCGGCGGATCAGGCGAGAAGGTCGACGATGCCCCCTTTGCGGGGCTTCTTGCCGACCTCGACGCCGCCCTCCCCCGTCAAACGGTATGTGGCCGGCTCGTCGTAGCGGGTAGCGGCACAGTAAAGGTCGATAACGACCTCACCATGCACACGGTCATGGACGACAATAAACCCATCGGCGCCAGTGTGCGGCAAAGGCGGTGTATGTCCCCTGCGGCCTTCGCCGGGGCCCATCGGGATGAGCATTCCTGCCAGGGGATTGCCCTGGGCAGGAACTCGCCAATCCGGGTTTCCCGTCCATGTTGTTCCGTCGATCCTCATGAGATCCCCGCAAAGCGGTCCCGACGCCCGCTTTTACCCTTGCTATTTCGAGAAAAAGTTCATGAGGAAGTCCGTCTGTGCCGGCGACAGATCAAACTTGATGGCCGCTTCCTCGATGAGCTTGCTCTTCTTTTTTCCTTCGTTCAGGTTATCGGAGATCCACTTGATGGCCTTCCTGATCTCCTCGCCCTCGGGCTGGATCTGAGACATCTTCTTTTCCCCTCCCCTTGAGAAATGGCCGGCAGCCGTGATCGGAGCCTGTCGCTTTGGTTAATATAATGGAAAGGCCCCGTTTTGTAAAGGAAATACCGCCAGGATCCTCTTGGCAAAGTTCATTTTTTCCGGTATGATTGGGAAAATTTCTCTACTGGGGATGTCTCGATGGCAGCCGCCGTTTATTTTTCCGAGAAATTCAGCGCAGATACGGTAAGCGGGCTCTTCGAGAGGGCCCTGGCGGACACGGGAGGGCGGATCGGGGAAAAGGACCGCGTCGCCGTCAAACTGCACTTCGGAGAGGAGGGAAACTCGCGATTTGTCTCCCCGGCAAACCTCAAGCCCATTCTGTCAACGCTGGCCGGACACAACTCCAATCACTTCCTCACCGATGCCAATGCCCTCTACCGGGGCCTGCGCCACAACGCAACGGACCATCTCGAAATCGCCCGGAAGCACGGCTTTGGCAGTCTGGGGGTCCCCATCGTCATTGCCGACGGCGAGCGGGGCGAAGAGGAAACGCAGATCGCCATCGCCGGGAAGATATTCCCGAAAGTCAGGATCGCCCGCCACATCGCCGAGGCCCGGGCCCTCGTTGTCGTTTCTCACTTCAAGGGCCATATCCTTTTCGGCTTCGGGGGGGCCATCAAGAACCTGGGCATGGGATGCGGGTCCCGGGCGGGGAAGCTCGCGATGCACGCTGCCGTGAAGCCCTCGATCAATGACAGCTGCACGATGTGCGGGAAATGCTCCGAAGTGTGCCCCGCCGATGCGATCCTGCTCACCGAGGACAAGGCCACGATCGACCCCGACCTCTGCGAGGGCTGCGCCACCTGCATCGCCGTCTGCGAGTTCGATGCCGTCGAGGTCCCCTGGATGGCCCTGGCCTCGAGCGCCGTCATGGAACGGACGTCCGAGTATGCCCTGGGGGCCGTCAACGGCAAGCCCTGCGTCTGCGTGACCTTCATCAACAACATCGCAAGGGACTGTGACTGCATGGCCGACAGCGAGCTGATCGGACACGACGTGGGGATCGTTGCATCCGTGGACCCGGTGGCCTGCGAGCAGGCGGCCTTCGACCTCGTCAGGGCGCAGCACGGCAATGTCGATATCTTTAAAAAGGCAACCCGGATCGACGGGACCCATATCCTCGGTTACGCCGAGTCCATCGGGCTTGGCCGCAGGGGCTATGAACTCGTCCGGTTGTGAGGCGGAAAAAGCGGGATCCCGCCGCGGTCATCGGCGTTGCGAGGCGGGTATGGTTCATGCATCACGGTTCTGAGACGGGCACCATAAATTCAGAATACGCCGATCATCAGAAATCATGGAAAAAAACGGAAATACAGGCTCTCAGACCCGCATTCTGATTGTCGATGACCACGTGGAGCTCCGGGACATGCTCAAGGAAGCGATGGTCCTGTCGGGCTACGAGTGCCTCACGGCGGGCAACGGCCGGGAGGCCCTGGAGTGCCTGGCGGCTAACCCCGTCGACGTGGTCCTCACGGATATCCAGATGCCGGAGATGAACGGCCTCGAGCTCACGACCCACATCAAGAAAAGTCATGACGTCGGTGTCATCGTGATGACGGGGTTCACCGAGGATTTCACCTACGAGGAGATCATCACGAAGGGCGCGAGCGACTTCATGCTCAAGCCCGTGAGCATCGCGGAGCTCTGCATGAGGATCCGGCGCGTGCTGCGGGAAAAGGCCTTACTTCGGGAGCGCAACCATGCCATGGACCAGCTCCGGGAAAGCGAGCAGCGCTACCAGGAGCTGAGCATCACCGACGGCCTCACGAAGCTTTTCAACTCGCGGCAGTTCTATGCGGTGCTCCACGGCGAGATCGAACGATCCAACCGCTACGACCACCCGCTCACCGTGCTGATGCTCGATATCGACGATTTCAAGAAGTACAATGACACCTACGGCCATCTCGAGGGTGACAGGGTCCTGGTGAGGTTTGCCGAGATCATCAAGGAGTGCCTGCGCCAGACCGACGCGGCTTGCCGCTACGGGGGCGAGGAGTTCGCCGTGATCCTGCCCGCCACGCGGGGTGAGCAGGGTGTGGCCACGGCCGAGCGCGTGAGGGTCGCTCTCAAAAATGAAGTCTTCAAACCTCGTCCCGATATCGGCATCCAGGTCACCGTCAGTATCGGGGTGGGTCAGCATGTCAAGAATGAAGACATGATGGACTTCCTGCGCCGGACGGACGGGAACCTCTACAAGGCCAAGTCCGCGGGGAAGAACCAGGTCTGCTTTACGCAGCTGCCCTGAGGCAGCTCGCGCCTTTCTTTCCGACACGCATCCACGAAAAAATGATCCAGGGGAGTTCCTGCCCGCGGGGGGCTATGAAAAGAAGGCGGAGATCTCCCGGAAAAACGTCTCCGGGTCTTCCGTCGCTTCGGCCTTTTGCTCCATGAGGCAGGGTGCCGTCTTTTCGCGGTTGAGGATGACCGGTACGACCTCGTCGGTGGTGAACGGGATGGATTTTCCTTCCAGGAAGGCGACGGCCCGGGCAGACGCTCTCCGGGTGATGACCCTGCCGATCATCCCCGAGGCGACGACGAGCTTTGCCGCCGCGAGGCCGATGGCGCGGTCGTGGAGCTCGCAGCCGCTGAAGCGGCCCCTGCAGGCCCGGATGCACTCTACGAGCGGCCGAAGTCCCTCCTTTTCGGAGGTATAAACGGTGCGGCCCTCGTGCAGGAGGGCCAGGCTGTAACGGGCGAAATCAGGCGTCAGCATCCCAGAAACCGTCTCAAGGGTCCTGCCACCCAGACAGCCGCGACAGCCCATACCAGGTTGGAGACGGCGAGGGAGAGGACCAAAGCGCCAATGAAGGACCACGGCAACCCCATGAGGAAATGATCGGTTACGGCCAGCCAGGGAATCTGGATCGCAAAGGCGAGCAACACCGCCACAACGGGCCCGAATCCCCTCTCGGTAAAGTGCCCCGTGAAGAATCCTAGCAAGGCATTCCCGACGAGGATGAAGGGGTTGCCCATGGCTGCGGCGACATAGAGGGATCCTCCGGCACCCGCAATCAGACCGGCCCAGCGGCCGAAGAGCAGGGCAGCCAGGAAGATCGCCGCCTGGAAGACATGGATTTTGAATCCCCAGGGGGTGGCCAGGTTGATCATCCCCAGGAGATTGGGCAGCAGGGCAAGAATGATCAGAGCGCCGATCGTCTTTTCGTTCCAGCGGACTTCGCTTCGGGTCAGGGCTTGAGCCATTTTGCATACCTCCTTCTTTAGACGCATACATTACCATAGCCGGCGACGGTTTTGAACAGACTTTTTGCCGCTCAGGCCCCCCTCTCCATGAGCGGTCTCACGTGCCGGGCGGGAAGCGTCTCCCGGATCCGCAGCGCCCCGTGCGAAAGGCCCCGTCATCCTTGTGTTGGACGCGCGGCTGTGTTAAGGGTGCCGGCGGAGGCACTGATGGGCGTTCCCGAAAATTTCGTATCGTTGACACATATTGCCATGACGCGGGTCCTTCCCACCGTCAACCGTTTTCTCGGCGGCTGGAAGGAAAAGGCAAACAAGATCCCCGACCCCGAGCTGCGCCGCCAGGCCCTCATGAGCATCGAAGCCAAGACCTTCCACTGCGAAGGCGGCGGCATCTACACGCTGCTCGCGGGGGAACATGCCCGCGAAACGATGCGATTCATCATCGCCTACCAGACGATCAGCGACTACCTCGACAATCTCTGCGACCGCGGCACCTCGCGCGACCCCGAGGATTTCCGGACCCTGCATACGGCGCTGGCAGACGCCCTGACCCCCGGGGCCCAGCCCGGCGATTACTACCGCTGTCGAAAAGAGAAGGACGACGGGGGCTACCTGCCTGCCCTCGTCCGGACCTGCCAGAATGTCCTCAAGGACCATCCCGCCTATGACCGGATCGCACCTTTTCTCATGGAGCTTGCCGGCTACTACCGTGAGCTGCAGGTCCACAAGCACGTGAAGGCCGAGGAGGTCAGGTCCCGGCTCGAGTCCTGGTTTGCGGGCTACCGCGAAAGGTTTCCGGACCTGCAATGGCAGGAGTTTGCCGCCGCCTCCGGATCCACGCTGGGTGTTTTCTCGCTCGTCTCGCAGAGCTGGGGAAACGATCTCTCCGACGAGGTCATCGGTCGGATGAAAGAGGCTTACTTCCCCTGGGTCCAGGGGCTTCACATCCTGCTCGACTACTGCGTTGACCGGGAAGAAGATCATCTCGCCGGGGAGCTCAATTTCTGCGACCATTACCGGAGCGAAAGCGAGATGGGGGAGCGGTTCATCCATTTCTTCCGGGTGTCGGATCGGGCGCTCGGCGAGATGCCCAACCCCAGGTTCCAGCGCATGCTCCTGAGAGGGGTGCTCGCCGTCTATCTCTCCGACGTGAAGGTCGGCCGGCAGGACCGCGGCGTGAAAAAGCTCGCCCGGCGACTCCTGAGCGAGGGGGGGCCGCTTGCCTGGTTCTTCTTCGTCAACTGCTGGGGGTATCGCCGGCTCATGAACACCTAGCAGACTGCTGCCCGGGCGTTCATCCCGCTGATGGCCTTGCGTTCATTTGCGGGCTTCGATCTTGCGAAGATCGGAAGAGCAGAAGTGAGGAAGAGCGGATAAGAGAAGAAAAGACTCCCCCATCCAATCCGATCTTCCGCTCTTCATTACTTCCTCGCTTCGCAATCCTGTACAGGGGGCCTTGCATCCAGGCATTTTTAAACAGCCTGGATTAGAAGCTGGAAACGCTTTCCGCCTTTCTGAAAACCGTGATAAAATGCTCCGCATCTGAAATCACGAAAGCATGCCAACCCGGCATGTATTTACCCCTTTCCATAAAAAGGAGGAAGAGCATGAAGCTCAAGGTCGGGCAGAGAGCCGCCAACTTCACCCTGCCGAGCCACCTCGACAAAAAGGTGACCCTGAAGAAATGCCTCGGCAAGGGCCCCATCGTCATCGCATTTTTCCCCCTGGCCTGGACACCGGTCTGAACGAACCAGCTTCCCTCGTACGAGGCCGAATTGGCCAAGTTCGGGAAGCTCAATGCCCAGGTCCTGGGCATCAGCGTCGACCATGTCCCCTGCCTGAAGGCATGGGCGGAAAGCCTCGGCGGGATCTCCTTCCCGCTTCTGAGCGACTTCAGCCCCCTGGGAGCCGTCGCGAGAAAGTACGGCGTGAAGAGGAAAGAAGGCTTCTCGGAGCGGGCGATCTTTGTTCTCGACAAGTGCGGGATGATCCGCTACATCGACATCCACGATATCAACGACCGGCCCAAGAACAAGATCCTTTTCGCCGAACTCAAGAAGGTGATCCAGCTGGAGAGCAAGCTGGAAAAGATGGCGGCAAAAAGGAAAGTGAAGGGCGGGCCGGGGGCGAAAAAGAAAGCCGGAAAGTAAGATCTGCCAGCTTTGCCCTTTCCTCCACGGGCACGACCGGACGGAAGGGCGAAAACTATTTTAGGGTGACGCGCACATGAAACCATCCATCGAAAAAGTCGCCATTATCGGTGCCGGGGCCCTCGGGGCGGCCTACGGGAGCATCCTCTACGAAATGGACCCCCGTTGTGTCTCCTTCATCGCGCGGGGCCCGCGCTACGAGAAGCTGAAGCGCGACGGGGTCGTCGTGAACGGAAAGCGTTACGGCATTGCGGTGGAAAGCCCCCGGGAGGCATCGCCTGCGGACCTGATCATCGTGGCGGTCAAGCACCATCACCTCGATCTGGCCATCGGTGAGATGAAGAAGGCCGTCGGGCCGGGGACGACGATCCTGTCCGTCATGAACGGCATCGACAGCGAGGAGCGCATCGGCGCGGTCTACGGGATGGACAAGGTCGTCTACGGACTGACCCTCGGGATCGACGCCCTTCGGGAGGGCAACCGCGTCAACTACACGAACCAGGGTCGCATCTTCTTCGGCGAGGCGAAGAACCCCGCGATGACGGACCGGGTCCGGCGTATCAAGGAGCTCTTCGACCGCGCGGGGATCGCTTATGTGATCCCGCCGGACATGATCCGCAGCCTCTGGTTCAAGTACATGGTCAACGTTGGGGCCAACCAGACCTCGGCCGTCCTGAGGGCGAACTACGGCGTCCTGCGGTCCTCCCGGGAGGCCCGGGATCTCATGGAGTCGGCCATGCGGGAGGTCATTGCCCTTGCCGCGGCCATGAAGGTGGATCTCTCCGAAAAGGATATCGGGGATTGGTACAAGGTGCTCGAGGGCCTGAACCCGGAGGGAAAGACCTCCATGTTCCAGGATGTCGAGGCCGGCCGCAAGACGGAAGTGGAGATGTTCGCAGGGACGGTCATCGAGCTGGGGAAACGCTACGATGTGGCGACCCCTGTGAACCAGAGGCTCTTTGACGAGTTGAGGAGGATCGAGGCCTCGTCGGGGGCCAAGGCCTGACAAGAGGGAGGCGTATGAAAAGGGCGCTGCTGCTGGTGGATATCCAGAACGACTACTTCACGGGCGGGGCGATGCCGCTTGTGGGAATGGAGGCGGCGGCCGGGAAGGCGAGCGCCCTTCTGCAATTCTTCCGGGAGCGCTCCGAGCCTGTCATTCACGTGCGGCATCTCTCGAAGCGGGCCGGCGCCCCGTTCTTCATCCCCGACACGCCGGGGGCCGAGATCCACCCCGCCGTCGAGCCCCTGCCTGCGGAGCCGGTGGTGACCAAGTATTTCCCGAACAGCTTCCGGGGGACGAATTTACTGGAGCTGCTGAAACAAGAGGAGATCGGGCAGCTCGTCATCTGCGGCGCTATGTCCCAGATGTGCATCGACGCCACGACAAGGGCGGCCTTCGACCTGGGGTTCCGGTGCACCGTCATCGAGGACGCCTGCGCGACGAGGAACCTGGCCTTCAAGGGTGAGGTTGTCCCGGCCTGGTCCGTACACGGCGCCTTCATGGCCGCCCTGCAGGGGATCTATGCAGAGGTCGTTTCTGCGATAGACATCATGAAATGAAAAAGAAACGGAAGCACATTTGAATTCTTTCCACCCTGTATGGTATTTTCTCGACGGGCCATTCCGGAATCAATCGTTTACACGCAAGCGGGAGGCCCTTGTGAATCCGGCAGAGGAGATCGAAAATGAACGCTGAGAAGATGATCGAAAAAGCCCGCGCGCGGGCCCGCGAAAATCATACGAATGGAATGAATTGCGGTGAGAGCAGCTTCAGGGCGGTACTGGAAACGCTCCGGGAAGAAGGCATCACCGATGTGCCCATGGAGGTCGTCGCGCTGGCAACGGGGTTCGGCGGCGGTATCGGAAGCTCGGGAAATACCTGCTGCGCAATCATCGGGGCGGCCATGGGGGTAAGCACCGTCCACGGTCGCACGGACGCCCTCGAACTTCCCACACCGGAAGCACGTCGCGATCAGCTTGGCGGCGACAACGGGCGTTATCGCCTGTACAACAACATGGTCCACGAATTCAAAGAGAAGGCAGGCTCGACCAGTTGCGCCGAACTGACCTGTCCTCTCGACTACTACAGCGATGAGCGTAAGGCCCTGTGCCGGGAGATCATCGGCGAGGCGGCGGCGCTCTCCATAAAATGGACCCTCATCGGTCTTGAAAAGGGGTATCGGCACCCCTTTAAGTACAACATCATGGGGAAGAAATAGAATCGTTCAAGGTGCCTTTCGCATCAAAGGGTCCCCTGCCGCAGGGGGCGCTGCTTTTTTCACGCACCTGTTTACTCTGCAGCCCGGGCTAGTCTTTTCCGTTTCCAATCCTCAAGATCAAGCATGTCCCGCTGGCGTGGGCGTAGAGTCTGCCCCCGGCGTCGGTCAGGAACGATTCCGACGTGGCCACGTTGCCCCCCCGGTGGATGACCTTTCCCTCGCAGCGCATGGGGCCTGTTTTTGCCGTCAAGGGTCGGACATAGTTGACCTTGATCTCGAGTGTCGTGTAGCCCGTGCCTGCCGGAAGGGTCGAGTGGACGGCGCAGGAAAGCGCCGAATCCAGCAGCGTGCTGATCACCCCTCCGTGGACGGAGCCGATGGGGTTGTAGTGATACTCGGCGGGCGTGAAGCCGAACACGATCCGCCCTTCCTCGACTTCCAGCAGGCGAAAGTCGACGAGGTCCACGATGGGGGGAGGAGGGTAATCGCCCCGTCCCATGCCGCGAAGATAATCGAGTCCGCTCAGCATGAGTGCCGCCTTCGCCCCGATCATGGGGTCGCTCCAGGTAAAGGTCCTTGTCCGCTCCGCAGCACCACTCATCCCGTTATTTCCTTTCTTCTCTTCGGCTTTTTATTTTTTCTCTCGACCAGATAGACCAGACAGACCCAATAGACCAGACAGACTAAAATGCGCACATCCCCGTCATGCAGCCGCCGGCGAACTCCGAGTCGGCCGCTACGAGGTCCTCCTCGAGGATCACGGGGCCGCCGTCGGCGCCCCGGAAGGACAAAACCTGCTCGGCCCGGCTGCCGTAGCGGTAGATGGTGATCCCTTTGCACTTGAGCTTGTGGGCCGCAAGGTAGATGTTGCGCACGTCGTCGATGGTCGATTCCGCGGGCAGGTTGATCGTCTTGGACACGGAGTTGTCGCAGTGCTCCTGGAAAGCGGCCTGGATTCTCAGGTGTTGTTCCGGCTCCACATCGAAGGCCGTCACGAAGACCCTCTTGATGTCCCGCGGGATGCC
>Ga0105106_10001112_pt1 | contig 19319 bp, 23 predicted proteins | sample PPLLaktember2015_5_FD_79109 | JGI IMG/M metagenome (GOLD analysis project Ga0105106, IMG submission 79109) | Freshwater sediment microbial communities from Prairie Pothole Lake near Jamestown, North Dakota, USA - PPLs Lake P8 Core (1) Depth... | ecosystem: Environmental > Aquatic > Freshwater >...
ATCCGAAGTTCGTCATCGCCGTGGGCGCCTGCGCCATGTCCGGCTGCGTCTACCGCGGCGCCTACAACATCATGGGCGGCCTCGACCAGGTCATCCCGGTCAACATGTACGTCCCGGGCTGCCCGGCCCGCCCCGACGCCATCGTCGACGGCGTGGTCAAGCTGCTCGGCAAACTCTAGGGAACAAGGAAACGCCATGTCCGACACCGACATCGTCGAAAGCCTGAAGCGGGACCTCGGGGCGAAGGCCCTCGAGCTCACGAATCCCGCCGTCCGGCGCATCTTCTTCAAGGTCGCGACCGCGGACCTCGTCCCGGCCGTGACCCTGCTCCGGGACAAGTACGATTGCGCCTTCCTGTCCACGATCACCGGCCTGGACGCGGGGGAGACCTTTGAGTTCCTGTACCACTTCGCCTCTCCGGTCACGACGATCCACGTCCGGACCGCGGTCGCGAGGTCCGACCCCCGCTTCCCCAGCATCTGCGGCGTCATCCCCGGGGCCGTCCTCTACGAGCGGGAGCTCCAGGAGATGTTCGGGGTCGTCGTCGAGGGCATCCCCGACGGCCGGCGGCTCAACCTGCCGGACGACTGGCCCGACGGGCAGTATCCGATGAGGAAGGACTGGAAGCACGTCCGGCCCCAAGAAATCATCCCCGGAGGCGAGTCATGAGCTTCGAGATCCCCATCGGACCCCAGCACCCGGCCCTCAAGGAGCCGATCAGCCTCCGCATGACCGTCGAGGGCGAGGTCATCACCGGCGTCGACATCCGGCTCGGTTACAACCACCGCGGCCTCGAGAAGGTGGCCGAGGACAAGAACTGGACCCAGAACATCTACCTGACCGAGCGCATCTGCGGCATCTGCTCCCACTCCCATGCGACCTGCTTCGTCCAGGGCGTCGAGAGGCTCATGGAGCTCGCTCCGCCCAAGCGGGGCCTCTACATCCGCTACCTCATCTCCGAGCTCGAGCGCGTGCACAGCCACCTCCTCTGGCTCGGCGTCGCCGGCCACGAGGCCGGCTTCGACTCGTTCTTTATGTACGTCTGGCGCGACCGCGAGATCGTCATGGACCTCCTCGAGATGATCACCGGTAACCGGGTCCACTACGCCATCAACACGATCGGCGGCGTCCGCCGCGACCTCGACGAGGGCCAGAAGGCCAAGGTCCTCGAGGGCGTGGCCACGCTGAAGAAGAGAAGCGAATACTACCTGCGCCTCGGCGCCACCGAGCCGAGCTTCGTCGCCCGGATCGCCGGCGTCGGCCTGCTGAGCTACGAACAGGCCGTCTCGCTCTGCGCCACCGGCCCCGTGGCCAAGGCCTCCGGCGTCGCCCGGGACGTCCGCAAAGAGGATCCGTACGCCGTTTACGACGAGCTCGACTTCGAGCTGTGCACCGCCGACACCTGCGATGTCCTCGGCCGGGTCGTCGTCCGGGTCAAGGAGGTCCTCGAGTCCTACAAGATGATCGAGCAGATGATCAAGGGCCTGCCGGACGGCGACATCGCCTGCAAGGCCCCCCGCAAGGCCAAGCCCGGCGAGACCGTCAGCCGCTACGAGGCCCCCCGCGGCGAGAACATCCACTACATCAAGGCCAACGGGACGGACAAGCCCGAGCGTCTCAAGGTCCGGGCCCCGACGCTCGGCAATTATCCTGCTACGGTGGAGATGCTCCGAAACGGGTTCATCGCCGACATCCCCCTCATCTTCGCCGCCATCGATCCCTGTATCTGCTGCGCCGAGCGGACCGTGACCCTGATCGGCGCCCGGAGCGGCGAGGAATCCGTCGTCCGGATGAGCGACCTGCGCCGGAAGGCGTTGGCCCGCCCCCTTAACGCCGGCGTGAAAAGGAATGCGGTATGGCCGTTCTGAGAACACTCCTCTACCTCCTCGTCTATCCCGGGCTGCTGTTCCTGTTCGTCTATTCGACCTTCAGCGAATGGTTCGACCGCAAGGTCTACGCCAGGCTGCAGAACCGGATGGGGCCGACCCACACGGGCCGCTTCGGCCTGCTCCAGCCCATCGCCGACTTCTTCAAGCTGATGGCCAAGGAGGACGTCGTCCCCGAAGCCGCGGACAAGAAGCTCTTCTCGATCCTGCCCGCGATCGGCCTGGCCATCGTCTCGACGGCCGGACTGCTCCTGCCCGTCTGGAACTTCGACCTGGCCAAGGCGGGCTGGACGTCCTTCCCCGGCGACATCATCGTCATCCTCTACCTCCTCAGCCTCCCGACGCTCATCCTCTTCCTGGCCGGCTGGTCCTCGACCAACCTCTTCTCGACGATCGGCGCCTCGCGGGTCCTGACCATGCTCTTCGGCTACGAGGTGCCGCTCTTCCTGGCCGTGCTCAGCCCGGCCATCCTGGCCGATTCCTGGCGGCTGGCCGAGATCGCGGCCTTCTACCAGGCCCGGCCGCTGCTCCTTCTCGCCAACCTGCTCGGCTTCCTCGTCGCCCTCATCGCCGTCCAGGCCAAGCTCGAGCGGACGCCGTTCGACATTCCCCACGCCGAAACGGAGATCGTCGGCGGCACGTTCACCGAGTACTCCGGCAAGAAGCTGGCCCTGTTCCGGCTGACCTTCGACATCGAGATGGTGGTCGCCAGCGGGCTCCTAGCGGCGGTCTTCCTGGGCGGCTTCCCCGGCGGGGCGATCCTCGGCTTCGTCCAGTTCGTTGTCAAGACGCTCTTCATCATCTTCCTGCTGTCGCTGATCCGGGCCCTGACCTCGCGGATCCGTATCGATCAGGTCATCTCCTTCGCCTGGAAGGCCCTGGCCCCGCTGGCCGTCCTGCAGCTTTTGGTGACGATCCTGCTGAAGGGATTCCTGCCATGAAAATCGCGGTCTTTCTCCCCGAGCTCCTGCGCAACTTCTTCAAGAAGCCGGCCACGGTCGACTATCCCTTCAAGAAGACCGCCGTCCCCAAGGATTTCCGCGGCACCCCCTTCCTCAACCCCGACCTGTGCATCGTCTGCAAGGCCTGCGAGAGGGATTGCCCGGCCGAGGCCATCGAGATCACCGACGTCAATCCGGCCGAGAAGCGCTTCCGCATGGTCATCCACAACGACCGCTGCATCCACTGCGCCCAGTGCGTCGATTCCTGCCCCACGACGCCGAAGGCCATGCAGATCGACTCGCTCTTCGAGATCGCGACGGACGACCGCCACAAGTTGAAAAGGGATTGGGTCTACGTCCGGGCCGTGCTCAAGCCCAAGGCGGCCGCGCCGGCGACGCCGTCGGCCGCCCCCCAGGCGGCCGAACCCAAAGCCTGACCCCGGCCCCTCAGATCTTCATCGGCATCAGCACGTAGATGTTGGTGAGGCCTTCCTCGGTCTCCGGCCGCATCAGGACCGCGCTGTTCTCGTCCTTGAGCTCGAAGAGGACCTTCTCCGTGCCGACCGCGGTGAGGAAATCGAGCAGATACTGGGCGTTGAACCCGATCTCGAGGTCCTGGCCCTTGTACTCGACGGTCAGGCGGTCGCGCGCTTCGCCGATCTCCGGATTCGAGGAGAAGAGCCGGAGGCGGTTCTTCTCGATCGTGAACTTGATCCCCTTGGACCGCTCCGCCGACAGGAGCGAAACGCGCCGGATGGCGTCGGCCAGCTCCGCCCGGCCCATCACGAGCCGGCCCGGATTGTCCTTGGGAATGACGGCCTGATAGTTGGGGAACTTGCTTTCGATGATCCGGGAGATGAGCGTCCTCGCCCCGACCCGGAAGAAGAGATTGTTCTCGTCGAGGTCGAAGGCGACCGTCTCCTCGTCGAACTTCCGGATCTCGTTGAGCGTCTTCTTGGCCACGATGACGCTCAGGTCCTTGTCCAGCTTCAATCCGTCCACGGCCTTCTTCGTGTAGGACAGGCGGTGCCCGTCGGTGCTGACCAGCTCGATCTGGCGGTTTTTCAGGGACAGGAGCGCGCCGTTGAGATAATAGCGCTGTTCCTGGGTGATGGCGTAGAACACCCGGTCGATCATGTCTTTGAGGTCCTGCAGGGGCAGCACGAGGCCCTGATCGAACTTCGCGTCCGGGACCTGCGGGTAATCCTCGCGGGCCAGGCAGAGGACTTTGAACTCGCTCGCGCCGGCCCGGATCTCGAGCGTTTCGTCCTTGAGCTCGACCTCGACCTTGTCCCCCTCCGGCAGGGACTTGACGATCTCGAAGATCTTCTTGCCGTTGACGGTGATGGCCCCCGGTTTCTCGATGTCCGCGCCGATGTGGGTCCTCAGCCCGACCTCGAGGTCCGTCCCGACGAGCTCGATGTCCGAGGCGCTCACGTTCATCAGGATATTCGCCAGGATCGGCATCGTGTTCCGCTTCTCCACGATGCCCTGGAGGATCTGCAGTTCCCCGAGAAACGCTTCTTTCGGCAGTGAGAATTTCATGGATCCACCTTTCGCGCCGCGCGCCTTCTCTTTATTTCTTATTATTTAATTCAGAATAAAACATGAAATCAAGAAGAAGAATAATAAAGTCCTCTGGAAATGTGCATAATCTCCGGAACGTGTTGACGGTCCTCATTGGATGAAGGCCAGAAGGTTGTTGATCTCTTTGTTGAATTCGGGATCGTCGTTGCGGAGCTTCTCGATCTTGCGGATGCTGTGGATGACGGTCGTATGGTGTTTTCCACCGAATTTCTTGCCGATCTCGGGCAGGGACGAGTGGGTCAGCTCCTTGGCCAGATACATCGCGATCTGGCGGGGAAAGGCGATCTTGGGGGAGTTGTTCTTCGATTTGAGCTGGGACGGCTTGATCTTGAACTTGTGACAGATATGCTTCTGGATCTTTTCCACAGTGACGATGGTCGTCGAGGCGTCGAGAAGGCCCTTGAGGGCCTCTTTGGTCAGGTCGAGGTCGATCCGCTCGCCCTTGAGCGAGGCGAAGGCGATGACCCGGCGCATATAACCCTCGAGCTCGCGGATGTTCGTCTGGACCTTGTCGGCGATATAGAGGGCGACGCTCTCGGGCAGAGTGACGGCCTCGGCTTCCGCCTTCTTCTTGAGGATGGCGATCCGGGTCTCGATGTCCGGCGGCTTGAGGTCGGCGATGAGACCCCACTCGAAACGGGAGCGGAAGCGCTCCTCGAGGTGGGGGATGTCCTTCGGGGGGCAGTCGCTGGAAATGACGATCTGCTTCTGGCTGTCATAAAGATGATTGAAGGTGTGGAAAAACTCTTCTTTCGTGCGCTCGCGGCCGGCCAGATAGTGGATATCGTCCATGAGCAGGAGGTCGACGCTCCGGTATTTCTCACGGAACTCCAGGACTTTGCTGTACTGGAGATGATTGACGAGATCGTTCATGAACTTCTCGGTCGTGACGTAGAGGACCTTGGCCCGGGCGTTCTGCTCGATGGCGAAGTGGCCGATGGCGTTCATGAGGTGGGTCTTGCCCAGGCCGGCGCCGCCGTAGATGTAGAGAGGATTGTAGGACTTGGCCGGGCTCTTGGCGACGGCCAAGGCGGCGGCGTGGGCGAACTGGTTGCAGCTGCCGACGACGAAGTGCTCGAACGAATAATTGGGATTGAGGTTCGGGTTGAGCGGATGTGCCTGCTTGTTCTTCCGCTCATCGGGCGAGCGGCGCATGAACGCGGCCGGCGTGTCCTCGTGGATGTAGCGGATATCGAAGACTTTGCCGAAGAGCTCCCGGCTGCAGTCGCCGATCATGTTCGAATAATGGAAGGACAGCCAGTCCCGGAAATAGGCGTTGGGGACCTTGATGTAGAGGCAATCCTGTTCCCGGCCGATGAACGTCGTCGGGTCGAACCAGGTCTCGAAAGCGCTCAGATCGATCTTGCTTTCGATGGCCTTCAGGATCTTGATCCAAGGGTTTTGATTTTCTTCAGGTTCCATGGGAGCTGCTATTTTTTCCACAGAATTTTCCACATCTGTGGAAAATCCTCTCCGGGAAAGGCTATCATCCGGGAGAGGCCCGTGAATCATAGCACTCCGGGGAGGTCAATTCAAGCTTTTTTTTAGGGGAAAACAGGCCATCCCGGCGATCGGCAGGAGGCCCGTTCCGGCCCACGGAAAACTGCGCCCGGACGGTCCATGACGGAGCGAAAAATGGCCCCAAAACGGCCAAAATTGCGCCCCGGCTAGCGGTCCGGCCGGACGTGGAAAACCGTGCTTTTTGTCGTGCTTAGAGGCGCCCGCGCTCAGCGCCTGAGGAGCGTCCGTTCTTCGACGGTCGAAGAGCCCAGGAGCGTCGGGAAGAGGCGGTCGCAGAACGCGGCCGAGAGCTCGGAGAACGCGAAGTCGGCGGGTTTTTCGAGATCGATGTAGTCGCGAAGGTCCCGATACGTCCTTTCGAAGAGGGGCTCGCCGCTTTCGCCCGAAACAACGGCAAGCTCGACGACGAGCGTCCAACGGAGCTGCTCGACGAGGCCCCGCCCGGCGAGCTTGAACGGGCCGTCGACAGGGACGCGCTTATCGTCGACGGCTTTGCGGACTTGGCTGGCGAGACGGACCGAGCCGGTGAGGAAGACGGCGCGGTCGCGGCCGGCCGATGCTTCGCGCCATTCCGAGGGCGAGGGAACGTCGCCGGCCGGGCGAGGGTGGAGCGAGACCGTCCCCTTGAAGCGATGCCGAAGCTCTTCGGCGAGGTAGGCCTGGAGCGCGCGTCCGGCCTCGAAGTCCGGAATCGGGGCCTCGTCGCGGAAGTCGGTGACCACGATCTCAGTCAAGGAGCCCGTAGGGAACGGCGAAACGCCGGGCAGGTCCACCCGGACGACGGCCGGGTCCAGGGACGCGCAAGCGGTCCCGGCCGCGAGCGCGGCCGCGAAGAGCCATAAGCCGCGGGCCTTCATGGCCCCTTCCGGCCGCCGGCCTCGAGCCGGGCTTTGAAGGCCCGGTAGTTGTCGTTGATCGCCGGGTTCGAGGGGTCGAGGCGCAAAGCCGCCTGGTATTCCCGGGAGGCCTCGTCGATGGCCCCCTGCTTTTCGAAGGCGACCGCAAGATTGTTGTGGGCCGCCGCGGAATCGGGATCGCGCTCGAGGGCCTGTTGCCAGTGCCGGACGGCCTCGTCCCAACGGTCCTCGCCGGCGGCCGCGACTCCGGCGGCCAGCGTGTTCATGGCGAGGGGCCGGGCGCAAGCGCCGAAGGCGAGAGCGGCGGAAAAGACCAGAAATCGGGCGATTGGACTGTTCATGCCGGCTGCCCGGGAGGATACCTCTCTCCGGCTGCTCCGGTCAAGCGGAGCCTCCCGTCCGGATTTGCCTGCCGGCCGGATTTGTGGTATAAATGCGGCTCAATTCGAACGAGAGAGATACGACCATGCCGAAAGTCTGTGAGATCTGCGAAAAAGGCCCCGTCTTCGGGCACAGCGTCAGCCATTCCCATAAGTCTTCGCCGAAAAAGTGGAAGCCCAACCTCCAGCGGGTCAAAGCCCAGACTCCCAAGGGCGTCCGCCAGATCTGGGTCTGCACGAGGTGCCTGCGTTCCGGCAAGGTGACCAAAGCGGCCTAGCCCCGGTCAAACCCTCTCCACCGACGCCACGTCCTTCAATCCGCTGATTCGCCTCGAGATCGCCTCGAGATGGCGGATATCCCTGATCCTGATGTCCAGCCGGATCCGCGCCTTGCCTTCGGAGACCATCGAGGCCTCGGCCCGGAAGATGTCCCCCTCAAGGCCCGCGACGGCCGCGGCGACCTTGGCCAGCACGCCGGGCGAATCCTTGGACTTGACCAGGAGACGGGCCTTGAACGTCCCGGCGAAGGACGGGTCCCAGGAGACTTCGACGATCCGCTGGGCGTCGAGGATCTCCTTGGTCACGAGCGGGCAGCGCAACGAATGCACGGTCAATCCCTGCCCGGCCGTCATATAGCCGACGACGGGCTCGCCCTTGACCGGCGAACAGCATTTGGCCAGCTTGATCATCTGGCCGTCGATGTCCTTGATCCGGACGCCCGGCCCGGGCCCGGGAACGAGGCGGGCGGCCGCCTTTCCGAGAAGGCCCGGCTTGCGCGGCTCAACCGGGCCGAAGACGGACTCGACGAGCTTCGCGTCGATGACGATCCGGCCGAGCCCTGCCTGGCGGTAGAATTCGTCCAAGGACGGGGCCCGCGGACCGAGGACGGCGGCGAGGCGCCGGGCCAGGTCCTCATCCCGGCGGAACTCGGCGGGCACGGCGTATTTCCGGACCTCCTTCTCCCAGAGCCTCCGCCCCAGCGTGACGCTCGTCGTCCGGCTCTTGAGATCGAGCGCGCGGCGGAGCGCCTGGCGGGCCCCGGACGTGACCGCCGCGGCCATCATGCCGCGCGTCGGGACCTTGTCGGGGGCGGTGAGGATCTCGACGATATCGCCGGTCTTGAGCGGGGTTTTGACCGGGGCGGGCGAACCGTTGATCCGGGCCCCGGTCGCGCGCAGCCCGACCTCGGTGTGGACCTTGAAGGCGAAGTCCAGGGCCGTGGCCCCGGGGGGCAAGTTGACGACCTTGCCCTTGGGCGTGAAGACGTAGACCTCTTCCGGGATGAGGTTCGTCTTCAGCGAGCGCAGGAATTCCTGGGGATTCTTCTTTTCCTCAAAAAGGGCGGCCATCTCCCTGAGCCAATGGAGGCGCCGGTCCTCGACCATCGGGCCCGGCGGGGTGTCGTCCTTATAACGCCAATGGGCCGCGATGCCGTTCTCGGCGAGGTCGTGCATCTCGCGGGTCCGGATCTGGATCTCGAACGTCTTCCGGCCCTGCGTGAGGACGGTCGTGTGCAGGGCCTGGTAGAGGTTCGGCTTGGGCATGGCGATGAAGTCGCGGAAGCGCTGGGGCAGATGCGGCCAGCGCTGGTGGATGATGCCGAGGATGGCGTAGCAGTTCTTGACCGAATCGGTAATGACGCGCAGGGCCAGGAAATCGAACACCTCGTCGAAGCCGATGTCGCGGCGCTTCATCTTGCTCCAGACGCTGTACGGCCGCTTGATCCGGGAATAGACCTCGGCGGGCAGGCCGTTGGACGCGACGAGCGCCTCGAGCGTCTTCTTCACGGCCGCGAGATCCGCTTCGGCGGCCTTCCTCTGCGGCTCCACCGCCGCGGCGACCTTGGCGAACTCCTCGGGGGCGACGTACCGGAACGAGAGGTCCTCGAGCTCGGCCCGGATGCGGCCCATGCCGAGCCGGTTGGCGATGGGCGCGTAGATGTCGAGGGTTTCTCGGGCGATCTGCCGCTGCTTCTCCTCGTCGAGGTAGCGCAGGGTCTTGAGGTTGTGGACCCGGTCGGCCAGCTTGATGAAGACGACCCGGATGTCGTCGGTCATGGCCAGGATGATCTTGCGGATGGTCTCGGCCCGGCGGACCTCGGGTGACACCTCCTGGACGCGGCTGATCTTGGTCACGCCTTCGACGAGGTCGGCGACCTCGCGGCCGAAGCTCTCGCGGATCGCGGCCGTGGTCGTGTCCGTGTCTTCGATGACGTCATGGAGGAGAGCGGCGACGAGCGTCGTTTTGTCGAGCCGCATGTCGGCCAGGTAACTCGTCACTTCGAGGGGGTGGCTGAGGTAGGGCTCGCCGGAGCGGCGGACCTGCCCTTTGTGGGCCTGGCCGGCGAAGACGTAGGCCTTGCGGAGGGCCGCGAGCTCCTTCTCGCTGATGTAGGAGGAGACCTTCTCGACGATGTCGTCAAACCGGACCATGGCCGTCGGGCCTCCCCTGTCCGAGGATCCATTCCGCCGCCTCGAGAAGGCCCTCCGCCGTATGGGCCGGCCGGAGGCCGCGGGCGGCCAGAGCGGCCGTCGCCGCGCGCCCGTATCCCGTCAGGACGAGAACCGGGACCGCGCCGATGTTCTGTCCGAAGAGGATGTCCTCCGGCTTGTCGCCGACCATGAATGACGCTCCGAGGTCGAGCCCGAGCTCGCGGGCCGCCCGGAGGCCCAAACCCGGCTGCGGCTTGGCGCAGGAACACCCGCTCCCGCGGAGGTCCGGCGCGTGGGGGCAGGCGTAGATCCCGTCGAGCGGAGCGCCGCGGCGGGCGAACTCCTCCTGGAACCGGAGGTGCAGACCCGCGAGCTCCTCCGCGTCGAAATAGCCGCGGCCGATCCCCGATTGGTGGGTGACGACGACGACGGCGAAGCCGGCCTGCCGGAAACGCCGGACGGCCTCGAAAGCGGCCGGGTAGATATGGACCTGGCGGAAATCGGCCGGATAGCCGGTGTCTTCGTTGAGGGTTCCGTCACGGTCGAGAAATACGGCCCTGCGCATCGTCATGGCAATCGTTCGCCGCCGGCGAAGGCCACCAGTTGGCCGGCTAGGCCGCGGATTTATCGGCCTTTTCGAGCTTCGCCTTCGGGGTCTCCCCGGACTCGGCCTTGGCCTCCCCCTTCGGCTCGGCCTTCTTGTGGCCCTTGGCGCCGGAGGGCTCGGTGTTCTTCTTGGCGTAATCGTTCACGTACCAGCCGCTGCCCTTGAACTGGATGGCCGGGGAGGAGATCCTCTTGGCCACGGGGCCGCCGCACTTCGGGCATTTCTCGAGAGGCTTGTCCTTGGCCCTCTGCAGCACCTCGCAGACCTCCCCGCACGTCTTGCACTGGTATTCGTAGAGCGGCATCGCGGCTGTCTCCGATTTAAGAAGAAGGCTTATTATAGCAGAAAAACCCCTATGACGTGCGTGCCGACCAGGTCAGGTCGAGCGATAAGGACGGTGGCGCAGGGGCGATGCCCGGAGGAGGGCGTGGGAGGGCCGAAGCGGGCACGGATCAAGAATTGCCGGGCGCGCTATTCGCGGAAAACGATGGCCTCGAAGACCGAGAGCTTGGCCCCCCGCCTCCAGGCGTCGCGCGGCAGGCCGGCCTTGACGCAGGTCTCGTCGAGGAACGTCTCGCGGTCCCAGCCGTTGTCGACGGGCACCTGCGGCAGGAGCAGTCCCCGGAGGCCGTTCTTCTCGACGATGAGGCCGTGGGGCCCGACCTTGACCAGGTTGGGGTCGGAGATCTCCCGGGCCGGCGTCAGGACCGAGATCTCGATGAGGAGATCGTCGAGCTCGGACGCGGTGACAGGCCGGAAGCGCGGGTCCTCCGTCGCCGCGTAGATCGCGGCGCGGATGACCGCCCGGCCGAGCGGCAGGATGGGCTCGACGAAGCCGATGCAGCCGCGGAGAGCGCCGGCCTTCGTGAGCGTCACGAAGACGCCGCGCGGAGCGCGGAACTTGTCCCGGCCGGAGAGATCGTCGATCTCGGCCCGGCCGGCGAGGTAGCCGGTCAAGGACGCGCGGGCCATCTTCAGCAGCCCGGCCTTCTCTTCCGCGGTCAGCGCGAATTCCTCCGCGGCGGGCTCTCCCCCGGCCCGGACCGCGGCCGCCAGGTAGCCGACGACGGGGCCGCCGAAGCCGGACGAGTCCGTCCGGGCCAGGATCTCGACCCTGGGCTGGCCGGTCTTGTCGGCGAGGAGGAGCAGGGCCGCGACCGGGCCGCCGCCGCACATGATGTTCTCGTTCGCCTCGACCTTGCGGATGAGCGTCTCCGTTTCGAGATCCTGGATCAACGCGGCCGTCGCCGCGTCGCTGGCCTGGGCCCGCGCCTTCGGCAGGAAGTGGGACAGGTCGGTCGAGGCCACGACCAGGACCTTCCGGTCCCGGCCGGCCTTGGCCAGGGCGGCGGCCATCGCCCGGATGGTCGCCCGGGTCTGGGAGCCCATGACGATGGGCACGATCGCCGCGCCGGGCAGGGCCCTTTGGACGAAGGGGATCTGGACCTCGATGGAGTGTTCCTCGGCGAAGGCCTGCGGCCGGAAGCGGGAGCCCAAGGCCTTGGCCAGCTCGCGGGCCAGGCTCTCGTCGACCCGGGCGACGCCGAGCGGGGTCTCGAATCCCCCGTCGGGCCAGATCGAGACGCCCTCGAACGCGACGCGGTGGGAGGGGCCGATGATGACGACGGTGTCGATGTCCAAACCGCGGACGAGGGCGTAGGAAGCGGCCGCGGTCGGGCCTGAATAGACGTAGCCGGCGTGGGGGACGATGAGCCCGATGATCCGTCCGGCGGGGGACGAGGCGGCCGGGACGGCCGCGGCCAGATAGCCGTCGATCTCGGCCGCCAGGCGAACCGGGTCGGCCGCGTAGAACTGGCCGGCGAACGCCGGCGGCCGGATGCCCTGGCCGGCAGCGGTCGCGGGGAGCAGGGCGGCGAGGAGGGCCAGGGCTTGAAGGCTTTTTCGCATCGGCGTTCTCCGGGGCGCGCCGGCCGCGCGTCCCTCTCTCAATATAAGGACGCAGCGGAGAAAAATCAATCGACGCGGCGTTTGACTTTTGGCCGCATTTCAATAAAATGTGGAAGGGAAGGTTCTGATGAAAGGCTTTTTTAAATTCCTCTTGACTGTACTAACGTTGGGCGCGGTGTTTTTCGTCGGCCATTATCTCGGGAAGGAAAAGGAGAAATCCAAGATCCCGATCTTCCAGGAAGAGCCCGAAAGCCGCGAATAAAACATTCGAAGTCCGTCCGGCCTCATGCGTCCCGGTCCGGGCGCCGGCCGGAGGATAGACAGAGGGTCTGACGATGAAGTGGGGCACGACGGGGATCCTGGTCATCTTCGCCGCGTTCGTCCTGCTCCTCATCCTCAATCCGAACATGTCCTGCTTCGGCCGGCGCATCAAGTCCCCCCTCTATCCCCTCCTCAGGAAAAGAAAGAAGAGACAGGAAGAGGCCAAAAAGACGCCTCCCAAAACCGAAGATTATGGGTTCCATTAGACCGGCCGAACGCGGCCGCGTTCTCCTCGCCGGAGCCCTCCTGATCGTTTCCACGCTCACCGCCTGCTCCCGCCGCCCCCCTGTCCTCGTTCCCCCTCCGGGAGGCGTCGAAGCCGTCGAGGGCTTCGGCTCCGCATCGATCGCCGGCGTCGAAGCGTCGATCAAAGGCAAGTTCGGGTTCGTCTTCCGCCGCCCGGGATTGGGCCGGATCGAGGCGGTCGATCCGGTCGGGCGCACGGCCTTCCTAATCGTCTTCAGCGGCGGCCGGGCCTGGTTCGCGCTGCCGGGCCGGAAGGTCTATTGCGAGGACGACGCCGCCGTCATGATGGAGCGGTTCCTCGGCATCGCTCTCCTCCCCGACGACGCTGTCCGCCTGCTCTCCGGCACGTGGGACGCCGGCGCGGAGGAGGCCGGTGCGGGCGGGTGGCGCGTCGAGCCCGACGCCGGCGGGCGCATCGGCCGCGGTGTCTGCGGCGAATTCTCATTTACGGTTCTGGAGCACTTCCCGGGGGACGGTGTCCCGCGGGAAATCGGGCTCGAGGGGCCGGGGGCGTCCGGGCGGGTGAAGGTTCTCAAGCTCGGGTTCAATCCGCCGCCGCGGGAGGAGATCTTCGCGACCGGCTTCGTCCGCGTCTTCGCCCCGAAGACCTGGGACGAGATCCTGGGGCTCCTAGACCGATGACCGTCCGATCGTTCGCCAAGATCAATCTCGGGCTCGAGATCGTCGGTAAGCGCCCGGACGGTTATCACGACATCCGGACGCTCTTCCAGACGATCTCGCTGGCCGACGAGATCGACCTCGAGCCCGCTCCGGACGGCCGCCTCGAGATCTCCGGGGACGATCCCGCCGTCGCCTGGGACGGGACCAACCTCGTCCACCGCGCCGCCCGGGTTCTCCGCGAGAAGACCGGGATCGCCGGGGGGGTCCGGATCGCCGTCCGGAAGACGATCCCCGCCGGGCGCGGCCTCGGCGGAGGCAGCTCGAACGCCGCCGCGACGCTTCTGGCCCTCAACAATCTCTGGGGCCCCGGCTTGGCCCCGGGCGAGCTGGCCCTCCTAGCCAGAGGCCTGGGGGCCGATGTCCCCTATTTTTTGAAGGGCGGGCTCTGCCTCGGGGAGGATATCGGTGACCGGCTGACGCTTCTTCCCGACCTCGCGCCGCTCGCCTGCCTGCTCGTCATTCCGCCGTTTCCCATTCCCACGCCCTCCATCTATGCCGGTGTCGAGCCGGCCTTGACTTCCCCCGGGAAAGGCAGTAGAATTATGCGCTTTCTGGAGTCCGGAGACTTCGGGCTCCTGGAAAACGACCTGGAACGCGTCATCTTCCGGGGCCATCCCGAGCTCGAGCGCTGGACTCGCTTTTTTCGGGAGCAGGGGGCCCTCCTGTCCCAGGTCAGCGGTTCGGGCTCGGCGGTGTACGGTCTTTTCCCCGACCCGGCGAGCGCGGAAGCGGCGCGGAGGAGGCTCCCCGGCACGCCGGACGCCCGCCTCGCGGCGACCCTGCCGCGGGAGAGTTATTGGGCCCAGCTCGGTGCTGGGGCGTAGCCAAGCGGTAAGGCAACGGACTTTGGCTCCGTCATTCGGAGGTTCGAATCCTCCCGCCCCAGTTCGGACGATATAAGGCGAGGAAAGAACGATGAAGATATTCTCGGGCACATCGAACACGGCCTTGGCCCAGGAGATCGTCGACTATCTGAAGATCGACCTCGGCCGCTGCGTCCTCGACCGCTTCAGCGACGGCGAGATCCATTTCTACATCGACGAGAACGTCCGCGGCGAGGATGTCTTCATCATCCAGTCGGGCTCGATCGACGCGAACAGCCACCTCATGGAGCTGTTCATCATGATCGACGCCTTCAAGCGGGCCTCAGCGGGCCGCATCACGGCCGTCATCCCCTACTTCGCCTACGCCCGCCAGGACTGGAAGGACCGCCCCCGCGTCCCGATCACGGCCCGGCTCGTGTCGGACCTCATCGAGACGTCCGGGGCCAACCGGATCCTGACGATGGACCTCCATTCGCCGCAGATCCAGGGCTTCTTCTCGATCCCCGTGGACAATCTGATGGCGGCGCCCGTCCTGGCCAGCCACATCAAGACGCTCAAGCTCGAGGACCTGACCATCGTTTCGCCAGACGCCGGCGGCGTGGGCCGGGCCCGCGTGTTCGCCCAGCGCCTGAACGCCAAGCTGGCCATCATCGACAAGAGGCGCCCGGCGCCGAACGTGGCCAAGGTCCTGCACGTCATCGGCGAGGTCGCCGGCCAGAACGTCGTCATTTTCGACGACATGGTCGACACGGCCGGCACCCTGACCCTCAGCGTCGAGGCCCTGGCCAAGGAAGGCGCCAAGAGGATCTTCAGCGCCTGCACCCACCCGGTCCTGTCCGGTCCGGCCCTCGACCGGATCGGCCTGTCGAAGCTGGAAAAGATCTTTGTGACCAATACGATCCCCCTGACGGAGAAAGCCGCCGCTTCCGGCCGGTTCACCGTCCTGTCCGTCGCCGAGCTCTTCGGAGAGGCGATCCGGAGGATCAATGAGGGGAGCTCGGTCAGCTCCCTGTTCGCGTAAGGAGAACATGATGAACATCGTCGTCAAGACCGAGAAGCGCCAAGATGTGGGCACGAACGCCGCGCGCCGGCTCCGGGCCCGGGGATTCGTCCCGGCCGTCATGTATGGGGAGTCGATGGAGACGCTGCCCCTGGTCCTGGACAAGAAGGACATCGTCCGGATCCTGCGCCTCGAGACCGGGGAGAACACGATCTTCAAGGTCGCCGTCGACGCCGACGCGTACGACGCCATGATCAAGGAGCTGCAGGTCGATCCGGCCACGGATGAGCTCCTCCATGTCGACCTCATCCGCATCTCCATGGACAAGCCGATCAAGGTCACGGTCCCCGTGGTCCACAGCGGCGAGCCCATCGGGGTCAAGACCGAGGGCGGCTTCGTTGATTTCGTCACCCGCGAGGTCGAGGTCGAGTGCCTGCCGCGGGACATCCCCGAGAGCCTCGGGATCGACATCTCGGAGCTCCACATCAACCAGTCGTTCAAGGTCCAGGGCATGGCCGTCCCGGCCGGCGTCAAGATCCTCGCGGACCCGAACACCGTCCTCGTCCTCATCTCCATGCCCCACAAGGAAGAAGAGGTCTTCCCCGGTGAGAAGCCGGAAGGCGAAGTGGCGGCCGAGGAGCCCAAGGAGCCCGAGGTCATCAAGAAGGAACGGGCCGAGAAGGAAGAACCGGAGAAATAGCCCTTGTGGCTGGTCGTGGGGCTGGGCAATCCGGGTGACGAGTATGAGGCCACGCGCCACAACGCCGGCTTCATGCTCGTCGAGCGCCAGGCCCGGGCCTGGGGCGTCGAGCTCCGCGGCCGGCTGTTCAAATCGCGCACGGCCCTTGTCCGCCGCGGCGGCGAGGATGTCCTCCTGATCCTGCCCAAGACGTTCATGAACAGGAGCGGGACCGCCGTGCGGGCGGCCATGGCCGGGAAAGAAGCTGGCCCCGAGCGCCTGATCGTGGTCACCGACGACCTCGACATCCCGCTCGGCGAGATCCGGGTGCGCCAGGCGGGCCGGCCCGGCACGCACAAAGGCATGATCTCGATCGCCGGGGAGATCCAGACCGGCGCTTTCGCCCGCATCCGGATCGGCATCGGCCCGTGCCCGCCGGGCCGGGACGCGGCCGGCTACGTCCTCGAGCCCTTCAAGCGCAACGAGCGGGCGGACCTCGAGCGGGGCCTCGAACAGGCCGCCGAGGCCCTCGAAATGATCCTCGACGGCGCGATCGAGCGGGCCATGACGCGGTTCAACAAGCGCGTCGCTACCCCTTGATTTTGGCGTCGGCCTTCCGGGACAGCCCTCTCGAGGCGGCGAGAGCGATCGCCTCGAAGATCCCCGTCCGTGGAGAGGGGACCGGCAGGGAGCGAAGTCCCCGAAGCGACCATCAGCGCCGCCCCGGAGCGACCCGGAGGGGCGGCGCTGGGAAGAAATACGAGAAGAGCTCTTCTCGGATACTTCGCAGAAGTCCGGTTCCGCGTATCTCCACCGAACTTCTGCCCTCCGCTCACTTCGTTCGCTTTGGTCGGATGGCCGGGGAGCTAGAGGCGATACCCGAGCAAAGCCGGAGAGCGATGTCCCGGAGCCGAACATATCGCCTTGTATTTTCCGTCGAATCGGCTAGAATAGCCTTTTGACCCCTTGTTCCTTCCCGAGAGGAAGGAGCTGCCAATCCATAAGGAGGTCTCATTGAGACAGTACGAAACGGGGTTCGTTCTCTCCCCCGCCCTTTCCGAAGAAGAGACGACGCAATTCATCCAGCAGATGGCCGAGATCGTGGCCCAGAAGAAGGGCCGCATGGTCAAGCAGGACATCTGGGGCAAGCGCCGGCTGGCCTTCCCGATCAAGCGGTTCCAGGAAGGCATCTACGTGTTCTTCACCTACGACGGGGGCGGCGATGTCTCCACGGAGCTGGAGCGCCGGTTCAAGCAATCCGACGCGGTCATCCGGTTCATGACGGTCCTCAAGGACCCGCGGGATCTCGGCCGCCGGAAGAACAGGAAACGCCGCGCCGAAGAGGCCGCCCAGGCCGCCGCCGCCGTGGCGCCCGCGCCGGCCGCAGTGAAAGAGGAGAAGTGAGATGCCTCGAGACGACAGGCCCGAACGGGGCGAGCGCAGCGAACGGGGCGGCTACCGGAAATTCTTCGCGCCCAAGAGGAAATTCTGCCGGTTCTGCCAGAGGGACGTCCGGGGCATCGATTACAAGTCCGCCGAGATCCTGAAGAAGTACATCCCCGACCGGGGCAAGATCACCCCCCGGCGGATCACCGGAACGTGCGCGTTCCATCAGCGCAAGCTGGCCCTGGCCATCAAGCGGGCCCGGCTCATGGCCCTGATCCCCTACGTCGAGGACTGACATGAAGGTCATCCTGAAACAGGACGTGGAGAAGCTGGGCCGGCGGGGCGACGTCGTCAATGTCGCCCCCGGCTTCGGGCGGAACTATCTGATCCCGCGGAAAATGGCCCTGGCCGTCACGCCGACCAACGTCAAGACGATCGAGATCGAGCGGCAGGCCCTGAAGAAGAAGCTGGAGATCGAGCGCAAGTCCTTCCAGACGCTCGCCGAGAAGCTCAACCTGGTCTCCCTGACGTTCGCCCGCCGGGCCGGCGACAAGGACGTCATCTTCGGCTCGGTCTCGGCCGGCGACGTCAAAGAGGCGCTGGACGGCCTGGGCTACGACATCGACAAGAAGAAGATCCTGCTCGACGAGCCGATCAAGCGGCTCGGCAATTTCGCCGTGCCGGTCAAGATCAGCGCGGAGGACCGGGCCGAGGTGAAGATCGTCGTGGTCCGCGAGGAGGCCGAGGGGCCGGCCCCGGCCGCGGCCGGGGAGGCCGGCAAGGACCCCGAGTCCGGGAAATCCTGAGCGTGACCGGCCGCGCCGCGGCCGGATCGAGGTGGCCATGGAACTCGATACGATGTTCCTGAAGAAGACGCCGCCGCACAGTGTCGAAGCCGAACGGACCGTCCTCGGGGGCATCCTCGTCCAGAACCAGAACCTGAACGTCGTCCTGTCCACGATCTCCCCGGAGGATTTCTACAAGGACGCCCACCGGAAGATCCTGGAGCGCATCATCGCGCTCGTCGACAAGGGGCTTCCCGTCGAGCTGCTCAGCCTGACCGAGGACGCCCAGCGGGCCGGGATCCTGGAGGAGATCGGAGGGGTTTCCTACGTCGCCTCGCTCCTCGACGGCGTCCCGCGCAACCTCAACGTCGAGTATTACGCCCAGATCATCAAGGAGAAGGCCCTCCTCCGCCGGCTGATCCTGTCCTCGACGAGGATCATCCAGGACAGCTACGAACAGAAGGAAGACGCCGACGAGCTTCTCAACGCGGCCCAGGCGGCCATCGTCGAGGTCGCCGAGCAGCGCATCAAGCCCGGCTTCCGCCCCATGCACCAGCTGACCGGGCCGACCCTGGAGATGATCCGGGAGACGGCCGCCCGCAAGGAGGCTGTCACCGGCGTGCCCTCCGGCTTCCGCTACCTCGACGCCATGACGGCCGGGTTCCAGCCCTCGGAGCTCGTCATCCTGGCGGCCCGCCCGTCCATGGGCAAGACGGCCCTGGGCCTGAACATCTCCCACCACGTCGGGCTCAAGACCGACAAAGCGGTCGGCTTCTTCTCCATGGAGATGTCCGAAGCCCAGATCGTCATCCGTCTGCTCTGCGCCGAATCGCAGATCGACATCAAGAAGACCCGGACCGGCTTCCTCAGCGACCGCGACTTCGAGAAGCTCAAGCTGGCCGGGGAAGCCCTGTCCCGGGCCCTGATCTTCATCGACGAGTCCCCGGCCCTGACGATCATGGAGATGAAGGCCAAGTGCCGCCGGCTGAAGATGGAGCAGCGTCTCGACATCGTCTTCGTCGATTACATCCAGCTCATGCGGACGGGCGGCCGGTTCGAGAACCGCAACCAGGAGATGTCCTTCATCTCCCGGTCCCTCAAGGAGCTGGCCAAGGAGCTTCGGATCCCCGTCGTCGGCATCTCCCAGCTCAGCCGGGCCCCCGAGAAGGGCCGGCGCGAGCCCAAGCCCATGCTCTCGGACCTGCGCGAATCGGGCGCCATCGAACAGGACGCCGACGTCGTCATCTTCATCTACCGGCCCGAGTTCTACCACCCGGA